>Ga0181537_10002201_pt1 | contig 17314 bp, 14 predicted proteins | sample PEATcosm2014_Bin_39_FD_119765 | JGI IMG/M metagenome (GOLD analysis project Ga0181537, IMG submission 119765) | Peatland microbial communities from MTU Mesocosm Facility, Houghton, MI, USA - PEATcosm2014_Bin23_10_metaG | ecosystem: Environmental > Terrestrial > Soil > Wetlands > Peat | place... | reverse complement strand
GACCTCACCTACCAGTACATCCTCAGCAAGATGCTGCGCGTCGAGTCCCAGCGCAGCTCGTCCCTCATCGACATCAACGTCTACGCTCAGGAGCCGGTGCTCGCGGCGGAGATCGCCAACGAGATCGCCAGGGTCTACTCGGAGGACCGCATTTCGCAGGCGACGTCGCAGCAGAGCGAGGGCGTCGCGCAGCTCCGCAAGGAGATGGCCCTCCAGGAGGAGGTGGTGAAGAAGCAGCGCGACACGGTCGAGAAGCTGCGCAAGGACCTGAACATCTCCGGGGTCGACCTGAACGTGAAGTACTCGGACATGGAGATAGAGACGCTCAGGCAGATGCAGAATTCCCTCATCGCGCTGCGCGTCGACGCCATCGGCCGCAAGACCCGCTGGGAGCGCTTCAGGAGCATCCCCCTCGAGGACCGCATGGGCCTCGTCAATTCCGAGCTCATCCCCGACCAGAACATCCAGAACCTGCTCCAGGCGTACCTGATCGCCGACCAGAAGGTCACGCAGTTGAAGGCGAGGCTCGGGGAGGCGCACCCCGACCTGGTCGCGGCCATCGAGAACCGCGCAAAGATCAAGGAGCAGCTCGAGGGGCTCCTCAGGGGCTACGAGAACGGCCTCGAGAGCGCCTACAAGGAGGCGGAGGCCCGCGTGGACGAGCTCGAGAACCAGCTCGCCAAGGCGAAGGTGGACCAGATCCTCTCCGCGCGCGACCGGATGAGGCCCTTCGAGGAGGCGGCGCAGAGGCTGGACGACGAGACGCGCCTCTACACGACCCTTCGCCTCACGCTCAGGCAGCGCGAGATCGATTTCCAGGTGCCGAAGCGCACGATCGAGATCCTGAACACGGCCGAGCCCGCGAGGCGCCCGAGCCGCCCGAGCTTCCTCCTGAACAGCGTCGCCTCGATCCTGTTCGGCCTCGTCCTCGGCGTCGGCGTGGCGCTCACGCTCGAGTATTTCGACACGAGCCTCCGGGACGTGGCGGACATCGAGGAGCGCCTGAAGATGCCGGTCCTCGGCGTGATCCCGCACAACCGGGACACGATGGGCGCCGGCCGCGACGAGCCCGAGGCCGCGGAGCCCTACCGGGTGCTCCACACGAACCTGAACCTCGCGCTGAAGCCCGGCCAGCCGGCGGTCCTCGTCGTCTTCTCCGCGGGACCGGCGGAGGGCAAGAGCACGACGCTCTGCAGGCTCGCCCACCTGATGGGCGCCTACGGCGAGCGGGTGCTGCTGGTCGACGGCGACCTGCGTCGTCCCGCGCAGCACCGCCTCGCGAACTGCCCCAAGTCGCCTGGGCTGAGCGATATCCTTGCCGGCAAGTGCGACTTCGACGCGGCGGTGCGCAGGGCCGTCGCGCCCGGCCTCGACCTCCTGACGAGCGGCGGCATGCCGGGGTTCACGCTCAGCCTGCTCTACGCCAACCGGCTGCGGGAGCTCCTCGCGACGCTCCGCGGCCGCTATGACCGGATCCTTCTCGACTCGCCGCCGATCATCGGGGTCAGCGACGCCAGCCTCCTCGCCGGGGCGGCCGACGCCGCGATCCTCCTCATCCAGCACCGGCGAAACCCGGCGAGCATGGTGCTCCGGGCGCAGCAGATGATTGTCGGCCTGAAGACCCCGATACTCGGCGCGGTCCTGACGCAGGTCCCCAGGGGGTCCGGCGAGGACTACGGCTATTACACGCAGGCCTACTCATATTATTCGGCTGCGCACGAGGGAGATGCCGGCCCGGGAGAGGCGCGAGGCGGGTGCGGCGCGGCGCCGTCGAAGGGCGACAGCCTCGACCTCAAATGATGTTGACGGGATGACGCGCGCCGAATCTGATCCACCCCCTCAATCGCGGGCGTAGCTCAGTTGGTAGAGCACCACCTTGCCAAGGTGGACGTCGAGAGTTCGAGTCTCTTCGCCCGCTCCATTTCTAAGGCAGCCAGGCGGGTGGCCAATCTTTGCCCGACGCTGTTGCAGGCCTTGGGCCGGCTCGAGTCGGGGGACCCGCTCAGGTGCCCTTCAGCTCGTATTCCTGCCAGCCGCCGCCCAGGGATTCGTACAATGCGATGAGGTTGCCGGAGATCGCCTTTTCGCTTTGCGCGAGGCGGTCCTGCGCGTCGTAAAGCGAGCGCTCGGCATCCAGCACCCGCAGAAAGTCGGTGAGGCCGCTTGTGTAAAGGCGGTTGGCGAGATCCAGCGATTTCTGGCTCGAGACGACCGCCTTTTCCAAGGAACGCCTGCGAACCTGCTCATCGGCATAGGATACGAGCCCATTCTCGACCTCCTCAAAGGCTCTGAGGACTGTCCGCTCATAGTTGGCCAGCGCCTCCTCCTGGCGGGCGTCCTGAACCTTGATGGCGGCGCGCACCCGGCCTGCGTCGAAGATCTTCCATTGGACGGAGGGGCCGATTGACCAGAAACTGCTCGGGCTCGAGAACCAGTCGCCCGCGTTGACGCTCTGGAAGCCCGCCGTCCCCGTCAGGTAGAACTTCGGGAAGAGGTCCGAGGTCGCGACGCCGACATTGGCGGTGGCCGCCGCCAGCTGGCGCTCGGCGCGTAGCACGTCGGGCCTGCGAAGCAGGAGGTCCGAGGGGAGCCCCACCGGCACGATCCCGGGCGCCTCGGGAATGGGGGCGCGGGCCGAGAGCTCGGCGAGGAGGGCGGCGGGCTCCTGGCCCAGGAGGACGCCCAAGCGGTGGATTGAGGCCTGCTGCGCAGCCACGAGCAGGGGCACCTCCGCCTGGGTTTGTGCGAGGAGCGCCGAGGATTCCTCCACGTCTAGGTCCGTGGAGAGGCCGTGTGCATACCGGTCGCGGACAATCGAGAGGCCCTGGCTCTGCGCCCGTAGGTTCTCCTCCACGATCGTCAGGCGGCGCTGGTAGCCGCGCACATCGACATAATTGCGCGCCACGTCCCCCAGGAGCACCATCAGGGTCGCGCGCCGGTCGTTGTCGGAGACCCCGACTTCGGCCTGAGCGGCCTCCACCTCGCGGCGGCGTCCGCCGAAAATATCGATCTCCCAAGAGGCGTCGACACCCGCCTGGTAGACCTGGTTGTCGAAGGGCACGTCCTTAGGAAGCGGCACCGACCCGAGAACCGGCTCGCGGTGGCTCGCCTCCTGGCGGCTGTCCGAGCCGGAAGCGTCGGCCGAGGGCGCGAGGGCGGCCGAGGCTATGCCGTACTGGGCGCGTGCCTCGCGCAAGCGGGCCCGGGCGATCCGCAGGTCCGGATTGGAGCGCACAGCACGCTCTATGAGTGAATCGAGCTCGGGATCGTTGAAGGTCCGCCACCATGCGGTGACATCGGCCGGAACGGGCTTCTCGCCGCCGGCAAGCGCCTCGCCCCAGTGGGCGGGAGCCGAGGCGGAGGGTTGGTGATAGTCGGGACCGACGGCGCATCCGGCGGTCGCACCGATGAGGGCCGATGCCAGGATCAGGGATGGGGAGTTCATGGGAGTGAGGGTCTTAATGAATTGAAATGGGGCCATGGGCCTGGGACTTCCTGAAGAAAAGCGCGCACGTTATGCAGAGGACGCACATGAGGGCGAACCAGCGAAAGTTGGCGAGAAAGGCTAGAAGCTCGGACTGCCCGAGCAGTGAGCGGTACATGAGGCCAAGGGCCTTCTGGGGCGCCGAGGATTGGCCCGCCGCGACGAGCGCGGTGGTCGCGTGCTGCAGGCCCGCCCGCGTGGCGGAGTCGTAGGGCGTAAGGCGGGCTGCCAAGACCACCTGATGGGCCTGGGCGCTGCGGGCGACGAGAGTCGTGACAAGCGATATGCCGACACTCCCGCCGACATTGCGCATCAGGTTGAAGATCCCGCTCGCGTTTCCGATCTGCTCGGGCTTGAAGGCGCCCAAGGCGAGCGTGTTCAGAGGGACAAACATGAAGCCTATGGAGACGCCGCTGAAAAACAGCGGCCAAAAAAGCAGGCCGGGCGTGAGGTCCAGGGAAACGAGCGAGAGGGCGTAGGATGCCGCACCGAAGGCTAAGAAGCCACCGGCCACAAGGTAGCGTCCCTGCACCCTGCTGACCAGGGCGCCGGCCAGCGGCATCGCGACCAGGGCGCCCAGGCCGCGGGGAATCATCGAGAGACCACTTTGGAGGGCGGTATAGCCCATGAGGCTCTGCAGGAAGAGGGGGATGGCCGCCGTCATCCCGTAGAGGGTCACGCCGGCGCAGAACATCAGGAAGAGGCCGAGGCTGAAATTGAAGACCTTCATCACCCTCAGGTCGACGAAGGGCCGCGGCGTCATGAGCACGCGGATGACAAAGGCCGCGAAGGCGAGGACCGCGAGAACCGCCATCATGATGATGAAGGTGGAGGAGAACCAGTCGTCCTCCTGGCCCTTGTCGAGCAGCACCTCCTGGCAACCGAGCCAAATCGACATGAACCCGAACCCGACGGCGTCCAGGCGCCCGGGCCGGGCGTTGCGGAGCCACGGCGGATCCTTGATGAAGCTCTGCATGAGCATCATCGCGATGATCCCCACCGGTACATTGATGAAGAAGATCCAGCGCCAGCTGTAGTTGTCCGTGATCCAACCGCCGAGGACGGGCCCGATGATCGGGGCAGCCACGACGCCGATCCCATAGACTCCCATCGCCTGGCCGTGCTTCTCCTTGGGGAAGCTCTCAAGGAGGATGGCCTGCGCGATTGGCTGGAGCGCCCCGCCGCCCGCCCCCTGCACGATCCTCATGACGAGGAGCATCGGAAGGCTGGTGGCCACGCCGCAGAGGAACGAGGAAACCGTGAAGATCGCGACACAGGCCAGGAGGAAGCGCTTGCGCCCGACCTTCTGCCCCAACCAGGCTGTGCTCGGGATTACGATCGCATTGGAGATCAGGTACGTCGTCAGCACCCAGGTCGACTCGTCGGTCGAGACCGACAGGCTTCCCGCGATGTGGGAGAGCGAGACGTTGGCGATCGAGGTGTCCAGCACCTCCATGAAGGTCGCCAGCATGACGGCCAGCGCGATCCACCAGGGATTGATGGTGGACGCCGCCTCGCGGTTTGCCGCGGGGATGTTTGATCCAGCGCTCATGGCACGCGGACGCAAAGGGCTTCGGGACGCTCAGCGAACCCGGACCTCGGGCACCACCGACATGCCGGGGCCAAGGACCTCCGCCGCCTGGACGTCGTCCAGGGCGATCTTCACGGGCACCCGCTGGACCACCTTCACGTAATTTCCCGAGGCGTTCTCGGGCGGAAAAAGGGAGAAGCGGGCGCCCGCCCCGGCCTGGACGCTGTCGACGTGCCCGTTGAGCCGCAAGTTAGGGTAGGCATCCACGGTGATCGTCACTGGCTGGCCAGGACGCATGTGGTCGAGCTGCGTCTCCTTGAAATTTGCGACCACCCATACCTTGCGGGGCACGAGCGCGAGCTGCGGCTGGCCGGTCTGGACGTAGTCTCCAGGGTGGACCCCCCGATGGGTCACGAAGCCCGCGACGGGGGCCACAACGCGGGTGTACGACAGGTCGAGCTCGGCTTGGCGCACCGCAGCTTCCGAGCGGAGCACCTCGGCCCGGGCCGTTTGGATGTCCGCCTCGTCGAGTCCCAGCTGCGCCTCGGTCGCCCGCTGCCGGTTGACGGCCACTGCCACCTCAGCCGACGTGGACCGCGCCTGTGTGTCCGCGAGGTCCACCTGGCTGGCGGAGACCGCCAGAGCTCCGGCGTCACGATAGCGGCGGAAATCGGACTCAGCCCGCCTTGCCTCGGCGTCAGCGGCCGCGACATTCGCCTTCTCCTGCTCCACCTTCGCGCGGTCGACGGAGATCCGAGCGACGGCCTCTTCTGCCTTGCTGCGGGATGCGGCGAGCTCGGCGCGGGCCTGGTCGAGCCTCGTCTGGTAGTCGCTTGGATCGATCTGGAACAGCACGGCGCCCTGCTTCACGTCCTGGTTGTCCGAGACCGCTACGCTGAGGACACGCCCTGCGACCTGAGGGGCTATCGGCGTCACATCCGCCTCAACGAACGCATCGTCCGTGGACTCATACGGGGCGACGAACTTCCAATAGTAACCGACGGCCGCCGCGCCGGAGATCAGGGCAACGGCCGCAATGACTAAGGCGCGCCGGCGACCCGGCCCGGCGGAACGTGGCGCGGGGCCCGCGCTGACTTTCGCCACGGTGCGCGTCGCCGACGAGGCCCCGGGCGCCTCCTTTGCGGCGATATCAGGATGAAGTTGAGTTTCGGCAAGATCGTGGACGGCATTCATGGGGGAAAAGGTGATTATTTCGATTCACCCTGTATTGGCATGGGTCGTGCCAATTTGAAATCATGTCGTAATTGATTTTCTGATAATAGTTTATGATTTATTTATTATTCCTAAGTCTGGTACCAAAAATCGTACGTACCAAATATCGTACTCAATATGATTGAAAATTCGTCCCTAATTTTCATCATCGCTGAATGGAATCCGCCGCCGAAAATCACTTTGATCCCCAGCAGGCGATCAAGCTCATCCTCGAGATCGCGCAGAAGCCGTCCCTCGATGAGATCGTGGAAACACTGAAGAGCTTCATCCTCGGACGCCCCGGCGTTGTGCGCGTCCGGATGTGGCTAGTGGACAAGTCGGACAATTGTCTTCACGCGGTGGCCGATGGGGCCAATCCAACGCCTGGCGTCGAGGTGAATACCGACATCGGCGATCCCAACAGGGATCCCCATGTCCGGATTCCCCTTGGAGCAGGCTTGGCCGGCAAGATTGCCCTGTCGGGTAAGCAGATTGTGCTGAGGGACCTCGATCGCGATCCGGGGGAGCTGTCGCATATCGAATGGCTGAAGCCCGAGCGCATTCGAGGCTTCAACGGCGTTCCGATCGTTTACAAAGGCGAGGTACTCGGCGTCTTTGCGGTTTTCAGCCGGCACAACGTTCCGGAAGAGGCGGCGACCTGGGGCCGCATATTTGCCGACCATATTGCCGGCGCCATCGCGCAGAGGCGGGCATTTGACGAGATACAGCGGCTTAAGCTGCAGCTTGAGCAGCAAAACGCCTATCTGCAGGAGGAGGTGGTCGAGGCCAAGGCGTTTGGGGTCCTGGTTGGACAAAGCGCAGCCCTTCAGCAGGTCGTCTCACAGATCGACATGGTGGCGCCCACCGACGCCTCCGTCCTGATCACGGGCGAGACCGGCACCGGCAAGGAACTGGTCGCGCACGAGATTCATCAGCGGAGCGCCCGAAGGGGCCGACCGATGATCCGCGTCAACTGCGCCTCCATCCCAAAGGAGCTCTTCGAGAGCGAGTTCTTCGGGCACGTGAAGGGTGCCTTCACGGGTGCAGTAAGGGATCGGGCCGGGCGCTTCGAGTCGGCCGACGGTGGAACGCTCTTTCTCGATGAGATCGGCGAAGTGCCCATGGATCTCCAGGCAAAGCTGCTGCGTGTCCTTCAGGAGAAGCGCTACGAGCGAATCGGCGATGACCGCACCCGGCGCGCCGACGTGCGCATCGTCGGCGCCACAAACCGAGACCTGAAAAAGGAGGCGGCCGCCGGCCGCTTCCGCGAAGATCTCTATTACCGGCTGGGCGTCTTTCCGATCCAGGTGGCTCCATTGCGCGACCGAAAGGAGGACATCCCGCCCCTGGCGAAACATTTTATCGATCTGTCGGTCCGCGAACTACGCAGCCCTAAGCCGCGGCTGACCCGGGCGGGCATCGCAAAGCTGCAGAGTTACGACTGGCCCGGCAACATAAGAGAGCTTCGGAACGTGATCGACCGCGCCGTGATCCTTGCGCATGGAGGCGCTTTAGACTTCGACCTTCCCGGCGGTGAAGGGGCGTCCCGCTCGACCTCCGCCAGCCCGCAAATGGATCCAGATGGCGAAAGTCCGGGATTCCTCACGGAGTCGCAAATGCGCGACCGCGAGCGGCAAAATCTCCTGGCGGTCCTCGAAAAGAGTGGCTGGAAGATCAAGGGGGAGAATGGCGCGGCCGAGCTCATGGGAATTAAGCCGACGACGCTGATCTCCCGAATCAAGAAGCTTGGACTGAAGCGGGCGGCAAAGGGAGGCCCATAAACGCTTCACCTTTAGGTGCGAGTTTTCGTTCAATTGTGGGACGATAAATCGTACAGACGATTTATCGTATCCATTTATCCGCAACTGATTAATCTGTTAAGTGTTTATAAATAGATGTTTATGATAATTGAGTACGCTGGCACGAGGCATGCGAAAGAGACTGCATGATTATGATTCTCTTCTGTCTCTTCGGTCTGGTTGTCGTGACGGCGTGGGATGCCTCGGCCTCCTGAGGCCGGATCGAAATTTCGCAGCCATGCAATTTCTCACTCTATCCCGCAGCAGGTCGCAGCTATGCGGCGGAGCCGATTTCCACCGTCGCCTTGAGGCCGAGGCTGGCATGGTCCGCGATCTTCGCCAAGCGGGGATCATTCTGCAGATCTGGCACCGCGGTGACGCTCCGGGTGAGTGTATGGTCATCGAAGCCCAAAATGAGGACTCGGCCCGTGCAATCCTGGAAATGTCGCCTCTCGTCCGAACGGGTCTTTTTGAAATCGACGCCGTCGTGCCTCTCAAGTCCTACGACCGGGTTGCGGACGCGCCGCGAGCGGGGGTAAATCTGCGCTAGTTGGCTTCCACCCTTCGAAGGTGGACTTCGAGAGTTCGAGTCTCTTCGCCCGCTCCATTTTGGCTCCCCGCCGTGTCGTGGGGACACGGAGGCAGTCCAGATACCGGGCCGCTCGCGGCAAGCCTTGGCCCCTCAGGCTATCTCAGGTACTGCGCAAGCGGGGGGTGGAGGAGCGCCGCGAGCTCCGGCTCGTCCATGTTCTCGCGCGTGACGATGCTGACCCCCGTGTCGACCGAGGCGGGTACCTTCTCGTGTCGAAGCGCCGCCACCGCCGTCAGGACGCCGAGGTAGCCCATCTTGACGGGATCCTGCGCGACAAGGCCGTGCACGTCGCCCCGCCGCAGCGCCTCCACGAGGTGGTCGTTAACGTCAAACGCGACGAAGCGCACCCTGCCGGCGAGGCCGGCCTCGCGGAGCGCCAGGAGGGTCCCGTTCGCGGTCGACTCGTTCGACGCGAAGATCCCGTCCATCCTGGAGCCGAAGCGGTTCATGAGGTTCTGGGCCGCGCGGAAGGCCGTCTCCGTCGTCACGCCGCCATACTGGTTGGTCGAGAGGAGCTCGATCCCGGGGAACTCGGCCTTCATGACGGCGAGGAAACCCGCCTCGCGCGCATCGGAGCTGGCGGAGCCGGCCTGGCAGCGCAGCATGACCACGCGCCCCCGGCCGCCCAGCAGGGTCCCGAGGCGGCGGCCGCCGAGCTCGCCGCCCTTGAAGTTGTCGGTCGCGATGGTGCTCACGGGCGCGCTTGAAAGGAGCGGCGAGTCGACGATGACGACCGGTATGCCCGCCCTGACGGCCTCCTCCACCGGTGCCCGAAGCGCGCGGGAGTCCAGCGGGGCGAGCACCATCGCCGAGATGTTCCTCGCCGTGAAATTCTCGACGATCTGGATCTGCTGCTCCCGGTCGTCCTCCCGGAGGGGCCCCTTCCAGATGATGGTGACGGCGGTGTTCGCAGCCGCGAGCTCGAGCTTCGCCTTCATGGCGCCGGCCTCGATCGACTTCCAGTACTCGTGGGTGGTCCCCATCGGGATGACCGCGATCTGGATGTCGGCGGCGCGCGACGGCGCGCCGATGGCGGAGAGGGTCAACGCGAGGGCGATCGGGATGCGCATTCGGGGTCGGGGTGGGGCGGGCGCCGGGCCCGCGGGGTGGCTCCCAAGGAGCCATCGCCCGCCGATTGAGGCAAGGATTGTTGGTGGCGCCGGGGCAAGCGCCGTCCTACCCTTGCCGCCGCATGAAGGGAACCTTGTCCGGCGCCGCGCTCCTCGTCCTCCTTCTCCTTGCAGGCTCCCCCGGGCGCCCCTCGGCTTCGGGCGCCCTGCAGGAGGCGCTTGCAAGCACGGCCGCGGGGGGCCGCCACTCCTACGCGACCCGGTTCGCCGTCGCTGAGAACCCGGTCTCGGAGGGCGGAAACTGGGTGTGCGGGAAATCCGTCGGGCTCGACTGGGCCGACGTCGCGACGGGTCGCGGTCTGGCCTACGGGCTGGAGTCCGGCTCGGGGGGCTTTGACGACGCCACGGCCCTCCTGACGGGGGCCTGGTCCCCGAATCAATCGGCGCAGGCGACGGTCCGCACCGTGAGGCAGAACGGGGCGGTTTGGCAGGAGGTCGAGCTGCGGCTGAGGAGTTCCCTCTCGGCGAACCGGGCAACCGGCTACGAGATCAACTTCAGGTGCCTGAAGACGAAGGACGCCTACACGGAGATTGTACGCTGGAACGGCCCCCTCGGAGACTTCACCTATCTCAGCCACCGTGACGGCGGCCCGTTCGGCGTCGCCGACGGGGACGTCATCAAGGCCTCCGTCATCGGCGACCGGATCACCGTCTTCAAGAACGGCGTGAAGGTGGCGGAGGCCGTGGACGCCACGTTCTCCGGCGGCAGCCCCGGCATGGGGTTCTTCATCAAGGGAGCCGCGGGCGACGGCCGCGATTACGGATTCACGAGGTTCTCGGCCAGCGACGAGCCCTGAGGGGCCCGTCGCGTCACCATGTCCTCCTCACGAACGGGATGTCGATCGTCTGCTCGGGGAGCTCGAGGAGGCGGGTTCCCGTCTCTGCCGACGCGATCTGGAATCGCCCGATCGCGGGAGCGGAAGCCGCGTTCTCCTCCTCGGCCCTGAGGCGCACGTCCAGGTCGTCGACAGCGGCCACGATCATGCGGCCCTCGCCGGGATCGCCGCCCGCCGCCATCGCCCGCGCCATGTCCCTGTAGTCGTTCTTCGTGTCGCGCCAGTCGTCGGTGAGGAACGTCGCGTAGGCGAGGCCCTCGTTCAGGCGCAATCCATTGCCAAGCAGGAGGCCGGGGTGCCTGCGGAACGAGGCGTCCTGCATCCCGCTCCGTGTGAGGAGGTCCCTGCTGCGAAACGCCTCCATCCGGAAGTCGGTCACGCGGTACTCGGGCATGGTGCGAACGCCGGCGGCGCTCGGCGCGCGCCCCGGGACCGCGGGTTGCGCCGCCGGCGCCTTGTGCGCCGTGTAGGAGGCGAGGGGCGCGATCTCCTGGAACCCGTCCCTGTAGGGATCCCCGCTCGACGCGGGCGACTGGGCTTGGGCCCACGATGCCGCCAGAAGCGCGAATGCCGCCGTCCCGTAGGCTCTTTTTTTCATGGGTTCCCTGGGGGCTCATCGATGGCCGGCGAAGGGATTGGTTCCGTGCCGCCCGAGCAATAGGGGCTTTAATTACCGGGAAATCGGGGGGTGGGGCGTAACCAAAGGGTCCCGGAAGCGGTCTTACCTTCCAGAACCCCATGAAGCGCATCCTCGCAGCCCTTGTCGCATTGTCACTTGCCCTCGCGCTCAGGGCGCAGGCGCCGGCCGGGGAGTCCTACGGCCCGGACCAGCTCGACCAGCTCCTCGGCCCGATCGCGCTCTATCCAGACCCCCTCATCGCCCTGATCCTCCCGGCCTCGACATTTCCCGACCAGGTGACGGCTGCGGCCCAGTTCGTCGCCTCCAACGCCGACCCCTCGGCCGCCGACGCGCAGCCCTGGGACGCAAGCGTCAAGGGGCTGGCCCACTATCCCGACGTCCTGAAGTGGATGAGCGACAACATCGACTGGACCCGTTCGCTCGGGGCCGCGTTTGCGATGCAGCCGGCGGACGTGATGAAGTCCGTCCAGCAGCTCCGGGCAAAGGCGCGCGCCGCGGGGACCCTCGCCAACACGCCGCAGCAGCAGGTCGACGTCGAGGGCGACGACATCCGGATCATCCCGGCGCAGCCGGAGACGATCTACGTGCCCGAGTACGATCCCAGCGTGGTCTACGACGCTCCGGAGGGCTACGCCGGCCCCTACCTCACCTTTGGCGTCGGCTATCCCGTGGGCGCCTGGCTCGGCTTCGAATGCAACTGGGACGACTACGGCATATGGGTCGGCCCGTGGCATCCGGGCTGGGCCTACCGCAGGGACTGGAGGGACCCGCATTTCGGGGGCGCCCGGTGGCATCCCGATCCGCGCGCCGGACACGCCCTCGTCCGCAATTACTACCGCCCCGGCGGCAACCTGCCCTCGCCGCGCGTGATGGCGGGCGCCAGGGGGCCCGCGCGCGCGGCCGGCCCCCGTCCCGGTCCCGCCCCCAGGGCCCAGGCCTCCCGCCCCGACTACCGCGGGTATGGCGGCGGCGCACCGCGGCCCTCCACGCCGGCGCCGAGAGGCCAGCTCTTCGGAGGCTACAACCGCGGAACCCAGGCGCGCGATTTCAGCAACCGGGGCCAGACAAGCCGCCAGGCCCCCGTCAGGCGCGCGGCGCCCGCGCCCAGGTCGGCGGCGCCCAGGTCGGCGGCGCCCGCGGGAAACCACGATCGGCGCTGACCCCCCTTCCGGCATCATGAAATCCCCACTCACGTTTGTTTGCTCAATGGCGGCGGCCGCCCTTCTCTCCTGCGCCTCGGCTCCCGGTATGGCCGCGGACACCGACGCGGCGGCCGCACCGCAGCGCCGGTTCGACTCGCCCGAGGACGCGGTGAAGGCGCTCGCGGCGGCGACGAAGGCCGGCGACACGGCTGCCGTTGACGCCATCTTCGGGCCCGGCGTCAAGGAGCTCCTGTCGGGCGACCCGAAGCAGGATTCGATTGAATTCGCGGCCTTCGCCAAGTCGATCGGCCGCTACTACCAGCTTGTCCGCAAGTCGGACGACCGGGTCGTGGTCGACATCGGCGACGAGAACTGGCCGATGCCGATCCCGCTCGTGCGCAAGGACGGCTCCTGGTTCTTCGACACGGCCGCGGGCAAGGACGAGATCGTCAACCGGCGGGTCGGCGAGGACGAGCTGATGGCGATCGGCGTCTGCAGGACCTACGTCCAGGCCCAGCGTGAATACGCCGGCGAGGACCACGACGGCAGCGGCGTCCTCAAGTACGCCCAGAAGATCAAGAGCGCGGAGGGCGCTAAGGACGGCCTCTACTGGAAGGCCTCCCCGGACGAGGAGCAGAGCCCGCTCGGCCCTCTGGTCGCCGAGGCGAGGGCGGAGGGCTACGGGGGAAAAACCGCCGGCGGGGAGCCCCAGCCCTTCCACGGCTACCTCTTCAGGATCCTCACGGCCCAGGGCGCCAGCGCGCCTGGCGGCGCCTTCAGCTACGTCATCAACGGCAACATGATCGCCGGGTTTGCGCTCGTGGCCTATCCCGCCCACTGGGGCGAGTCGGGCGTCATGACGTTCATCGTCAACCAGTGGGGCAAGGTCTACGAGCGGAACCTCGGAGAGGACAGCGCGGACGCGGCGCTCGCGATGACGGAGTTCAATCCGGACGCCGACTGGAAGCCGGTCGAGACCCCCTGAGGCCCCCCTGGGCGCAAAAAGCCGCTGTCAACCGGCGGAATTTTTGTGCACGCTCGGGGTTCCCTTGAAGGCCTCCGACTTCTTCGCGCTCCCCGAGTCACTCGCCGCTTTCCGTCCGTTCTTCGCGGCCGACGCCGCCCCCTGGGAGTGGCTGGAAAGGATAGCGTCCGCGCTCGCGGCTCAGAAGCCAGGGTCCGGCCTGCCGGCGGTGCCGCCCGGCGTGCACATCGAGGGCCCCGTGCACCTCGGGGCCGGCGTCAGGCTCCCCTCCCACGCCACCCTCATCGGCCCGGCCTGGATCGGGGCCGGCACCCAGGTGCGCCCCGGGGCGTTCATCCGGGAGAACGTCATCACCGGCGAGCGGTGCGTCCTCGGCAACTCCTCGGAGTTCAAGAACTGCATCCTCATGGACGGCGTCCTCGCCCCCCATTTCAACTATGTCGGCGACTCCGTGCTCGGGAACGGGGCCCACCTCGGGGCCGGGGCGATCTGCTCGAATCTCCGGCTCGACCAGAAGGTCGTGCACGTCCAGCTGCCGGAGGGGACGGTCGACACCGGCCTCAGGAAGTTCGGGGCGATCCTAGGCGACGGCGCGGAGGTCGGCTGCAACGCCGTCCTCAACCCCGGGACTCTCCTCGGGCGCCGGTCGCTCGTGATGCCGGCGATCGCCTTCGGGGGATTCCTCCCGCCGGCGACGATCGCCCGCGTCCGCCAGCAGGTCACGCTCGTCCCGCGCAAATTCCAATGAGAACCCTCACGGGAATCACCCCCAGCGGCACCCTCCACATCGGCAACTTCTTCGGGGCCATGAGGCCCTCCATCGAGGCCCAGGCCTCCGGAGACTGCTATTACTTCATCGCGGACTACCACTCGATGACCTCCGTCACCGACGCGAAGGAGCGCCTCGAGCTCACGCGCGGCATCGCCGTCGACTGGCTCGCCTGCGGCCTCGACCCGGCGAGGAGCGTGTTCTGGAGGCAGAGCGACGTGCCCGAGGTGTGCGAGCTCACCTGGCTCATCGGGAGCCTGACCCCGATGGGGCTCCTTGAGCGGGCCCACAGCTACAAGGACAAGACGTCGAAGGGCCTCTCGCCGAACTTCGGCCTTTTCGCCTATCCGGTGCTCATGGCGGCGGACATCCTGCTCTACGACACGAACGCGGTCCCGGTCGGGCAGGACCAGCGCCAGCACCTTGAGATGACGCGCGACATCGCGGTCAAGTACAACCAGACCTACGGCGAGACCTTCGTCTTGCCCGAGGCCGTCATACGCGGGGACGTCGCGACCGTCCCCGGCCTCGACGGGGCGAAGATGAGCAAGAGCTACGGCAACACGCTCGAGATTTTCGGCGAGGAGAAGGCCCTTCGGAAGAAGGTGATGTCGATCGTCATGGACAGCCGCACCCCGGCCGAGCCCAAGCCCGACGCGGAAAGGAACATCTGCATCCAGCTCCTCAGGCTCGTCGCGCCGGCGCCGGTCGCCGCGGACTACGAGGCGCGCCTGCGCGCGGGCGGCCTCGGCTACGGGGACCTGAAGAAGGCGCTCTTCGAGCACTTCTGGTCCTACTTCGCGGCGGCGCGCCAGCGCCGCGCGGAGCTCCTCGCCGACACGGGCTACGTCGACCAGGTCCTCAAGGAAGGGGCGGAGCGGGCCCGCATGGTGGCCTCCGTCGTCCTCAGGCGCGCCCGCAGGGCCGCGGGCCTCGAGTAGGCGCGCGCCTCAGATGACGCGCACCGGCGGGGCCTCCAGCCTCGTGATGGCCTCCATGATGCGGGAGGCGGTCCTCGCGTAGCGCTCCTTGCCGTCCTCGGGATGGTCGAACTCCTCCGGCGGGAGGGGTCGCCCGTAGGTGACGGATACCGGGGAGCCCAGGCGGAGCCGCCCGTCGCGGCCGAAGGCCTCGAACGACCCGAACACCCGCGCCGGCACGACGGGCACGTGCGCCTTGCAGGCAAGGAGCCCGACCCCCGGCTTCGGCGGCCGCGGCTCGCCGTCCGGCGAGCGCGTCCCCTCGGGGAAGACGATGACGACCTTGCCGCGCGCGAGCGCCTGCAGGACGCGCTTGATCGCGTCCAGGCTCGCGCCGCCGTCGCGGTCGACGGGGATCGTGCCGACGGCGTCGAGCCACCAGGCGGCCACTCCCGGCTTCCAGAGCGTCTTGCGGGCGAAGAAGCTCACCTGCCGCGGCAGGAACTGTCCGACCATCGGGGGGTCGAGGTGGCTCGCGTGGTTTGCCGCCACGATGTAGCCCCCGGCCCCGGGGAGGTTCGCGAGCCCCGCGACGTCGCCGCGGAAGAACATCTGGTGCGCCAGCCTGCAGATTCCGTAGAAGAAGCCGTAGATTGGCTCCATCTCGAGCTGGGCGTGGATCCGGCTCATGCGCGCGCGAGCACCGGGGCTATGAGGGAGGCCATCCGGTCCGCGACCTCGGCGACCGACAGGGACGTCGTGTCGATGGAGACGGCCCCGTCCGGCCGGGAGAGCGGCGCCGCCTTCCTCGAGGAGTCCAGGCGGTCCCTCTCGGTCACCTGGTCGACCTGCCCCTGCCGCACGCGGCGGCGCTCGCGCTCCGCGGGGTCGGCGTGGAGGAAGAAGCGGAAGTCGGCGTCGGGGAAGATGACCGAGCCGATGTCGCGCCCCTCCATGACGAGCCCCGCGAACCCGCCGTCCCGGGCGGCGCCCGCCTGCCCGCGCTGGTAGGAGAGCAGCGCGGCGCGGACCTCCGGTATGGCCGCGAAATGCGACACCGCGTCGTTCACCTCCTTGCTCCGGATCTCCTCGCCCGGGGTCCTCCCGCCGATCTCTATCCTCGCCGAGCGGCCCTCGATCCGGGTCCCCAGCCTGAGGCCCGCGAGCGCCTCCTTCACCGAGGGGAGGTCGCCGGCCGTCGCCCCGCCCCGCAGCATCTGCGCCGTGACCGCGCGGTAGTAGGAACCCGTGTCGGAGTGCAGGAGGTTGAAGCGCTCGCTCAGCGCGCGTGCCGTGGACGACTTCCCGGAGGCGGCGCCCCCGTCGATCGCGACGATGATGAAGGGTTTCTCGGACATCGCGCCTCAGGCCTGGGAGGATTTCGCGCGCAGCTGCTCCAGCACGCCGAAGAACCCCGGGAAGGTCTTCGCGCTGCAGGCGGGGTCGCCGACGCACAGCCAGGGGCTTCCGTCGCCCCGCACGTCTCGGCTGCCGAGGACGCCGAAGCTCATGGCGAAGCGGTGGTCCCCGTGCGTCTCGACGGTGACGCCCTTCCGGAGCGGCCTGGGCTGGATCTCAAGGGAGTCCTCGCGCTCGACGACCTCCTGGCCCAGGCGCCTGAGCTCGCCGGCCATCCCGGAGACGCGGTCGGTCTCCTGGCTGCGCGTGTGCGCGATGCCCCGGATCGTCGTCGGCCCGTCGAGGAGTGGCGCGATGGCCGCGAGCGTGAGGAAGGTGTCCGAGAAATCGCCGAAATCGCGGTCCACGCCGAGCCGCCTCCGGAACGGCGCGAACGAGACCGTGATCCCGTCGCCGCCGCCCAGGATGTCGGCCCCGCATTGGCCGAGCACCTCCAGGAAGCGGATGTCGCCCTGCAGGCTCTCGCCTGCGGGCCTCAGGCCGTCCAGCCTGATTGACCCCCCGGCGACGAGGGCAAGCGCGGCGAAGTAGCTCGCCGCCGTCGCGTCCGGCTCGACCGCGTATTCCCCCGGTGAGCGGTAGGCGCCCTGCCTGATGTTGATGGAATCGCCCACGTCCGGCCGGTCCGAGCTTCCCACGCCGAACTGGGCCATCTGGAGCGTCGTCATCCGGACAAACGGCCGGCGCACGCCGCCCACGGGCGTGGCCACCATCGGCTCGGCGGCGAGGGGCGCCACCATGAGGAGGGCCGACAGCATCTGGCTGCTCTCCCGGGCGTCGACCGCGATCGGGCCGCCGCGAAGGCCGCGGGCCCGGATCTCGATCGGGAAGCATCCCTCCTGCCCGGTGCAGCGG
>Ga0181537_10002200_pt1 | contig 17316 bp, 13 predicted proteins | sample PEATcosm2014_Bin_39_FD_119765 | JGI IMG/M metagenome (GOLD analysis project Ga0181537, IMG submission 119765) | Peatland microbial communities from MTU Mesocosm Facility, Houghton, MI, USA - PEATcosm2014_Bin23_10_metaG | ecosystem: Environmental > Terrestrial > Soil > Wetlands > Peat | place... | reverse complement strand
GCGCCAGCGCCAGCGCCAGCGCTCTGCGCCGAGCCGCGATTGCGCGCCACGCAGGACGCGTTCGACAGTGTCGCCGCCGACTACGATGGGCCGCGCGGCAATAACAGCCTCATCCAGGACATGCGTGCCGAGATGTGGCATTGGCTCGATGCCAGCTTCGCACCCGGCAGTCGACTGATCGACATCGGTTGCGGTACCGGCCTGGATGCGATCCGCATGGCGCGCATCGGTCATCGCATCACCGCCATCGACTGGTCGCCGCAGATGGTACGGCGCACTGCCGATCGTGCCGCGCGCGAACAGCTACAGCATCGGGTGCGGGCGCTTGCGCTGGGCGCACACGAGTTGGGGCGCCTGGACGGGGAGGGCAGCTTTCACGGCGCCTATTCCGACCTCGGCCCGCTCAACTGCGCTCCCGACCTGGCCTGCGTGTCGCGCCAGTGTGCGCGCCTGCTCATGCCCGGCGGCGCACTGGTGTTCAGCGTGATCGGCCGCGTATGTCCATGGGAGATTGCACACTACCTGCGGCGCGGGCGCTGGGCGCGCGTGCGGCTGCGCTTCGCGCCTGCGTTCGTGCCGGTGAGCATGAACGGTCATACCATCTGGACGCACTACTACCGGCCGCGCGAATTCTATCGGGCGTTCCAGCACGAATTCGTGCTCAGTCACGTGCGCGCGCTGTGCCTGTTCGCCCCGCCGCCGTATCTAACCTGGGTGCCCGAGCAGCACCCGCGCGCCTACCAGCGGTTGCGGCGCCTGGATCGACGTTGCGCGGCATGGCCGCTGCTGCGCGCCATGGGCGATCACTTCCTGATCGTGATGCGGCGGCGATGACGCAGGCGAACCCGATCCGCGTTCGCCCGTATAGCGCCGGTGATGAACGCGAGCTGGTGGATCTGTTCCAGCGAGCATTCGGCCGGTCCATTTCCGAACAGCACTGGCGCTGGAAGCTCAAGGCGCCAGCCTCGACGGTGGACAACGTATGGCTGGCAGTCGCAGGCGAGCAGCCCGTGTTTCAGTACGCCGGCATACCGACCCGATTCCTGCTGGCGCAAATCCCGGTCATCACGATGACCTCGGTGGATACCATGACGGCACCCGAGTTCCGGCGCCGCGGCTTGCTCACCAGGGTCGCGGCCAGCGCCTACGACGCCTGGCGCGACGCCGGCGTTGCATTCGTCATCGGCCTACCCAACGAGCAGTGGGGATCGCGCGCCGCGGCACTGGGTTGGCAGCCGCTGTTTGCGCTGCAGTGGCTGGTGCGCCCGCTGCACCCGCAAGCGATCCTGGCGCGAAAGCTCAACATGCCCTGGCTGCAACGCGCCAGCCTGGCCGCCGCGGCGTGGAATCGCCTGTGGCAGGGGCGCCTGCAGCGGGATCCGCAGCTGTGCACCGAACCGGCGTCGCAGGCCGGCCAGGCGCTGGATCAGCTCTGGGAGCAGTGCAAGTCCGATTGGATGTTCTCGACCATTCGCGATCGCGCCTGGGTCCACTGGCGGTTCCTGTCGTCGCCGAGCCGCGCCTACCAGCTGACGCTGGCGCGGCGGGCAGGCCAGCCGACCGGCTACTCGGTGCACAGTCTGAGCCGCACCGCAGGCGGTGTCTGCGCGCATCTTGCTGAATTGTTCGCGGCCCGTGCCGACAGCGCTACCCGTGACACGTTGCTGTACGAGCTGATCGGGACGCTGGTGGCGGCGAAGGTGGAATCGGTGTTCACGCTGGCGGTGCCCGGCACCGCACATTATCGCTCACTGCGGCGCGCCGGCTTTTTTCCCCAGCGTGCGTTTTCGGTGCAGTTGGTTCCGCTGCGCGCGCAATTGCCGCTGCGCGCGATGCTCGATCCGGAGCGCTGGAATCTGAGCGGCGCCGACTTCGATGTGGTCTAGATCGCGGCTGCGCCCGCTAAAACGCGCCGCCGGGCACGCGCTCGAGGGCTGCTGGCGGCTTGCGATCCGCGCCATCGCAGGTCTGGCGCGCCCGCATGCGAACCGCTGGAGTTCTGCCGGCGGCCAGCGCGTGCTGATCGTCGCGCCGCACCCGGATGACGAGGCGATCGGCTGCGTCGGCACGACGCTGCTGCACGTCGACAGCGGCGATCGCGTCTGTGTTGCGATCGCGACCGATGGCCGGCGATCAAAGGTCATCGACGATCCGGTCGCAATGTCGGCGCGGCGGCGGTGCGAGGCTGTCGATGCGGCGCAGCTGATGCAGATCGAGCGGCTGGAATGGATCGGTCTTGCTGAGGGTGACTGGAGCATATCGGCGCTGGCGGATCGGTTCAGCAGCCTGATTGAGGATTTGCGCCCGGCAATCATCTACGCGCCCTCGCGCATCGATTTTCATCCGGAACATTTCAAGGTGGCGCACGCCCTGGCGCTGGCACTGGCTGACCTGGACGCCCGCGGCCGCTGCGCGTTCAGGGTCAGGATCTACCAGGTGCAGGTGCCACTGACAGCTTGCATCGCGAACCTGGTGGCGGACGTCTCGCCGCTGATCGCACGGTGCGAAGCCATATTGCGTGTCTACATGTCGCAGTCCGGCAGCATGGAACGCGCCTGGCGCCTGAGACGCTACAGTGCGTCCTGGCATGGCATCGCCACCCAGGCGGAGGAATTCCTCGAGCTGTCGGCGCGACAATACATCGCCCTGCATTGCGCGCCGCCTGCCATGTGGCCGGCGGTATTCCGCGGTATGCGCAATTTCCCGATGACCGATCCGCTGGCTTTCCTGGCCGGGATGCACGAGCGACGCAGGATCAGCGCGACGCTGTAGGCGCGCTCGCGCCCGGTGCCCTGATGTCACGCAGGCATCCATCGATCGCACTGGACACGAACAGTGCGCCGCGCGCTGAAAGATGATCCCAGTCGCTGTACAGCAATTCCCCATTCACCTGGTACACACACGAATCCGAGCTGCACATCAGATCCTTCGGATCCACGCTCCTGAGCATGCCGCGCTGCTCGAGCAGGTGAAAATCGTGCTCCGGTGCGCGATATTGCGCCAGCGCCTCGGTGCGACTCAGGGTCAGGAAATCGACCCCGATGCCCCGAAAGCTCGCCATGTTGAGCGCGTAAGGCAGGTCGTACTTGTAGGCCGGGACGTCGAGCACCACGCAGGCGGATGCGCCGGCCGCGATGATTTCGTCCAACGTGCGCTGCAGGCCGCGACCGAAGTTGGATTGCAATGCGTCGACTGCGCTGCTGGGCAGCGGGCTGAGGTCGGCATCGGCATCAATCCAATGCGCATTCAAGATCACGACCCGGGGCCGGATGGCATGGATCGCGCGTGCCACCGCCGCATTGAATGCCAGGCAGCCGACCTGCCAGTCCGCGTCATAGCTGCGATTGGTCATGTCGAGCAGCGGGCGGCAGCCGGCCTTGAGCGCAAAGTACACTCGCACCCCATGCGCCGCCGCCAGCCTGCGATAAGCCGGCAGCAGCGCCATCGCGTGACTGTCGCCCCATACCAGGGCCCGCGGCGCCGCATTGTCCTGCGGTCCGTCGCTGCACAGTCCGCCCTGGGCGATGGTATCGACCGCACGATTTACACACTGGGCGAAGCTGCCGCGACTGGCCATCCAGGCCTGATCGGGGACCCGAAAGTCAGCCGGAAAGCGCTGCGGGAACCCGTTCGAGTTCCACAGCACGATGCCGGCTGTAAGGATGATCGCATTGGTCGCGCCAGCGGCCCACAGGAACGCGCGGTTGGACCTGAAATGCGACCTGACTCGTATCGGAGTCTCGACCAGCTTCCAGCTCAGCACCGCAAGCAGGTACACGGCCGCCAGCAGGCCGATCAAGCTCATCGGGCCGAGCGGACGGATGCTGTAGTAACTGAAGAAGATCAGGGCAGGCAGGTGCCACAGGTACAGCGAGTATGAGATCAGGCCAGTGAACACCAGCGGTGGCAATGCCAGGCAGCGGCTGACGACACTGGACTGGCGCTGACCGGTGACGAGCAGCACCGCCGCCGCCGCGCACGGCAGCACCGTGCTGAGGCCCGGAAATCGGGTCATGTTTCCATAGCAGCGGATGACGGCCGCAAGGCTCAGCAGTGCCGCCAGTGCCAATGCGTCGTTCACTTGCGGGCGCCTGAACCAGGGCGCTTGGTTGCCGGCAATGACGGCGCCGAGCAACAGTTCCCAGGCTCGCGTCGGAGCGAGGTAGAAGTTGGCCAGCGGCTGGTGATACGAGCCCCAGACACACACAGCGAGAGAGATGCCTGCCAGCACCAGTAACGCTGCGCTCCGGCGCCCCGGAACGAACGTGCCGATCAGGAACAGGGCGGCCGGATACACCAGGTAGAACTGCTCTTCGACCGCAATCGACCAGAAATGCGTAATGGCAACGTAGGCCGCCCGGCTGTTCAGGTAGCCGCCGCCCTCCCGCCACTCCGGAACGTTACTCAGAAACAGCGACGATGCGGCGAGGTACTTGCCAAATCGCGTCAGGTCGTATGGCATCAGCATGATGACGGCCAGTACCGTCGCAACCAGCGAGGTCAACAGCAGCGCCGGCAGGATGCGGCGCGCGCGCCGCAGGTAGAACTCGCTCCACAACATTCGCAGCGGTCTGGCGCCGCTTCCGGCCAGCAAGCGGGTGATCAGGTAGCCCGATATCACGAAGAAGACGTCGACGCCGACATAGCCGCCGCCGAAACCAGGGATCTCGGCGTGATACAGCATGACCGCGACCACCGCCAGCGCCCGCAAGCCGTCGATGTCCGGTCGATAATCTGCGGCGCGCTGCTGCGTTCTCATCGGCGCGGCCGCATCAGGTCGACTGTCGGCACCGTAGTATTATCGACGCGATGTCGAACATCCCGATCCTGTGCTATCACAACGTCGGGCCGGCCCCGCAGGCCAGCGCCTTCAGGCTGCTGTACACCAGCCAGGAAAAATTCGAACGCCAGTTGTGGACCATGCGTCGTCTCGGCCTGCGCGGTGTGTCGATCGGCGACGGACTGCGGCAGCTCGACGGCCGTGGCAGCGGCCAGCTGGTAATGCTCAGCTTCGACGATGGATATCTCGACACATTTACCGCGGCGTTGCCGCTGCTGCGCAAGTACGGCTTTACCGCTACCTGCTATGTCGTCAGCGACGCGATCGGCAGCTTCAACCGCTGGGACGCCGACTACCTCGGCGAGACCAAGCCGCTGATGACGCATGATCACCTGCAGCAATGGCTTGCCGCTGGCATGGAAATAGGCTCGCACTCGTGTTCGCATCCACGGCTGCGCGAACTCGACACCGAGGCTGCGCAGCAGGAGATTGCCGGCAGCCGCGCGGGGTTGCGGCGCGCGTTCGGCGTCGAAGTCGATCACTTCTGCTATCCGTACGGCAGCTTTGCGGCTCCGACCATGGAACTGGTCAGGCGCGCCGGCTATGTTTCGGCGGTCACGGTGGAGCGCGGCATTGCACACGCCAGCGACGATCGCTACCGGCTGCCGCGGATCCTGGTGGACGGCGAGAGCGGCTGGTGGAAGTTCGTGTTGCAGGTGGCGACACCGTTCGAGCAGCTGCGCCGCCGCAGGCGCGCCGGTTAGAGCGGCCGTCAGCGCGGTCGCGCCCGGGCTGTCAGGTCCGATGCACATCGGCTGCTGCCTATGGCCGCGCGCAGCGCAGAGCCCGATACAGTGTCCAGTCTCCCTGCTGGCCGATGCGCTGCAATCCGACCTGATCGCGTAACCAGTGAAAGTTGCGCGCCGGGGACTTGGCGGCCCACTGTGATTCGAGATTCTGTTCGCGCACGTACACATAGACGGCGTCGTCGCCGCACACCAGCGGGCGCAGCGACTGCGGCGATTGCGCGTACAGGTCGACGATGTTCAGACGGCTGTAGAAAGCCAGCGAGATCGAGAGCTCGAACGTGACCACCGTGGCGGTGGCTGGCAGCTGTGATTGCAGGTAACGGATATCGGAGAGCTGCGAGGATGCGGCTGCATGAAACCTGGTCAGCGCGCGACCGGTGAACGGCAGCGCCGCGAGCAGCGCTGCGGCCAGCAACAGCCGGCGCGCCTGCCCAGGCCAGCGCGACGGCAGCGGAATACAGTAGATCCCAACGCTGGCGAAAATCGCGACCGGCGTGAACAGCGCCAGTGGAAAGCGCAGATTCTCCTGTGGAATGCCGATCAGATACAGATAGAGGCTGGCGCACCAGCCGCCGAGCACCGGCAGCGCCCGGCTGCGGCGCAGTTGCCAGGCGCCGTTGAACACGCAAGCCGTCAGCAGCGGGAACAGATACAGCGGGTGAAACAGCGGTGCGGCATAGAAAATGAGCGGCGGCACGCGGAACGAGAAATGCCCCTCGGCGTTGTCGAATGATGTGCGCACCGCATTCAGCACACTCCAGTCCGCCAGCCAGCCGCGGTCCCACAGCGGTGTACTCGCGAGCCGCGTCACGTGCACCTGTGCCGATATGATCAGGAACAGAAGGCTGGCGGCGGGCACCAGCGGCAACAGCCGCAGGTATGGCGCCGGTGATTCAGACCCCTGAGGCTGCCGGCGCAGGCGGCGAAGTTCACGCTGCATCGTCAGGATGACGAAAACGCCGAACGGCAGCAGCAGGGCGGCGTAGATCCAGCGCGTCACGATCGCCAGGGCGAGCGCCGTTGCGGCCAGTGCCAGTGACCATGCGTTGCGCGCGCCGGAGCGACGAGGCCATCGCAGTAGCAGGCACGCCGACAGGGTCGCCCAAAAAAGTCCGGCCGCGTCGGACATCACCGCGACCGACGACAGCATCAGCACACCGCCCAGTGCGACGATCAGGCCGGCAGCGCAGGCGATAGGGCGCTGCTGAACCCTTGCCGTTCCGGTCAGATCGCACTCGGTCACCAGCCAGTAGCTGAGCGGCGCGAGCGCCGCACCCGCAACCATGCTGGCAAGCTGCGCTCCGAATGGCATCGACTGGGTGGCGAGCATGAACAGCGCCGCCAGTAGCGGATATCCCCAGGGCCAGTAGAAATCGCTGCACGGCAGCTCGCCGGAGTGCATATGCAGAATCTCGCGGCTGCATTGCAGGTAGGCGAATGCGTCCTGCCCTGCCAGACCATCCAGCCTGAAGGCGCCGACGACCGCCAGGCGTACGCCGAGTGCGAATACGAACAGCCACAGTGGCGCGCCGAATGCCAGCTGCGCCATCGGCAGCGGCCGCACCAGCGTGCGTGGTAAGCGCACCTAACGCGCGCCCTGCAGCGACGCGGGCGGCCGGTCGGCGCGCCGCTCGACAACGCCGCCGTTGTCGACAGTGATGATCCGATCGCAGCGCAGCGCCGCGCTCAGCCGATGTGCGATCAGGACGATGGTACGTTCACCGCGCAGTCCTTTGAGCGTCGACATGATTTCATCTTCGGTCAACCGATCCAGCGCGTTGGTAGCCTCGTCCAGGATCAGTACCGAGGCGTTGCGATACAGCGCGCGCGCGATCCCGATCCTCTGGCGCTGGCCGCCGCTCAGGCGCAGCCCGTGCTCTCCGAGCAGTTCCTGGTAGCCGCCAGGCAGCGTTGCCACCAGCGACTCGAGTTGCGCCAGGCGCACCGCGATGCGCAGGCGCTGCTGATCAATCCGATCCGCGCCGACAGCCAGCGCAATGTTTTCCGCCAGCGAGGTGTCGAACAGGAAGATGCGCTGCGGCACGTAGGCAATCGTGCTCTGCCAATCGATGCGGTTGTTTTCATCCAGCTCCATTCCATCCACGCTGATGGTTCCCGTGGTTGGCGCCAGCAGGCCCAGTATCAGTTCGGCGATGGTGGTTTTTCCGGCGCCGCTCGGGCCGACCAGGCCGACGGTGCTGCCGGCATCGATCCGCAGCGTGACCGCGGATAGCGCCGGTGGCCGCTCCGGGGCGTAGCGATACCCGACATCGGTCAGCTGGATGTCGAAACGCGGCCGCCCCTGCCACGGCGTCGCATCCAATGCACGCGGCCGGCCGCGCACCCGGCGGCAGGCGCGGCGCAGATCGTCTGCGATACGCACGAAGGCAACGCGGTCGGCCCTGATCCGCACCAGCGCGTGGAAGATCTGCTGCAGCGCCGGCAGCAACCGATACGCGGTCAGGCCCAGGTAGGTCAGTTGCGCCAGCCACGGCCCGGTGGCGCCGTTCTGCTCCACCAGCACCAGTGCCGCCACCACCAGGCCGCCGACCACAAAACACTCCATGATGTAGCGCGGACTCTGGGCGATCGACTGTGTGTTGAGCCCGGTTCGCGACAGCGATTCGCAGGCACGCTGGAACTGGTCACGGAAATAGTCCTGTGCGCTCAGCAGGCATATTTCCTTGATGGCGCCGAAGCTCTCGCTGGCGATCTTCAGACGCTCCTGGGTATGACGGCTTTCAAGCTGGCCATTGCGCTGCAGCTGTTGCCGAGCCAGCAGGTAGATCAGCGCGTAACCCAGCCCCAGGCCGCCCAGGGTCACCGCGGCGATCAACGGATTGACCAGCACCAGCGATGCGATAATCAGCAGCGCCGCGGCCAGGTTGGTGCAAAGCACGAAATAGAATTGCACGATGCCGGTGGTGCCGCGCCCGGTCTCCCATGCGACATTGCTCAGCAGCGCGGCGCTGTTGGATGCGAGGTGAAAGCGGCAATCGCGATGCAGGTAATCGTCGAACAGGGCGACGGTGAAATGGTCGCCGATGCGGCCCGCAAACCGGTTCATCGCCAGCGAACCGAACCAGTTGACCGCGTTGGCCAGCACTATTACGAGCAGCGAGCCGACTCCCAGCGCGACCAGGAAGCTGCGCTCGGCGCCAAATCCGAAGCGCCGGTACAACCAGGACAGTGCCGCGCTGTGCCCGATCCGAGCCGGATCGCCCAGCACCGAGAAGAACGGCACGATCGCCGCAATCCCGATCAGAGTCGACACCGCCATGATCAGTGCCACCAGCTGCAGCAGCAGCAACGAGCGCCGCTGCCGACGATTCATCAGGTGCCAGATCTGGCCGATGAGATGCATGACTGGGGCCGGCGCTAGCTCGGGCGCTGCGGCAGATATGCCCGCAGCAACGTCTTTGCGCCGCGCAGCCACCAGTGCGGATACGACCACGAGTAATGCGCGCTGCGGCCCAGCGCGCGCAGCGCGGCTGCGCTCTCGCCCAGCAATGCGTGCGTCAGCGCCAGCGTCAATGCGTTGTTGACACGCTCCTTGCGCAGCAGCGAACGCCGCGCGAGATCGACGCGATCCTGCAGTTTCCTGAGCGCATGATCGCGGCCAGTGAAGGCGCTCTGCCACACGCGGCTGTGATTCTCGTCATGACGGCGCACCAGTACCAGCGGCTCATCGACAATGGCGATCTCGCTCTCCAGCGCCAGGCGCAGCCACAGGTCGTAGTCTTCAGCGGAACTCAGGGTCTCATCGAAGCCTCCGGCCCGCAGGATCAGCGGACGCGAGGCGAGCACGCTCGGTGTCCTGATGGAGACGCCACCGGTGATCAGTGGCTCGAAAATCGATCCTTCGTGAGCCACCCAGCGCCTGGTCGCTTCTTCCGCCAGCGTCGCGCCATGGCCATCGATCTGGCAGAAGCCGGTGTAGCTCCAGCCGCAGCGCGGCCGCGCGCGCAGCAATTCGATCTGGCACTGCAGCTTTGTCGGCATCCACAGGTCATCCGAGTCCATGAAAGCAATGAACGAGCCGCGCGCCCGGTGCAAAGCCGCGTTGCGCACCACGGCCGGCCGGCCGCAATGTGGCAGCCAGATCATTTGCACGCGCGCCAGGCTGTCGAGCGCGCGCAGGTAGCGCCTGGTCGGCGCGTCGGAGCCGTCGTCGGCAATCACCAGCTCCCAGTCGGTGAAGGTCTGCGCAAATAGCGATTCAATCGCCGGTCGCAGAAACTGCAGGCGATTGCAGGTCGGAAGCACAATCGAGACCAGCGGGTGATGGGCGGCCTGCATGGGTCTAGATTCCGGTGACGCGCGGATCGGCAAGGCGCACCAGCCGCTTCGACAGATCCAGCTCCCACGGGCAGTCGTAGCGGCGGAACCGGTAACGCCAGGATGCCAGCATGCTGAGGGCCGATTTTGTCCATGACGGGGTGCGCACGTCCTGCACCGTCGGAAAACGGCAGCCCAGCACCGTCACGAAGTTGTGAATCCGTTGCCGCAGACGTTCAGTCACCCAGGGCGCATCGGCATGGCAGGCGTAGTCGACCCATTTCTGCTCGGTCCATTCTTCCGGCGTAGCGGGAAAACGAATCGGATCGCCGTGCAGGTCCAGCAGCGGCGTTGCGGCCGCGCCAAGCCGCGCGTTGGCCGGCAGGCTCGCCGGCGGCAGCGGCGTGTAGATATAGACAATGACCTCTGTCCACGGATTGACGCGCTTGATCTCGCGAATGAATTCGAACGTACGCTCGGTTTCTGCTTCCGGATCGCCGGGCGGGGCAACCATGAACGACAGCTCCGGGATCACGCCGTGACGCCGGCACAGCTCCGCCACCGCGATGGTCTGGTCCGAGCGGGTGCCCTTGCGGATGCTCTTGAGCAGCGCGTCATTCGGCGACTCGGCTCCGATGTAGGCCATGCGCAGCCGGCTCTTGCGCACCAGGCTCCAGGACGCGCTGGACATGCCCAGCAGCGCATCGGCACGGGCATAGCACCACCATGGCATCTGCACCTTCGCCAGCACCTGCAGCAGCGGCACCATGTCGGCTTCGCGATCGAAGAAATTGTGATCGAAATACTGCATCGAGTCCGCGCCCAGCTGATCGCGCAGCCACAGCAGATCGCGCTCCAGCTGCGCCGCCGCGGGCAACGCGGTGGAACCGCGGAACATCCCGGCGACGCCGCAGAACGTGCAGCGGAAACGGCAGCCGTGCGCGGCCTGGTAGGCCGCGGTACGCCGACCCAGGAAGGTGCTGGCCAGATAGGCACGCGGGTCCCCCAGGCTGTCGTAGGGCAGCGGCCGCTTGGATCGACGATCGGCCAGCGGACGATCCCTGTTGACGATGATTTCACCGCGCAGCTTCCATGTGATCCCCTCGATCGACTCAAGCGCCCCGCCTTCGCCGGCAAAGATCGCATCCAGCAGTTGCGCAAAGGTTTCCTCGCCCGGCCCCCTGACGGCGTAGTCCACGTACGGCGCATTGACCGCCGCGTGCTGGTAGAGGGTCGGAAAATAGCCGCCCCAGATGATGGGGGTCGACGCGGCGACCGTGCGCGCTGCGAGCGAGACGTCGATCGCGGAGCGCACCTGCGGGCCCCCCATGACCGAGACGCCGATCGCGTCGATGCGCTCCTGCCCCAGCACCGCCCTGACCGTGGCGAGGTAGTCGCGATCGACATTGCCGTCGATGATGCGGCAGTCGTAGCGGTCCTGCAGCGACGACGCCAGTGCCAGCAGTGACAGCGGAAAGCGCGCCGCGCGTCGCGAAGTGATGGTCGGATTGATCAGCAGGATCCGGCGTGCGCTGCGGCAGCCATGATTCGCGGCGGTCTCGGGCATCGTGGACTCGGGGCTCTAGGTCAATCTAAGCAGCGTCAGCCGCTCGTTGATGAAGTCGCGTTCGCCGACCACGGCCATGGCGAAACCGTGGCGCCGGAATTGGTCGGCGAACCACGCAGCGCTGCCAAAACTTGACAGCAGCACCAGCGCAAATCCAGACGGCCGCAGGTGGTGTCTCAATCCGGCGGCAAATCGCGGCGCCACATCGGTCGATCGCCAGGCGCGGTCGGCATCGTTCGCGGGCGTGCCATGCAGGAACGGCGGATTGAACAGCACGACATCGAAGCGCCGCCCCGCCAGCGCGGCGAACAGATCGCCCTGGATCACCTCGATTCGATCCTCACACTGGTTGAGCAGCGCGTTGATGCGTGCGCAACGTACCGCCGCGGGATTGATGTCCACCGCCACCACATGCCGGGCGTGCCTGGCCGCGGCCACGGCGCACACCCCCGAGCCGGTCCCCATGTCGAGCACCTCGGCAGTGCGGTCCAGCAGATCGCCTCGCAATTGCGACGCGAAGAAGGCCCCGGTACGCATCAGGCGCGGATTGAGCACACCGGGAGCCACCAGCAGCGGCAGGCCGGCAACATCCTCGAGTACGACATTGCGGTGTCGCTGTTGCTGGAAGCACTGGTAGTGCCAGTGCATCATTTTGCCGATCGCGACGCGCAGCGCTCCGTAGCGGGGAGCATTCAGCAACGATTGCGGTTGGGCGCTCATGATTTGCCGGGTTCGCGCCACATCGAACACACGCAGGTCGCGCACTCGGCGCGCCGGCGCTCGCTGATGTCGCGACGCAGACTGGTCATGGCAGCGCCGTTGAGCACCCGCTGCAGGTCATCATCTACGACCGCCGCCGGCGGACCGGCGATGAAAAAGCAGGGTTGAACCTGGCCTCGCGCGCCGACCACGGCGGAGAACTGCGGTGCATTGCAGCGCACTGGCGGATAGCTGCCGTGTCCGCAGACCGCGCTGAAGTATTGCAGGATGCGGCCGAGCTTTTGCGGGCTCTCGGCGATGAATCCGGTGCGAAATTCCTCGGCGTATTGCTGTTGCACGGAAGCCAGCAGCCGTTCCAACAGCGGCAGGTCCTGCGGCTGCAGCGCGACATCGGAGGCAAACCCGGCATCGCGGCCGAACGCATGCGGATTGGCGACATCGACCGCCAGGAACGAGATCCGGCCGGCGCCGGTGTGCCGTGCCAGTTCGATGAACGCGGGCAGTTCCCGATAATTGGCGCGCTGCAGGGTCACCCGCAGGCTCACCTGAGCGCCGGCGTCAGCGGCCGCGCGGATGCCTTCGCACACCTTGTCGAACGCATCCAGTCCGCGAATCGCCGCGTAGGTCGCGGCGCTAGTGCCGTCCAGCGACACGGTGACGTGGTCAAACAGCTGCGCGGCACGCTGTGCGTGCTTGGCCAGCGACAGGCCCGAGGTCAGCAGCCAGGGCGCAAGCCCGTGTGCTTTCAACAACTGCGCAATCTCGGCCCATTGCGGATTGAGCAGCGGCTCACCGCCGGACAGCAGCACCACCCGGGTCTGCAATTGCGCCAGGCTCGGCAACAACCGTCGCACCGAATCCAGACTCATGTCAGACCGGCCGTGGCGCCAGTAGTCACAGGTCACGCAGCGTGAATTGCAGCGCTCGCTCAGGTACAGCGTGACCAGCGGCAGGCGTTGCAGAGCCGCATGGGCACCGTGGTACGCCAATTCATCCGCTGCACGCGCGCGCATGTGTATCCCTCGAGCCACGCCGGAAATTACGGGTGCGACGGGAATCCGGACGCTACCCTTGGGTAAGTGCGCCGCACGCTTGATTTGGTTGTTTACCCCGCGACCAATCGATGCCATTGCCGAACGCGCTGCGCCCAGCGCTCGCGCCGGTGTATAACAATCGCCTTCCAATGAATCCGCCAGTGACAAGAAGATCGACGGTATGGCGCGGCGCCCGCTCGTTACTTGGCCGACTGCGGCATGCGCGCCAGCGCGCCGCAGCGCCGGGCATCGACGACTGGAACTCGGAATTCGAATCGGGCACATGGGATTATCTGGCTGAGCTGCCCGAACTCGCGCGCTACAGCGTGCTGGTCGGCTACGCGATGCATTTCAACCCGGCAGGGGCAATCCTGGATATCGGTTGCGGAGCGGGCGTGTTCTATCGGCGCGTACGACCGTACGGCGTCGCGCGTTACGTTGGCATCGACATTTCCAGCTGCGCGATTGGCAAACTACGGGAATTGGACGACCACCGCTGCACTTTTGTCGTGGCCGATGCGCAGCGCTACCTGCCGACTGAGCAGTTCGACACCATCGTGTTCAACGAGGTGCTGTACTACTTTCGCGATCCGCTGGCGACGGTGCAGCGTTACGCGGGTGCACTGAAGAGTGGTGGAATCCTGCTGCTGTCCACCTGTACGCAGTTCAAGGGCGGCAGCGCCATCCTCAAGCGCTTGAAAGCTCGCTACGCGTTGCTGGACGAGACGCGCGTGATCCACGGGGCCGCCAAACGCTCGTGGATCGTGAGCGCGCTTGCAGGCGATCGCGGCGCGCCCGCAGCCGGACCGGACACATGAGCAGCCAGCCTGGACTGCTGGGTGACACCGCCGCACGCGACTATTCGAGCAAACTAAAACAGTTCAACGCGTTTGCGCAGCCCGAACTGCGCCACGCGATTGCCAGCCTGCAATTGCAGCCCGGCATGCAGGTGGTTGATGCTGGCTGCGGCACCGGCGAGGTCCTGAACTGGCTGGCGGACGCGGTCGGCAGCTCCGGCCTCGTCATCGGGATGGAGCTTGCCGTCGCGCACGCGGCCTGCGCCCGTACCGCCGCCGCAACTTGCGTGACGGTACTGCAGGCCGACCTGCTGCGCGCGCCGTTGCGGCCCGGCGCGTTCGACCTGGTCTGGTGCGTGAACACGATCAACCATCTGCGCGATCCGCTGGCCGGCGTGAAATCCCTGGCGGCTCTGCTGCGGCCCGGCGGACGGATCGCAGTCGGGCAGAGCTCGCTGCTGCCGGACATGGTGTTCGCCTGGGACGCGCGGTTGGAGCGATTCACCACAGAGGCCGTGCGCCAGTACTACCGGGAACGTTACGGAGTGAGCGAAACGGATCTGACGGCCATTCGAGCGCTGCTGGGATTGCTGCGCACTGCCGGGCTGGTGAACGTTCGCGTGCGCACCTGGCCGCTCGAGCGCGTCGCGCCGCTGGACGCGGCGAGCATGGCTTATCTGCGTGACGTGATCTTCCGCGACACCTGGGGCGAGCGCCTGCGGCCCTACCTGTCCGCGTCCGACTTCCAGCAACTGAGCCAGTTGTGCGATCCGCACAGTGCGGAATATGCACTACAACGTCCGGACCTGCATTTCCTGCAGACCTTTACGCTCGCAGTCGGAGAAATCCCGCCGGCGTAACTGTGACGGGCGACTCAGCGCATCGTCACCATCTCTTCGGCACTGGTCGGGTGAATCGCGATCGTATCGTCGAAGTCGCGCTTGGTCGCACCCATGCGCAGCGCCACGGCGAAGCCCTGCAGCATCTCGTCGGCACCCTCGCCAATGACGTGAATACCCACGATTTTCTGCGTCGGGCCGACGGTCACCATTTTCATGTGCTCGCGCGGCTTGCGCGGCGTGAGCACGTGATACATCGGCATGAACGTGGACGTGAATACCTTGACCGCATCTCCGTGGCGCGCGCGCGCATCGGCTTCGCTCAACCCCACGGTGCCGATCGGCGGGTGACTGAACACCACTGACGGGATGTTTTCATAATCGACCTTGCGACCCGCCTGGCCGCCGAACAGGCGGTCCGACAATCGCCGCCCGGCCGCTATCGCCACTGGCGTCAGCCCAGCCCGGGGCGTGGCATCGCCGAGCGCGTACAGGTGTTCCAGGTTGGTCTGCTGGTATTCATCGGTAATGATGTGTCCCAGCCAGTCGACCTTCACACCCAGCAACTCCAGGCCCATGTCGGTGGTGATGGGTTTGCGGCCGATCGCCCAGACCAGGGCGTCGAACTGTCCGAGCACGCGGCCGTCCTCGACCGTCAGCTCGAGCAGCCCCGCGGCGTTGCGCGCCAGCGACTTCGGCACCGCATTGGTGGCGAACTCGACGCCCTCGTCGCGCATGATTTCCATCAGCGAATCACCGAGCATCGAATCGAAGTGCCGCAGCACGCACTCGTGGCGCAACACCACCGTGGTGCGCGAGCCGAGCGCCGAGAAAATGCCGCTCAATTCCGCGGCGATATAGCCGGCGCCGACCACCGCGACGCTGTCCGGGCGCGCGCCGAGCTCGAAAAAGCCGTCCGAGCTGATACCCAGTTCGGCTCCGGGCAGCGTCGGGATGATCGGTTGGCCGCCGGTCGCGAGCACCACGGCGCCGGCCGATAGCACCCGCTCTCCGACCTGGATCGACTGCGCCGACAGCAGGCGCGCGCGGCCGCGCAGCAGCTCCACCTGGCGCTTTTCCAGATTGCGCTGGTAGATGGCATTGATGCGGGCGATGAACTCGTCGCGCAGCTGCTTGAGCAACGGCCAGTCGTGGCGCCACAGTGAGATATCAAAGCCATAGCCGGCCGCGTCGCGCAGCCCGTGGGCGAGTTCGCCGGCGTTCCACATCACCTTCTTGGGCACGCAGCCGACATTGACGCAGGTGCCCCCAAGCCGCCCCATTTCGACCAGCAGCGTGCGTGCGCCGTAGTCCGCGGCGCGCTGGGCGCAGGCCAGGCCGCCGCTGCCGCCGCCGATCACGATCAGGTCATAGTCGGATGCCATGGGGCAAAACCTCGAAAACTTTAATCAAGCACGCACAATCACCATGTTACACCGGGCGCCGATGGCTAAAATGCCCGCTTGTCATGCCGAGGTCCCGCCCCCATGTCCGCACCTATGTCCGATAATCCGCTGCTGCAAGACACGCCGCTGCCCCAGTTCGACGCTATCCGTCCGGAGCATGTCGAGCCGGCCATCGCCTCCCTGATCGCGCAGCAGCGCGCGCTGGTGGCGCAGATCGAAGCGACGCCCGACCCGACCTTCAGGACGGTGGTGGAACCGCTCGAGGAACTGCGGCATCGCCTCAACAGGGTGTGGTCGCCGATCGGACATCTGAATGCGGTGATGAACTCCGAGCCGCTGCGCACGGCGTACAACGCCTGCCTGCCGCTGCTGTCCGAGTACAACACCGATCTGGCGCAGAGCGAGCGGCTGTATCGCGCCTATGCGCAGATTTCCGAACGCGAAGCAGCGACGCTCGATGCGGTGCAGCGCGAGGTGATCGAACACGCGCTGCGCGAGTTTCGTCTCGCCGGAGTCGCCCTGGACGCGGCGCGCAAGGCGCGCTTCAAGGCCGTGATGATGGAACTGTCGCGGCTGTCGGCAAAATTCGAGGAGAACGTGCTCGATGCCACCAATGCCTGGTCGCATCATGTCACCGACCGCGCGCAGCTTGCCGGCATCAACCAGCCGATCGTCGAGCAGGCGCGCCGGCGGGCACAGGAGAAAAATATCGACGGCTGGCTGTTCGGCCTCGATCAGCCCAGCTACGTCGCGGTAGTGACCGATGCCGAGTCCGAGCCGCTGCGGCGCGTGTTCTACGAGGCCTGGTCGACGCGCGCCTCGGACCAGGGACCGGGCGCCTGCAATTTCGACAATACCGTGGTGATGAACGACATCCTGCGGCTGCGGCACGAAGCGGCGCAGCTGGTGGGTTTCGAAAGCTATGCCGACTACGCGCTCGCCAATCGCATGGCGCGCACGGTCCCCGAGGTGATCGGATTCCTGCGCGAGCTGGTGCGTACCGCCAAGCCGGCCGGTGCCGCGGAGTTCGCGGAGCTGGAGCAGTTCGCTGGCCGCAAGCTCAACGCCTGGGACGTGACGTTTTAT
>Ga0181537_10002199_pt1 | contig 17317 bp, 13 predicted proteins | sample PEATcosm2014_Bin_39_FD_119765 | JGI IMG/M metagenome (GOLD analysis project Ga0181537, IMG submission 119765) | Peatland microbial communities from MTU Mesocosm Facility, Houghton, MI, USA - PEATcosm2014_Bin23_10_metaG | ecosystem: Environmental > Terrestrial > Soil > Wetlands > Peat | place... | reverse complement strand
GCCACACCGGTGACCGTCGATGAATTCGCGTCGCTGCGGATACCGCCCGCGGCGGCGCTGCGAGCGGGGGCGCTGTTCGGAGGCGACGGCCGGTGGAAAATTTACGGTGCGGCCGTCGTGCTTGCGGTACTCATGCTTGCCGTGTGGTCCTATGTGCATCAAAAACCCGCCACGGCGTCTGCCGCGGCGCCCGCGGCGGCGGTCGCCGCGGTGCCGGGCTCGCTCATCCGTGATTGCCCCGCCTGCCCCACCCTGACCGTGCTTCCCGCGGGCCGCTTCAAACAAGGATCGGCCCGGGCGGACCGCGCGGCGCAGTCCGAGAAGCCGTTGCACTGGGTATCGATTGCGCATCCCTTCGCCATGTCGACAAATCCCGTCACGGTGGATAATTTCGCTGCGTTCATCGCCGCCACACACCGTGACATGAAAGGCTGCGACACCTATGACGGTGAGTGGCGGCATCGGACCGAGGCTGACTGGCAACATCCAGGCTTCGTGCAAACCGGCAATCATCCCGTGACGTGCGTGTCCTGGAGCGATGCCAAGGCGTATGCCGAATGGCTGTCGGCCCAAACGGGTCAGCACTACCGCCTACCCAGCGCCTCCGAATGGGAGTATGCCGCGCGCAGCGGCGGCGAGTCCGCGCAGCCGTGGAACTCTGACGGCTCGGGAGCGTGCGCGAACGCGAATGTGGCTGACAAAAGCGTGGCACGGCGCTTCCCGAGGCTCGCGACCTTCGCGTGCGATGATGGCTACGTATTCACCGCCCCCGTCGGCTCCTTCAAAGCGAGCGCGTTCGGTCTCAATGACGTGTTGGGCAACGTGTTTCAATGGACCGAGGATTGCTGGGCAGCCGATTACATTCACGCGCCGGTCGACGGTTCCGCGCGCGTGAGCACCGACTGCGCTGAGCACGAGATTCGCGGCGGCTCTTGGTCCAGCAACCCGGGTTTTGTACGCGCCAATGCGCGCAATCATTTCGCCTCGAACTACCGGGCCAGCAGCTTTGGAATACGGCTGGTGAGAGAGGTCTCCTCGTAGCGAGGGTCGCGCGCGCCAATTCTAATGCCTGATTGCGTCAATCGGGCGTGGCGATGCTCAGGGGGTGCGGCAACGCCTGCACCTGCCGGCCGGTCACGTTGGCTCGATATTTGTTGTCGAAATGGCTGCGGACATAGTTCACCACGTCGGCCACCTGCGCATCGCTCAACTGCACGGCGCGCGTCTCCTGCGCGGCGGCCGACGGCAACCCGAACGGCGGCATGCCGTTACGCCCGTTGAGCACGGTGATGGCGGCGTACTCCCACGACACCAGCTTCTTGTCGCCCGCGAGCTTGGGATAGTAGCCGGCGCCGACCGCGCCTTGGCCGCCGGCCATGTGACAGCCCTGGCAAATGTGCTCGTAGATCTGCTGACCGTTCATGGGTCCGACGCCGTCGGTGTTGGTAAACGAAGAGTCATCTGCATGCACGGCGCCGCGGCCGGCAAGCAGCAACAGCGGCAGGGCCGCCAACGCCCAATTCGGTCTCAGACGCTCGAGACAACTCATGCCTTCGCTCCTTGCGCCAGGGCGCGCTGATGCAACCGCGAGATGGCATCCATGGACGACGTCACCGCGCCCTCCTGCCATCCGCCGAGAAACGATGCGTGTTCGCCCGCGAGGGCGATGCGTCCATCGATCTGACAGAGATTGTCATAGTGCCTGGCGCGAGCTTCGGTGCTCCACATGCCGAAGCACCCCATGGTGAAGGGCGAGCGGTGCCAGGCCACGGCGATGCCGTTGTCGAATTCCTGGCGATACTGCGGATGGATCTGGCTGCCGTAGTCCAAGGTGCGCTGTACACGCTCGGGCGGCGACATGGCGGTGAACTCCATCGCATTCAGACCCCAGATATACGCGCCGAGCAGCACGCCTTTGCCGCCGCTGAAGAATCCTGTGTTGGGATAGCCGATGTTGGTGATCGGTAAATCGGTGTAGGTGATCCCGCCGTAGATCTGCTCGTCTTCCTCCCAGAAGCGGCGTTTGAATTGCAGTCCCACCTTGATGGCGGAAGCGTACGGCACCGCGCTGATCGCTGCGGCGAGGTTCGCGCCCACGTTCATGGGGATCTGCGCCAACACCGGTAGAGGAATGGTGCATAGACACCAATCCGCGCGCACCGTCTGCTTGTCCTCGAGCGTGCGGCTGTCGACATAGGTGGCGGTGACGCCGGTCGCGTCCTGGGCGATGTTGACGACTTTTGAGTTGTAGCGGATCAAGGATCCGAGTTCCCGGCCGAAGGCCTCGCCGATGCGCCCCATGCCTCCCACCGGCTGGAACAGCGCGGTCTGCATGTCGAAGGTGTCGCCGTTCGGGATGCCCTGCCACAAGCCCGACTTCAAAACATCGCCAAGAGCCACGGGCTGCGAGGGAATGGGCCGCGCGCTCAAGCCGCCACCGGGATTCTTCGCATAGCCGCGGCGATCGCTGCCGGCTGCGCCCGAAGCGTAGGTGAAGTTCTGATCGAGCGCGCCCCACTGGCGCAGGGATTCGAGCAGGCGCTCCTGATCCTCATGGCTCACCGCATCGTCGAGCGCGTGTTGCCGCGTCGCCTTGGCGAGCAATTCGGCCACATGTCCCTGGTAATCGGCCTTGACCTCGCGATACCGCTGCGGCTTGCCGCCGAAGGCCTTGGGGCTGTGCAGATACGCGTTGTAGTTCACCTGAAAAAAAGGTTCGAGCGGCACTCGCAAGACCTTGGCGTAATGCAGCATGCCCTCATGATGATAGGGAATGCGCCACGGACCCGGATTGATGTACAGATCCTTGTCGAACTCACACTGCTGAACGGCGCCGCCCAATTCCGTGTAACGGTCGCCGCCGCGCAGCGTCCAGTTGCGGCCGCCGGCGCGCGGGTTGTATTCCAGTACCTGGACCTGGTAACCGGCATTGCGCAATTCGTAAGCGGCGCTCATCCCCGCCATGCCGGCGCCGAGAATGAGCACCGAAGCGCCCGGCGGCGCGCCGGACAAATCGACTTGTCCTTTATAAGGCGAGGGCTCGGCGAATCCGAGAGCGCTCATGGCCTGGTACATGGCCGCGCTGCCGGCCGTTACGCCGATCAGGCGCAACAGATCGCGGCGGCTGACCGCCGCCGACGCTGAATCATTTTCCATCGCTTCTCCGTGACTGAACGAGCCATCCCCCGGAAGAAGTTTAGTCGAATATCTCCTCGACGGCGCGGCGCTCCGCGTTGCTGAGTTCGAATTCAAAGATCGACAAATCTTCGCGCATGTGAGTGACGGACCAGGTTCCGGTCAGCGGTACCACGCCGTTCTGCGTCAGATAGCGGAATAGCACCTCGGGCGCGGTCCGTTTATGGGCCGCCGCCACAGCGGCGATGGTCGGGTGCGCGAGGACGTGCGGATTGGCGCTCAGTGTCCAGAAACTTTGATACACGATTTGGGTGTGCGTGCAAAATGCGCGGATCTCGCGATCGTATCCCGTGTCGGCATAGAAGCGATTTTGAATCACCGCGGGCTTGACGCGGGAGCGGCGGTGGAGATCCTCGAGAGCCGAGAGGTCGTAGCAGTTGCTGATGCCGAGTTGACGGACGGTGCCGGCATCGACGAGCGATTCGAACGCACGCCATACGATGCGGGTCTGCTCCGCGGTCGGCATCGGTGAATGCAGGATGAGACAGTCCAAATAGTCGGTTTTCAAGTTCGCCAACGACGCCGACACGGACTGAGCAACTTGGCTCTCGAGGGAAGCTTTTGGGTCATACGGAATTCGGTGCGGATCCTGGCCGGAGATGGAAGTGAATTTGGTTTGCAAGTAAAGATCGCTGCGGCCAAGATCGGAGTGGAGGCTGGCTGCGACGCCGGCGCCTACACCGGCCTCATCGTAGTGCTTGGGTTGGCAGGCCGTGTCGATGCCGCGGAATCCTTCATGTATCGCGAGCTTGACCAGGCGCTCGGTGTCGGCCTTCTTCCAAGCGGTGCCATAGATGATCTTGGGAGTTTGCATGTTGCATGGGCCCTGAGCGGGAATCGACGATCAGCGTGCACCGGGGAATGCTCGAAGTGCAATCGAAAAATAAAATCCGCCTCGCAATCTTGGGCAACTCCGGTTCCGGCAAGTCAACGCTGGCACGCTGGCTGTCCGAGCGCACGGACGCCGCGCTCTTGGATCTTGATACCGTGGCATGGGAACCCGATCGGACCGCAGTCGCGAGATCGGACGAATCAGCGAGCGCCGATGTCCGCGCCTTTTGTTCAGTTCAAGGAAACTGGGTGATCGAAGGCTGCTATGCAAACCTCATGCGGGTGGCTCTGGACTTCGGCCCACGACTGGTCTTCTTGAATCCTGGCCTGGAACAATGCATCGCCAACTGCCGATCTCGGCCGTGGGAACCGCACAAGTACGCGTCCAAGCAGCAACAGGATGAACGGCTGTCTTTCCTGCTGACATGGGTTGGCGAGTATTACACTCGTGACGGCGCAATGTCGCTTGCAGCTCACGTCGACACCTTCCGCGCATACCGCGGACCGAAAGAGGAATTGCGGATTGTGCCGATGCTGAACCCACCGTCACCAGAAGTGGTGGGATGGCTGAGTTCCGTGCGGACTACCGCGAGGTGAGTCTCGCCACGCGAGCGGGCGATGTCATTTAGTTGCCGCCAGCACCGGGATTTCGATCCCGCGGCTCGCCGCCTCCTGCGACCCATGCGTTCTGATATAGATCTCGGTCAGTTGCGGCAGGGCGGCGGCGCGGATCGCGTCCGCGAGCGCTTTGGCGTAGCAGTTCGCAAAGTTGGGCACCGGCTGCAAGTCCACCCGCATGCCGCCGCGGCAGACGATGATGGCAGCCTTTTGCACCCGGCGATACAGCTCGCGCGCGCCGGCCGGCTGGTCGAGATTGAGGTCCGTGGAACTGACGGGAACCTTGACGGTGACGAGTCGATCCGCCGCCTGCAGAGGACCCGAGAGAATGGCGCATGCCAGAGCGGCGATGCCGAGGGTTTTGGTTGTGAAGGGGGCAATGATGGTCATGTTGATCTCCCGAGGAGTGTTGGGTGAAAAATCGTACGGCGTTCAATCTGAGCCGCGCGGCACCGCTTGGGTATCGCGCGAAATGAGTACCGAATCGGACGCACGCCACCTGGAGGGGTGGGCGGCTCTCTAATCATTTCTGGTGATGGTCGCGGTGTGGCGCGGCCGGTACCTTGGGCGGGGCCTCTAGAACACTCCATTACACGAGGAGACCGCCGATGAACATCATCCGCCGCCTGACCACAATCTTGTTGCCGCTGTTGCCGCTCGCCGCCATGGCGGGGCAACCTTCCGGTTCTTCACCGTTGATCGAAAAAGTGCGCGCCGCCACGGAGCGATTCAAGGACATCAATGTCGCGATTGCCGACGGATTTGTGCAGGCCACCCCCTGCGTCAGCGGTCCCGATACGGGGGCCATGGGCGTGCATTTCGTACTGCCCTCCAGAATCGCCAGCGGCGTGTTGCAGCCGGACCAGCCGGAAGCGTTGATTTACGAGCCGCTTCCCAGCGGCGCGATGCGCCTGGTCGGCGTGGAGTTCATCGTGCTCGCCAGCGTCTGGCAGAGCAAGAACCCTGCCGGGAGCACCCCGGCGCTGGACGGCGATCTATTGAACTACATCGCGGAGCCGAACCGCTTCGGTCTGCCGGCGTTCTACGAGATTCACGTCTGGGCCTGGGAGCAGAACCCCAAGGGCAGCTTCGCCGACTGGAACACGGCCGTGACCTGCGAGCTGCAGCCGACCGGCTGAGAAGCGTTAGAATTGAGCCGCAATGGACGAGAATCGACCCATCGTCGGGCGCGCGCGCGAACTCGAGGTGTTCCGGGCGGCGTTCGACCGCATGCTCGCCGGCCGGCGTCAGCTGGTGTTGATATCCGGTGAGCCTGGGATCGGCAAGACGCGTTGCGCCGAGGCGCTCGCGCACATGGCGGAGGATCAGGGCGCTCTGGTGTTGTGGGGGCGTTGCCCGGAGGAAGCCGGGGCGCCGCCCTACTGGCCCTGGGTGCAAATTCTTCGGACCTATATCGACGCCTCGTCGCTCGATGAGGTGCGTCTGAACATGGGCTCGGCGGCGAAGGATATCGGTGCCCTCGTGCCGGAACTCCTCGATTCAGCTCATCAAACCCCCTCCATGTCCGGCGCGATCGCGCATTCGAGCCCCGCGCGATTTCGCACCTTTGACGCCATCCGGCAGTTCCTCAATCAGGCCACGCAACAGGTCCCCATCACCCTGGTGCTCGACGACCTGCACTGGGCGGACGCGCCCTCCCTGTCGCTCCTGGAGTTCCTGAGTCAGGAGCTGCGGCGAAGCCGGCTGCTCATCGTCGCGACCTATCGCGACGCCGACGTCTCGAGCAAGAAACTGCTGCTCGGCACCCTCGGCGCTCTCGGCCGCGATCCCGATACCCAGCGTGTGCATCTTGCCGGACTTTCGCAGAATGCCATCGGCGAGGTTGCTCTGCGATTGTGCGATGTCAGCTTGTCCACCGCCGCAATCAACATGATTTATCAACGAACCGACGGAAACCCACTATTCGCCATCGAGTTGATCAAAGTGCTGATCGACGAGAGCGCGGGAGCGGCAATTGCGGCGTTGCCCGCGAAAATTCCGGTCGGCGTGCGCGAGACCATAGGCCGGCGCTTGATCAGGCTGCACGACGGGTGCAACGAACTGCTGTGTACCGCCTCGGTCTATGGCCGCCAGTTCTCGGCTCGTGAACTCGCCGCCGCCATGGACCACGACCTGCAACGCGTGCTGACCGATCTTGATCCAGCCGTCCAGGCCGGCATCGTTCAACCCGATGCCGATGTGTCGGGCAGCTACCAATTCACTCACGCTCTCATACGCGAGACGATCTACGAGGACCTGTCCGCGGCCGATCGTCTGCGCTTGCATGCCCGCGCCGCTGATGCGCTGGTCGCCGTTCATGCGGCGCAATTGGATCGGGCCCTCACCCGGATTGCGCACCACTACCATGAGGCTGCCGCGCTGGGTAACGCCGAGAAGGCAGTCGTTTTTGCGCTGCGGGCCGCCGAGAGCGCCACCCTGATATACGCCTACGAAGATGCGCTTCTGCACTATGATCGCGCAATAGAAACGCTGGAGAGCGACGGCTCCATGCTCGATCCGCGCCTTGCTCGAGCCTACATACTCAAGGGCGCGGCAATGTACCAACTGGGCAAAAATCAGGGTGCGCTCGAGGTGCTGCTCGAAGCCGTGAACCGGATTCGCGCATTGGGCAGCGTGGAACTGCTGGTGGACGCACTGGTGATGCTCGCCATCTCGACCCGGCAACTCGAGCAGCAGCACTTCGTTCCGCTACTGGATCGCGCATTGGCGCTGCTGCCCGAAGTTGATTCGGGCGCGCGCGCGAAGGCTTTGGCAACGCTGGCTTTCGCCCAGCGATCGTCGCGGGATAAATCGCGTGTTCGGCTCTTGGTGGACCAGGCTCTCGAGATGGCCGGCCGCTGCTGCGATGCCACGGCGCGTTGCGCTTGCTACTTGCTGACGGTCATGGCCCTGCGGGGGAGTCCCGAATACCTACACCGCCGGCTCGAACTCGGACGGGAATACATTACTGTTGCCCGCTCGACGGGCAGCGCAGACTTGTTGGCGGACGCCTACCATTGGCAGATCCTGAACCACTTCGAAGCAGGACAGGTCGAGGAACTCGAAGTCCTGCTCGAGCACTACGACAGACTGGGCACCGCGCGATTCGGAAATCATCAGTACCAGACCGGTGCTCACCGCACCGCGTTGGCACTATTGCGCGGCGAATGGACTGACCTTGAATCGCGAATCGAAGAGTTGCTGACGATCGGTACGAAGACGCGGCCCGATGATGCGGATGGGGTCTACGGCGCGCAGATGTTTGCGCTGAATCGCGACCTTGGCCGTTTGCATGCATTGGCGCCTCAGATCAAGGAGAGCGCCGCCGGCGCCAATGGTCACCTGTGGGAACCGGGCCTCATGCTCATCTGCGCCGAGATTGGGCTCAAGTCCGAGGCGCGCGGCATTCTTTCCCGGCTCGTCGATCAGGATTGCGGCGCCATTCGCCGGGACGACATGTACGTGACCTGCCTGGTGTTCTGTGCGGAGACATGCTGCGCATTGGCGGATGGCGGCCGCGCGGAGGTGCTGTATCGGCTGCTGTTGCCGTTTGCCCGGCAGACGGCCAACCATCCTACCGCGGTGTGTTTCGGCGCCGTGGATCTTTATCTTGCCATGCTGGCTTGTACCGCAAACCGGCCGGATCTTGCCGGTGAGCACTTCGCTCAGGCGCTCACACTCAATCGATCGATGCGGGCCTGGCCCTTCCTGGCGCGAACCTTTTTCCGCTATGGCGGTTTTTTGTCGACGCGGCCCTCGGACGCGGAGCGTCGCCTCGGCGTTCAGCATTTGCGCGAGGGGGAGCAACTCGCGCGCCGGCTCGGAATGACGCGCCTGGCCACCGACATCGACACCTTGCTGCATGCGAAGGACGAACGCGACACATTTCCGGACGACCTTACGGCTCGCGAGGTCGAGGTTCTGCGCCTGCTCGCCATCGGACGGACGAACAAGGACGTGTCGCTGGTGCTGGCGATCAGCCTCAATACCGTCGCCACGCACGTACGAAACATTCTGAACAAGACGCAATGCGCCAATCGCACCGAAGCGGCGACCTACGCTATTCGGCATGGACTGCATACCGCACCGTCAGGTCACGCTGTTGCCTAACCGAGGGAGAGGATCATGGCTCTATTCATGATAGAAAGAAATTTCGCCGAGTCGTTGAATGTTTCCACGGAAGATCTGAAGGCCGTGGTCGAAATAAACACCCTGGTCGGCGTCAAATGGCTGTATTCATTTCTGTCCGCGGACAAGCGCAAGACCTATTGTCTCTATGAGGCGGAAAACGGGGATGCCATCCGGGAAGCAGCCCGGCGGGCCGGTCTCCCCGCCGATATCGTCATCGAACTCGGGGGGGAGCTGCGTCCGGAACCGGTGCTCGCCTAGGGCGTAACGCCTGATCCGTCAATTGGAGCGCGTGGCTTCAGCCGCGTTTGAAAAGATTTGCGGCTCGACCATGGCTTCCGCCGCTGCATTTGCCGCCAATTCGGTTGACCGCTCCTTGTTGACCGTTGATTCCGTACGCGCCAGCGCCTCGGCCGCCGTCAGTTGCTTGTCGATATCGGGCAGTCCCGGCTCGAGTGACTTTGCCTGCCGCAGCGCCGCCACGGCCTCGCGCGCACGGCCCAATGTGACCAAGGATGAGCCTCGCGCGGCCAGTGCGATCGCGTCCTTACGCTGCGTGCTCTGCAGAAGAGCCATAATGGCGAGCGCGACGCCCTTGTCCCCATGGCGCAACGAATCTGCCGCGATGTATGAATCGAGCGCCTGCGAAGTCTGATTGGTGGTTTGCTGCAGCATCGCGATGCGCACGGTGATATCGAATTCGTTTGGCGCGCCCTTCACCAGCACGGATTGGCACGCCTGCAGCGCCGCATTGCCGTCGCCGTCGGTGCAGCGCTGCAACAATGCTCGACGTTGCGACTGGAGCGCCTGCAGCTTGACGCCCTCGAGATAGTGTTCTTCACCTGCCATATTGCGCGCGCGACGCAAGCTGATTTGCAGTATGGGGCTGAGTGGATTGTATTTTTGCCCATCCTCCAGCAGGTGAACCGCGTCGTCGTAACATCCCGCCTTTTGCAGCAGGTTGGCAAGCTCCATGCGTTTTCCCAGCATCGTGGGCGTTTTCCTGAGCGCAGCGCGCCTGGCGACGATGTCCGGATTCTGCTGGCCACCCTGCACGCAGGTGGGTTCCGATCCATCGTGCGCAAAGCTGCCGGAGGCCAGTAGCGTCAGCAGGAACGCGGCGGCTGCATTCGGCAACATCCGCGCAAACCGCGTCATTTGGGAATTTCCCGAACCAATCGAAATCCGAGGCTCGTGCTGCGGTAGTCGCTGTCGAATCGATTACGGTACCCGATGCGGACGAAGTCGGGTTGCGTGAACCACGAACCGCCCCTCGACTCGTGTTGCGTGCAGTCGCCGGTGGTCCGCGCCGATCCGTCGATCGGTGCGCTCTGGTAGTCATCGGCCCAACAATCCTCCGTCCATTGGAAAACGTTGCCGAGCACGTCATACAAGCCGAACGCGTTTTCTTTGAACGAACCCACGGGAGCCGACTGGACGTACTCGTCGGCGCAGGGCAGTGTCTTCCACCCCTGATAGTGCCGCGCGGCCGTTTGGTCGGCGACGTTCGCGTAGGAACAGGCATCGGAGGGTGCAGTCCAGGGGACTTGTGCCGACGATCCGGCGCGTGCGGCATATTCCCACTCCGAAGCGCTGGGCAACCGGTAGGTCTGATGTGTGCGCCGGGACAACCAGGCGGCGTAGTCCTTGGCATCCTGCCACGACACGCAACTGACCGGGTGCGCGGGGGTCTGCGACTCGACCGCGTTCCTCCAGGTAACCGACGGATTCACCCGCCACGCACCGTCGTACGTCGCGCACCCGTGGGGCTGAGCGTCCGTCGCGGCCGCGAACTCCGAGAATTCACCCACCGTCACATCGTAGACGCCGGCGGCGAACGCATGGTCTATCGAGACCTTGTGTTGCGGCATTTCAAACGAAAGGGCGGCGGCGCCCGGCGCGGAGCCCTGCTGGAACTCTCCTGCGGGCAATGCCTTCATCAGCGGGCATGTCGGGCAATCCCGAAATACCGTTCCCGTCGCCGGCGTGACCGGCCCGGTTTGAACCTGGGACGCCCCGGGCTGCGTTCGCGTTTTCTTGGGTTGGTGGTGCGGGGCGAAGACAACAGCCGCCGCGATGATGGCCGCCATCGAGACGGCAAAACCCCTGCCCACGCGCCATGAGAGTTCGCTGCCTGCGCCGCTGAACTCGGCGAGAAATTGACGCGCCGAGGGGGTGCGCTTCCCGCGGTCGAACTGCAACGCATGGCACAGCGCACGAAATTCTCGCCGGCTGAGCTCGGGCGGGCACGCCAATTGCGCTACGTTGCGCGCCGCAGAGGGATCCTTCGCCTTGAAGGGTAGTCCGCCCGTCATCAGCTTCCAGGCAACACAGGCCAATGCATAGACGTCGTCGCGCGGATCGGGATCATCGTTTTCCAGCATTTCCGGGCTGGCGTACGCCGGAGTCAGTGCGCGCATACGGTCGGCCGCATTGGCGGCGGCTTTCGGCTGTCCATCTCCGGGCCGAACCATGAGGCGCGCAAGACCAAAGTCGATGACCTTGATCTCGCCGGCATTGGTAATGAAGACGTTGCCCGGCTTCAAATCACCGTGCAGGATGTTCTTGCCGTGCGCAAAATCCAACGCATTGGCAATGCTCGTGATGAGCTTGCGCGAAATGTCGCGCGACAGGCCGCCGGCGCCGCCCTTTGCGGCACGCAGCGTGTCGAACAGCGACTGGCCGGAGAGCAACTCCATCGTCATGAACACAGTCTCGCCGTCGCGGTCGCAGTCGAATACGCGCACGATGTTCGGGTGCGTCAGACTCTGCAGGCTGTGGGCCTCGCGGGACAGCACCGCCATGGCGTCAGAGTAGTTTGCAAAAGGGACCGTGAGAATCTTGATCGCGATGTGGGGATCCGCGGCCCCGGCCTCGACCTTGCGCAGATCGAGCGCCTTGTACACCCGGCTCATGCCGCCCTCGCCAATCATTTCCAGGAGTTTGAACCGGCCGAGCAGCATGCTGCCGCTGCCCACAGGGGTCGCGGTCGATGCCGCGTCGACCCGCATTTTCGCAGGATCCAGCAGGATGGTCGGCGCGTGCGCGACCGGCGGCTCCAGAAACGGGTCGATCTCCGCCAAATTGGACTGCGTCATCGAAAGCTCGCGTGATGCGTACCTGGTCTTTCGCGCATCACCTTATGGCAAGTGGCCGGCGGGCCACTGTAGAGTCCGTCACTCTATTGCGCCCGCCAATGAGGGTTCTGTCGCAAAGACAGCAGTTTCGTTGGACCTAAGTCCGGCAGGTCCTAGCCGGCTTCTTGTTCGATCGCGGGCCTGACCGGTTTGGCCGATAGATCGCGGATCCTCGCGTCGCGCCAGCGCTTTGCCAACAAACCCAAATGCACCAGGAATCCGCGCACGCTCCAATTGGGTGCAAAATACGACCACACCCCCGTAATCTCCGGCTTGAACGACGCCGCCCATGGCGGCTCATTGACCAGATGCAGGATATCGATATTGGGATCATCGCAAACGTCGTGGAGCAATCGCTCGAGCAACAGCACCCCGGGGGCGAATTTTGCATGCGCCTCGCTGAAGCCGACCTTCAAGATGTAAAAGGTCCTGCGGATCTGCAAACAAAATTGACCGGCGACCGCCTGATCGCCGTGCCAGAGAATAACGATGGCGCATGCATCCCACGCGCCGAACTCGCGCACCAGGGTGGAATAAAATGCATACATCGCGGGCTGGCAGCGGATCGCGGATGCTGTCCCGCTCTCGCCCTTCCAACCCGAGGCTTCGATTTGCAGGAAAACCTCAAACGCCGCGGGCAACTCTTCGCGCCGGTACACCTGATGGCGCAGCGGCGCGGTTTCCTCGGCAATTCGATTGCGCCGCCGCAGGTTGCTCTTGAACTTCGACGTCATCGCATGCGTTGCCTGCGCATACGTGCCCGCCGTATTGAAGTAGGCGCTGGTGTAGTACTTCAGCGGCACCGTGGCCTGCGGCAATCGGGCGCGCGCGGCGTAATGGATCGAGGATTCCGCCGACACCTTGCGCACCCGCAATTCATCCCAGCGGAAGATCCGCTGAGTGCGCAGCCACTGCGTGAGCGCAGAGAACAGATGTTCATTATCCGCCGTTTGCGGAAACACGAAATCCGACAGCTGCATCTGGTCGTCGTCTATCGTTCCCAGCACACGCGGCCGAAAGGGTATCGCGCCGAAATTCTGAAAGTGCAGGGGGAAGATTCCGGCAAGCGCATTGCCCCGATAGGCCGCGATGAACCAAACCCGGTCCGGGTCGGTCTCGAGCGATGACAAGTAGGCGCGATACCATTCGGGGAAGTGATTGAAGCAGGCGCCTTCCATTCCTTCGGCGAATTTCCGCCATTCGGGAGCGAGGCGCTCGAACCCCTCCACCCCTCGAAACGCTTGAAATCTCAGGTTGTCGCGAGAGGTCATAGGTTCACCGCAAAAAAACCCGGGCCCAGATTTTCGCCGCGTAGAAAGTCAAGGCTCCATGTGCCTGGCGGTACTTGCCGTGTATCCGCCGATAGGAGGCCCGCATCTTTTCGTCGTTTTCGGCCAGGTTGTGCATGAGCGACGGCGCGCCCGTCCGGTATCGCACGACCGTCCGGTCGAGGAATACGTGACCCCTGCCGTGAGAAATCCTCGCCCACAGCTCCGCATCCTCGCAAATCGGTATCTCCGTATCGAAGCCGCCGATTTCCTGAAAAAAGGCGCTCCGCGCCATGCCCGCTGAGCAGACGAGTATCGCCGGTCGAAATGTGAGGCAGGCGCTCAATTGGTGCTGCCCTTTCAATTTGAGCGCGACGCGCCGGGCGTCCTCGAAATATTCCCGATGATGCCGCAATAAATCTCCATCGACGCCAAACGGGGACACCACGCCAAACGCCATGGCCGCCTCGGGAGCCGCGTCCAGCGCCTTGGAGAGGTCTGCCAACGTTTGAGGTTCCAACATATCGTCGTCGTCGAGAAAATACAGGTAGCGACCGCGCGCGAGCTTCGCGCCGTCATTGCGCACTTTCGCCGGTCGGCCCTTCGATGGCTCGGGCCGCACAACATATCGAACCCGCCCATCGTTCACCGATGCCACGGCATTGCGCGCCGAGCCCTCGGGGCTGTCATCGACGACGATGATCTCGAGCGTGACACCCCGCTGGCTGAGAATGCTGTTGATCGCCTCGAGTAATTCTCGCTCGCGGCGATACGTCGGCACGATGACCGATACGTCGATGGAATCCATAATTTATCTTGTTCGTGAAGCCGGTACGCGTGTGTTGCCGATGCCCGCTGCATCCTCAACGCCTTCAATATCAGGGATACACTAGCGATCCGGGCGACGGGCCGAAACTAACATTCGCTCATTTGCATAGTTGATTTTTGCATGTGCGGGCTGGAGATGAACCCGACTCTACATATGGTGGTTGTACGAGCTGCGCCGCCGCACGGTTTGAGGCGCTGCCTTGTGGGGCTTCATGCTTATGTAAAGAGGCAGGCTGTGGCCGATCCCGTCAACTCGCCAATGTAACCATTCGCGCAACGCGTGCTACTGCGGCACCGGATTCCCATCGGCGTCGATCGTGCGGACCTCACCGATCTGTAGTTCGCGTACTCCGCTTTCGATCCGGCTCAGATCGCCGACGACGATCCAGATTTGTCGATTCGGCTGAATCAATCGCTTCGCGAGCGCATTGGCCTGCTCGGCCGTGACGGCGAGAATGCGCGCCGACAGTGTATCGAAGTAGTCTTCCGGCAGACCGTACCGCAGGATCGCGGCGTACTTATCGCCAAGCTGTTTGGCCGTTTCGAAGGAACCGGGCAGCCCGAGCGCTTCGTGCGCCTGCGCGTCGGCCAATTCCTCCTTGCTGATGGGCCGCGCGCCGGAGATGCCGCGATATTCGGCGACCATTTCGCGAAGCGCGTCCTTGGTTTTGTCTGCCTGCACGGGCGCTATGCTCAGCAACGGCCGCTGGCCGATGGCGTCGGGGATGATGCTGCGCACGCCGTAAGACCAGTGCTTGTCTTCGCGCAGATTCATGTTCGCCCGGGAACTGAACGTGCCACCGAGGACGTCGTTGATTTGTTGCAACACGACCGCGTCAGGGTCGTTGCGCGGCGGCACGAGCTGCGCGCCGACGATCACGCTTTGCTGCGCGCCGGGACGATCGATCAAGTACACCATGGGCGCCACCGGGGCGGCGACGGTCGCAATGTTCTTGGTGGGCACTTCGCCCCCCTTCCAGCCACCCAACAGCCGCTCCAACTTCGGCAGGATCTCGCTCATGCCCGTATCGCCGACGATCAGCAGCGTCGCGTGATTCGGTTTGAACCAGGTGCGATGAAAGTTGGCGAGATCCTCGCGCGTCATCGCCGTGAGCGAAGCCTCGGTGCCGATCCCCGAGAACGGCACGGCGTAGGCGTGTCCCTTGCCGTAGAGGAGAATCGGCGCCACCCGCAGCGCCATTGCTTGCGGCGTGGCCTTTTCCCGGCGTATCGCGGCCAACCGGTCGATCTTCAATCGCTCGAAATCCGCGGCGGCGAACGACGGGTGCAGCAAGAGGTCCGCGTAGATGTCGAGTCCTTCGCTCAAGGTGGCGCGCAACACGGTCAGACTCGCTTCGGCACCGTCGAGATTACTGCCCGTCGTGAATTTCGCGTCAATGGCCTCGAGCTGCTCGGCGACCTGCAGCGAATCGCGCGTCGGCGTGCCCTCTTCGAGCATCCGCATCGAAAAGCTCTGCAGACCCGGAAGTTGCGGCGGGTCCGCCGCATAACCGCTGTCGATCAGCAGGGAAAAATTGACGACCGGTACGCTGTGGCGCTCGGCGAGCACGACGCGCAACCCATTCGAGAGCGTCGCCTGCTGCATCGGCGGCAATCGCAGCGTCTCGGGCTCGCCCGGCGGCGGGGGTGCGCTCCGGTCCAATTTGCCGCTCGTCGCATAATCGGCCGGATAGGGGTGCACTTCCAGGACGAAGTCGCCATCGGCGAGCCACGCATTCGCGGTCTTGAGGAGGCTCGCACGCGTCACCGCCTCGAGCCCCTCCAGGTAGTGTTTGTAGCAGGCCGGATCCCCGGTGAATGTGGCGCATCTCGCGAGCACGTCACTCTTGCCGCCGAATCCGCCGATGCGCTCGGCGTTGCGCACGAACTCGCCGACCAGATTCGTCTTCGCGCTGCGCAATTCGGCTTCGGTCGGACCCGATTGCAGGAATTTCTCGATCTCCTCGCCGGCCGCGGTTTCGACCTTGGCCAGATCCCCGCCGGGGATCGCGGTCAGCGTCACGATGAAGCGACCGCCGATCTCGGCATCGTCGTCCTCCGCGGTCGCCGCGGTTGCAATTTGATCTTTGTAAACGAGGCGCTTGTAGAGACGGGAGGTCTTGCCGCCGCCCAGAATTTGTGCGATCAGGTCGAGTTGCGGCTGTTCCGGACTATAGGCCTGCGGCACGTTCCAGACGCGATACAGGCGAGCCTGCGGGACCCGGTCTTGCACGGTGGCGCGTCGGCTGCCGGTGCGCTTGGCGATCCAGATCGATTGTTTCGCGAGGGGCGGGCCGGCAGGGATGTCGCCGAAGTACTTCTCCACCTTCGCAAGCGCTGCGGGAGGTGTGATATCGCCGGCAATCACCAGGACGACGTTGTTCGGCCCGTAGTTGGTCTTGAACCAGTCCTGGACATCCTGCAGCGAGGCCGCGTTCAGGTCTTCCATCGAGCCGATGGTCGTCCAAGAGTAAGGATGGCCGACGGGATAGCTGTTTTCGGTCAATAATTGGCGCGTGACGCCGTAGGGTTGATTTTCACCCTGGCGTTTCTCGTTCTGCACCACACCGCGCTGCAAATCGAGCTTCTTTTGATCGAGCACCGCGAGCAAGTGGCCCATCCGGTCACTCTCGGCGAACAGCGTCAAGTCGAGCATCGAGGTCGGCACATCCTCGAAGTAATTCGTGCGATCGGGATTGGTCGTTCCGTTGAGATCGGTGGCGCCGATCCGCTCCATCGCATTGATGAAAGTGTGATCGAAGTGTTCGCTGCCGCTGAACATCAAATGCTCGAACAGGTGCGCGAAGCCGGTCTTCCCCGGCCTCTCGTTCTTCGAGCCGACGTGATACCAGGTGTTGACGGCGACGATCGGCGCCTTGTGATCCTCGTGCACCAGCAAGACCAATCCATTCTTGAGCACGAACCTGGAATAGGGAATCTCGGGAATCGCGATTTTGCCGGCCGGCTCCGCCGGCGCCGCAACGACGCTGCGGGCACAGGTCGCCAGCAGAACCAAGGCGGCGCCCAGCGCAAACTCCTTGAACTTAAGTTGCATGCAGCACGAGTTTAGACCGTCTTCCCATCACCCATTATGATACTTGTGTGTGTTCGAGGCGGAGTGAAGCCATGGGAAAGCGGATCGATGTGAATTCGGTGCCCAAGGTGACCGGGTCAGGCTATCCGAAGCCTTTTGACGCCGCCTGCGCCGCGCGCGTGCGGCAGCGCTTGGGGGATGCGGCGGGCTTGTCGGATTTTGGGGTGAACCTATTGCGGCTGCCGCCGGGCTGTTGGTCCAGTCAGCGGCATTGGCAT
>Ga0181537_10002197_pt1 | contig 17328 bp, 11 predicted proteins | sample PEATcosm2014_Bin_39_FD_119765 | JGI IMG/M metagenome (GOLD analysis project Ga0181537, IMG submission 119765) | Peatland microbial communities from MTU Mesocosm Facility, Houghton, MI, USA - PEATcosm2014_Bin23_10_metaG | ecosystem: Environmental > Terrestrial > Soil > Wetlands > Peat | place... | reverse complement strand
CAGTCCTGACGATTAGAAGCTGAGAAGTAGATCGCTTTGCCGGAGAATTGGATGGGAAGACGGAAGAAGCGCCACGCAAGAAAAGTCCCCCTCCGCGACTTCTCGCGAAGGGGGGATTGTGTACTGAAGCAAAGATCAAGCCACACAGGCCGACGACCTGGTAACTACCACCACCTGTTGTCTTGACCGTGGCAGGAGCCAACGCCCTTGTCGCTGTAGGTAGCCGGACCGGTTGTCTGTGCAGGATCCTTCAATGCCGACTCGAAATTCCATGCGTAGCCGTTCTCGTTGAGCGTCAGGCCCATCACGCCCCAGAATTCACCGGTTCCCGCCTCGAGATTCAATGCGTTGAAGTTCGGGTTGCCGGTAGGATCCTCCAGGTTTGTTTCGCCTGAGCCGGACGTCACTGTGGCTATGACGACTGGATCGAGTGTCTCGCCACCGGTGCCCACGATGAATTCGCGTATGCCGTGCTTTGGATCGTAATTCCCTGAGGGGTCAAGGGGGCGGTAGCGGGCATAGAGGTGGTCGTGCCCGTTCAGCACCAGGTCGGCGTGGTACTGATAAAGCAATTGCCAAAAGGCCACAGCAGTCGGGCCTTCGGGTACGGCGATGCTGTTGGTGGCGCTAAACACCGGCTGGTGCCAGTAGGCGAGTGTGCACGCGGAATGATTCGCCTCGAGATCCTTCTTCAGCCATTCGAGTTCCGCGGCATACCATGCGCCCGAGTTAGAGCAACCGCCAGGTTGTGTCTCGCACTCGATATTGAGCGAGATGAGATGCCACGAGCCGAGATTATAGGAATACCAGCCGTCTCCCACCCCGACTGGGCCACCCGACGCGTTGGTTCCGAGTCCGCCGGTTTGCTCGAAGTGCCCCGCCTGTCCATCTGAAAACGGAACGGGCTGGGTGAAGGTACCGCCGGTGTCAGGATTGCCCGAGACCGTGGCCGTCAACTGGGTTCCATCGGTATTGTGCTGGGCGCCATTGAAGTAGGAGAAGTAGCCGTAGCCGGCAACGCCGACAGCGCCATGCTCGACATAAAACTCGTGGTTGCCAGGCGCCGGCCGCGTGATCAATTTGAAAGCGCCATAGGTCGTTTCGTAAGAGTTCTCAAAGTCGGAGTATTGCCCCACCTGGTATTGCTCATCCCCGACCAGCGCGACGCGGTCAGGTTTCATATTTTCGATCTGTTGTGCGGTGGCCGCCTGGGTCAGGGTCAGATTCTGAACGCTGTCGCCGCTGCAGTTTTCACCCTTCTTCTCAGTAGTCTCTTCCTCGCCTGGCTGGCAGGCCACATCGCCCACCACCGCCAGCACGGGCACATGCTGCACCTCGTTGTATGGCCATGGCTTGTCGTTGGGTACCCAATTGTCACTTGACCAGCCGCTGAGGGCCGACCACGGATTGTCGGTGGAGTCTTGATTCTGTGCCTTTGCTCCTGTCGCAAATGCCAGTACCGCGACGGCCGCTGCCATGAGCATTGCCGCACGGAGCTTGCCTTGGATTGTCTTCATACAGACCTCCGGATGAGATTGGGGCTGGGGATGCTGGTTTGGGCTTGCGTTGGGGATATTTGCGCGGACTAACGGTTGGGGAAAATTGCCAAACCAAACCCTTGTATCTATTCAATATTTCGTTTGTATGTCGAATATGTGAAAAAGCCGTTACAGCGATGAGGAAGCTACCCCTGGCTGTAGCGAAACAGCGCCTTGAATCCAAAGTCCATGTGCTGCTGGATATGGCAGTGAAACAGCGTGAGACCTGGCTGGTCGGCCACCAGATCTACCGTGGCCCGGCCATAGGCGGGAACGATCACCGTATCCTTCAGAACTCCGGCAGTCGGCTTGCCGTCGAGCTCGACGAGTTCGAACAGGTGCCGGTGGAAATGCAGTGGGTGAGAATCGTCGCTGCGATTATGAAACACCAGACGGTAGCGGTGTCCCTTGTGGAAGACGAATTCCCCATCATGCGGATACTCTTTGCCGTTGACCAGCCAATGATTGATCCCATGCGGCCCGCCAGGCACTTTTTCAAAGACCATGTCGATGGTCTGGTCGATGATCGGGTCTTGGGCTGGATGCGGCGTGGTGTTGCCAAAAATCGTGTAGTCCCAGCGCGTCTTCAGAGGCGGAAGCCATTGCGCGCGCTGCTGCTGATTGGCGTACTCCACCACAACGCCCATCCCCGATTGACGCGCCCCATTGCGAAGGGCCCCTAAAATCCAGACGCCTGGATGATTCATCTCGACGATTGCATCCACGCGCTCCCCTGGGGCGATTTCGATCAGTTCAACCAGCTGCGGAGTGGGCACAGGATTGCCGTCGAGGGCAATCACTCTAAAACTGTGGGCGGAACAAGCCACACGTTGAATCTGCGAGCTGCTGGCGTTGAGCAGGTGCATCAGGACGCGGTCACCCTGCCGCACACGGATGGGATCGCCTGCGCCGAGCATCTTGTCGTTGATCGAGTAAAGAGGAGCGTTGACTTCGAGTCCGTTGGGGCGCGTGTCTGGAGTCGCGGGTTTCTCGGGCATCGGGTCGTTGGGATTCGACTGCTCCTCATCCGGGTCCATCGTCGTCCAAAAAGGCTCCCAATCCCGCAGCGCGAGAAAAACTTCCTGATCGTAGTGCCCAGGGTCGTTGGCGGGATCGATCATGAGAAACCCGAACTGCCCGGTGTACGAGCCGCGATGCAAGTCCATCATCGCCATGGCGTGTGAGTGATACCACCGCGAGCCCGCGGGCCTGGCCACGAACCGATAGCGGCGCCGGCCATGCGGCGGCACCGGCGGCGTGCCTTCCTCCTCGGCTCCGTCCATTTCCGGGGGAACGAACAGGCCATGCCAGTGCACATATTCCGGAACGTCTGTGTCGTTCACAACGTCGACAGTGACTAGCTGCCCCTCCCGCATCCTCAGCAGAGGACCAGGTACTTTGTTGCTGTAGCCGATGGTGCTGATCACAACTTGAGGTGCCAGCTCGACCATCATCGGTGCGATTTGCAGGGTGAAGTCTGCCGCGCGTTCGTTGGCGATTGGCGCCAACGGCGACCCCATCGCATTATGCGCGGTCCCCTGAACCTGCTGCAGGCCACGCGGCTCACAAAACGCGGGCCGCAGCTTGCCTGCTCCGGCTGCGATGATGCTGGCCCATCCGAGCCGTACAAAATCCCTTCGCTTCATGCGATCTTCAATTCGGCCGCAACAGGCAACCTGCGGCCGAGTGCCTCAATGAGCAAGATCGATACAGGAACCTCGGTATCCTTACTGCAGAATTCTCGTGTGGTCATGAATGCGAGGTGATGAGTAGCATATTTTCGCGGCTAGCGAGATTTTCGTTAGCGAGTTCCTTCGGCAAATAATTCAGCGCCAGGGGCATGGCCCAAGAGAATCTGCTGCCGGAGCCAAGGTCGCTAGCTACTTCAATGTCAGTTTGGTGGTGCTGTGCAATCCACATAGCCAGCGCCAGTCCAAGTCCCGATCCGTGAACGTTGGCATCTTGCACGTTGCTCCCCCTGCGGAATCGCTCAAAGATGTGGCTACGGTCCTTAGCGGGAATTCCAATGCCTGTATCGCAGACGGTAAAACGGGCGGAATCATCTGCGATTTCGAGTGTCAGTTGCACCGAACCGTGGGCGGGAGTGTACTTGCATGCGTTCTCGAGAATTATGGCGATCAAGCGCTGCAGATACCGCTGATCTGCCAGCACCCGAACAGGCGCCGGAGGCAGATTGCTGCTCAATTGCACTTGCGCGTTCAGCATAATTGGGCGCCACTTGTCGCAGGCGAGAGTGCACAGCGATCTCGCATCAACCGGCTGCAAGAGCACCTGTTCAGTGCCGGCATCGGCGCGCGCAAGAAACAAGAGGCTATCGAGGAGCGACGACATGCGCTGCGCCTCCGTGGCAATTCCTTCGATCGCCTCCCGGTACTCCTGTTTCGATCGTTCGAATTGAAGCGCAAGATCTGCCTCAGTGCGAATGAATGCAACCGGTGTACGTAATTCGTGGGAGGCATACGCGGTGAAGTCGCGGACGCTGCGCACGCCAGACTCGATGCGTTCAAGCATCTCGTTCAATGTGGTCGAAAGATGGGCGAGTTCATCGCGTGTCTGGAGTTCGGGGAGCCGGATCTGCAGATTGCCATCGTGAATGCGCTGTGCTTCGCGGGCAATAGCGGCAACGGGGTCCATGGCCCGGCGGCTGAGCAAGTGTCCAGCAAGCCCTGCCATCAGAAAGACCGCAGGCGAAATCAATAAGAGCCCATTGCGAAAGAGAAGGAGTGTTTGATCCGTCTTGGTGAGGGTCGCCCCTGTCTCGACCAAATACGTATGCCCGTCGAGTACAAAGGCGCGACGCAAAGACTGAACCCGCTTCGGCCCCGCTCCGAATTCGGCGATGCTGCCTTGCGGAGGCAAAGACGAAGCCACAGGCAAATCATGTGGTGCAATCAACATGCGACGGCCACGATAGATCCAGCGGCCCTGCTCGTCCTCGATCTGCAGCCATTTCCCATCGTCTTTCAATGAGAATTCGGCAGTGACTTCATCACGCGCGCGCTCGTAGTCGCCGGCAAGGTGATGGGCGGCAATGAAGTCACGTACATCATCAACGTGTTCGTCGAGTTCGTGATTGAGGGCGATATACAAGCTTCGCCGGGCCATCCCGTAGCTCGCGAAGCAGAGAAGAATGCCCGCAACGGAAAAGATGACGAAATAGCTAATCGAGAGCCGGATTCGGATCGGCAGTTGCATAATTTGCGTCAAAAGCGTGAGGCCATTGTAGGCTGCAGGCAGCTCAACATTTGTTAAGGCGGTGTTACAAAGTCTGCGCTATCGACTAAGCACATAGCCACGCCCCTTGAGGGTATGTATCAGCGCGACCGCGCCGTCACGATTGAGTTTGCGCCGCAAAGACGAGATATAAACCTCAAGCACGTTGCTGAATTTTTCCCAATTGTGGTCGTAAAGATGTTCGAGAAGTTCGCACTTTGAGAGCACTGCGTGCGGACGATGAGCCATGTACTCAAGTAGCCGATATTCCATGGCCGTTAGGATTAGCACCCGCCCGGCGCGCGATGCCTTCATCTCATCCGGATGAATGACAAGATCGTCCACTTCGAGGATAGGCGCGGCAACACCATGTGCTCGGCGGATGAGAGCCCTACTTCGCGCCACCAGTTCGTCGACATCGAAAGGCTTGGTGAGATAGTCGTCGGCGCCAGCATCCAGGAGCGCCACGGTCGACTCCTTGTCATCGCGCGAAGTGAGAATGAGCACCGGAGTGCAAATATTCTGTCGCCGCAGTGCTCGCAAGACGTCCAAGCCATCCATCTTTGGCAGCATCAGGTCGAGCAGGATGAGATCGTATGGAGTCGTCTCGCCCATAAACAACCCATCCTGCCCGTCCAGCGACACATCGACGGCATAGCCCGCCGATTCGCGCAGAGCGCGCGCGACATTCTTCGCTAGACCGGGGTGATCCTCCACCACCAGAACCCGCACATTACCTCCACGCTCATCCAGCCGGCCTGCTGCGGGTCTCATCTTCCGACTTCGAGCAGTACGAATTGGCCTTCCTGGTTGGCGACAGTGTAGACCACGTGCCGTGCCGGGTCGAGCGCCATCGTCTTTGCGCCGGGCAGGGTCTGCACCGTCTCCATGTTTCGATAGGTGTTCGCGTCGACTTGGCCGATGACCGAGATCGTTCCGTCTTTATTCGAGGTAAAGATGGTATGTATCTCCGGGTCAAACGCCACCGCATCCACTCCCTGTCCTATCGGCAGCGTCTGAATCAGTTTGCCGAAGCGCGCGTCGACTACAACGAGAACGCCATTGTGACATCCCGAAAAAAGCCGTTCGTTTTCGACGTCAATGGCCAACCCAGTTGGCTCGGTGCAACCGGTTAAATCCCAAATACGCAACACCGAGTGCGCTGCCATGTCGACTTCGGCGATCTGCGCCTTGTCTTCGAGATTGACATAGACCTTGCCCCTCGCGTCGGCAACGGCGGTTTCTGGCCGCCCCGGGAGGGCGATCGCACCAACAGCCTTTGCCGTTGCCACGTCCAGTTCCGTAATGCTGTTTGCCATCCCGTTCATGGTCAGCACAGTTTTGGTGAATGGTTCCCATAAAATGGCGTCCGGCTTTTCACCGGTTGGAACATTGCTCAGTGGTTTCAGCGAACTGAGATCGAAGATAGACGCGGTGTTGGCCTTGCCATTGCTGGTCACGCCTCGCTGCAAATCGCGCACCAGCGCCACGCCGTGCACGCCGGCAGTATCGGGGATTTCCGTTATGAGTTTTCCAGAGGCGAGATCGACGACCATCACTCGCGTCGATCGAGTGATGAACAGGCGATTGCCGTCAGGATCGAAGCGAAGGTAATCCCAGGAGCCGTCGCCGCCAAGATTCACCGTGCGCGTAATGTGAAAAGTCGCATGTTGCTGTGCATAAACGCCAACGGTGGCAAGCGCAGCAACCGCGATGGTCATCATCTTCGTCCAGACTCCAAATCGCATCTCTATCTCCTTGAAAGCACCGGGCATTTGCAGAGCACCGGCGAAGTCAAAGAATGCAATTGCGCGCCTGAAGCCAGCCTGAAGCGAAGCGGCGGTGTCGATAATTCACGGGCTTGTCACATGCGCTTCAGCGTTGGTTCAGCCGCCGCGATGCAAACTGAAGCTGATCATTCAACTGGGATGACGATTGGGAGGCACGCGATGATATCCCGCAAGAGGTTGCAAATCTTATCGGCAATGATTGCTCTTATTCTTTGCATGAGCTGCGCACTCTACGGCCACGCACTTGGGAAATCGACTAACGGACACGCCGTCGAGGCAGTAATGGCGGCTAGCGCTGCAGCCGCGCCAACGAGCAATGGGAGTGTGAGCGGCACCGTCGCTGACGCTACAGGGGCAGTGCTACAAGGCGCGCAGATCGTTCTAAAGCCTTCGGGAACAACAGCCGTCTCGAATGCTCAAGGTGATTTCTACTTTCATAACGTCAGGCCCGGCATCTATACCGCGACAGTTTCCTATGTCGGCTTCTCCGACTCCGTTTCGACAATCACGGTATCAAGCGGGCAGGCGGTTCAGCTGAATGTAACTCTGAATGTGAGCTCGAATAACCAGCAAGTGGTCGTGACCGCATCCGCCGAGGGAGACATCGCGGCAATCAACGAGCAGCGGACATCTCCCAATATTTTGAACGTCGAAACAGACGCGCAGATTCAGAGCCTTCCAAACGCGAATATCGCCGATGCTGTTGGCCGCATGCCCGGAGTGACCCTGCAGCGCAATGAGGGTGAAGGGCAGTACGTGCAAATTCGCGGGACAGAGCCTCGACTGAGCAACACAACGATCGACGGCGTAATTGTTCCGGGACCTGATCCGGAAGTGCGGCAGGTCGACCTCGACACAATTCCGGCCGATCTGGTAGGCGCAATCGCCATCAATAAGACTCTCTCAGCAGATCAGGATGGCGATGCAATTGGTGGTTCTGTCGACATGCAAATCAAGCAAGCGACCTCCGACCGTCCCACTCTTTCCTTTCAGGGCATGGATGGGTATACCCCGATCGACAATGGCAGAAAGGCCTTCCTGATCAACTCTTCCGCAGGCATGCGATTCGGTCCCGGAAAACGCTGGGGACTCATGCTTGGTTACAGCTATGACTACAATGGCCGAGGCATCGACGACGTTGAGCCAGTGCCTGACTTTGACGACAGCGGCAATCTGACCTTCGATAAGCTTTATGTGCAGCAGTACCTTTACGATCGCACCCGGTACGGCTTCGCAGGAAGCCTCGACTATAAGTTGAATGAGGGATCTGATCTCTACGCACACGGGCTTTTCTCCAATTTCAGAGATTTCGGACAAAAGTACGCCTATCAGTTGAAGGAAGGCAAAAAGGACGCCTATCACACGAGCATTCGACGCCCCAATCTTCAGATCGAAGACCTTGCGTTAGGCGGCAACCAGGTTTTCAGTCACACCTATCTGAAATATCAGATCGCGATTGCCCACTCGCGCTTCGGCGGGGCGGCAGGCAATCCCGGCGCGGCGTTTGGAGGGTCGGCGGGCAAGGACTGCACCTACGCCCAGGGCCCCAGCGAGTACCGGCCCCAATACACATGCGACGTGGCGGACAATCCCATCTTTGATCCAACCCAGTATTCACTTCAGACCATCGACCTTACGTCGGGCCAGGCGACCCAACTGAATCTGCAGGCTGGTGCCGCGATGGGAATTAACTATCACCTCGGGGGTCACTTTTCGACGCTCGAGTTTGGCGGGCAATTCCGCAACGAGCACAAGGGGCAGGACGCGTATTCCCCGGAATACGACTCGAACAACGGCCCATCCATGACCCCTTATCTCGGCACATTTACCAACAGGCATTTCTACGGCGGAAGTTATACTCTCGGCCCTGTCACAAACTTTGACTTACTCACTGCTGATCTCGCTGCGAACCCTGGGTCCTACACTCTCGATGAAGGGACCACGCATCTGCAATCCGATGCAGCCAATTACAACCTCCAGGAACGAGTCTCCGCCGGCTTCGTCATGAATACCATCCAATTCAATCGCTTTCAATTGCAGACGGGGCTGCGCCTCGAAGCTACTAATACCTCAAACACAGGCTACCTGGTTGTGAACGACGCGAACGGAAACTATGTCTCGACCACGCCCCAGCAGGGAAGCGGCTCTTATGTGAATCCTCTGCCCAGTGTGCAGCTGCGATATAGGATCGACAGCAGCTCCGACATTCGAACGGTCTATGGAAGAGGCATCTCGCGGCCAGATCCTTACCAGCTTGTGCCGTACATTACCGAGGACCAATCAACTACGCCCTACACGATCAATGTCGGCAATCCAGCATTGGTGGCCGAACATGCGAACGACTACGACGTCCTATACGAGAGATACCTCCCGTCAGTCGGCATGATTGAGGCTGGTTACTTCTACAAGCAGCTCACTCTGCCTATCTACGGTCAACAATCGTATATACCGGCAACAGGGTCTCCGCTGTCACAGGCTTATGCCGGCGACTTGGTTTTCCAGGAAGTTAATGGTGATCATGCCCGCGTGCAGGGTCTGGAACTGGCTTACCAACAGCACTTGACCTATCTTCCGGGTGTCTTGCGCGGAGCGATGATCAATACGAATTTCACGTATACGAATTCGAGGAACTATAACCTCACCGGCCGCACCGACAGTCCTCAACTGGTGGGCCAGGCGCCCTATTCCTGGAACATCGGCCCAGCTTATGCTACGAAGCGCGGCCTCTTCACAGTAGGAATCTCGCATAACGGCGCGAATATTTATGCATATCAATATCAGAGTGAAGGACCGGGCGCTGTCCCATTCGGGGTCTCAGGCCCAAATGGCGATAACTACTTTTATTCGCATACACAGGTCGATGCTCAAGCCACCTACTATGTTGGCAAGGGGTTCACAGTAATGGCAATTGGAGAAAACATGAATAATGCTGTGTTTGGCTTCTACAACGGAAGCCCGCAGTACATGGTTCAACGCGAATACTACAAGCCGACGTATTCTGGTGGACTTCGCTGGTCTTTAGACCGCGAGAAATAATATCCGCGGTTCATAGTAGGCCGGCGCATCGGGCCTCTCTCAGCGCCGATCTGCATTTCTTTTAAACTTCACTTCAGGATCATGATATGTATCGCGCTGCCAGCGCCTCCGCCACATTCTGCATCCTCATTCTCGCTTCTACTGTTTTCCCGGCCTCAGCACAGACCCCGAACGGCAAGGCGAAGGACGACAGCGAGAAATTGCAGTTTGTCGTGTACCTCAGTCGTCACGGTGTGCGCTCCCCTACCGGCAAAACGGCTCAATACAACCTGTACGCAGCTGCGCCGTGGCCGGAATGGGACGTGCCTCCGGGCCATCTGACTCCGCACGGCTATAAGCTCATGACGCTCTTTGGCGCCTATGATCGCGCCCGGCTGGTGGCGGACGGTCTGCTCGCCCCCAACGGTTGCACTGACGCTGCGCACGTGACGATCCTTGCCGATTCCGACCAACGAACGCGGGAGACCGGAAAGGCAATCGCCGAGGGAATGTTTCCCGGATGCACTGTGAGTGTGCACGCGCTTCCTGAAGGCACAAACGACCCGCTCTTTCATTCGCTTCCAACGCAGATTACCCCGTCAGATCGCGCCCTGGCCTTGGCCGCGGTCGCAGGGCGCATTGGGGGTGATCCCAAGAATCTGACCGAGGCTTACCGTCCGCAACTCGCGGTTCTCGAACGGGTGCTGGCCGGTTGCAGCGGTGCACCCCCACCCACGCGCACCTCCCTCTTCGATGTTCCATCCAGCCTTGGGCCCGGCAAAGGGGATCATCCGGTTGAGTTGCGCGGTCCGCTGAGTGTCGCCTCCACGCTATCTGAGAATCTGCTCTTGGAGTACACCGACGGCATGTCCGGTTCAAACCTCGCGTGGAACTGCATGGATCAACCGACGCTCCGCAGCGTTATGCAGCTCCACACCGCAGCCGCAGACTTTGCGCAGCGGACGCCGGTCATCGCGCGGATGTACGCATTAAACCTCCTGGATCACGTTCTGAAGTCGCTGGAGCAAAGTGCAACAGGCAAGCCGGTGGCTGGCGCACCGGGAACGCCGGGGGGGCGAGTGTTGTTCCTCGTCGGGCACGACACCAACATTGCCACGGTGGCAGGCGCCCTCGGGCTCACCTGGATCATCGATGGCCGGCGTGACGATACGCCCCCGGGCGGGGCTCTCGTCTTCGAGCTTTGGCGCTCGGCTGCAGGCGCCTACTCCGTGCGTATGGAATACACCGCCCAGACCCTCGATCAGATGCGCGATGCGAGTGCTCTTACCCTCGACTCTCCGCCGGCCCGTGTACCGGTTTTCATTCCGGGTTGCAGCCAGCCGGATCAGTCCTGCAATCTGGGCGAATTCTCTGCCGCTGTGCATCGCGCTATCGATCCGGCGCGAAGTGCCGGTTCTCAGGATAGGTCTCGAAAATCGCCCTTTTGATCGATATCGAAGATCGATTGTTGACTATTCGCCGAGTCGCTTACCAATTCTGACAATCGACATTCTGGACGAATAACCGCCAATCCGGACAGAACCCCAAATTCTCGTCATTTCCGGATAGTCCACAATACAGGCATTATTTCATTTCCGGACCCTTGGGCGTTCTCAGGGCCCATCCTCATGTCAGACACAACGGGAATTCTGAAGCGCATTCGCAGTTAGATAACGTCTGTGAAGCAACAACTGGTATCGCGAACGGAGCACATCCCCGTTTATCTACACGGCGTTGAAAACACAAGTAGAAAAACGGTAACTGTTGGTTTGCCGATTCTTCAGTTGTGGGCGGATCGACTCCCATCCAAGTCACATTCGATATCGGTCCATAGGTAGAGGCCACCAACTTGTCGAACATGCGCAAGCATATTGTTCGCTGAATGCGGTGGTGCGCAGAATGTAAAATACGGCGCCAGAAGATCCAGATTCTCTCACGCTGCACGTCAAGAAACAGTACCAATGCGTACGTCAATTTTCATCCGGTTTCGCAAGAAATGGAACCTCGCCCTTGCCAATGCCACTGCGCGTTGACAACGGTCCTGGATAGTCACTGATGTCGGCAGGGCCCTATCTGCAGCAGACACTGGCTTGTCGAGAAATTCTCCGAAGAATTCTCGCACGGATAACAATTGGCGTCTCAAGATCTCTCCAACGGCGCTCGATTTCGGCCGTGGATCGAAACCCAGATCGCTTTCCGCAGCTTCGCGCCAAGTTGAAAGAACCTTGTTCGTCTCGCTCGCATATGTATTGAGTGCGTACTGAAGAGGATGTACCTTCATTCGCGGAATCTCGTTCTGTTCAATCGCAATGAACTCCTATTGCATTCGGGACCGCTTGAACGCACTCCTGCTCAGACAATGGCAGATCCTTCCGGCGCAGAGCTGGATTCGCGTACTGATGTCATTCGCGTCGGAGGGGAAATGATTATCGGAAGGACCGTGGAAATGAGCATAATGATCGCAATGGTGTGTAAGCCGCTGGTATAAGTCCCCCCTGGCCCGAGCAGTTTCACAAGAAGCTGTGGGCCGAAGTAGCTTGCAAAGCCCCATGCGGTGAGCATTAGGCCATAGATCGGCCCAACGTTCTTTGACCCAAAGTAATCGGCGGTAAAAGCAGGCATGGTTCCAAAGCCTCCGCCATAACACATGAGAATTACGAAGGAGACCAGGGTGATCAGGGCAACCGAGGTCATCGAGGGCAGCAGCCAGAAAAGTACGAATTGAAATAGATACATCACAACGAATGTCCAGCGCCGTGTAATGCCGTCAGATACCGAGGCCCAGAATATCCGGCCGACCGAATTGCCGATGCTCACGATTCCTACCATACCGGCGGCAACTGCCGCACTTGCAGCGGTTAGTTTCTGGAAGATCGGCGACTCCTGGGAGATGAGCGAGATTCCAGCGGATGTATTCAGGAAGAGCAAGAGCCAGAGCGCCCACCACTGCCAGGTTGCCAGCGCTGAACCGAGCGTATAGTCCAGCTTCGTCCGCTGTGCCGTTTGCGTTGCGCTTGCAGTCCAGCCTTGCGGAACCCAGCCTGCCGGCGGGTTTTTCATGAAACACCCTGCCACGACGATCACAATCATGTAGGCGATACCGAGATACGCGAAGGTCTTCATCACTCCTACGCCTTGAATAAGCCGTTGAGCTACTGGTGCTGTGACCAGGGCTCCAGCGCCAAAGCCACCTACGGCAACCCCGGTAATCAGGCCGCGCCGGTCGGGAAACCATTTGAGCAGGACTGCGATGGGAACAATGTAACCGAATCCAAGTCCGACGCCGCCAATCAGTCCATAACTGAGGTAAAGCCACCAGAGCTTGTCGGCGGAGAAACTCGCCAGGAAAACTCCAAGCCCATAGAGCATGCCCGCGGAAATCGCAACAACACGAGGGCCCTTCTTGTTAAGCCACAGTCCGCCGAAAAACGCGGCCACACCGAGGACAAAGATCGCAATCGTGAAGGTCCAGGTAACCTGCGCGATAGACCAGCCGAATTGCTTTATGAGGGGATTGCGAAAGACGCTCCACGCATACACGGCCCCGAGGGCCACCTGCATGAAAAATCCTGCCAGTGCGATACCCCAGCGACTCGTAGTAGTTGCCATACAGCGCCTCCGATGCCGTGCTTGAGAAGTGCTTCGATCAGCGGCAATCCCCACGTGTTTTGAGTTGATTGCCGAGATTCTCGAGGAATTTATTGATCAGTGAAATGCTTCGCCGTAATTCAGGATGGCGGAATTCGGCAAACAACTTGAAAAGGCCAGGCGGTTCAACGACCGGCTTTTGGCAGCCAAGAGTCTCACTTACAGCATTGGCGTAGCCCTGCATCAGGTCAGGATTGATGGAGCCCAGCATCTTAGTGAGGATTACCGCATTCCGCAGGCCGCGAATGGCCTCATCAGATTTGCCCGCGTTCACAGCGGTCTCCAGAAGCAAGTCTCCGGAACGGAGGACCCCGCGCAACAACCTGAGCGCGCCAGAGTCATGCAGCTGTTGCAGGAGTTCGTAGGATTCAAGTAATGCCTCTGCGTGTTGCTCTGAGGCCTGTTCAAGTTTCCAGCGAAGCTCCTCTCGCGCACTGCTCGGAATGCCTTCCAGACCTATTGCTCGCGCCATGTTTATTTCTCCTGTCCGTTGGGAACAGCCGTGTGCGTTTCAATTTGGACCAATCCATCGCCCGGCGGGCGGTAATTGCTGCGCGCCCACTTGCGCTCGACTTCCACACCCATCTGCGGAGTTGGATGTCCATAGCGAGGATTACCTGGCGGCAGCGGATCGTCGCCCTTTAGTCTCAGTACCGTGAGATTGACTGACGTCTCCTTGTAGGCCGGCGTGTGCGTTACCTTGTCGGTGCAACTGCTTGTAAGACGATTAACCGGTTCAAGAGAGGAGTTCATCGGCATGTAGAGTTCGTTGCCACTGACGCGCGTGGTGACAACGGCCTGCGCCTTGACTGCACCAAACTGCGATGCAAGCCGTACCCAGCTTCCAGTCTCGATGCCACGCGCCGACGCCAGTTCGGGCGAGACTTCAACAAACGTGCAAGGCACCTTCTCGCGGATGCCTTCGGAGCGATAGGTCATATTGCCTTCATGGAAGTGCTCAAGCAGGCGGCCGTTGTTCAGATGCAGATCGTATTCTTCATCGGTCTGATTGCTGGGTTCGGTCCACGTCAACGGGAAGAATGTCGCCCTGCCGTCGGGGGTATTGAACCTTTGCGCATAGAGCAGAGGCTCATCGCTGCCATCCGGCGCAACGGGCCATTGCAATGACTTGAACCCTTCCAGCCGCTCATAGGTAACTCCCGCCATAATCGGCGTGAGCGACGCGATCTCCTCGTAGATCTCGGAGGGATGTTTGTAGGTCCAGTGAGCGCCAAGGCGATTGGCAATATTGGTGATAATTTGCCAGTCGGGACGGCTATCGCCCAGCGGCTCCATAACCTGGTATAGGCGCTGGATGCGGCGCTCGGTGCTCGTAAAGGTGCCATCCTTCTCAAGGCTTGGGCTCGCAGGCAAGATCACGTTGGCAAAGCGGCAGGTTTCCGAGAAGAATATCTCCTGCATCACAAAGAACTCGAGTTTCTCCAGCGCGGCCGCCACATAGGTCGCGTTGGAATCGACAAGGCTCATTTCTTCGCCGAAAACATACATGGATTTGAGACGGCCGTCGTGGATGGCATCGATCATCAGGTGGTTATCGAGGCCGGGCTTCGGCGGTAAAGTTACGTTCCATGCCTTTTCAAATTTGGCGCGGATCGCCGGATCATCCACCTTCTGATAACCGGGCAGAAAGTTCGGCATGGCTCCGTGATCACTGGCGCCCTGCACGTTGTTGTGTCCCCGCAGCGGGTATGCGCCAGTGCCAGGCCGCATGTAGTTGCCGGTGGCGAGCAGCAAGTTGGAGATGGCCGTCGAAGTGTCGGAACCCATTACGTGCTGCGTAACGCCCATGGCCCACAGAATGCACACGCTCTCTGCCTCGGCGATCATGTGAGCGACCTTGATGATGGTTTCTTGCGGTATGCTACAACGCTCGCTCGCTGACTCGAGAGTGAAAGGTTCGAGACTCTGGCGGTACTCAACCGCTTTGTTCACCCATTTGTCGATGAAGGTTTGGTCTGCAAGTCCGTGGTCAAAAATATAGCGCGTCGCGGCGGAGAGCCAGATGAGGTCTGTGCCGGGACGAGGGTGCAGGAAGACATCGGCACGGCGCGCCATTTCGTTCTCACGCAGATCGCTGACGATAAGCTTCTGACCGCTCAGTTTATGCGCACGCTTGACGCGTGTGGCCAGGACAGGGTGGCTTTCCGCCGTGTTGCTGCCGATGATGACAACCAGGCTGGCCTGCTCGATATCCTTGATGGAACCCGAATCGCCACCGTAACCCACGGTGCGGAAAAGCCCGATGGTAGCGGGCGACTGGCAGTAGCGCGAACAGTTATCCATATTGTTGGTACCGATTACAGCGCGCGAAAGCTTCTGCATCAGGTAGCTCTCTTCGTTCGTGCACTTCGACGAGGAGATGAAAGCAAGCGCATCCGGTCCATCAGCAGCTTTTATCTCGGAGAACCGGCGCGCTACGAGATTGAGTGCCTCATCCCAACTCGCCTCACGGAATTTGTCGTTCTCGCGGATAAGCGGCTTGGTCAGGCGATCACGACTGTTGACATAGTCCCACCCAAACTTGCCTTTGATGCAGGTCGAGACGCCGTTAGCCGGACCCTCGAGCGGCTCGACTTTAAGAATCTGACGATCCTTTGTCCAGATGTTGAAGGAGCAACCCACACCGCAGTAGGTGCACACGGTCTTCGTCCGCTTAATCTGCGATTCACGCATGTACGCTTCCACTTCAGAGAGCTGCATCACTGAGCCATAGCCAATCTCTGGCTCCACGCCTTTGACGATATCGATCATGCCTTTGAGCGCATTGAGGGGTAGGCCAGTGAAATAGCCGGCGTGGCCGAGCATCGAGTTCTCCATGAGCGCATTGCAGGGGCAGACTGTGACGCAGTGGCCACAGGAGACACAGCTCGACTCGCCAATCGGCGCGCCTCCATCCCACAGAACACGCGGATGGGGGTCCTCCCAGCGGATGCTGAGCGTCTCGTTTACCTGCAGGTTCTGGCAGGCCTCGACGCAGCGTCCGCAGAGAATGCATTGCTGAGGGTCGTAGCGATAAAAGGGGTTGCTCGAATCGACTTTATAGGGCTTCGATTTGAAAGGAGTCTCTTGATGTTCGATGTTGAGGAGGACAGTAGTGTTATGGACGGTGCAATTGCCATTGTTGTTGTCGCAGACCGTGCAATAAAGTTCATGATTTCCAAGAATGTGATCGAATGCCTCGCGCTGTGCCGCCCGGGCACGCGGCGACGCGGTTTCCACTTGGGCGCCGTCAACGGCATCGATTCCGCAGGCTCTGACGAGCTTGCCGTCCATCTCGACCATACAGGTATCGCAGGTCTGGATGGGACCAAGCTGGGAGTGATAGCAAACTTGCGGAATTACAATTCCGCTGCGGTTGATGGTGTCTATCAGGCGTTCCCCGACATTGAATTCCTGGGGTTTGCTGTTCACGATGACCGCCAAGGAAGCAGCCCTCCTCTCATCGATTGGTGGATGCTAGTACGCGCTGCGTGCAGACGTAAAGACCTAATTTCAGTAGACTCGCGACTCAGTTGTTAACGTTTGATGAATTGCAACGGCCGCCGGAGAACTTTGGGGAGATCAAGTTCCCTAAGGTTTCCGCCACGGAACCTTGGGAAGGCAGCGAAAGTTCCCTGAATAAACAACGAATCGCTGCCCACGCAAAAAGCCAATCAGGGTCAGGCCCAGTTCCCGCGCGAGCTTGACCGCGAGACTGGAAGGAGCAGAGACGGACGCAACAACGGGAACCCCAGCCGCCAGCGCCTTCTGAATGATCTCGAAGCCGCCCCTGCCGCTGACGAGCATGATGAAGTTGCTGAGCGGGAGGCGCCCTTCGAGCAAAGCCCATCCGACGAGCTTGTCGACTGCATTGTGCCGGCCTATGTCCTCCCGGAGCACGATGAGTTTTCCCCGCGCATCAAAAAGAGCGGCAGCGTGAAGGCCGCCGGTACGATCGAAAACCAACTGATCGGCGCGCAGCATCCCAGGCAACTGGCACAACACTTCCGGTGAGACGCGCATGCCGCAATCGGGTGCGCGCAGGCCTCGGCGGCGCAGGGCTTCAATCGAGGCTTTGCCGCATATGCCGCAACTCGAAGCTG
>Ga0181537_10002195_pt1 | contig 17355 bp, 17 predicted proteins | sample PEATcosm2014_Bin_39_FD_119765 | JGI IMG/M metagenome (GOLD analysis project Ga0181537, IMG submission 119765) | Peatland microbial communities from MTU Mesocosm Facility, Houghton, MI, USA - PEATcosm2014_Bin23_10_metaG | ecosystem: Environmental > Terrestrial > Soil > Wetlands > Peat | place... | reverse complement strand
GAGCCTGAAGATCGGTCACCTGCTTTTGTAGCGCGTCGTTGGCGGTGACGATTTCATGGGTTTTCGCCACATCGTCCTGCAACTTTTTTAATTCCTCGGTCAGTCGCTCGTTCTGTTCGAAAGTGGCCTGGAGAAGCTGGTTCTGTTGCTGGATTTTCTGTTCCAACTCGCCCGACATCACCCCCGAATCTTGCGCCGGATTGGTCACGGCCACGGTAGGGCCGAGTGGAACCGCGGTGGAGACGGTCGGGTTGAGATTCCAAGTGGGCGGCTGCTCAGCCCGATAAATCGTATGCGCCTCGTGCATCACGGACGGATCGTTTGGATCCTCGTAACGCCCTGTGGGGTACGCTTTCAACGCCTCGGGATTACGAACATCATCGGCATCGGGCAAACTGAGGGCTGTTCCCGACACCGTGGCGGGCGGATCTGCGGGCTGGGTTTCTGCCAGCGGCTGCTCGGCGCTGCACCCGAGAAATAAGAGGGGGATGAAGAGGGCGTAGATAAGTTTCATGGCTGGTTAGGTGTGGTTTTGGTTTGTGGTTTCTCCTGGCTGAGAGTTGATTCGCCCTGCTGTGCCTTTTCGAGGTCGATGGTCTGCATGACGTAGAGGTAGAACTGCTTTCCAGCCGGCACGCGGACGTAAAATCCGTCGCGCTTGATGGAATCGGCAATCTGCTGGGCGTATTGGTTGAGTACGGCGCTGGCACCCTGAAGTGCGGCATTTTGCGGTGTGGAGAGTGGGGTTTGCTGGGTAGCACCCGTCAACGGACTGGTGGTTTGCTGCGTCTGCTGAAGGCCAGTGGCTGCCGCACTGATAAAGGTGGCGGCGAAGAGTTTGATTTCAGCCCAATTGTCGGTCTTGAGAATGTCTCCCTTCAAACCGGCGGAACCGTCTGTCAGCGCCCAGGTGCCGTTTCGGTAATCGCGTTCCATGTCGAGGGCAACGCCATGCAGGGGCAACTCCGCGCCATTCATCCGGTCAGTGGTGCGCCATACGATGTACCAGTTGTCTTCGCTGGCAATACGTTCGCGGGAGGCGTCCACCTGGGCCTTGCCATGAACTTCTGCACCCGCAGGAATAATCAGCTTGCCGTCGTGATAAACATCCTCGGTGACAAAACCGATGATCGGCGTTTCGATCTTGGCCGAATCAATGGTGATGATCGTTTCACACGGAATGAGCCGACCATAAGGTGCGTATTCCTCGGAGATTTCCACGTCGCCTTCATCCGAATTGTAAAGAGAGATTGGCAGGACGGGCGGTGCGTTGGCAGGCGTTGGGCTGGTGCCCCCGTTGTTTTGTTCGCGCAATGACAAAAGACCTGGGATGACAAAGCGGGAACCACCTCGGTCTACAGAAGTCGGCTGATTCTTGTCGGGACTGGCCTGCTGCGTATTCGATTCCGGTTCCGATTTCGTTGTCTTTGCCGGGGGTGCGTATCCGTAATAAACGGTGCAGCCAATGCCGATGAGTACGAGAAAGAGGATGATCTTGCCCGTTTTGCTTTTGAAGAAGTCCAGAAACTTCCGTGGGTCCATGCCGATGATTGCACCATGAACCCCTCAAGCAGCCTTACTGAGTAGTGGCCGTGTTTGCCCAAGTTTACGCGAGTAATGCCAATTCAAAACAAGGGCGTGAAAATTTTCTCACTACGATTGCTTTTTAAGCGGCTGATAGCCCCTCCTGACTCCGATTAGAGCACTTTTATCTTCCACCCGGCCGCTTCAAGTGCACGCAGGCTTTTGTCATCGACGTGTTCCTGGTAGATCGCCAGACACACCAATTCTTTTGGGCGCGTAAGTCCCACAAAAATGCGTTTGCAGTGACCGATGGCACCGCCTGTCAATTTTGCCGCCGACTTTTGTTGTGTCAGCACAGGCAACACGGCCTTTATATCGTGACTTTTTTGCATGAACGTCTCCACCACCAAGGTTGCGAGATGCGTTTCACCTTTTACACCGTGAACGGTATTAAAATGGACGTCAATCGATCCTTGGTTCGTGCGATGGACCAAAATGTTTTCCCTTTTTTCGACATCTCCGGCATCAGTCGGCACAATACTGATTAGTGTATCGCTCCAACGAATAAAGCCATTTGCTTCGCTGGAAAGCACCTGGGGAAGATAAGCGGCGAGAATTCTCCGTAGCCTGTCAAGGCTCGCATTCCAGCCGACCTCCGATAGTGATACATCGGGTCTTAGCAAAGACCACAGCTCTCCCTTTACTCCCAACCAAAGTCCTTGCTCACTCAAGAGTTCTTTGAACTGTGTGCGGCTCCGCGCCAGAGGTTGCGAGCCTTCAACCTGGGCTCGCCGAAGAAATTCAAGCAGTCCCGTCATCGAAAGTGAAAATGCCTCCTGGAGCGATTTCTCTTCTACGCTCTTATTTCGGGCCTCGTGTATGTAGCCCAAAAAGGAATCTGGCGACTGTATCTTCCGGGTAAGGTCGGATTTGTAGTCTTTCCAATAGTCACCCAAAGAAAGCGGGAAGTTATCGGAAGCTTTGGGAACATTCTTTCTGCTGCCCACCACGCAGATTTTTCCACCTGCGCAGACTGCTGGAGTCAGTTCCTGTAGGACGAAATTGGCGAAACTCGGCACGACCCGTTCAATTGAATCCTTTTGGAATACGAAAATGGTATGATTTCGCTGTGGCCGGTCTTGATGTCCCTTTAAGATTTGAGGTTCCACCACCGTCAGAGCGCTGGCAAAATGAGCAATCTGATCTCCGAAGCGATGAGTTAATGAAAGTGGTAACAATTTACGTCGACCAAACAATTTCGGCGCCTCGACGTCGGCATTATCTAAATGGAAGATGGCTTGGTTTTTATCTCCAAAACGCTGGAGGATGCAGCATGGATCAGCAAAGAGTTGCTCAACAATTCGGTCTTGGCTGTCGCGCATATCTTGCAGCTCATCAACGAATACCCATGGAAATCGGCGGCGAAGTATTCCGATTAGATAGGGTAGCTTTACGAGACTTGCTTCTGCGATGGCAAACATGTCATCGTACCGAAAATATCCGGCCTTGGTTAAAGTCTTCTTTAGCGCAGTCAGCTCCTGCCCTGTCTTGGTGGTCGATTTTGGGAAGCCTTTGTGCGTCGCCGCCGGATGAGTAACGTCGAGTTTCGCGTTCTCGAATCGAAGTCCGCCCACCACACTTTCAGGCGGCTCCGATCGCTTTTGTAAAACAGCGCGCAAGTTGAAATAGGGTCCTTTGGCAAGCAGAGCCATAGCACGCGCCGCAAATTTTTCATCGTCAATCGCAGTGATTTCCAACCGTTTCATCCGCAAGTATGGCAGCGCCAAGAATTCGTCCACGAACCGCTGAAATGTCCCGACGAAATGGGGATAGTGGAGGAGTCTCCTTAAACCCGCACACTGGCCCATGCGGCTTTCAATTTCTCGGCGGGCGACATTCGTATGCGACAGCACACAGATCCCGGCATCAGCCTTAGTCCATTTTGGGGCAAGTAAAGCCAGCTTGGCGGTCAGCATGGTTGTCTTGCCAGTTCCTGGACCAGCTTGGATATCGCAGCTTTCCAATTCAGAAAGGATCGCAATTTTTTCCTCGTCAAGACGGAGGCGCAATTCTTTCGCCAAAACATCAATCTCCGTCCGATTAACCTGTAGGAGCATTCTTTTGGTCTCCCGATTCAAGAGGCTGACCAGTCACGTAATCGATGGCGTTGGTTAGGTAGACAGGCAATTTGGCACGTAACTCAGCCGGCTTCATGTTAGCTGCGATGAGACGTGCGGCGAGCTGCTGTGCTGTTTCCGCCTTCGATGCTTTGCGTTCGTAGAGCGGCTGGAAGACAAAAGCGGCTAGGCCTGCAGAATCTAGCTGCGCTGATTTGGTCTTGAAATCCTTCTCAGCTATTCCGAGCGCTTCAATATCAATCTCTTTTCCAGCTTCTGTGAGAGAACTAGCGGCGGCAATGGCCAGGTGGAGTTCGTAAGCGAGTCCAGCTTTGGCGAGGTCGTGTTCCAGCGTCCATTCCGCAGAAGCAAATGTTCTAACTGAACCGCTATCGTATTTTTTCAATCCTTCTTCATACCCCAATTTCCAGTCTTGAGTGTATTCGCTTTCGGTCTTGCGATTACCAACATAAGATTTGGCTGCGTCAGGTGGAATATCCCGATCTGCAATACAGGCGACGGGAATCGGCATTTCAGATCCGGAGGCCCGTTGAAAGATACGTGAGTAACGGAATAAGCCACGATGGCCAACCTTTACCACGGAGACCCCATACTGCGAAAAAGATCGATCAAGAATGTCAGCCAGAACAGGAAAGAGAATATTTTCGGCATCGCCTTCCACAATCACAATACCTTTCGCAAAAAAAAGATTGGCCTTCGTAGAATCCAAGAATCGTCGAAGGAACCGATAATCGCCGGCCCCTAGTTTTGTTTCGCCCGCCGCAAGCGAAAATGCACTACCACGCAATAGGACCGTTATATTTTCCACATCGGTTTTCGACGAGAGGTTTGGACTATGCGTAGTCAGGATCGCTTGGACGCTGCCAGCCTGCGCTTTCTCTTCCAAAAATTCCATCAACCGAAGCTGAAGTTGGGGATGGAGATGGGCCTCCGGCTCCTCAATAAGAAGAAGAGGCAAGCCCGTTTCTGCTGATTCGCTCAAGAGGAGGAGCTCTGCTGCCATAAACAGCAGATTGTTAAGACCAAGGCCATGCCTAGTATGATGGGCAACGCCTTCGGCGGTTAGCCAAAGCTCCAACTTCTCCAAAATGGCCCGAAGGTCGGTTTGCCGGCCGATAGTGATTTCACCTTTCAGCTTTTGGTGCCCTACGGATAACTCGCTGAGATAGTCCTCGTTCAACGTCTTTTGGGCTTTCATGATCGCCGGGCTTTCCACCACCCATTTCTCTGCTGTCGCCATGATGCCGCGCAAGGTGGTCGGAGCAGGAGAAGGCTTGCCAGCTTCACTTGCCAAAAGCTCGCTTGCTTCATTCTGTCCCTTGAGTTCGGGATGATTACGCAACAATTGAGACAATCGAGAACCGCGCCCGGCAGCCATTTCCCGCTCGGCATCTCGAAGGGGCTTAAGGTAAGTCAGGCAAAGATAGGCTCGAACGTCACCATCCACCGACTTCCCTGCTCCGTTCAAGCCAGATCGAGTCGAATACTCGATTACTTCAATTTGCGCACCAACTCGATTTATCTTGGGCGTTTTGAAAGCATGCAGGGTCAGCTCCAGGACGGGGTGGTTCTCTTCAAAGGAAAGCCACTCCAAAAAACGGGCGGCCTCATCGTCCGTAAGTTCCTCAAATCGGCAATAAATGGAAAACTGGTCGGCTGCCCCGGTGAGAGACTTGTGAAAATCTTCTTCGGAAATGCGCAGGTAATCCTGGCTGGTGGTTCCCAGAACCAACCTTAGCGCATCCATGATGCAGGTTTTGCCCGAATCATTTTCACCTACTAGTAAAGTGATTCCCTTGCGAATTTTCAATTCGACATGCTTTTGGTCAGCACGACTTCCGAAAATTCGGAAATTCTCAATAATAAGTTTTGCGAGATGCACCTATAGCCTCGATTGACAAATACTCGCTGAATTTGTTTCCAAATAAAACCATATTTACTGCTTCGGTTTATTGGCACATTAATCCACCGATTGTACCCGTGAGATTAGTGGAGACCATGAAAGGTCTCTGGCGTCCAAATCGACCGTAATTTGGCCTCCCTTGTTGTGGTCGATTTGCCTCCACACTTCAAAACCCTTCAAGATGGCTTTTTCCCAGTCCCCTATCGAACATTCGGCGACTTCAAGGCCCGAGGTCATCGACTGAATTGTCCGAAGCAAGGCTGAGTCCACGCTCGACGTTCCTTCCAGAAACTTGTGATGAGATGCGTAACTAAAAATCATAGCTGATACGCCTTCTTCTATCGCAGTCGCCCTTCCACCATCCTCAACTTCATCGGTAATTGGATCACTCTTTCTTTTGCAATTGAAGAAAAATCGAACAATGGGAGACCAACCAAGGACTGCGGCGAAAGCAAAATGAAAAACATCGTGATACCGATAGCCGTCGCCTACATAGGAGTTATCCGTCAAATCGTTACCTGCTTGCACTCCGTTTATAAATCCCTTCATTTTAATTCTCCCTCCATCAACTATCTCAGTCAGTTCTACGGTAAACTTTCGAGGGATTCTTTCGTTTTCTGGAAACTTGTAGTCGAAGGCGTGAACAAAAACTAAGCCTATCTCGCTGCCGTCGGTGTGGTGCCAGCGGCTTCGACATTTGAGAAGATTGGATTTGGCGATTTCTTCCAAGGTTAAATCGAATTTACTGGCCGTGTTGGATAGATACCAAAGCAAGTCACCAAGCTCCTCCTGCACTCGCTCTTTAAAGTGTTCGTGTGCCTCGCCGTCTCGTAAAAACTTCTTGTACTCATTGAGGAGTTCGCCGGCCTCTCCCGCTAGGCCCAATAAAGGAACGATAATAGCTGAAGGCTTATTCTTGGTTGTCTTGTCAGTCTTTAGGGCTTCTTGTTGGTATTGTTCAAAGTTCATCTAGATGTCCCTTTCGGTTGTATCTGATCATTGATTTTCCATTTAGGGGGATACCAAGGAGATATTGCCGCCTTACCTCGAAGGTATTTTTGTTTGATTCGCTGTCGTCCAGAAATTCCCTTTACATCGGGATGAGCTACCCGTGCGTACTTATCCACTTCGCAGAATAAGTTCTGACAGTCAATCAACTGCAATCGACGCCCCCAAAGAGACTTGAACTCAAGACCCAAGCGTCCGAATTCCGCCTCCTGTCTGTCAGTTACCATTTTGATTATATCTGTCTCACTAAACCCTCCCAAAGAATCAAAACATTTGCGGATGCCGTCTTTTGCCCCAGGCCCCGGTACGACAAAGTCCATCTCACTGAAAGTCGTAAGCTTACTGTAATTGAGATCAGTTGCGTATTGATACGCGAGAAAATACCCAATGGTGGGAAACGAAAGAAGTAGATCAAAGACATCTCGCATTGTTCTGGCATTCGCGATTTTGAGTGCTACTTGTTCCTTCATCATGGCTGAGAGCATTCGCAAATGGTTCTGATGCTTTCGCGCCTTGCCATAGAAGGATCGCCCAGAAGTCATCATGTAGGCCCCTGAGTAGATCGGAATGCCCTGCTTCATGATGTTTCCTAAAACAGCGTCGTATTCAGCCTCTTTGAAAGAATCGAAACGAATGTCTCCAACGCTTTTACAAAGCGATTGCCACGTCTCAATGCGGTTAAAAGTTTTAAATAGAATGATTCGAAAAAATATTTCTTCTGGCTCTTGTCTGCCGGAATAGATCACATTGCGGATGAGAAATTGGCTTACTCTGTCAGAAGCGCGATAGGCATTTGTGAATTTATAGGTCTTTAAAATTTCATCCTTCGTCCAGGGAAACGGAAGATTTGCTAATCGCGCAAAGAAAATGTTCTGTCTTTCGACTGCAAATCGCCAGTAAGTGTCATAAACCTTGGTTGGTTGAGCGGGTGTCAACTTAGTGAAAATACTAATTCCCTGAGAATCGCGATTTGGAGCGTGTTTTGCTTTAGATACTCCTTTGGAAAGCGTCGGTACATTATTCATCGTCCTCGATTCCTGCGTGCTTTACAAATTGGGCGAACAAAAGCTCTGTTGCTTCAACAGGCGTATGACCTTCGTTTGTGAATGTTTCAACTGGATAGTTTTTTGACTCCAGATGACCGAGAGTCAAATAATTCGACTTTAGCTGATCCCAAATGGCGTGTTCGGGCTGATGAGCAAAAGGCGCATCTCGAATCAAGAGCACAGCAAGTCGGGGCTGAATTTCTTTCCAGCAGCGTTTTTCAATTTCGATCAAAAGCCGCAATGTTTCGGCATCAGCACCGTTTGTCACGCCGTACACCCAAGTGGACCACCAAAACCTATCCAGTACAACTGAGCGCCCCGCCAATAAAAACGGCTTTATCCGCCGCTCCATCGAATCAATGTGCGCGGCAACGTGAAGAAGCTGCAAACTGAGAGGATCAATGGACTCAAGCCCATGTTTTTTAAGATCATGGTGAAGCTCGTAGACGGCACGCCCCAATGTTCCCGTCTCTTTCCCTGGAAAGGACATGGAAACCGCCGGAAAGCCATTCGCGTTGCATTTCTCAGTAAACGCTTTGATCAAAGTGGATTTTCCCACGCCGTCAGGCCCTTCAAACACAACTAAATGCCCCGTGCGAATGGCGGTCATTTGTTCCCAGATTTTAAGGCTTTTTTCTCGATGTAGATCTGCAAATCATCTTCCAGCTTGGACACCCATCCGGTTTTAATATCTTTGTCCGCTCCGACTGATGTGAATGAGGCAATACAGGTCATTCCAATGAACTTCAAATTCATTTCGTGGGCCATGAATTGGCCCAATCGGAAAAGGCCCAAATAATTGCCATAAGCTTTGGGTAATAAATGTTGAGTTGCGTAAAAGCCGGTAATTGATAGTCCGTCTGCTCCATTCGCACCATGGGGAGTGAGGCAGACTTGATGTAAGCAGGGAAAGCCCAAATACGGTTGATTGTTATGGTCCTTGCGTGGATCGAAAATGGATAGCTGCAGAGCACTGTGTCGATGGTTTCCGTTTAGATAGGTGCTGATTACTTGCTCCAGTTGATTCACTGGTTCCCTGGGAGAATTATCGAACGAAACCATGCGCTGGAAATAAGTTCCCTTATTGTTAGCGAAACAATGCTTTAAACGTGGATATGCTCCTTCCATGTAGCGTTTGTAAAGCAAGGCGCGAGGTTTTTTGGGATTCCAAAGCGACTGAGGAAAAATTGTATTGGCCACAGTGGCAGGAGTCGGCTTTGACGCTTTTGACAAAATAGCTTCAAGCAAGGAGCGAATCGTCATATCTTCCAAATCGAGCGCCGGGGTGGTCCAGTCCACGGAAACGATTAGCGGGTGGACCTGTTGGTGCGGGCTTTTGCGAACACGCAAAAATGCCTTGGCCCATGCAACTGACAGGTTAGATTCACTAATGGGAGAAATTTCATTTTTCATCTGATACCTCTGGAAAATGTCGATAAATAGCTCGGCCAGTGAATTGTTTGGGTCGTACCCGGACAAAACAGCTCCAGTCACAAATAGTGCTCACAACGCGCCCCTGTCCTCTCGCTACCGCCTCATAAAGCGTTTCTCCGCCTGGAAGTGCTTCAATCTGCATCAAACATAGCCCTTCAAATTTGCATCCCGATGGGACTAGAACGGTGTCTCCAATCTCCAAATCAGCGGCAGCACCAGTCCAAAATCGGTCGAGAACGGTGAGAGGCTTTGCTGGGTCAGATACGCCGAACTGCGCTCGAATTTTTTTTAACGTGATTTGGGAGTATTCTTGCTCCTGTTTACTGGTCAAACACTGGAGCGAATAATGAAGGTGACGGATGAGACTGGTATAACCTATTCCAAAATAGTTCGCTAGCCGGTAAAGGTCTGTCGACTTGATGTCTGGAATTTTTATCTGCCTCTTTTTGCAGGCATGGTCTAGGGCCAGCTTTGGCACGAGAAGAAAACCTGCAAATGATTGCGCAAGGAACTCTTCTGGGTCAAAGAGAGCATCTGGATCTGCGTCTGTTTTGATTTCGTCGACTTTGGTTCCATGCCCGAAAATGTGGTGTCCAATCTCATGAGCACAAGTGTATGACTGACGTGCACCGGGTCTCTCAGTTCCAATAATGATCGCTGCCCTGGGGGATGAGGAGTACATCCCTTCCAAGCTGGGTAACGACTTAAACCAAAGGTCAATTTCCAAGTCGAGGGCAAGGTCGAACGGACAAACCGGATCGGTTAAGCCCTTTCCTTTGTCCTGACGTAGTTGAAGCGCTGCAACCAAGGCTTGTCGTGCCAGCGTCTTCCTGTCGGTTGTCATCGCTTTTTATCCTCCTTACGGAGAGCACTCAGAAGATCAATGACTTTGTCCAAATCGTCTTTTTTGAGTTTTGAGAGTTCTCGGGCGGCCAAATGGATTTTATCTGCGTCAAGATTGGACTCCTTGGTATCGGTGCAAGCCAGCCAACTTACTTCGACTCCATAAATCTCAGCTAATTTCGCCAACTCGTCGGCAGTGACATTTCTGCGCCCTGCTTCGGCTTCTGATATGGCTGGTCGATGTAAATCCAGCATCTGTGCGACTTGAGCTTGGGACAATCCTGCGTTTTTTCGAGCTAATGCTAATCTGTTGGCAATCGCCAATTTGATGTTATCTGACATAGTTTAAGACGTTAGTGTGAGGATTCGCTCGCTGATTTCCCGCACGCGTAAGGCGCGACGGCCATCTTTTGAAACGAAGAGATTTACTTCTCCTTTGGAGGCATCAATCTTAATTTTGAGCTTACTGCTCAAGATAATCGTTGCTTCAACACCGCGAAGACTATCGAACCCAGGAAGGTCCTTAATGGGGCAGGTGTCAGTGTTTATTGTGACAACTTCAGCGCCTGAAATATCCTGCACCTCAAGCAGGCATTCGATGAGGCGCTTTTCCAGGTCGCGCAGGGCAGGTTTGCTCATATGGTAAGTATTTCTTACCATGAGTAAGAATGATGTCAAGTGCCAGCTTGATGGATCGAACTTTGAAACTGATGCCTTTGAATCTGAATCTCAGATTATTTTCCAAGAGATAATGGAATCAACGGCATCTGCCGGTTGACGATCACGTTGAAGGTATTTGTAACAGCCAGATTGTTGCGCCCGCCATTGGGCGTGCCGGTGATGACGAAGTAAGCCAGGGAAACGCTCGGCTCGACCTTGCTTGTCTCAGGATTGAGGTAAGCAGGCGGCATGATGCCGGAGGCGTCGGACAAGGCGCTGTAAAAGACGTCTAATCCGACGCGAACTGCGAGCGATTGGGGTTGGTAGTAAATTTCGTGGTCGCTGTGGTTGTAGAGGAGAATTTTAAAGACCAGCGTGTCTTCCGGGTCGAAGCGGAACACTTCCGTTACCTCGACCTCAAAATCCTTGTAGGCAATCCGGTTGTGGGGCTGGGCCGTATCGACCTGGGGAATGGCCTCGGGATACTGCGATTGGATGAGGTGATACTCCTTCGCTTTGTCCAGCAGGCCCAGCAACCGGATCGGACCGAGGCTTGCCGTCTCGGAATTTATTCCCGATTCGGCAGGCTCGTAGAACGTCACGGAATTGAATGGCTCGGGATCGCTCTGGATTTCGAGCACGTAGGTCTTTCGGTTCCAAACCACATTGAGATTGGCGGAAGCCGGCTCCTGCAAAGCCCGTATCGAAAAGAAATAACGGTCCTTGGCATGACTCAACAAAACCGCAGCGGGATATTTCGGATCAATGGTGACGTTCGCCCCTTCGATGGCGCTGATCGAGCTCGGGAACATGATTGTCGTGACCTGATTCCTGCCGACCTTGATCTGGTAGACTGTCCGGTCGTCGAGCGGGAATTGCTTGATGGCCTTGAAGTTTGGCCAGGTCTGCGCGAGGGCCGGAACGGTGAGAAGAAGCGTGAGGATTATTGAATGTCGAATTGCCATACAGCTAATGGGAAACGACCGTTGGCGGTCAGGTTGGGGTTACGGAGGAGGGTGAAACGGGCCTTGAAGGTGGGTGATTCGGTGAAGGGTTGATCGTTGAAAATACCGACTCGGATCAACTGTCCTTCCACTTCAACCAGCACCTGGTCGTTGCGTGTCTTCAGGATATCGATTTTAAAAACTTCGACCTTCTGGTGAATTTGCTTGGCCTGAAATTCCGCTCGCTGCTGCGAAACGATAGCCTTCGCCTTGGCCAAGGCATCGGGCAGGAACATTTTCTCCAGAATGTCCGGGTAATCGTACCCGTCCGGGTTTCTATCAAAGAGAGCGATGCACGCGAGCAGAGTTTGCGAGGTGTGGAGTTTTGTCGCGTCCTCAAAATTGAGGAGTGGCGAAATGTGGTAGGTGCCGCTTTCGTCAAGGATCACGACCCGTTCGCGAGTGCGGTAGGCCGAGATGATGAAATAGGGTTCCAGCAGGGCGGCGGCGACTGCGACGACCGCCACCAGGAACCACATGCGGGCCGCCCAGCCGTGGTCGGCAAACATGCGCAGGACATTAGGAGTGGCCTGCGGCAGTTTGGGGGCCGTAGGTGGAACGGGAGTTTCGAGGAGGGTTTCACTCATATTAATAGGCAATGGCGGTGGGGATTTGGTTCAGTTCTTGCACGCTCATGGCGAAGACTTGTCCACTTGGATCGCTCACGAGGTCGATGGTTGGGGCAGCGGTTCGTGGCTGGGTATGGCCGCGTGGCGGCAAGGCGGCGGCACTGGTCGGGGGCGCGGACGGCTCAGGTCCAGCAGGCAAAGCCGCCATCGCCGCCGATGCTGGGGCCGGAAGTGCGGCCCGTTGCATCGGCCCCATGAGTGCGGGCAGCGATGAACTCGGCGTATAGGCTGGTGCGATAGTACCTCCACCTCCCGGCGAGGGTGCCGTAGGTGGCGTTGATGGAGATGAACCGCCCGTGGAATCCGATGGGGGTGCTGGCGGTGTATCTCCGCCGCCGCCAAACTTGGCCAGTCCCAAGGCACCTAATCCAAATTGGGCCGCGTGGCCAACGACGGACGACATCGGCGATCCTGAGCAAAAAAGTGCCTGCATGACGATGGGTGTTGCGAGACTTCCCAGGATCAGCCAAACGGCGACGAATCCAGCGATCAGAAAGGAGGCTGGTCCCCACTCGGTGGCCGTTCCGACTGCTAGGGCACCTCCGGCGGCCACGGCAGTGGCGATGCTATTCAATAGGGCATCGCCAACCATATCGACCACGGCAAAGCCAATCGGCCAGGCAAGGATCGCCAGTGTTTGTTGAACATACCGGATGGCGAGGCCCTTGGTGCCGTCAAAGGCGTAGAGACTCACGGCAATGGGAAGGAACAGATAGCAAAGGCACGCCATGACGTATTGGAAGAACATCATGGGCAACTGCACGATGGCTCCGAGCCAGACGATGATCCAGGCCAACGCATATTGAACGGCCCGCCAAACGGAACCGCTAACATCAAGCCAGTTGATCTGGCCGCTCGGCGGCTGGAGGGATTGCATCAGCTTCGTGCCGGTGCCGTCGATACTGCCGGTGAAATCCTGCTGAATCTGCACGGCTATATCCCAAAAGCTATCTCGTACCATGTTGAACCAAGTCGGCAGTGTGGCCAAAAATGCGCAAATAATGGCATTAGTCATCAATGGTCGCAGGAGGTGGTTGAGGTCCGTATTACCCGTGCCGGTACGGACGATGATGGCGATGGTCAGGACGAAAAAGCAGATGAAGCGGAGCTGGTCGTTCACCTGCTCGACCAATGGCTGGAGCGTGGGAATGAGACTACTGATGCTCATGACAGATGCCTCTGGAGGGAAGGGTCAAGCGGCTCCCAATCATCGAGGGATGGGACATCAACGTTGGGTGCAGCCCTGTCTGCGGGATGGATCAACAACGGCGCTAGTGGTTGGAGCGCCAGCAGTACGAGAATGCCGAGCGTGACATAGAGCAACGCCCGCAGCAGAAAATGCCTGCGATGTCGGGAGCGCATGGCCTCGGCGAAGCGGAGGTTGTCCATTTTTTGCAGGATGAGCTGGCGCTGCGGCTCGGTGGTGGCGATCTCGGCCAGGATAGTAAGGACGATGAGCTGGATGTCTTCGCGGTTCATGGAAAGCGGAGTGGCGGTTATTGGAAGTCGGTGGTGTCGTTGGTGACCTGCCCTGACCACTGCATGAAGTTCTGCACGGACACATTCATTTCCTGGTCCGCGGCCTCGTTGGCGGCCTGTGCCTTCATTTGCTGATCATTTTGGTTGGAAATGTTTTGAGTCACGATCTGGTCGGTGGCGGTTTGTTGCTGCTGGCCGAGGGCGGCGATCTGACCGTCGAGCCCGTTTTCCTGGGCAGTCAGCTTCTGAACGGTGCTTTGGTCGGTCGCGGACTGGATTTGGGCCAGCGTTTCAGCCTTCTGCTCCTGCAACGCCTGGATCTGGGAGGTGGTGCTTTGAACAACGTTGCCGACGTTGGCATTCTGGTTTTGAACCGCCGAATAGGGCGTGAAGTAACTCGAATTGAAGGTCATCGGAAAGCCCGCAGGTGTTTGATTGGAGACTGGACCGAAAAGCTGAGAGCCGGAATTTTCCAACGCTTGTGCTCCACTGACGGTCTGATTAAGAGTCGAGGTCAGTTGTCCGACCGATTGGGTCAGACTCGTGGCATTCAACAATTGCAGTCCCATGGATTGAGCGGCGGCAGCGGGATTGCCGACATAACTTTCGACCGTCTGGGCAATTTGAATCTGTTGATTGAACTGGTTGATTTGTGTTTCGAGGTCCTGGAGCGAGTTCAGCCACTGAGTCATGGTCTGAGCCTGATTGGCGACCGCAATCGGATCGGCGACAACTGCGACCGAGTATTGGGCCTGGGCCTTGGGTACCAGGAGGAGTGAAAGAAGGGCAACGAGGATAAGGAGTTTGATTTTCATATTTATTTGGATTCCTGAACGGGGATGTATTCGGTGGTGGGGACGGTGGCGACGCCGTTATTGGTGGTGCCGCCGGTGGTGATTGGGAGGTAAGTGATGCGCGGCTGTGTGGCTGAATGCAGGTTCTTCTGCTGGTTTTGGATGATCCAGTATTCCTGCTTCACCGTGTCGCTGCGCCCGAGCAGATAGCCGACTTTGTGATCGCCGGTACCCTCGGGACCGGGTGGATTTGAGGTTGAGGCGCAAGCGACAACGCCCAGCGTCATCAATGCCAGTAGAGATTTTTTCATCATAAGGTTTTATTTCCGTGATTAGGGGTTTGCTTGAGGAATGCCGGAATCCGTGGAAGCGTCGGACGTGGTCTCTGTGGCTGAGTCATCGCCGCCCGAATCATCGAATAGGATCGCTCCAATCCCTGTACCGAGACCTGTTACGCCGAGCCCCAGTCCGGCATAGGTCAGCGTCCGGTTCAGGCTATTCGACTGATTATTGGCGGGAGCTGCCGGAGCCGGAGAGCCGCTGTTCTGCAAGGCCGTAATCTGGTTTTGCAGGGAAGTGTTTTCCGCTGCTTGGGCGGTCTCGTTGGCAGTAACTTCGGTCTGGAGCTTTTCTACTGTTGCCTCATCGGCTGCCTGCTGACTTTGCAAGGTGGCGAGATTCGTCTCATCGGTTTGTTCCTGGGCGGTTACCTGTTGCTGGAGTGCGGTGATTTGCGCAGTCTGACTGGTCTGTCCGGTTTGGAGGGCGGTGATATTCGTTTCATCTTGGCTTTCCTCGCCTTGAAGGGCGGCAACCTGTTGCTGGAGCGTGGTAATCTGTCCCGCCTGACTGGCTTGTTCACTTTGGAGTGCAACGATGCTTGTTTCGGCCTGGCTTTCATCGCTCTGCACGGTGGTCAAATCCTGCTGAAGAGTGGTGAGCTGTCCCGTCTGACCAGATTGTCCACTTTGGATAGCATCGATGCTTGTTTCGTCCTGGCTCTCCTCGGTTTGCAGGGCAGACAACTGCTCTTGGAGCGTCGTAATTTGCGCTGACTGACTGGTCTGCCCGCTTTGGAGCGCGGTAATGTTCGTCTCGTCCTGACCTTCTTCGGTCTGCACGGTGGCCAGATTTTGCTGAAGGGTCGTAATCTGTCCCGTCTGGTCGGCTTGTCCGTTTTGGAGTGCAGCGATGTTCGTTTCGTCCTGGCTTATCTCATTTTGCAAAGTCGTTTCGATGGACTGAAGCTGAATTTGCAGCGCCGTGATATTGCTGGCATCTTGTGCTTCCGCAGCCTGCAAGGCCTCGATTTGCGAGGCCTGATTTGATGAAGAGGATTGCAAGGCGCTGATATTGGCTTCATCAACCGTGGCATTGGCCTGGAGCGTATTGATTTCGTCTTGGAGGGCATTTTGAACTGCGGTTAGTTGCGATTGCAGTCCAGACAGAGAGGATTGGATAACGGCGATATTACTGGCGTTGGTGGCAACATTGGCGGTGTTGGCGGCGATATTGGCTTCGTCCGTGGCGATTTCATTACTAATCGTGGCGATCGACTGCGAAACACCATTGGACGGTTCGTTCCCGGCGATAATAGCGTAGGTGTAGTCAAAGAATGTATTGCTCGAGTTGTTCGTCCAAAAAATGGTGTAGGTGCCAGGATTAAGACTCACGACGGTGCTGACGACCGTCGAACCGGGGTTCCCATTGATCGTGTCGTAAGTTGTCCCGTTCATCGAAACCGTGATCGCGTCCTGAGCACCGGGGCCTTGCCGCTGCGTAACCGTTATCAGAAATAGAACAGGTCCTGTTTCGGTTAGGGTGAAGGTGGTGTATTCACCCTGGGCTTGGGAATCACCGAGGCTGCCGGCGATGACGAGTTGGGCGTGACCCGCGACAGGTACAAATGCTGATAGCAATATGGCGAATAGGATGGTGGGTAGTTTCATAGGGCTTGGGGGGTTGATTCCGCTGGAGGAGCGGTGATGTTTCGAATGGTCCCGCACAACGCGGGCTGGGTGGTGGGCGAGTAGTAACAAATCGAGGAAAACTTCTGTCCGGCCGCCTGCTGCTCGGGCAACGGATAATGCTGGATCGCATCAATAGTCACTTCGGGAAGATGGATGTCGTGTGAGATGTCTTCCAAGTCGGAGCGGTCGAACTGGCGCATCAGAAAGAACTGCTTCGAGTTGCCCATGATGACGGGCCGGATGCGGGTCGATTTGAATTTGCTGTACTGCTGGACAATCGAAATCGTCCAGCAATTGAATTTGCGAAGCTGAGCGTAACTTTCAGCCACGATCTTTTCGCCTCCCGGCACATCGAGGAACCGGGCCACTTCCTCGAAGATGATCCGCTTCCAGAGCGAACGAGGGAGCGTGATGATGTGCTGCCGGGTGAAACCGGAGATGAGCAGACCAGCAGCGGTTTTGAGTTCCACCGCCTGTTCCGGGATATAACCCAGCTCGAAATGAGCTACTTTCCCTGTGATGGAAACATTGGTCTGCCCATCGAAAAGTTTTCCGTACTGGCCGCTGGCGGTCCACGCGGTCAGCAGGGTGGCCAGATGGTCGATGTCCTCCTTCTTGTGTTCGGGAAACCGGGAAAAGAACATCAAATCAATTAAGGCCGAATGGGTGGGAAATTCGTGCGGCTTGAAAACGCTGTAAGCCGTGGTCATCACCAGGCGCTCAGTTTCCGGCTCTTTGATGAACTTGGTGATGTCGGATGGCGTAAGGCGGTCGTAAAAGGCCAGCGCCTCGTCTTCCTTCGCGTTCATCCGGTCGCGTAGCTCGGCGAAGGCTTCGAGATGGGTGCTGCCCATTTCCATCTTTTCCGCGCGCCAGCGATAAACCGCGCAGGCCCGGCGCTGGATGTCGGCCAGCAAATTCGG
>Ga0181537_10002194_pt1 | contig 17365 bp, 11 predicted proteins | sample PEATcosm2014_Bin_39_FD_119765 | JGI IMG/M metagenome (GOLD analysis project Ga0181537, IMG submission 119765) | Peatland microbial communities from MTU Mesocosm Facility, Houghton, MI, USA - PEATcosm2014_Bin23_10_metaG | ecosystem: Environmental > Terrestrial > Soil > Wetlands > Peat | place... | reverse complement strand
CGGCTCATCACGCCCGGCAGCGTCAGCGCGCTGCCGCCGTTTGAGGACTCGATCCCGAAGGCGCGCGCTGCCGCGCCCAGATCCCCGGAAACCAGCAGCTCGGTGCCCTTGGCGAGGATGTCAGTGACCATCAGCGCGTAAAGCTCCACGCCCTGCGTGACCAGCTCGTGGTGCATCGCCTCGAGCAGCTCCTCCTTGCGGTCCAGAAGCCCCTTGCCGACAACCTCGATCTGAGCCACGACGAACGGCGTTCCGTTACCGGACTTGTAGGCCTTGGCGTCGCGCCTGACCAGGTCAGAGGCGCTGATATCCGTGACGTCGGAGCTTGACTCGAACATCTCACGCCCGAACTCACGGCCGTCGAGCGAGAGCACTCGCTCCAGATACTCCACCGCCGTCGCGTCACGATCAGTGGTGGTGGGAGAGTTCAGTATCACCGTGTCGGACAGCACCGCGCCCAGCAGCAGCATCGCGCTGGAGAACGAGGGCTCGACGCCGCTGCGGCGGAAGCGCTCCACGACGAGAGTCGCAGTCGATCCGACCGGGTCGAAGGTCGCTTTGACCGGGAGTCTGGTCTCGATCGAGCCGATGTGATGGTGGTCCAGGATCTCCACGATCTCAGCCTGCTCGATCCCTGGCACCGCCTGCGCCTGCTCTGCGTGGTCGACCAGCACGACCCGGCGGCGTACCGGTGAGACCAGGTCCGAGCGGCTCAGCAGCCCGGTCGGACGGTGCAGCTGGTCAACGACGACCGCGGTCGCGTGGTGTGAATTCTTGAGCTGATCTGACACGTCGGTGATCGAGTCCTCCGCTATCACCGTCACCTCTGCCTCCTCCATCAGCTCACTGCACGGAGCGGCCAACGTGTCGCTGGGACTCTCCTCCGACTCGCGCACATAGCGACGCGCGAGCGCACGCGTCGTGATCACGCCCGCGAGCTTGCCCGCGGCGTCGACCACGGGCACCAGGTCGTAGTCGGCGTTGTCAATCGCCACGCCGGCCTCGCGGATCGCGTCGTTCTCACCGACGCACAGGAAGGCCGTGGCCATCAGGTCAACCGCGCGCAGCCGGATGTGCTGCAGGTACTCGGGCTCAGCGGCGCCCGCGCGCTCCAGCACCCAGCGTGTCTGCGGGTTGAGATCGCCCAGCCGAACCGGCACGAACTCCGTGCTCGGATCGAGACGCGCCTTCAGCTCCGCGTATCCGATCGCGGACCCGATCGAGTCCAGATCGGGGTTGCGATGACCGGAGACATAAACGGGCTGCACAGCGAGATTATGTCCGGATTGTTGCTTTTGCGGCGTCCTGTCGGGAACGACCGCCGCGACGGTGGCAATCACAGCGGCTTAATTACCCGTTCGCGGCGGGCATCATCGTCGGCACGGCCGTGCTCCAACGGCTTGGGCAAGCGCCTCGGCATCAGCAGCTAAAGAGTCGCACGCAAGCAGCCGATATGAGTCACATGAGTACCCGGCTCGTGGAGTTTCTACGTCGTCTGCGTCGGTCTGACGAATCCGGTCAGTCGCTGGTCATCATGAGCGTCGCGATGATGGCGATCCTCGGTGTCGCGGCACTCGGGATCGACGTGGGCACCTGGGACGCGCAGCACCACCGGGATCAGGTCGTCGCCGACTCCGCCGCCCTGGCAGCGGCCAACTGCCTGGCGAACCCCAACACCGGCACCAACACCGCCGCGACGCCGCAGTGCACCTCAAGCACGGATACGAGCGACGCGAAGCAGGTTGCGGTCTCATACGCCGCCCAGAACGGCCTCACGATCGCCACCAGCAACGTAACGGTAAGCAACGGCACGGTCTCGGTGGACGCCCAGTCCACCTCCCCCTCGTTCTTTGCGAAGCTGTTCGGCATCGGGTCGGCCCACGAGAGTGCTACGGCCGCGGCCGGCTACACGACCGCCCCTGCCGGGGCCAGCACGTTGTCCTGGGGTTGTAGCCAGACCCAGCAGAACGCTGGGCAGTGCGACGCGATCTATGCGGCAGACACGACCTGCGGTACCAGCAACGGATTCACCTTTTCCAACGCCGGGTCGCCCATCGCCGGCGCGGTGCACAGCCAGGGCTCGATCAACCTGAGCCAGGGCACATTCACCTTCAACGGCCCGATCACCTATGGCGGGTCGGGTTGCTACACGTCGAGCCAGGACACCGTCTCCGGCACGCAACCGTCGTTGGGCACGAGTCAGCCGTTCCCGGCTGACTACTCGCAGGTGTTCACAAGCTGCGGGACGGGGTACGCATACGCCTGCACCGGGCCTGGCAATACACCGAGCTACTGCACCTACGCCGCAGCGAGTTACAACGTCACCACGCTCTCCAACGGCGTCTACTGCGCTTATGGAACCGGTACGCCCGCCAAGCCCTCCACCTGGAACGGCGGCATCACCATCTCCAACAACACCATCACCGCGACGGTGACGCTGATCGGTGGCTACATAAACACGAGTTCGCTGTCCTTTAACGGTACGCCCTATCTCGACGACTGCCTCATGTACGCGATCGATACCAACGCACAAGCCGGCACCAACAACTCGAACCTCGCAATCGACCTGACGAACGGCACGTACACCACCACCGGCGGGATCTTTGCGCCCAACGGAACCATCTATGAGAGCTCGATCACCATCAATAGCGGATTTCTGGAAGCGTTGGACGTGCACATGGTGGGCGGCAGTTTCGCTACCGGGGAGGGACCTCCGGTCGGCACCACCGCCACCATCACAACGAGTACCGTCGGCGGCGGCTCAGACTCCCTGACGGGTTAGGGCGCCGGCGGCCCAAGCTCGCGGGCAGCTCGTCCCTCTGGCTGGCGCCGAACGCTGCCCCTGACAGCGTCGGTGGCGAACCGACCAGAGAGTGGAGCTAGTCGGGATCGAACCGACGACCTCCGCCATGCCATGGCGGCGCTCTCCCAGCTGAGCTATAGCCCCTTCGAGATCCGTAGGTTAGCGACTAGAGGCCCCCGCCACCGCGAGGGATGAACTCGGGTACGTCAAGCTCGTCGTCCACTTCTCGGCGGCCCGGGCGGCCGCCGGCGTTGGCGCTGACCGTGCGCAGCTGCTCCCGATCGGGGTCGATCTTGTCGATCTCCGTGAGGAAGCTCGAGTGCACCGCCTGGACGTCACGCAGCAGGCGCTCAGCGTTGGAGCGCAGTGAGTCACCCAGCTCCCTTACGTGACCGACCAGTTCGCGTCCGTCGCTCTGCACGTCAGCGGCCACATCACGGGCGGCGCGCAGCAACTCCCGGGCCTTGCCCTCGGCCTGCGAGCGGGTCTTCAGGGCGGCGTCGGTCGCTTCCTGAATCGTCTGATCCGCGTTCTCCTGAGCCCGTGCGATCGTGGCAAGCGCCTCGCCGGCCGCCTTGGTCTTGATCTCCTCGGCCTCCATGCGGATTCGATCGGCTTCAGCCTGGGCTCGCGCCACCGTGTCGCGCGCCACGCTCTGCGCATCCTCATGCGCCGCCTTGATGATCTCCGCGGCCTCTTCCTCCGCGGCCTTGACGCGATTGTCAGCGGCGCGGTCAGCCTCGGCGATGCGTGATCTGAGCCGCTCCTCAGCCTCGCTGCGCACCTGCTCGGCGGCCTGCTCAGCCGCTACAAGGATCGCTGAGACCTGGTCTGAGACTGAGGACTTCCCCGCGGACATGGCCGGATGGTACGTGGCGCGGTTATCTGGGGTGCCAGCGCCGCGCCCATTCGCCTCACGGCAGCGCCGCCGTCTAACCTCAACCGCGTGACGATCAGCAGCAACGAGACGACCGAACGCCGCTACCAGCCGAGTGAGATCGAACCGAAATGGCAGGCGATCTGGGAGGCCGAAAAGACGTGGGAGGTCAGCAACAAACCGGCCGTTGACGCAGACGTGGCGGCTGGGGCGGCGGGCGGGAGAAATTCCTACGTGCTGGAGATGCTGCCCTACCCGAGCGGGGAGCCGCACATCGGGCACCTCAAGAACTACGCGATCGGCGACGCGATAGCCCACTTCCACAGGCGCACCGGACACCGCGTGCTGCATCCGATGGGCTTCGACTCGTTCGGTCTGCCGGCTGAGAACAACGCGATCAAGACAGGCCTGCATCCGCGCGTCGCGACCGAAGCGTCGATCGCCTCGTTCCAAAAGGCCTTTCGCTCCTGGGGGATCTCGATCGACTGGTCCCGTGAGATCGCGAGCCACACGCCCGAGTACTACCGCTGGACCCAGTGGATCTTTCTGCAGCTGTACAAGCGCGGCTTGGCCTACCGCAAGTCAGCGGCGGTGAACTGGTGTCCGCACGACCAGACCGTGCTCGCCAACGAGCAGGTGATAGACGGCCGTTGCGAACGCTGCGGTGCCGAGGTCGAGCTGCGTCAGCTGGAACAGTGGTTCTTCAGGATCACGGCGTACGCGGACCGCCTGCTTGATGACCTTGACGGCATTCGCTGGCCCGAGCACGTCAAGTCGATGCAGCGCAACTGGATCGGCCGCAGCGTCGGCGCGCAGGTCAGCTTCCGCTGTGAGGAGGTTGGCACCGACTATCCGGTCTTCACGACCCGTCCCGACACGCTCTTCGGCGCGACCTTCTTCGTGATGGCGCCTGAGCACCCGGACGTCCTCACGCTCGCCGCCGGAACCCCGCAGGAAGATGAGGTGCGCGCCTACGTCAACCACGCGCTGGCCGAGTCCGACGAGGACCGTGGCTCTGCCGAGAAGCCCAAGACGGGCGCCTTCCTCGGACGCTCGGTAACCAACCCGGTGACCGGTGAGCAGATACCCATGTATGTGGCCGACTACGTGCTGATGGAGTACGGCACGGGCGCGATCATGGCGGTGCCGGGACACGACGAGCGTGACTTCGCTTTCGCCAAGGCGTATGACCTGCCGATCCGCCAGGTCGTCGCTCCAGCCGACGGCTCGACGCCCTCCGCCGACGAGGCTTACATCACCAAGGCCGACGACGCAGTGCTGGTCAACTCCCCGGGCTTCGACGGGCTCACTCCCAAGCAGGGCTTCGAGAAGATCGTCGGCTGGTTGGAGTCCGAAGGGATCGGCCACGCTTCGGTCAACTTCCGCCTGCGCGACTGGCTGCTGTCGCGCCAGCGCTACTGGGGCTGCCCGATCCCGATCATCTACTGCGACGCCTGCGGCATGGTCGAGGTGCCCGAGGATCAACTCCCCGTCACGCTGCCCGACGTCGAGGATTACAAGCCAAAGGGCCGCTCGCCGCTGGCGGCGGCTGAGCAGTGGGTGAACACAACCTGCCCGTCATGCGGCGGGTCGGCGCGCCGCGAGACAGACACGATGGACACCTTCGTCGACTCGAGCTGGTACTTCCTGCGTTACTGCGACGCCCGCAACGATCAAGCCGCCTGGGACCCCGAGGTACTCAGACAGTGGATGGCCGTCGACCAGTACATAGGTGGTGTCGAGCACGCGATCCTGCACCTGCTGTACGCCCGCTTCTTTGTGAAGGCGCTGGCCGACATGGGCCTTGTCGACGTGCAGGAGCCGTTCGACGCGCTGTTCACGCAGGGCATGATCCTCGGCCCCGACGGCCACAAGATGTCCAAATCCCGTGGCAACGTGATCCCGCCGACGCCGCTGGTCGAGCAGTTCGGCGCCGACACTGTCAGGACCTACATCCTCAACATGGGACCACCTGACCAGGACGCCGCCTGGAACGAGAACGCCCTGGCGGGCGCGCACCGGCTGCTCTCGCGGATCTGGACAGTCTCCGATGAGCTGGCCTCTACCGGGGCCGGCCCGCCGGCCAGCCCCGGCAAGAACGCGTTGAGGCAGCCTGAAGGCATCACCGGTGATGCGCTGACCCTGGTGCGCAAGGCCAACTGGGCGATAGACCGCGTCACCTCGGAGTTCGGTGGTCGTTTCGGTTTCCATAACGCGATAGCCGCGGTCACCGAGCTGGTCAACGACCTCTACCGCTACCCCGATGCCGGCATCGAGGCGCGCCGATTCGCGACTCTCACGGCTGTCTCACTCGTCTTCCCGTTCGCGCCGCACCTCGGTTCCGAGGCCTATGAGCGACTGACCGGCAGACGCGTCTGGGAGGATCCGTGGCCCGTTGCCGACCCGCAGATGCTGGCCGCCGACAGCTTTGAGCTGGTCTGTCAGGTCAACGGCAAGGTTCGCGACCGCGTGCAGGCGTCGGCTGATGCCGATCGCAGTGCCCTGGAGGAGTTGGCGCTCGGCACCGCAGGCGTTCGGCAGTACGTCGACGGCCATGAAGTGGTGAAGGTCGTGGTCGTGCCCGGCAAGCTGGTCAACGTCGTAGTGCGCTGATGTCCGCTCCCGCCTACATCGCAGTGGTTGGGGCCAGCAAGGCGACAGAGCAGGACATGCAGGACGCCGAAGCGGTCGGACGGCTGCTCGGTGAGCGGGGCGCGTACATCGTCTGCGGGGGTCGCGGCGGCGTTATGGCGGCCGCCTCCAAGGGCTGCTGCGAGGCCGGCGGCACCGTGATCGGCATGCTGCCGGGGGATTACCGCAGCGACGCCAACGAGTGGGTCTCGGTCGCGATTCCAACCGGGCTCGGGGAGCTGCGCAACGGTCTGATCGTGCGCACGGCCGACGCGATGATCGCCGTCGGTGGCTCCTACGGCACGCTCTCCGAGGTCGCGCTGGGGCTGCAGGCGGGACTCAAGGTCTTCGGGCTGCACACATGGGGTATCGATGGCATCACCGCCGTCGATAGCCCGCAGACTGCCGTAGACAGAGCCCTCGAGTCGGTCAGCTGAGCGACCCGCTCACCCCGTCCGCTCGGCCGCCTCAGGCGTCAGCCGCTGTCCCTAGACTCGCTCACCGATGCCGCCGAGCTTCAAGTCCGCCTACCTGATCCACGGTGATGACCACGGCCGGATAGCGCAGCGGCGGGCGAGGCTGCGCGAACTGGCGGAGTCTCAAAGTGGCGCGCAGGGGTTCGAGCTCTTCGAGGGCGAGGCAGCTACGCCGCAGGCCGTTGCCGGCGCGCTGAACGCCATGACCTTCGCGATCGGGCGACGCTTCATCATCGTTGACGGTGTCGAGCGCTGGAAGGAGAACGATCTGGATGCGCTGGAGGCCGCCATGGCCCAGATGGATCCGGAGACGACGATCTCCTTCTTCGCCCGAGAGGACGGTCGCTCGAAGGCTCCCAAGCGGCTCCACGACGCGATCAAGCGAGCCGGCGGCGAGATTTCAGTCCAGGCGAACCTCAAGCCGTGGGAGCTGCCCAAGTGGGTGACCGAACAGGCACGCGCGTGCGGCCTCGGGCTCACGCCCGAGGCCGCACGCGCGCTCGTCAACCAGGTCGGTGAGCGCCAGGAGCGCCTGCTGCGGGAGCTGGAGAAGCTCGCAATCGAGTTCACCGAATTCCCGCCCGCCCGCCCCCAAGCCACCATCGAGCTCGACGCCGAGCAGGTCCAGGAGCTGACCGCCTCCTCGGCTGAGCGCAAGGCCTGGACGCTGGCCGACGCGCTGCTCTGCGGTGAACCGGACAAGGCGATCCGCGCCTACCTGCAGATCCGTGCCCAGGGGGAGCGCCTGCCAGGCCTCGTCTACTGGATGAGCTCGCGGCTGCGCCAGGCTCACCAGGCCGCACGGGCGCTCGAGGCCGGCCAGCCGCAGGCGACGGTACGGGGTGGGCTGCGGATGCCGCCCAAGGCAGCCGACCAGCTGATCAGCGACGCCCGAAGAATCGGTGCCGACAAGCTCCGCAGCGCGATTGAGGTCATCGCCGACCTGGAACTCGCGTCACGTGGGGGAACGAGAAAGGGCGCCGGTGAAGAGACCAGCGCCCTGTTGGCGATCCGTGCCATCACCGCTTGAGCGCCGTAATCGCGCAGTAACGGCTATCACCCGACGAGAAGTTCTATATGTAGAACGTCCGGCAAAGCGAGCGCTGACCCGGGAGTCGCACGCTTACCCGCGGGCGGGGGCGGCGTGATTACTCAGCCGCTGACGTGCGCGCGACGGTACGAGCCGCGCGTGACTTCTTACGAGCACCGTTGTTGCGGTGGATCGAACCGCGCTTGACGGCCTTGTCGATGGTCGCGACCAGCTGACGGTGCTCGGTCTCGGCCTTCTCGGCGTCGCCTTCGCTGACCGCAGCTTCGAGGCGGCGGAAGTAAGTCTTGATCGCTGACGTGTAGCGACGGTTCTCGTCGCGCTCACGCAGGGCGCGCTCGATGCGCTTCTTCTGTGAATGGATGTTGGCCATAAAGTTTCTCTGAGCTGATTGGACAGGCAGAAGCTGAGGCGTTCGCCTGCCACGCGGCCCGTACTATAGCGAGCCGTTGCCAAGAGTCGATGATCCGCACAGACCCGAGCCGACGCCGCTGACCTTCGAGGGTCACAACACCGAGCGTCGCCGTGTTTCCGATAACACGGCGATTTTTGCGGTGGCGACCGGTTTTTCACGGGTCGCCGGTCTGCTGCGCGAGTTCGTGGCGAACATCTACATCGGCACGACGCTCGCGGCCTCAGCGTTCACGGTCGCGTCGCAGATCCCGAACCTGATGACCAATCTGTTCGCGCAGGCGGCACTGTCAGCGGCGTTCGTGCCGGTCTTCGCGAGCCTGCTGCAGCAGGGCAAGAAGGAGGAGGCGTTCCGCCTCGCGACCAGCATGTTCTGGATCGTGATGATCGTCCTGGGAGCGATTACCGCCTTGGGCATGGTGCTGGCGGGCGTACTGCTGCCGCTGCTCTCCGGTTCTGGTTTCGCCGGCGGCACCGCGGCCAGTTTGACGCAGATCATGTTCCCGATCGTGCTCTTCCTCGGGATGACGAGCGTGCTCACCGGGGTCCTGCAGTCTTACGACGAGTTCTCAATTCCGGCGCTGGCACCGGTGCTCTGGAACGGCGTGATTCTGCTCTTGCTCGTCCTCCTGCACAACAGCTTCGGGCGCGGCAACGCGGTCTATGCCTACGCCGTCGGCTGGCTGGTGGCGACCCTTGTGCAGATGCTGTTCGTCGGCTCGGCACTGCGCCGGATTGACTTCCGGCTCTCTTTCCACCTCGATTGGCGCGACCCGCAGATCCGCCAGGTGTTCAAGTTGATGCTGCCGGTCACGCTCGGGCTCGGGATCATCAACCTCGACGCGCTGATCAACTCGACCATGGGCGCGCTGGTGCACACAGTCAGCCCGGGCGCCGGCCCGCGCGCGATCCAGCTGGCGTTTCTGATCTACATGTTGCCTCAGGGCGTGTTCAGCGTCGCGGTGTCTACTGTCCTATTCCCGACGCTCAGCCGACAGGCTGCACGCAGGGCATCGCGGGAGATGCGCCACTCACTGGGCAACGGGATGCGGCAGATCAACCTGCTGCTGATTCCGTCGGCCGCCGGCCTGATGGCGCTCTCAGTGCCGATCACGCGCCTGGTGTGGGCTCACGGCCCCAAGTTCACCGTGGTCTCGCTGCACCTGACATCAGAGGCGCTCTTCTGGTTCGCGTGGAGCCTGCCGTTCGCCGGTCTCAACCTGCTGATGACCCGCACCTTCTTCGCGCTGCAGCGGCCCTGGATACCGACCAAGCTGGCCGCGATCAACATGACCGTCGACATCATCGTCAGCGTCGCGTTGTACAAACCGCTCGGCATCGCCGGTCTGGTGATTGGCACGGCAGCCGCGAATATCGTCATGTTCTACCTGCAGTTTCGGCGCCTGCGAGTGGGTTTCAACGGTTACCTCGAGGAGGACCAGACCCTGATGATCGCCCTGCGCATCATCGTGGTATCGGCGCTCATGGCCGTAGTAGCCCGCGGTGTGTGGGCGCTGCTCGACAGCTTGTTCGGTCATTCGACCCCTGCCGGGATCGTGTCCGTCGGCGCTGCGGTGATCGTCGGCGCCGGGTCCTACGTCTGGGCCATCTCACACATGCGGATACCGGAGTGGGAGCAGATCTCGAGCATGGTCCGCGGCCGCCTGGGCAAGTAGCCGTGACCGCCCAACCATTAGCCTCTGCGCCGTGCTGAGCTTCGCCGTCCTGTCAGGTCCATGGCCGCGTCTGGGAGTGATCGTGGCCGCGCTGCTGGCCGGCGCCGCGATCATCTCACGCAGTGACCTGCGCCGTGCGCTCGCGATGCTCGGCGCGATCCTGCTGGCACCGGTTCTGCTGCTGGACGACGTTTGGCACGCCTCGCAGTTCGCGTTCGTCCACCGCCACCCGCTTGAGGCGGCTGTCGGAGCCGTGGTCGCACTGGTGGTTCTGGCGGGCGCTGCGGTCGTGATCCGCCGCAAGCCGCTGCTGGTGCCGCTGCTGACGATGCTCACCTTGCCCTTCCGGATCCCGATCTCCACCGGCGCCAGCCCCGGGAACGTACTGGCGCAGCGCACCACCTCAAACCTGCTGGTGCCGCTGTACCTGGTGGTGGCCGCCGCCGCGTTGGCGTGGATCGTGCCGACGTTGCGCGCACACCGAACCGCCACGGCGGCTGCGGAGCGGACTCCACAGCGTCCACCGCGGCACTGGTTTGAGAAGCTGCTGAGCGCGTACATCGTGCTCTACGCGGTGCAGGCGCTCTACTCACCGGGCTTTGAGAAGGCACTCCAGAACGAGGTCTTCTTCTACGTTCCGTTCGCGGTGCTGCTCGCGCTGCTGCGCGACATCGAGTGGAGCCGTGAGCTGCTGGTCCGCTGTCTTGGCCTGACCGCGGTACTCGCCGTGATCTTCGCCCTGATCGGTTTTGGTGAGGAGATCACCAAAACCCTCTGGCTGAACTCGAAGTTGATAGAGACCAACCAACTGCACGAGTACTTCACGGTCAACTCGGTCTTCTTCGACCCGAACATCTTCGGGCGCTACCTGGCGCTGGTGATGATCCTGCTCGTGACGGTGCTGATCTACGACCAGCGCACGCGCGCGCAGCTCGCGTCGATCGTCACGCTGGCTCTGCTCTGGGGATGCCTGATCTTCACGCTCTCACGCTCCAGCCTGGCGGCGCTCTCGCTCGGCATGGCAGTGCTGGCCGCGCTGCGCTGGCGCGCTAAGCCGGTCTTCTACCTCGCAGCCGTCGTGATCGTTGCCGGCGCCGTTGCCGTTGCCGCCAAACCGGAGAGGTTCGGCCTCTACCGCGGGCTCAGCACCGCTTCCCTGCAGGTTGCCACCGACGGACGAGCCAACCTGGTCACAGGTGGAATCACCTTGTTCACGGAGCGGCCGCTGCAAGGCTGGGGCTCAGGCTCGTTCACGGCCAAGTACGAGCAGCAATTTGCGAAGGAGGCACGTTCGGTCTCAGACTCACACAACATTCCGGTCACGGTCGCGACGGAGCAGGGGCTGATCGGCCTGACGCTCTACGTGGCGCTCGTGATCGCGGCGATCGCGACGCTGCTGCGCGGCGCCCGGGGCAACCCCTTCCGAGTGGGCATCGCCGCCGCCTTCCTGGCGCTTTTGCTGCACACGATGCTCTACGCAGCCTTCCTTGAGGACCCGCTGACGTGGACGCTGCTGGGGATCGGTGGCGCGTTGGCTACAGCTGCGCGCGCAGGCGAATCCGAACCCAAACCCGCGCCGGGCCGCTTCAGGCACCGCCTGCTGCGCGTCAGAGCTTGAACCGTGGCCGCAAGACGCCAGCGACTGCTCTTCATCAAGAGCCGCCGCGCAAGCTTCATAGAGCTCGACCAGGAGCTGCTGGCCGAGCGTTATGAGGTCACCGCGATCTACCAGCCCGGCCACTACGCCAACCCGCTGAAGATCCTGCGGGCGGTCCGCGGTGCAGATGTGGTCGTTGGCTGGTGGGCCTCCTGGCACACGTTCCTGCCGTTCACGGTTGCATGGCTCTTGCGCAAACCATCGCTGTTGATCGTTGGCGGCTTCGACACGGCCGCCGAGCCCGAGTACGGCTACGGCTACCAGCTGGGCGGCCCGCGCAAGTACCTGAGCCGCTTCACGATGCGCCGCGCCCGCGTGCTGATGACCAACTCCGAGTACTCGCGCAAGGAGGTGCAGCGCAACTGCGGCATCCCGGCGGAGCGCGTCGCCGTCGTCTACCACGGCATCCCCGACAAGGCGCCGCCCGCCATCCAGAAGCAGCAGCTGGCCCTGACCGTCGGAATCGTCGACGCCACCAACCTCGAGCGCAAGGGCCTACGTCCATTCGCGCAGGCGGCCGCGCTGCTGCCAGAGGTCGAGTTCGTGTTGGCCGGCCCGCTCGCGGGCGACGCCGCTGAGCGACTCGCCGCCGGCGCTCCCGCGAACCTCACGATCAGTGGCTGGCTCGAGGACCAGGAGCTTCACGATCTCTACGCCCGCGCCGCCGTCTACGTCCAGGCCTCCAAACACGAGGGCTTCGGAGTCTCCGTGGCCGAAGCGATGCTCGCGCGCTGCGTGCCGGTAGTGACAACCGCGGGAGCGCTCCCGGAGGTCGTTGGTGACGCCGGCGTGATCCTCTCAGACCCCGAGCCGGCGACCGTCGCCGCCGGTGTCCGTGAGGCGCTCACCCGCACCCCCGGAGAGGCCGCGCGCGCCCGTGTGCTCGAGCGTTTCAGCGTCGAGCAGCGCCGCCAGGGCCTGCACCGCCTGGTAGACGCCCTGGCCTCGTAACCTAAGCCCCATCACCGACCAGGCGCACATCCGCAACTTCTCGATCATCGCCCACATCGACCACGGCAAGTCGACGTTGGCAGATCGCATCCTCGAGCTGACCCACACCGTCGACCCCCGGGCGATGCGCGCTCAGCTGCTCGACTCGATGGACCTGGAGCGCGAGCGCGGCATCACGATCAAATCTCGCGCCGTGCGGATCTTCTACACCTCGCAGCTCGACGGCGAGATCTACCAGCTGCATCTGATCGACACTCCGGGACACGTTGACTTCACCTACGAGGTCTCACGCTCCCTCGCCGCATGCGAGGGAGCTCTGCTGGTGGTGGACGCCAGCCAGGGCGTGGAGGCACAGACGGTCGCGAACGCCTACCTGGCGATAGACGCCGGGCTTGAGCTGATCCCATGCATGAACAAGCTTGACCTGCCAGGCGCCGATCCCGAGCGGGTCGCTGAGGAGATCTCTGATCTGATCGGCGAGGACCCGAAGCTGGTGCGGAAGATCAGCGCCAAGACCGGTGAGGGCGTGACCGACGTGCTCGACGAGCTGATCATCCGGGTACCGGCGCCATCTGGTGACCCGGACGCGCCTCCCCGGGCACTGATCTTCGACTCCGAATTTGATCAGTATCGCGGCGTGATTGCCTACATCCGCGTGGTTGACGGCACCTTCACCAAGGGCGACGCGATCGTCGCCATGCAGAACCAGACCCACGCGGAGATCGATGACATCGGCTTCTTCAACCCCGAGATGACCTCGGTCAAGCAGCTGGGGCCGGGGGAGGTGGGGTATGTGATCACCGGCCTGAAGGAGGTCACCGCGCTGCGTGTCGGCGACACGCTGACGCGGGCGCGCCACGGCGCCACCGAGCCGCTGCCCGGCTACCGCGATGTCCAGCCGATGGTCTTCTGCGGCCTCTTCCCAATCGACTCCGACGACTACCCGGACCTACGTGACGCGCTTGAGAAGCTGACGCTCAACGACGCGGCGCTGGTCTGGGAACCGGAGACCAGTGACGCACTCGGCTTCGGCTTCCGCTGCGGCTTCCTGGGTCTGCTGCACATGGACATCATCCGTGAGCGCCTGGAGCGTGAGTACGACCTGGATCTGATGATGACGATGCCGAGCGTCGAGTACGAGCTGACGATGACGGACGGCACCGAGCTGCGTGTCCACAGCCCGGCTGATATGCCCGAGCCGAGCAGCATCGGGGAGGTCCGCGAGCCCTACATCAGAGCCTCGATCCTGACGCCTAAGGAGTACGTCGGCACGATCATGGAGCTCTGCCAGGAGCGCCGTGGTGAGCACGCCGGCATGCACTACCTCTCGGCCGAGCGGGTGCAGCTGACCTACGACCTGCCGCTCGCGGAGATCGTGTTGGACTTCTTTGACCAGCTCAAATCACGCACCAAGGGGTACGCCTCGTTCGACTACGAGATCACCGGCATGCGCGAATCGGACCTTGTCAAGCTGGACATCCTGCTGGGCGGGGACCAGGTGGACGCGCTGGCGATGCTCGTGCACCGCAGCAAGGCCGACCAGTTCGGCCGCAGCATGGCTGAGAAGCTCAAGGAGAAGATCCCGCGCCAGCAGTACGACGTCCCGATCCAAGCGGCGATTGGCGCCCGGATCATCGCCCGTGAGACGATCAAGGCCTACCGTAAGGACGTGATCGCCAAGTGCTACGGCGGCGACATCAGCCGGAAACGCAAGCTGCTCGAGCAGCAGAAGAAGGGCAAGAAGCGGATGAAGCAGGTGGGCCGCATCGAGGTCCCGCAGGAGGCCTTCCTGGCCGTGCTGGATCTCGGCAGCGCCCCCTCGGCTTCAAGGAGCTAGTGCCTTGAATCATAGATTCGACGCCACTCTCGGCGCGTCTGACCACGTCTGACTCTGCTCGCCGCTAAACGCCCCTGACTCGTGTGCCGCCAGCAGGGCTGCGACCGCCTCTGGCGCGAACTGCCTGCCAGCCTGCTCGACGCATTGCGCCACTGCCTCATCGACCGGTTTGGGCGCGTGGTGCGCGCTTCCGCTCACCAGTTTGGAGAAGGCATCGGCGAGGGCCAGCAGCTTCGCGCCCTCAGGCAGCTGCTCGGAGGTCAGCCCGTCCGGGAAGCCGCTGCCGTCCGCGCGCTCATGGTGCCAGCGGATCCAGTCGAGCTGTTCACACTCGAGGATCTCCGCGGCGATCTGTGCGCCCATATCCGGGTGGCGCCTGACCTGCTCAAACTCCTCGTCGTTGAGCTCGTCGCCGTGGCTGAGAATCCCGTTGCTGATGGCGAGTTTCCCGACGTCATGGACCATCGCGGCCTCGTGCAGCAGCGCCACACGTTCCGGGCTCCAGCCGGATGCTCGCGCCAGCGCGCCGGCAAAGGCCGCCACCTGCTCCGAGTGCTGCGCTGTCATCGGGTGCTTGGCGTCGATCGCCCGTGCCAGCGCACGGACGCCGATCGCCGCCTGCGTGCGAGCCATGCGGGCGGCGCGCTCGTCATCAGAGAGGTCGCGGATCGCCTCCGTGGTGTAGGCCATCACCTGGTTGCGTCCGTGTGCCTTCACCCAGTAGAGGGCTGCGTCCGCGAACTCACGCAGCTGCTCGGCGCTGCTCGCTTGGACGTTGTCGCAGACTCCGGCTGAGATCCGCACCGTGCCGGCGGCCCCGATCGGCTCCCCGCAGACCACCCTGCGGGCACGCTCCAACACAGAGTGGGCAGTCTCGACGTCACACTCGGGCAGCAACACGCCGATCTCATCGCCGCCGAGCCGTGCGACGGTCACTTCGGAACGCATCACCTCGCGAATCCGGTTCGCGACCGTTGCGAGCACCTCATCGCCGGCAACGTGACCCACCGCGTCGTTGATCATCTTGAAGCCGTCGATGTCGATCATCGCGACCGCCAGGTGCCTGCCGTGGCGTGCCGCCCGCGCCACTTCCGTATGCAGACGCTCGTGGAAGCGCCGGTGGTTGGCGAGCCCAGTGAGCGGATCTGTGGAAGCCCGTTCGATCAACGCCTGCCGCGCTTCAGCGCTCGCAATCCCGAGTCCGATCTGTCGCGCGAAGCGCGTCAACGAGTTGCGCACCTCCTGCAGCGGCGGCGAGTTCGAGGTGGTCGCGCCCTCGGGCACCAGCAGCTGACCCCACTCGATCCCATGTACACGAATCGGTACCTCCAGGCCGCCGTCCGGTGCCTGCGATCCCACCTGTGAAGCTTCCGCGGACCAGCCTGCGAGCACAACCGACGGCTCGGCGCCGCGGAGCACGAGCAGCTCCCGCAGGCCCAGGTACTCGCCTGCGGCGCGAGCGCCCAGCGGCAGCAGTTCGTCGAGCGGCAGGTCCTGAGCGCTGGCGGTCGCGACCGTCGTGATCGCTGCCACCTGGTTGGCCTCACGCCGCCGTTCGGCGACCTCAACAGCCAGCACCAATGTCGTCATTGCGGCGACGGCGCCGAGGTCCTGGATCAGCAGCAGCCGGTTGGAGAGGTTCAGGCCGGCGAGCGGCGCATCGGCACGCCGGGCGACGATCACCAGCGCGCAGACGATCACCGCGTTGGCGAGCGTCGCACCGCGCTGGCCAAAGTGCAGCGTGCCCCAGACCAGCGCCGGCAGGGTCAGGAAGCCGATGGCGGGCGACGCACCGAACGCGATCAGTACGACCGGCACGAGGACCGACAGAAACGCGAACAGCTCAAGTGCCTGGATGCCGCGGGCAAGCCGGCGGCCGCGGCCAAGGTGGGAGAACAGCAACGGCGCCACCACGATCACGCCCATCACGTCCCCGAGCCACCACGTGTACCAGGTGTTCCACGCCCCCGACCAACGCAGACCTCCGAACAGCAACAGTGACGCGGTGCCGAGGGTCGCGCCCACAAGCGTGGCGGTGAGCGCGCCGAGGATCAGCAGTGCAAAGACGTCGCGGACGCGGTCCATCATCGGCCGGAAGTTGGCGTACTTGAGCAGCGTCTGGCCCGTCAGCGCCTCGAGCACATCGCCGATCCCCATCCCGAGTGAGGCCGACGCCGATGTGCCGTGGATGACGTTCGCGAGAAACTCTCCGATCAGGATTGCGGGCCACATCCTGCGGCCCCCCAAGACGACGATGACCAGGCCAAGGCCGGCCGGAACCCAGACAGTCGAGACCGCGCCGTCGACGTACGCGAGCGCGAATCCGATCCTTGAGGCGCCGACGTACAACGCCGCGCAGGCGCAGACCGTGAGCGCCCACCTTGCTCTACCTGGTGGCACGCTCTGGTTATCGGCTGTGAGACCTACAGCCTTAACAGCAGAAGCGGTCTTTGCGCGAGCGCTTACGGAGGGTCCTTGCGCGAGCGCTTACGGAGCACGGGCGGGGGCGGCGTGCGGTGGGCTTGAGGCCCACGCCGGGCCGAGCCGGGGTTGTGGCCAGCGGGCCACAACCCCGGGAACTACCTCAGGAAGGCTGAGGGACGATCCGGATGTAGGGAACCGGCTCCTCCCACTCGCCGAAGATCTCCTTCGCCTGCTCATTGTTGACCGAGCCGGCGATCACGACCTTCTCGCCCGGCTGCCATTGAGCCGGGGTCGCGACCTTGTGGTTCGCGGTCAGCTGCAGCGAGTCGATCACGCGCAGGACCTCATCGAAGTTGCGGCCGGTCGTCATCGGGTAGACGAGGATCAGCTTGAGCTTCTTGTCCGGTCCGATCACAAACACGTTGCGCACCGTCTGGTTGTCAGCTGCGGTGCGTGCACCGGAGTCGCCCTCGGTGGCGGCTGCCAGCATGCCGTAGGCCTTGGCGACCTTGAAGTCGCTGTCGGCGATGATCGGATAGTTGGGCGCGTACCCCTGAGTCTTCTCGATGTCCTT
>Ga0181537_10002193_pt1 | contig 17366 bp, 17 predicted proteins | sample PEATcosm2014_Bin_39_FD_119765 | JGI IMG/M metagenome (GOLD analysis project Ga0181537, IMG submission 119765) | Peatland microbial communities from MTU Mesocosm Facility, Houghton, MI, USA - PEATcosm2014_Bin23_10_metaG | ecosystem: Environmental > Terrestrial > Soil > Wetlands > Peat | place... | reverse complement strand
TTGGCGGCATTGATGCGCGCGCCGGCGGCCGGCCGCTCGGCTGCAGGCAGCGCACCGAGCCCCTTGAGCTGCTCGGTCAGCGCGCCCTTCCTGCCGAGCAACTGCACGCGGATCTCCTCGAGCGCCGGCAGGCTGCCGGCCGCGCGGATCTGCGCCAGCGCGCTCGCAGTCACAGTGTCGAGCTCTCCCACGGCCCCACCGCCTCGAGGATCAGGCCGCAGCGATACTGGCTTTCGCCCGCTCCGCGATCACGCCAAAGGCGTTGGCATCGTTGACCGCCAGGTCTGCCAGCAGCTTGCGGTCGATTTCCAGGCCCGCCTTGTGCAGACCTTCGATCAGGCGACTGTAGGACAGGCCATGCACCCGGGCCGCGGCGTTGATGCGCATGATCCACAGCGCCCGGAATTCGCGCTTCTTCACGCGCCGGTCGCGATACGCATACTGGCCGGCCTTGATGACCGCCTGCTTGGCGGCGCGATACACCTTGCGCCGCGCGTTGTAGTAGCCCTTGGCCTTGCCGAGGACCTTCTTGTGCCGGCGTCCAGCTGTGACGCCGCGTTTGACTCTTGCCATGTGGGGACTCCGCTAAGCGTTACTTGTGGTTGGGCAGCAGTTGTTCGAGACGATTCACATCGCTCTTGTCAACCAGACTGCTGCCTCCGGAGCGCAGGTGGCGCTTGCGCTTGGAGTCCTTGTGGCCGAGATTATGGCGTCGACCGGACGAATACCGCTTGAAGCCTTTCGCTGTCTTGCGGAAACGCTTCGCCGCGGCCCGGTTGGTTTTCAACTTGGGCATGATCACTCCTTAACATTGTCGCCAGAGTTCGCAAGGCGCCGCAGGCCCGGTAGAGGCCCGCAAGCTCCCGCTTGCTCGCGGATCGCGCGTTTGCGGCTAGTCAGCCGCGCACTGCACGATCACTTCTTTTTCGGTGCAAACAGCATCACCATCTGCCGCCCTTCCATCAGCGGGTTCTGTTCGACCACGCTGTGAGCAGCGAGGTCGCCCTGTACCCGGTCCAGGAGCTTGCGACCGATGTCCTGATGCACCATCTCGCGGCCGCGGAACCTCAGGGTTACCTTGGCCTTGTCACCCTCTGACAGGAAGCGGATCAGATTACGCAGCTTGACCTGGTAGTCCGCCTCTTCCGTGCCGGGACGAAATTTCACCTCTTTCACATGAATCTGCTTCTGCTTGCGCTTGGCAGAGTGCGCCTTCTTGTTCTGTTCGAACAGGAATTTGCCGTAATCCATCACCCGCACCACCGGCGGTTCAGCCGTGGGCGAGACTTCCACGAGATCCAGTTCCGCTGAGGAGGCCAACTGCATCGCTTCGGCGCGCGTCATGACGCCCGCCTGCCCCCCATCCGCTCCGATCACCCGCACCGTGGGCGACGTAATGTCCTCGTTACGCCGTACCCGCTTCGATGAAATGGCTATGTATCGTCCTCCAAAGTTCGGCGCCCGTGGCTGTCGATCTCCGCGCGCAAACGTTCCACGAACGTCTGCGGCGTCATCGCGCCCAGATCCTTGCCACTACGGGAGCGCACTGAAATCAGATTCGCCGCAACCTCTTTGTCCCCGGCTACCAATAGGTAGGGTACCCGCTGCAGCGTGTGGTCGCGGATCTTAAAGCCCACCTTTTCATTGCGCAAGTCGGACTGGACCAGAACCCCCTGATTTTTCAGGAAATCCGCAGTCTCAAGCACATACGGGTGCTGGCGGTCGGTAATCCCCATCACCACGGCCTGTACCGGCGCCAGCCAGGCCGGCAGGCGGCCGGCATGATGCTCGAGCAGGATGCCCAGGAACCTCTCCAGCGAACCAAATATCGCCCGATGCAGCATCACCGGCGTTCGCCTGGCGCTATGGTCGTCGATGTAGTGCGCGCCGAGCCGCCCGGGCATGTTCAGGTCCACCTGCAACGTGCCGCACTGCCAGTCCCGGCCGATCGCATCTCTTAACACGAATTCTAGCTTTGGGCCGTAAAAGGCGCCCTCGCCTCGATTTAGGCTGTACTCGATGCCGGCCGCGCCGGAAGCATCCCGCAGTGCGCCTTCCGCCTTGTCCCAGACTTCATCCGTCCCCACCCGCTTGGCAGGACGATCCGAGAACTTGATGCGTACGTCGTCGAAGCCGAAGTCCCGGTAGATATCGAGGATCAAACGGGTGCTTGCGACCGCCTCGGAGGTGATCTGCTCCTCGGTCACGAAGATATGGGCGTCGTCCTGGGTGAAGGCGCGCACCCGCATCAGCCCGTGCAGCGCGCCCGAGGGCTCATAGCGGTGCACCTTGCCGAATTCAGCGTAGCGCACCGGCAGCTGGTGGTAGCTCTTGAGGCCCTGCTTGAAGATCTGCACGTGCCCGGGGCAGTTCATCGGCTTGATCGCGTACACCCGATCGTCCGGCGTGCGGGTGGTGTACATGTTCTCGCCGAAGGTCGCCCAGTGGCCCGACGCCTCCCACAGGCTCCGGTCCATCAGCTCCGGTCCATTGACCTCCTGGAAGCCGGCCGCGGTCTGCTTGGCACGCATGTAGCCGATCAGCGTCTGGAACACCTGCCAGCCCTTGGGGTGCCAGAACACCGCGCCCGGCGCCTCTTCCTGCAGGTGAAACAGGTCGAGCTCGCGGCCGATCCTGCGATGATCGCGCTTCTCCGCCTCCTCGAGGCGCTGCAGGTAGTCGTCCAGCTGCTTCTGGTCCGGCCACGCGGTGCCGTAGATCCGCTGCAGCATCTCGTTGCGCGAGTCTCCGCGCCAGTAGGCGCCGGCGAGTTTCATCAGCTTGAACGCCTTCAATTTGCCGGTGGACGGCACGTGCGGACCGCGGCACAGATCGACCCAGTCGCCCTGCCCATACAGGCTGATCGGCTCGTTGGCCGGAATCGCGGCGATGATCTCCGCCTTGTAGTTCTCGCCCATATTGCGAAACAGCTGCACCGCCTCATCGCGCGGCAGCACGCGCCGCGTCACCGGCGCGTCGGCCTTGGCGAGCTGCTTCATGCGCACTTCTATGGCAGCCAGGTCCTCCGGCGTGAACGGCCGCCCGTACGCAAAGTCATAATAAAATCCGTCCTCGATCACCGGTCCGATCGTGACCTGGGCTTCGGGGAACAGCTGTTTGACCGCCTGCGCCAGCAGGTGCGCGGTCGAATGTCGGATCACTTCCAGCCCATCCGGGTCGCGATCGGTGACGATGCTGACGGCGGCGTCGCGCTCGAGCAGGTAGGAGGTGTCCACCAGCTTGCCGTCTACGCGCCCGGCGAGCGCCGCGCGTGCGAGACCTGAACCTATGCTGGCTGCGACTTCGGCGACGCTGACGGCGCGCTCGTAGCTGCGCTGGCTGCCGTCGGGCAGGGTAATGACTGGCACTTACAGGGAATCGATGGGCCGTTGTCGTGGGACCGCTGGTGTAAAGGAGGATTCTCACACACGGGTGCGAGCCGCAGCAACTTGCGGCAGAGCCAGTGAGGCGCGCTGCTATGATAGCCGCCATGGGTATCGAAGCTGACATCGCGCTATCGCGCCGGGTGCTGGTGGCCGCGCTGCTGGCTATGGCCGCCCTCGCCCATGCAGCCCAGCCGGCGGCACCCCGGCCGATGAAGATCCTGCTGGTCGGCGCCAGCGGCATGATCGGATCGCGCATTCTCGCCGAAGCCGCCAGCCGCGGGCATTTTGTGATCGCCGCTGCCAGGCATCCGGACAAGATCGCCGCCGGCCCCAACATCCGGGCGGTGCAGCTCGATGCCACCGATGTGCCGGCATTCACCGCTCTGGCGCGCGAAGCCGACGTGATCGTGATGGCCACCAGCCCGCGCGGCGGCGGCGACCCGATGCAGGAAGCCAGGGCACTCGGGGATGCCGCGATCAGTACGGCCCGAGCCAGCGGCAAGCGCCTGGTCGTGGTCGGGGGCGCCGGCAGCCTCAATCTTCCCGACGGCCGGCGGTACGCGGACACGCTCCCGAGCACCTATCGGGCTGAGGCCCTGGCGATGCGCGCGGTACTCGACTCGCTCAAGGCGAGCGACATCAACTGGACCTTTTTCAGCCCGGCTTCGCAGATCGCGCCCGGCGAGCGCACCGGCAAATTCCGCGTGGGCACCACCACGCTGCTGTCGGACAAAAACGGCGTCAGCCGCATCAGCGCCGAGGACTACGCCAAGGCGCTGGTTGATGAACTGGAATCCCCCGCGCACCAGCGCGCGCAGATGACGATCGCCTACTGACCCGCTTGCCGCGGGCGCCGTGGGCGGCCCGGGAGTAGACTCGGCTGTCTTTGGCGACGCGGGGCCCCCTATGATCGTCGGCGACACAGTGCCTGGCGACGACGACAGCGCAAGCGACACGCAGATGCTACGTCGACTCGAGCTGGAGACGGCGCTGGAGCGCGAGCGCGCCCTGCTGCGCACGATGATCGACCTGATTCCCGCCCGCCTGTACGCCAAGGACGCTGACAGCCGCTTTATCGCCTGCAATGAGCTGGTCGCGCGCAGCATGGGCAGCAGCCCGGCTGAACTGATCGGCAAGACCGATTTCGACTTCTTTCCGCGACCGATGGCACAGGGCTTCTTCGACGACGAGCAGGCCATCATCCGCACCGGCGAGCCGCTGCTGGATCGCGAGGAACTGGCGCTCGATCAGCAGAGCGGCATGGTGCGCCATATCTCCACCTCCAAGATCCCGCTGCGCAATCATGCCGGCACCGTGATCGGGATCGTCGGCATCGGCCGCGACATCACCGATCGTAAACTCGCCGACGAGCGCATCCGCTACCTCGCCACGCACGACGGCCTCACCGAACTGCCCAACCGCACCAGCTTCAGCGACCGGATCAATGCGCTGATCGCGGGCGCCGACAGCCGCACGCGCTTTGCGGTGCTGTTCATCGATCTGGATCATTTCAAGCTGATCAACGACACCCTCGGGCACGAGGTCGGTGACGCTCTGTTGAAGCTGACCGCCAGCCGGCTGCGCGACTGCCTGCGGCCGCACGATGTGGTGGCGCGCCTGGGCGGCGATGAGTTCGTGGTGCTGTGCACAGACGCGATCGAACTCGTGGACATCGATGCGATGGCATCGAACATGGTGCAGTCGCTGACGCGCCCGGCGCAGCTGGCGGATCAGGAATGCCGCGTCAGTGCCAGCATCGGCATCGCGATGTACCCGGCCGACGGCGATTCGGAACGCGCGCTGATGAAAAGCGCCGATACCGCGATGTACACCGCCAAGCAGGAAGGCAAGAACAACTACCGATTCTTCTCCGGCCGGCTGCGCAGCGCCTCGCTGGAACGGCGCATGCTGGAGAACGAGCTGCGCCGTGCGATTGGACGCGGGGAGTTCCTGCTGCAGTACCTGGCCAAGTTCGACCTCAAGTCGCGCGCCATCACCGGCGCCGAGGCGTTGCTGCGCTGGCATCACCCGGACCTGGGGCTGATCGCGCCGGCAAAATTCATCCCGCTGGCCGAGGACACCGGGCTGATCGTGCCGATCGGCGCCTGGGTACTCAGGACCGTGTGCGCGCAGCACATGGCGTGGCAGCGCGAAGGCTTCGCGCCGCTGTGCATCTCGGTCAACATGACAGCGCGCCAGTTCAGCGACGAGCAGCTGGTGCCCACGGTGCTGGCGGCGCTCGCGGAATCGGGCATGGCGGCCAACATGCTGGAACTGGAGGTGTCGGAGGCAACCTTGATGCAGGACTCCGATCGCAACGCCGCGACCGTGACGAGCCTGAAACAGGCCGGCGTCAGGCTGGCGGTCGACAACTTCGGCGCCAGCTACGTGTCGCTCGCCAACATCCAGAAATTCCCGATCAATACGCTCAAGGTCGACCGCTCCCTGCTGCGCGATTTCGAGCACCACCCGGAAGCCCGCTACATCACCGAGGCGATCATCGCGCTCGGCAAATCACTGAGCCTGACGGTGATCGCCGAAGGGGTCGAGACGCGCCGCCAGGCCGCGTTCCTGCGCGACCAGGCCTGCGACGCGATGCAGGGTTTCTTCGTCAACGAACCGGCGGATGCATTCGAATTCAGCCGCTTGCTGCGTCACCAGGCGGAGATAGGCGCCGCCGGGCCCGAGGCAGGCGGCCCTGAGGGCACGGATGCTCCGTGATGCTTTATAGTGATGGTATGGATCGCGCGATTTCCAGTGTATCGGTTCGCATTGCAGCGCTGCTGACGATGACCGGCTGCGCCGGGCATAGTCATAGTCACAGTGTCAGGCCCCCAGAGGTGCCCGCCACGTTGCAGGTTCCGAGCGGCCAGAGTCCATTCCTGGAGGCGCGCGCCAGCGGCGTGCAGATCTACCAGTGTGTGTCCAGGCCCGACGCCCCGGGCGCGTTCGGCTGGGTCTTTCAGGCACCCGAGGCCACATTGATCAACCACCGGGGACGCCCGATCGGTCGTCATTATGCGGGGCCGACCTGGGAGCTGAGCGATGGCAGCCGTGTCGCCGGCGAGGTCGTGGCCCACGATCCCGGCCCCGACCCCACGGCGATCCCGTGGCTGTTGCTGCGGGCCAAGTCAGCTTCGGGCACCGGCCGCCTGAGCGACACCCAGAGTATCCAGCGCGTGCGCACCGCCGGCGGCGTGGCACCGAGCGCGCCCTGCAGCGCGGCCGCGGAGCGCACGCTGGTGCGCGTCCCGTATAGCGCAAGCTACGTTTTCTATCGCTAGGGCCTGACGGTCGGTCAGTCGTTCCAGTACAGCCGCATCGGATTGTCCACCAGCAGCTGGCGCTGCAGCTGCGCCGAGCGCGCGATGCGCGGAATGAAATCCACCAGCTTGCCGTCGTCAGGCATGTGCGACTTCAGGTTCGGGTGCGGCCAGTCGGTGCCCCAGAGCACGCGATCCGGAAAGCTCTCCACCAGGCGCTGCGCGAACGGCACCACGTCGGCGTAATCCGGCGGCCCGGAGCTGGACAGCCGCTCGGCGCAGCTGACTTTGGACCAGATGCCCGGGTGTTCGCGCATCAGGCGCTGGAATAGTGCGAACTGCGGCCCGTCGACCGGCTGGCTCACATCCGGACGTCCCATGTGATCGACCACGACGATGGTCGGCAGCGAGGTGATGAAGTCGTACAGCTCGGGCAGCTCGGCCGCCTCGAAGTAGATGACGGTGTGCCAGCCGAGCGGGGCGATTCGCGCCGCGAGGCTCGTGAGTGTGTCGCGCGGGACTGAATCGGCGAGTCGTTTGACGAAATTGAAGCGCAGGCCGCGAACGCCCGCCGCGTGCAGGGCCTGCAGTTCGGCATCGCTGACCTCGGCGCGCGCCGTTGCCACGCCGCGGGCCCGCCCGTGCGAGCGCTCCAGCGCGTCGACCAGCGCACGGTTGTCGGCGCCGTGGCAGGTGGCCTGCACGATGACGTTGCGCTCGAAGCCGAGCCAGTCGCGCAGTTCGAACAGCTTCGCCGCCGGCGCATCGCACGGCGTGTATTTGCGCTCCGGGGCGTATGGAAACAGCTCGCCCGGCCCGAATACGTGGCAGTGGGCGTCCACCGCGCCGGGCGGCGGCCGGAACGTGGGCTTGGATGGACTGGGGTGAAATACCAACCAATCCTTGTCCATCTGGAACGTGCTCATGGGGGTGCTGAAATAAACTGCCTGGCGATCAGTGCGCGCGGGCTATGCCATGCGTGCTGACTACGAGTAGCAGGTGCCCGGGGGAAAAAATATTCATCGGACCGGTTCCTCCATCGAACAAACCACCTCACTTGAGACCGTAGACGATCACCTCCGCATTCACCTCTTTGACAGGCCAGATCGGAGAGGTCATTCCGGCCGCGACCGCAATACGCTGCGCGCCCGATGGGATTGCATAGCTGACTATGCCACCGCCCACCGCGCCCGCGGTCTGGGCCTGCCATACGCTGGCGCCGGTCGCGGCGTTGAGGGCATAGACGTTGCCGGCCATGTCAGCCGCAAACACCACCCCACCTGCCGTGGGTGTGAGGGCTGCGACTACGGGCGCAGGCGTCACGCGTTTCCAGGCGATGGTGCCATGATCGGCATCGACGGCCGTTATCCAGCCAGCCCAGCGCCCGACCGGATCCAGGTCGCCAAACGGTCTCTTGCCGGCGGCCCCGGTCCATGGCTTGGCGACTTCGCCAGCCTTTACGGCTTCGTCCGGCGCCCTCGTCACGGTCGTGCACCAATCGACGGCGCCCACGTAGATCAGGTTCGTCAGTGGAGAGTATCCCGGACCATTCCACTCCGTCCCGCCCTGGGCACCAGGACAGAAACGAGTGCCGCTCGCAGATATCGGCGCTTGCGCGTTCTCGATGGTGGTCGTCGGCGCGCTCCAAAGCTGATGTCCATTGGCGGTATCGATGCCGTACACGTAGCCATTCTTGATGGCCTCGGCCGCCATCCTGACACCGCCGCGTGTCGTGAACACGGCAGGTGCAGCCGACACGTCCCAGTCGTGAAAATCGCGTTCCACGAGAGGATAGTCCGCCTTTACGGCACCCGTCCGGGCATCGAGCGCGACCAGCGTACCTGCGTACGGATTGACTCCCGGACGCAGTTCGCGCGCGAAGTCGGGCGCAGGATTGCCGCCCGGTACATAGAGCGTGCCGCTCGCAGGATCCAGCGAGAAGCTGGTCCAGGTAGCAGCACCGCTGATGGGCACATCGGCGGCGTTGCCCCAGCCACCAGCCGGCATGGTCGGCGCCGGCGCCTGCGGTCCATAGCTCCTGTCTGCGCTCGTGCGCGGCACGAGGTATTGTTCCCACACGATCCGGCCGCTGGCCGCGTCCAGCGCGTACACGCGTCCCTTGACGCCCTTCCTGTCACCGCCGGCATTGCCGGCAAATACCAGCCCCTGCCAGGCAATCAGCGCGGCGGGAACCGTCTCGGCGGCGGCTGGATCGGCGATCGTCGCTTCCCAGAGGCGTTTTCCGGTCGCGGCCTCATATGCCAGCACGCGACCGTCCTGGGTTCCGCGGAAGACGCGGCCGTCGGCAACTGCGGCACCACGATTGACCTTGAGCGGTCCAGCCGGGGTGTAGGTTTCGGTGGTACGCCATTTCTGTGCGCAGGTTGCACCGTCGATCGCGATCGTATCGAAATCGGTGGTGACGAAGATCGTGTTGTCGATGACGACTGGCCCGGTTTGAAAGCTGGTCTGTCGGCCCAGGTCGTAGCTGCAGATCCGGTGCAGTCCTGCGGCCGTTGCCGGAGTCACCGCCGCCTGCGGCGCGTAACGATCTCCGGCCAGCGTTCGATTGTACGAAGGCCAGTCGGCGGGCTTGTCCTGAGCAGGCGCATTCGCCGCCAGCGCGGCGCCGGCCGTGGCCGTCAGCAGCAGCAGGGCTAAGCGCACTTTCGTCTCTCCGCTGATCATGCAGCGGCCATGATAGTGGATAGTCAGCCTCCTCAAGCAGGCAACAGATCAAAAGATTGTCGGCGCCACGCGTTGTGAACAAATCTGTTCGCAACGCCTGGTAACGCTGTTTGCCACATTTTCTGAAACTATTGGCTACACTGGACACCACCATGACCGGATTTCTGACACCGAAGGAAAAGAGAAAACTAAAGCCAGCCGAAACGGCTGCCTTCGCTGCGCCCATTCCCACGCAGGTGGTCTCCAGCGATGAGTATTTCCCTGAGCCGCAAACGCCGCTGCAGCGCGCCGTGGAAGCGCACATCAGGCAGTTCGGGGCGGACACAGCGGCGAAGCTCGGTATCAGCCGCCGCGACTTTTTTGCCACTGCCGCCGGCATGGCGGCCGCATTCCTGGCCATGAATAAGGTGTACGGCGCGCTGTTTGATGCAACGTTGGCCGAGGCGACGACGCCGGAACTGGCGGATGAGCGCGCCAGGGCGCTGCGCGATCAGTTTGTGTTCGATGCGCACACGCATTTCCTGCGCGATGACACCCGCCTGGTGTCCTTCGTACAGATGCGCCAATCGATGGGGGATGCGGGCTGGAATCCGGAACTTGCGCGCAAACGCCAGACGCTCGAGGACCTGAAGTACGACAATTACTTCAAGGAGATCTACCTCGACAGCGACACCAAAGTTGCATTGATCTCCAGTTCGCCCTCGGACATTCCGCGCGACTGGTTTCTGACCAACGAGATGATGGCTCAGGCGCGCTCCCGGGTGAATAAGGGCGCCGGCTCACGGCGTATGCTGTGCCATGCGATCTTTACGCCCGGTCAACCCGGCTGGCTTGAACATGTGGATCACGCCCTGGCCTTGCATCCTGATTCGATGAAGGGCTACACCATCGGCGACAACACCCACAAGGAGCTCGCGCGTTATCCCTGGCTCATGGATGACGAGAAGGTGACTTACCGCGCCTACGAGAAGTTCGTCAAAGCTGGCATCAAGAACGTCTGCGTCCACAAGGGCTTGTTTTCGCCGTCGGTCGAGCAACGCTTTCCAAGGCTGCGTCCTTATGTCGATGTCAGCGATGTCGGCAAGGCTGCCCGGGACTGGCCGCAACTGAACTTCATAATCTACCACTCCGGATTTCGGCATACCGGGGATGTCCGGGCGCCGGACGTGGCGGTGGCACAGCTCGAGCAGACGGGCCGCGTCGAGTGGGTCTCGGATCTGGCGGACATTCCCGGCAAGTACGGCGTCACCAACGTGTACGGCGACCTCGGCCAGCTGTTCGCCTACAGCTCAGTCTCGCATCCGCGCCTGGCGGCATTCCTGATGGGCACGCTGGTAAAAGGCCTGGGGGTCGATCGCGTGTGCTGGGGCACCGACGCGCTTTGGAGCGGTTCCCCGCAATGGCAGATCGAGGGATTGCGCCGGCTGGAGATCCCGGATGACATGCAGGCCAAATTCGGCTTCAAGCCGTTGGGCCCTGCCGATGGTGCGGTGAAGAACGCCATTTTCGGTGGCAACAATGCGCGCCTGTACAACATGGAGATAAAGCCCGCAGCGGCCGGGCGCGATCATTTTGATCACGTCAAGGCGCGCTACCTGGCGGCCGGCGGACAGCGCTCGAATCTGCGCTACGGCTATGTCGCCGGCTCGACGTGATCATTGCGCCGCGGCTCGCAGCCGCTCTCGCAGTCGGATCGCTCGCCTATGGCGGCGTGCAGGCCGCCGAGCTCCGGGTTGTCAGCTCCAATGGCGTGACCGGATTGCTGCACGAGCTGGGTCTGCGATTCGAGCAGGCGAGCGGCAATACTCTGCTGGTGCACTATGACACCACGCAGGCATTGACCAACAGCATCAACGCCGGCGAGGACTTCGACGTCGCAATCCTGACGCACCCCGCGGCCGAGGCGTTGGCGATCAGCGGCAAGTGCAGCCGTGGTACCGATATCGCCCGCTCCGGAATCGGCGTCGCGGTGCGCGCCGGAGCAGCCAAGCCGGACGTCAGCAGCACAGCGGCACTCAAACGCGCGCTGCTGGCTGCGAAAAGCGTCGGCTTCTCATCCAGCGGGGCCAGTGGCCTGTACGTCGAAGAGCTGTTGCAGCGGCTGGGCGTGGCGCAACGGGTAAATGCCAGGGCGCAGCGATTTCCCAGCGAGCAGCTTGCCGCAAGACTTGCGGCCGGAGAAGTCGAACTCGTCATCCAGCAGATCAGCGAGATTCATGTGATGCAAGGCGCCGCCTACGCGGGCCCACTGCCTGCACAGCTGCAGCACGACACCACGTTCACCGCGAGCATAGCCGCGCACGCGCGCGATCCGGCCGCGGCACAGGCGCTGGTCGCGTTCCTGACGGCGCCTGCGGCCGCAGCGACCATCAAGGCGAACTGGATGCAGCCGCCATGAGCGCAACATGGCGCTGTGCGCTGTCGCTGCTGGTGCTTGGCGCGCTGGCGAGAGTGGCGCCGGCCGCCGCCGCACAGCTTACGGTGCTCGCCTCCAGCGCTGTGACCGCGGCAATGCAGGGCCTGGCGCCGCAGTTCGAGCGCAATACCGGCAATACACTGGCGCTGCACTACGATACGACCAACGCGCTCAAGACCGGAATCGAAAACGGAGCGACCTTCGATGTGGCCATACTGACCATGGCGGCGAGCGAGGCCCTGATCGATTCTGGAAAGATCCTGCCCGATGGCTCGCATGCCATAGCGCGCTCCGGAATAGGCGTCGCGGTGCGCGCCGGTGCCCCCAAACCGGACATTGGTACGGCCGATGCGTTCAGAGCCGCGCTGCTATCCGCCCGCTCGGTGGCATTCACGGCCAATGGCGCCAGCGGCACCTACGTCGAGGGCCTGCTGCAGCGCATGGGCATTGCCGAGTCCGTCAATGCCAAGGCATTGCGCCCCCAGGGCGGTGCGGTCGGTGAGTTGGTGGCACACGGAGACGCTGAACTCGGCATACAGCAGATCAGCGAACTGCTGCCGGTGGGCGGGATCGCCTATGTCGGGCCGCTACCAGCGGAATATCAGAACTACACTGTCTTCAGCGTCAGCGTGGGCGCGCACGCCACCGATACTCGAGCCGCCAGAGCCTTGATTGCGTTCCTGTCGACGCCTGCAGCGCGCAAGGTGTTCATGGCCAACGGCATGGAGCCGCCGTAATACCGACGCTAGCCAGCCAGCGCGGCGCGCCGCGGCCAGCGCAGCGCATAGGCGCCGTCGCCCAGCAGGAAAAGTACCAGCAGTGCTGCCCCCCACAGCACCGGGAACTCGCCGCCGGCATCGCTGAACCAGAATCCCTTGCGGACGAGCCAGAACTGGGCCGCTCCCGCGATCAAGGGGAAGGCAAGCAGGCTTACCCATCGCGTCCAAAGTCCCAGCGGCAGCGCCACGGCGGCGCAGAACTCGGCAATCAGGGCATAGATGATCACTATTCTCGGATATCCGTTGTGCGCCAGATTATCGGACCACGCATCGATGCCGGTGATGAAGAATTTGCGGTAGATATGCAGGATGAATAGCGCGCCCACCACCAGCCGCAACAGCAGTGCCGCATAGGGCGCCGTGCGCCGGTCAATCATGATTACCCCCGTTCGCCGCACAGGTCCGCGTAAGCGCTTCTGGGCCGAGACAGCTTAGTGTACTAAAATGCGCAGCATGAGGCTCAACACTGCGCTGCTGCCTGTGATGCTGCTGGCCGCCACCGTTGCCGCCGCGCAGAGTCAATCGCCGGTCCTGGGCGAGCAGACGGTCAGAGTCTCCGCCCATGTCTGGGCCATCATGGGCTATCCCAATATCGGTATCGTGATCGGCAGCCGCGGCGCGCTGGTGGTCGATACCGGGCTCGGGCCGCGCAATGGTGCCACCGTGGCCCGGGTGGTATCGAGACTTGCGCCGCATGCAAAACTCTACCTGACCACGACGCACTTCCACCCCGAGCACGCCTCCGGCGACGCCGGATTTCCAGCCGGGACGACGCTCATTCGCAATACCGTCCAACAGCAGGAACTCGAGGCCCAGGGCGAGGCAATCATCGCGGCGTTCGCGGCCAAGAACGATCTGCAGCGGGAGCTGCTGTCGGATGTGAAGCTGCGCAAGCCGGATATCACGTTCGACAGCGAGTACCGGTTGGATCTGGGCGGCGGCGTGAGGGCGCGGCTGCTATGGTTCGGTGGTGCGCACACCAGGGGCGATGAACTGGTATTCGTCGAGCCCGACAGGACCCTGATTTCGGGCGATGTGGTGCAGAACAGGGTGGTACCGAGAATTTCCACCGAGGGCAGTACGCCGTCGAGCTGGATTGCGGTGCTCGACAAAGTACAGCCGCTCGGCGCCCTCCACGTCCTGCCCGACCACAGTGACGTGGGTGATGGCACCCTGGTAGCAAAGGAGCGGGCCTTTATCGTCGATCTGGAAACCCGGGCGCTCGACATGAAGCGCCAGGGCGTGGGCGTTGCGGACGCCGGTGAACGACTCACGGCCGATTTCAAGACCAGGTATCCGGAATGGCAGATCGCCAGCGTGTCCGGTTTCGTGCAGAGCATATACGCGGAATGAATTGGAGCGTTTGCGCAGCTGCGTGACAGCGCCCACTGCAAGTCCATGCAATCGCGCTTACTGCACCACTTTCTGATCGTCTGCGAGCGGCGCAACATTACCGCGGCCGCCGATTTCCTGCACATCACGCAGCCGGCACTCACGCGCAGCATCCATAAGCTCGAGAAGACTATCGGGGCGAAGCTGTTCGAACGCCTGCCGACCGGCGTGGCACTGACCACCCAGGGCGAGATTCTCGCGCGCCGTGCCAGGCTCATGGAACTGGAGTACCGCCACGCGCTGGCCGAGATCCGCACGCTCGAGCATGGACTTGCCGGCACCCTGCGCATCGGCGCCGGGCCGGTGTGGTACAGCAACCTGCTGCCGCCGGTCATGGCCGCATTCCACAAGCGGTTTCCGAAGGTGCGCATGCGCCTCACCGGCGGCGTCATCAACACGCTGATCGATGGCCTGCTTGCGGGCGAGATCGATCTGATGTGCGGAACGCTCGACTTTCGTGCGCAGGCGGAGATCGCGAAGGAACCGCTGCTGCGGATTCGCCATGCGGTCGCGGCACGCAAGGGCCATCCGCTGGTGCGCCAGGGCGCGGTGTCGGCGCGTGAACTCTCGCTCTATCCATGGCTGGTGCTGACCGACGATCAGATCGGCATCGGGCGTATCGGCGCCTATTTCGCCGCCAACGGCCTGGCACCGCCGGCGATAGCGATCGAGACCAATTCCTACGCGATGTTCAAGCTGCTGGCACAGGGAGACTTTCTCGCTCATTTTCCCGAGCAGATGCTGGTGGACGCCCAAAAGTTCGGGCTCACGCGCATCGCGCACGCCGGCACATTCTGGGATTCGGAAGCCGGAGTCGCCTACCGCACCACGGCTAATCCGGTCAAGGCCCTCACCAGTTTCATCTCGATAATCAAAGTCACGCTTCCGGCGCGCGACCGGCGGCGGCTCGGAGCGGCCCCATAACATGTGCTTATGCAAAACGGCCTGGTATGAATTGGCGCGCGTTGATCGTTCCCGCCTATAGTAGGCCATGACAGCGGTAGTGGACCCGGCAAGCGGGTTGAAATTCTATGAACTCAGCCATGAGTGGGGTCATGGCGTGCCGATGCAGCCCGGCTACGATGATGTGAAGCTGTACCGCTCGAGCCAGCATGCCAAGAACGGCGTCATGGCCCATCGGGTGCGCATGGTGATGCATTCCGGTACTCATTTGAATGCACCGCGTCATCTGCTGGCGAAGGCCAAGGCGGTCGGGGAGATCGATCTTGAACGCCTGTTCGGTTCGGGCGTCGTGCTCTCGATTCCGAAAGGCAAGTGGCAGCTGATCGAGGTATCGGACCTGCAAGCCGCGATGCCGGCGGTTGAACCTGGCGACATCGTCCTGATCTGCACCGGATGGCACCGGCGCTACAGCGACAGTCAGGAATACTTCGGTCACTCTCCGGGATTGTCAAAGGCCGCCGCGGAATGGCTCGTGGCGAGGCAAGTGAAGCTCTTGGCCGTGGATACCCCGCAGGTCGATCATCCACTGGCCACATCGCTCGGCTCGCATCGCAACGGCCCGCTGATAAAGCGCCTGCCCCAGGAGTATCAGCAGGAAACCGGGCGCTCGCCGGCGCAGGATTACCCGGAGTGGAACCCGGCGCACCGGGTGCTGCTGGCCGCTGGGATACCGACGATTGAGAATGCCGGCGGCGATATCGACGAAGTCGCCGGCGGCCGCTGTACGTTTCACGCCTATCCATGGCACTGGCTGGAAGGGGATGCCTGCCCGATCCGCTTTGTCGCCATCACCGATCACGACGGCAGCTATCGCCTGGAGGCGGGCGCGCGCGCCTGACGAGCTTCAGTGGATGACAAAGTTCGCAGCTCGGAAGCCCCCGAATCCGCACTCGCCAGAAGTCGGGGGCTGAAGTTCTACAACCTCAGCGCGCGCTGGGGCCACGGCATGCCTGAGTGGCCATCGGCACCGGGCGTCAACGTCCACACCCTGCAGTATCACGCCAAGGACGGGGTCTACGTCACCGAGTTCGAAGGCATCATGCACCGCGGCACGCATATGGATACGCCGCTGCATGTCACCGCCAATACGCCGGGGTTCGAGGGCTACCCGTTATGGCGCTTCTTCGGTACCGGGGTCGCGGTGTCGATTCCGAAAGGACCCTGGGAGGTCGTGACCGCCGAGGACCTGGAGCGCGCGCGTCCGGCGATCCGCAAGAACGACATCGTGATGATCAATACCGGACATCATCACAAGTTTGCCGACTCGGATGAGTATTTTGCCTACTCGCCCGGCCTCTACAAGGAGGCCGCGGAGTGGCTGGTCGAGCGTGGCGTCAAGCTGGTCGGCATCGACGTGCAGGCGCTCGATCATCCACTGGGCACGAAGCTGATCAACCACGGTCCCGGACCCTCGCATCCGCATCTGCTGGCCGAATACCGCGCCCGGACCGGCCGCGATGCAATGGAGGATTTTCCGCTGTGGGAGCCGGCGCACAAAACGCTGATGATCAAGGGTGGCATTCCCGGCATAGAAAACGTCGGCGGTGACCTCGATCAGGTCACCGGCATGCGCTGCACCTTCATGGCCTTCCCGTGGCGCTGGACCGGCGGCGACGGCTGCCCGGTGCGCATCGTTGCAATCATCGATCCGGAGCAGCGGTACCGCATTGAGCCAGGCCGCTGACGTCATGAGCGAGAATTCGATCGCGCGGCATCCGCTGGCGCTGTTCAACGTCAAGGGAACAGTCACTGTCATCACCGGGGCCTCCGGCGCCTTCGGCCGTGTATGCGCCATATCGTTGGCGGCCCTCGGCGGCAAGCTGGTGCTGGCCTCGGGATCGCAGGTCGAGTTGCAGCGGCTCGAGCTCGAGGTACGCGAAGTCGGCGGTGAGGTGGCGAGCATCGTGCGCCGTCCCGATTCGCCCGCCGATGCCCAGGCGATCCTGCAGTGCGCGCTCGATGCCTTCGGGCGCGCCGACCAGCTGGTAGTCGCCTCGGGCACAAACCGGCCGGGCTTCATCGAGAAACAGAGCCTGGAGGACTGGCAGGCTGTCATGGATGCGAATGTGCGCGGTGCCTGGCTGATGGCCAAGGCGGTCGGCAGCTATTGGATCGAGCACCAGATCAAGGGCAAAGTCGTGCTGGTATCGTCGACGCGCGGCAGGCACGGCAATTTCTCGGGTTACACCGCCTACTGCACCTCCAAGGGCGCCACCGATGCGCTCACGCGGGTGCTGGCCACCGAGTGGGCCAAGCACGGGATCCGGGTCAACGCCATTGCACCGACGACCTTCCGCTCCAAGCTCACGGCCTGGATGTGGCAGGACGATGCCGTAGGCAAGGCCACGCGCGAGCGCACGCTGTCGCGCATTCCGCTCGGCCGGCTCGGCGAGCCCGAGGATCTCATTGGCATTGCACTCTACCTTCTCACACCGGCCTCCGACTTCTGCACCGGACAGGTCATCTACGTCGACGGCGG
>Ga0181537_10002192_pt1 | contig 17369 bp, 14 predicted proteins | sample PEATcosm2014_Bin_39_FD_119765 | JGI IMG/M metagenome (GOLD analysis project Ga0181537, IMG submission 119765) | Peatland microbial communities from MTU Mesocosm Facility, Houghton, MI, USA - PEATcosm2014_Bin23_10_metaG | ecosystem: Environmental > Terrestrial > Soil > Wetlands > Peat | place... | reverse complement strand
TGTGTAAGCTGGCGGTCCATCTTGTCGGCGATGGTGCGCTCTTGCAGCATGACCACGACGTAGTCGGGCTGTTCCGGCAACGGCGCGACGTGCAGATCCACCAGCCGATCGCCCGGATTGCGCGGCGTGCCGAGATCGACTTTGTATTCGTTGACCGCAGCACCGCGCCGGCGCACTTGGTCGATCAGCGTGAGCACCGGGCTGCCGAACGGCACGAGATCGCGCAACAGATGCCGCCGCAACAGCGGCGCCGAAACCTCGAAGAAGGATTCTGCGGCGACATTGGCGTCGACCACCTTCCCATCGGATGACACAACGATGACAGGATGCGGCAGCGCATTAAGAACAGCATCGGCAGCCGACGTTGTCAGCAGCGGTTCGACGGCGCTCATTTTGTCGCCCTCAAGTAGCCGCTTCCGAGGCCAATAGCGTTGGCCGAAAAATCAATAAATTTCATAGACTTGACTGCATATTTCCTAAGCCGGGTAAGGTCAAAGCGCATGCTGCACATGAATTAGGCGGCATTCCGCATGTGCTTAGAGTTTAGCCAAATCAGAAGACGGCGCAAGTGCTGCACTGCAATATCGTTACCCTGTGTACACAGGCCCAAATAGGCCGGTTTCATGACCCCGCGCTGTTCGCACATCCCAGCGACTTGCGCTAAAGCCATCCCAGTTTTCAGCAGGGTGTTGTCATGACCGGGACGGTGGCCGCGATCGTGGTTGCGGGCGGACGCGGCGAGCGCGCCGGCGGCGAAATACCGAAACAATATCGTGACATCGCCGGCGAGCCGATGATCCGTCCGACGCTGCGTGCGTTTCTCAACCACGCACAGATCACGCTGGTGCAGCCGGTCATTCATCGCGACGACGAGCGCCTTTATCGCGCGGCCACCGCGGATCTGAAAAAACTGTCGCCGCCGGTTTCCGGCGGCGCGACACGGCAGGCATCGGTGCGCGCGGGCCTTGAGGCGCTCGCGACGCGCGCGCCGGAGCTCGTGCTCATCCACGATGCGGCGCGGCCGTTCGTGAGCGTCGGGCTGATTGAGCGCGCCATCATCGCCGGCAGGACAACCGGCGCCGCGGTGCCGGGGGTTGCTGTCGCCGACACCGTAAAGACAATCGACGCCAGCGATCATGTCGCCGAAACACTCGACCGCAGCCGGCTTCGCGTCGTGCAGACGCCGCAAGTTTTTGCGTTCGATCTCATCCTCAAAGCGCACCGCCGCGCCGCCGAGGCAGGCATCGAAAGCTTTACCGACGACGCCGCACTCGCCGAATGGGCCGGTCATCGTGTCAGCGTTTTCGAGGGCGAGGCCGGCAACGTGAAGGTGACGACAAGCGAGGATTTTGGCCACGCCGAGATTTTGCAGCTCGCCAGCCTTTCCGACATACGCGGCGGCAATGGTTTCGACGTCCATGCCTTTGCCGACGGTGATCACGTCATGCTTGGCGGTGTGCGCATCCCGCACACACGCGGCGTGACCGGCCATTCCGACGCCGATGTCGCCTTGCATGCTCTCGTCGATGCCATTCTTGGAGCGTTGGCCGACGGCGATATCGGGCTGCACTTCCCGCCAAGCGATCCGCAATGGAAAGGCGCGTCGTCCGACCGCTTCCTCGCCTTTGCCTGCGAGCGCGTTCGCGCACGGCGCGGCATGATCGCGCATCTCGACGTGAGCATCGTCTGCGAAGCGCCCAAGGTCTCGCCGCATCGTGACGCCATGCGTGCGCGCATTGCCGAGATCGCCGGCATTCCGGTTGGGCGCGTGGCGGTCAAGGCGACGACCAGCGAGAAGCTCGGCTTTACCGGCCGTGGTGAAGGCATCGTCGCCATGGCGACTGCAACGATCCGGCTGCCGTGGAGCGCGGTATGATCGACGAGCCGTTGCGCCGCGCGGCCAAGCGCGTGCTCGATCTGTGCAGGGTGCGGGGCCTTCGCGTCGCCACCGCGGAATCCTGCACCGGCGGTCTCGTCGCCGCGGCGCTAACCGAAATCGCGGGTTCCTCCGACGTTGTCGATTGCGGTTTCGTGACCTATTCGAACGAAGCCAAGCAGAAATTGCTTGGCGTACCGAAAGCAATGCTGATCCGGCACGGCGCGGTCAGCAGCGAGACCGCGGCCGCGATGGCCAAAGGCGCATTGAAAAATTCACAGGCCGATCTCGCCGTGGCGATCACCGGCATCGCCGGGCCGGGCGGCGGCACCAAGCAAAAACCGGTCGGGCTCGTCTACTTCGCCGCTGCAAGCCGCGAGGGCCGCCGTCTGGCGCAGCGCCGGCGCTACGGCAAGATCGGGCGAACCCGCGTGCGGTTGCGCTCGGTCGCGCAGGCGCTGGCGATGCTGGAGCAACTCGCCGAAGAACTTGCCGAGGATCTGCGCACCTAAACGGCGAATTTAGCGTCCCCAAACGCCTTCGAGTTCCGGCGACCAATGGTCGTGACCGCCGAAACCGAATGCGGCGCGCCAATGGCCCGGATGCCAGGGGCCGAAATGGCCGCCGAGATGGCTGCCGCCCCAATAATGGAAATGCGTCGCCCAGTGATGTCCGATATGGCCATGGTGCATCGCGTGGCCATGGTCGTGAAAATCGTGGTCATGAAAATCGTGGTGACCGTGAAAGTGGCCGCCGAAGAAACCGTGGCCGAAGCCGCCGAAATGACCGCCAAAACCGTGCGCCATGCCGCTCGTGGCCGCGAATGCGACAGCAAACAAACAGAGAGCGGCGGCTGGTAGCGTCCTACGCAACATTGGGCTCGGCCATGCGGCAAAATGCGCGGCCGCCATTATCGGCGTTCGCGGCGGCAAATTCGACCGGCCCGGCGCGCAAATGCCGGAAATAGTTAAATTAATAGCCGGCAGATTTAACGGTGTTAGGCTTCAAGTTGATGGATGGTGCGATTGGCGGTGCGCAGGCGTCCGCTCAATTCGCGGCCGATCGCGGCCATGAATTGGATCGCGGCGTCCGGTGACTTCGATGCCAGCGCGGCGTAATCCGCCCGGCTCATGCCGTAACAAACGAGCTCCCCGTCGGCGATGACGGAGGCGGCGCGCGGGCCGCGGTCGAGAATGGCCAATTCGCCGAACACGGTGCCCGGCGCAAATGTGGCGAGCCGGATATTGGCGCCGTTCGGCAATTGCAAATAAGCGCTCGCCGTGCCCTTGGTGACGATCAGCACTTCGTCGCCGGGATCGCCCTCGCGAAACACCACGCTGCCCTTGTCATAGGCTTGGCGTTTCATGACGGCAGTAATGGCCGCGATCTGCTGCGGCTCAAATCCGGCAAACAGCGCGACCTGGGGCAGCTTGATTTCCGCTGCGCTCGCCGGCTCCTGGGCGCGCAGCAGATCGTCTTCGGCATGTTCGATGGCGCGATCGACATCGGGGAAAAAGTGCGCCGGATCGAGCGACGACAAGGCGCCGTATTCTTCGAGCCGCAGCGTTGCCAACGACTGTGCCGCGGCGGCGAGCAACAAATCGACTTTCCGCCGGGCGAGATTGGCTTGAAGCTCGAGCAAGGCGTTCGTTCCGGTGCTGTCGATCTCGGTCAACCGCCGCAGGTCGAGAATGATGCAGGAGGCGCCCTGCCCCTGTTCGAGCGCGGCCTCGATGGTTTTCGCCATCGTCTCGCCGGTGCCGAAAAACAAGGCGCCTTGCAGCTCCATGACGAGGATGGCACCGCCTGTGCGCTCGAGAAATTGCCGCTCCGGCGCAGTACGCGATTTTCGCGAATGGACCGCATCGGCGCGATAGCTCCGCCGCACGATCGAGCGGCTCATGCGCAGAACGAACAGCGCCACCGCGATGGCGAGGCCGATGAAAACGGCCGCGACGATGTTGAGCGCGACCGACAGGACCGCGACCACGATCACCACCAGAAGATCGAACGCGGTGCTGATGCGCAGCGAGGTGGGTGCGTCCCGCAGCCGGCCAAGGAGCCGCGCGCTCCACAGGTCGAAATGCTGAACCGCAATCACCATGATCACCGCTGACAGCGCGACCCGTGGGATATCGCCCAGCCAGCGGAACAGGAGCACAATCGCAATCAGCAAGGCTGCCGCATTGATCAGCACCGACAGCGGCGAGCGCGCACCAAAAGTCCGGTTGGCGACGCTGGCGCCGATATTGATGCCACTGGTGATGCCGCCGAAACACGCCGCCGCCAGGTTGCCGATGCCGAGCCGCAGCAGAATGCGGTCGCCGTCCCGCCTCGGCTCGCCGGGCGCCGTCACCAGCTTGGTGCAAAGCAGCGCGTCGATGGAGGCGATCATGGCGAGCGCCAGCGCGCCGCTTATGATGGTCGGAGCGAAAGCAAAAAGGTCGCCGGAGCGCTTGAGATCGGTGAAATAGGGAAAGGCGGTCAGGCCGATATTCGCCCGCTGCTGGCTGGCAATGACCGGTCCGAGATGCGCGCCAAGGTCGAGCAATTGGCAGAGATAATAGAGCGCGCAGCCGAGTGCGATGCCGACCAGCATCGGCGGCACTTTTGGCACGAACTTTTTTGCATTCCACATCGCCGTAAACGTAATCGCGGCGATGATGACGCTGAGCGGCTTGATCTCCGCCCAATGCGCCGGGACCTGCTTGAACGGAACGTTATGATCGAAGCCGCAGACGTTGCCGAGCTGCACCAGGAACAGCAGCAGCGCGGCAGCGTTTTGAAAGCCCGCCATGACCGGCTGCGGAGCAAATTTGATCAGGGTGCCGAGACGCATCAGGCCGAACAAGGCTTCGATCACGCCGCCGACGAGAACCACAGAAAACGCGATCGCCAGAATGAGCGGAACGCCGGCGGCAATTTCCGGCGCATCGGAGTGAACCAGCCCGTAAATCAGCAGACCGAGGAAAAAGGTGCTGTTGACCCTCGGTGCATAGACAGTCGTGGTCTTGTCGCCGAGCACCACGCAGACGATGGCGACCACCAGCGCGGTGGTCAGGCCGGCAAGCGCGCCGTCAGCGAAATAATTCTCGCCGAGCGAGGCCAAGGCGAACATGCCGTAGCCCATGGCAAGCGGAATGGCGACGGCTGCGGAAACAAGGCCGCCGATGAAATCATCGCGCGCATGTTTGGACCATTCCATGAACAATTCGCCCCCCGGCAGGCCCCCGTGCTGCAAAGAAATGCACTCTGGCATTGGATCGCTGGAACTTCAATTTTACGGTGGTGAAAAGGCGTAAATTACGCCGGCCCGATTCCATAGACCTGGTCGGCGCGGCGTTCGAAGGCCGCCGAGAAGCGGCGGAACGCGGCGTCGAACATGGCGCCCATAAGCAGGCCGAGCGTGCGGCTGCGGAATTCGTAAGCGATGAAGAATTCGATGTCGCAGGCGTGGTCGCCGGCAGGACGGAAATTCCAGCGGTTGTTCATTTTCTGAAATGGGCCTTCGATATATTCGACCAGAACTTCCAGCTTCTTGCGATCGAGCGTGACGCGGCTGGTGAAGGTTTCGCTGATGAGTTTGTACGCGACCGTCATGTCGGCGACGATGAACTCCCTGCTCTCACCGTCCTTGCTCCGCTTGCGGACGGACAAGGCACGGCATAACGGCACGAATTCGGGATAGTGCTCAACGTCGGCAACGAGATTGAACATATCGGATGCAGAATGCTGCACCCGCCGCTTGGTCGAAAATTGCGGCATCGATCAACGCGCCGTGCGGCCCGCCTTCAATCGCGCAAAATCCTCGCCGGCATGATGCGACGAGCGTGTCAGCGGGCTTGCCGACACCATGGCAAACCCCTTCGCATAGGCGATCGTTTCGAGCGCCTTGAATTCGTCCGGCGGGACGAAACGCATCACCGGGTGATGCTTGCGCGACGGCTGCAGATATTGCCCAATGGTGAGGAAGTCGACGCTCGCCGCGCGCAGATCGTCCATCACCTGGAGGATTTCGTTACGCTCCTCGCCGAGCCCGACCATGATGCCGGATTTGGTGAACATTTGCGGATCGAGTTCTTTCACGCTCTGCAATAGCCGGATCGAGGCGAAGTAGCGCGCGCCGGGCCGCACCGTGAGATATTTCGACGGCACGGTTTCGAGATTGTGGTTGAAGATATCGGGCTTGGCCACGACCACGATTTCCGCCGCTCCATCCTTACGCAGAAAATCCGGCGTCAGGACTTCGATGGTGGTTGATGGGCAGCGCGCGCGGATCGCCGCGATCACGGCGGCGAAGTGCCTTGCCCCGCCGTCATCGAGATCGTCGCGATCGACCGAGGTGATGACGATGTGCGCAAGCCCGAGCTTCGCCGTCGCCAGCGCAACATGCTCCGGCTCGGCAGGATCGAGCGCGCCCGGCAGTCCGGTTTTGACGTTGCAGAAGGCGCAGGCGCGCGTGCAGGTGTCACCCATGATCATGAAGGTCGCGTGCTTTTTCTCCCAGCACTCGCCGATATTGGGGCAGCCGGCTTCCTCGCACACCGTGTGCAGGCCGTTCTCCCGGACGATGCGTTGCGTATCGCTATATCCCGGCGAGATCGGCGCCTTGACGCGAATCCAGTCGGGCTTGCGCAAGGCCGGTTGATCCGGCCGGTGCGCTTTTTCTGGATGACGTGGTCGAGCGACGGACTCGGCGAGGTTGTCGATCAGGACGGCCATTACGGCTCCGGGGAATTGTTCCCTAGCTGATACTTACGAGGCGGCGTGCTGCGCCGCAAGGTCGGTTAGCGTGCGCGCCCAAGCTGGTTTGCCATGAACAAACCGTAAGAAAACTACGGTCAGTTCCATGCTCCGGCATAGAACTTTTGCCACAATAAAATGCCAATTGATGCGCGTCGCGATACGCGGTGTCGCGGGAGGAATTTTGCTTATGACCGCTCGTGGTGAAGAAGCGGCAGCTTTGGCGTTACACCGATTCGGCTTCGGGCCGGCTGACGATCAGATCAGGGCTATCGCCGGCGACCCGCGCGGCGCTCTGCTCGCCGATCTCGACCGCGCATTCGCCGGCGCGCTGGCGACTGATCTCCCGTCGAGTGGTGAAGCCGCACGCGTGGTTTCTGACTTCCAAGCCGAACGCAAAGCCGAACAAAAGCTCGCATTGAGGGTCCAGAAAGTAGGCGCTGCCGACAGCCAGTCGCAGGCCAATACGCAACCAATGTCCGATCTCCCCAAAGCCACAGTCGCGGACGCGGCGCCAGTTCCAGGAAAACCGCCGCTGCCGCAACAAATCATCCAAAGCGAGGCCAAAGCACGGCTCGACGCGGTCACGAGCGGGGTGCACGTCAATCCGGCGAACGGTCCCGATCTCGGCTTTGTCGAGCGGCTGGTGTGGTTCTGGTCGAACCATTTTTGCGTATCCGCCGATAAGATTTCCGCCATGGCCGGCGCCTACGAGCGCGAAGCGATCCGCCCGCACGTGCTTGGCCGCTTCGCCGACCTGCTGCTGGCGGTCGAGAGCCATCCGGCCATGGTGTTCTACCTCGACAATGTCGAATCGATGGGCGCGGACTCGATCGCCGGCATCAACCGCGACAAGGGACTGAACGAAAATCTCGCGCGCGAAACGCTCGAACTGCACACGCTCGGCGTCCGCTCGGGCTATACGCAAGCCGATATTACGAGTCTTGCCAATGTGCTCACCGGCTGGACCTGGATCAATCCGGATCAGCCGGACCGAGGCGGTGAGTTTATTTTCAATAAGCGCTTTCATGAGCCTGGTGCGCAAAACGTACTCGGCAAAACCTATTCCGACACCGGCATGGATCAGGGCCGTGCGGTCTTGGCTGATCTCGCTCGGCATCCGGCGACCGCACAGCACATCGCGCAAAAGCTCGCCGTGCATTTTGTCGCCGACGAGCCGCCTCCCATGCTCGTCGCCAAGCTGGCAAAGAGTTTTAAGGACAGCGACGGTAATCTGACAGAAGTCGCGAGGGCGCTTGTCACTGTGGATGAATCCTGGACACCGCAGCGGCAAAAACTGAAAACGCCCGCCGAGTGGATCGCGGGCGTCATCCGGCTGACCGGCGCGCAAGATACGATTCCCATTGGTTCCATTATGAATGCGCAGGCTGCGCTTGGCGAACCGCTGTGGCGGCCGCCGGCGCCGAACGGCTGGCCCGACAGCGAAGCGGCCTGGATCGACGGCGTGCCGCGCCGCATCGGTATCGCCAATCAATTCGCCGGGCGGGTGCGGGTCGCCGATCCGCTGGCGCTGCTCGAGAGCGGCCTTGGCCCGCTCGCCTCGGCTGACACGCGCAACACCGTGGCGCGCGCCGAGACGCGCAATCAGGCCGTCGCGCTTCTCGTCATGTCGCCGGAATTCTTGCGGAGATGACCATGCTGCATGCACCCTCGCGCCGCGAATTGCTGCTCGCTTCAGGGACGCTTTTTGCGTGGGCTTATCTGCCAAAGCTTGCGCTTGCCGAAGGTCGCGACCCGCGTTTTCTTGCCGTCATTTTACGCGGCGCGCTCGACGGTCTCGCGACCGTCGCGCCGGTCGGCGATCCGGATTGGGTAGCGTTGCGCGGCGATGAGGCGCTCACGTTCGACGGAAAGGTGCCGGCGCTCAAGCTCAACGACTTTTTCGCGCTTAATCCCGCAATGCCGAACCTGCAACGCATGTTCCAGGCGAACGAAGCGATTATCCTTCATGCCTGTGCGACGCCGTATCGTGAACGCTCGCATTTCGACGGCCAGGATTTATTGGAGAGCGGATTGCCGAAGCCGGCGCCGAGCGAAACCGGCTGGCTCAATCGCATGCTGGCCGGGCTTACGCCCGGCGGCCGTGTCGATCCGCAAGGAAGTAACAAAGGCAGCAGAGTGTTTGCGGTCGGGCCGGTGACGCCACTGGTGGCGCGAGGGCCAGCGCCGGTTCTGTCGTGGTCACCGCAGCGCATCCAGCCGGCGAGCGACGATACCGTGCAGCGGCTACTCGATCTCTATCGCCATTCCGATGCCAAGCTCGCAAGCGTGCTGGAAGATAATTCCAAGCTGACGGCCATCGAACAGTCGGGCGATATGGGCATAGGCCAGAAAGCCCGCGGTCCAGGGCCTGCGCAAGTGCGCGCCTATTTCTCGGACGCCGCCGGCAATGCCGCGAGATTTTTGGCGCAGCCGGATGGTCCGCGCGTCGGCGCGCTTGCGCTCGACGGCTGGGACACGCATGTCAATGAAGGCATCGCGACCGGCCGATTGTCGCAGCTCCTCGGCGCGCTCGACGATGCGCTCGCCGCCGTCAAAACCAATATGGGCAGTGCCTGGAAGGATACCGTAGTCGCGCTTGCCACCGAATTCGGCCGCACCGCGCGTATCAACGGCACCGACGGCACCGACCACGGCACCGCGACGGTCGCGCTCCTTGTCGGCGGCGCGCTCAAGGGCGGCCGCATCATCGCCGATTGGCCGGGCCTGAAAAGTACCGATCTGTACGAGAACCGCGATCTCAAACCGACCACCGATTTGCGCGCAGTGCTCAAAGGCGTGCTGAAAGATCATCTCCGCGCCGACGCTCGCTTGTTGGCGCAAAATGTTTTTCCAGGCAGCGCCGACGTGAAGCCGATGGCGGGATTGGTAAGTTGAAGCACCTTACTCCACCTGGACCTGAACCGGCGCGCCGTGCTCCGCGGCGGTGCCGGGCGCGATGACGAGATAGCGCCGCCGCACATTGTCTTCGCCCGCACTACCTGCCGGATTGGTCCGATCGCATTGACGATGGCCGAGCCGGCCGGGTTTGTCATGAACCCTTGCAGCGATTCCAAGGTGCCGGCGCCCGACGGCTCATTCGAGAACGCAAGCACGTAAGGCCTTCCCGGATCGAGCCCGGTAACCGCTGCCTCCAGCACTTGCACGAGGCCCTGGTCCGACAGCGAAACGCTGGTGGGCGCTTTTTCTCCTGCCTTGCTTCCCGGCGGCATAAGTTGCAACTGTTCCGACTTTCCAGCCAGACCAAGCGGCTGCAGTCCTTGTGTGCCCGGACCATCAGGCACGGCGTTCGGGACATAGACGACGGCCTGCGCGGCCTGGCCACCCGGACTGGTCGCGATCACTTTGTTGGTCAGCGTGTCGATAGTGGCGATACGATCCTCGTTCTCGAGACCGACATAAACCCGGGTGCCATCGCCGGATGGCCAGATGCCGTGAGGCAACTTGCCGGTCGGGATAATCGCGACCTGCTCGAAATTGTCGGTGCGAAACACTTTGACTTCATTCAACCCGCCCACCGTGACATAGGCAAACATGCCGTTGGCGTTGCGTACAATGTTGACGCGATTGGAGATCGGACCGGTGTTGAGCGTCTTCAGAAGATTGAAAGGCGGCTGCGCATTGAAGACCTGAGTCTTGCCGGTATCTTTGAGAGTAAACCAGACCTGCGAACTGTCCGGTGTCGCGGCAATGTTCGGGCAGAACGGGCTCGCCTGCACGACCTTGCCGACGATTTGATGGTCGGCGACGGTGATGACGTCGGTTTCGGGCGTGAATGATGAACAGACATAGCCGTATTTGCCGTCGGGCGAGAAAATCGTCATGCCCGGGCCGTTCGGAACGATGATCCGCGTCTTTTCCTCGTAGCTCGCGGCGTCGATAACGGAGACATAGTTTTCACCGCGCACCGTCACCCAGACTTCCTTACCGTCCATCGTAAAGAACGCCTCATGCGGCGAACGCCCGACATAGGTGACATGCTTGACGGAATTGGTGGCGGTGTCGATGAAGTTGACCGCATTCGAGCCGATGGCGACCACGGCAAGCGTGTGGTGATCGGGTGAAAAGCCCATGCCGTGCACCAGCAGTTGGCCCTTGTAGAGCGGACTGAAACTGGCCGGCAGCGGATCGCCGAGGTGAATGGCGCCGAGGAGCGTGTTGTCGGCGGGATCAGTGACGGACACGGTGTTCGAGAACTGCTCCGCCGAGTAGACGCGATCATGATGGTTGATCGGAATATCGGGATCCGTCGCGGCGGCAGGCGCCTGCCCGGCCGACGCGGGCGGCACTCCGCCGAGCGCTGCCGCAGCGAGCAACCAATCAATGTCGAGATGCGTTTCATGTCACGGCCCCTTATTGCGATAGCTCGTCCGATTGATCCGGCGCGGGCGCCGATGGCGGCAGCGGCTCGCCGACGGCAACCCGCATCGCCGCGATCTCTTGCTGTTGTGTCACGATGATCTCCTGCGCCATGCGCCGGAGTATCTCGTTGTGACCGTAGCGAAGTTCGGCCTGCGCCATGGCGATGGCGCCTTGGTGATGCGGCACCATCATGGCGACGAAATCGCGGTCTACGTCGCCGGTAGGCGTAATGCCCATGTCGACCATCATCTTCGACATGGCGGTGACGTTATCGTTCAGGAACGGCATTTCGGCGCTGGAAGCGTCGCGAAAATGCGCCGCGCAGATCGCCGTGATGTAGTCGGCGAGTGATCGCGATTCCTTCGAGCATGCAGTGACGAAGACGGCGGCCAGCGCGAGGGCACCAACGAGTGAGGACCGCGAGCCGATGAGCTTGTAGAACGGCATGATCCATCTCCCCCTGGACGCTACAAGACTAGCCCCGGATAAAGCTTATGCCGTTATCGTCGATCGAGATACTCAGATATTCAATACCCGCCCGTAAGCATCGCGCACCGCCTCGCCCATCATCTCCGACAGCGTCGGATGCGGGAACACGGTCTGCATCAGCTCTTCTTCCGTGGTTTCGAGATTCATCGCCACCACGTAGCCCTGAATCAACTCGGTCACTTCGGCGCCGATCATGTGCGCGCCGAGGAGCTGGCCGGTTTTCTTGTCGAAAATTACTTTGACCAAGCCCTGATCCTCGCCAAGCGCGATGGCTTTACCGTTGCCGACGAAGGGAAAGCGGCCGACGCGGCTGTCGAGTTTCTTTTCCTTGCAGGCCTGTTCGGTCAGCCCCACGGAGGCGATCTGCGGCGTACAATAGGTGCAGCCGGGGATCATCAGTTTGTTCATCGGGTGGGGGTGCAGCCCTTTGATCGCCTCAACGCAGATAACGCCTTCGTGTTCGGCCTTGTGCGCAAGCAGCGGCGGGCCAGCGACGTCGCCGATGGCATAAATGCCCGGCACGTTGGTCTTGCAGGCGCCGTCGATGACGATCATGCCGCGCTCGCTCTTTACGCCGAGCTTTTCCAGTCCGAGATTTTCGATATTGCCGACCACGCCGACTGCGGAAATGACGCGATCGACAGTCAATGATTGCGTGCCGCCTTTGCCGTCGTCGATGGTCGCGGTGACGCTGTCGGCTTTCTTGTCGAGTTTGGTCACTTTGGCGCCGGTGAGAATCTTTATGCCTTGTTTCTCGAAACTCTTGCGCGCGAAGGCGGCGATTTCGGCGTCCTCGACGGGAAGGATTTGCGGCAGCACTTCGACCACCGTCACCTCGGAGCCGAGCGTGCGATAGAAGGACGCGAACTCGATGCCGATGGCGCCCGAGCCGATGACGAGCAGTGACTTTGGAATGCGATCCGGCACCATCGCCTCGAAATAGGTCCAGATCAGTTTCTTGTCGGGTTCGATACCCGGCAGCACGCGCGGCCGCGCGCCAGTTGCGAGAATGATGTGCTTGGCCTGATAGGCGCCGGGCCCGAGCGCGCCTTTCGGCGCTTCGCTCTTGCTCGCTTTCACCGTGATCTTGCCGGGCGCGTCGATCGCCGCCTCGCCCCAGATCACCGCCACCTTGTTCTTGCGCATCAGGAAGCCGACGCCGTCGTTGAGGCGTTTGGAGACGGCGCGAGAACGCTTCACCACCGCGGCGGGATCGTAAGTCACCTCGCCGGCCGAGAGGCCGTAATCCTTGGCGTGCTGCAAATAATGAAAAATCTCCGCCGAACGCAGCAGCGCTTTGGTCGGAATGCAGCCCCAGTTGAGGCAGATGCCGCCCAGATAATCGCGCTCGACAATGGCGGTCTTAAAACCAAGCTGCGCGGCGCGAATGGCGCAAACATAGCCGCCTGGCCCCGAGCCGATGATGACAATGTCGAAATCCGTATCAGCCATAACACCTCGCCAACCTGAGCGTTCGCGGCACCTTAGCCGCCGCACCCGCTTGTGTCGCGGGCACGCCGGTATGTATGCATTGGTTTCTAGTCCGGTATTGGGTGGAAGACGCCGTCCTCACCAAGACATTCGAGCACGCCGGAACGGATGTCGAAAAAGCAGCCGTACAGCGTGATGTGGCCGGCGTCGACGGCGTCCTTGATCCACGGGAAGGTCATCAGATTGTCGAGCGAGAGACGCACCGCCTCATGCTCGCAGACAGATTGCCGCTGTTCCGGCGGCGCAGCCATCGCGCGCGCCCGCGCCGGCTCGGCGAGGCCGACCCATTGGCCGACGAAGTCCGAGACCTCGCTCGGCGCGCCGTCGAGCAGCGCACGGATGCCGCCGCACATAGCGTGACCGAGCACCACGATCTCGCGCACCTTTAGCGATCGCACCGCGAATTCGATCGCCGAGCTCACCCCGTGCGGTTTGTCGTCGGGTCCGTAGGGCGGCGCAATATTCGCGACGTTGCGCACCACGAAGAGTTCGCCCGGCCTGGCGTTGAACACCATTTGCGGATCGGTCCGGCTGTCCGAACAAGCGATGATTAGAGCGCGCGGCCGCTGTCCGAGGCGGCTCAAGGCCTCGAAGCGGCTGCGTTCGGCTTGCCAGGTGCCGGCGCGGAAACGGTGGTAGCCTGCGATAAGATCGTCCATATTTATCGGCGCATGTTTATTGGCGCATGATCTTATCCGAAAACCGGTGCCCACTTTTCGGGATGATGCGCCCCTATGTTTCGCCGCTCATTTACGCGAGCTATAAAGCGAAGCAAGAGGGATGCCCCGCTCTATGGCCGAATTGACAGTCTACAGCAGCATCGGTGTGCGCAGCGCCGCCGAAGACCTGTTCCGCATATTCGAGACCTCAAGCGCTCATAAGCTCACGGTGACATGGGGCACGGCGCCGATGTTGGTCAAGCGCATCGAGGGCGGCGAGAGCGCCGACGTGCTGATCTTGAGCCGCGCCGGGATGGACTCGCTGGTCAAGCAAGGCAAGGTCGTCGCCGGCTCTGATGTGATGCTCGCCGGATCGGGCGTCGCCATCGCGGTGAAGGCCGGCGCGCCGAAGCCGGATATCTCCACACCCGACGCGCTCAAACAGGCTTTGCTGAACTGCGAATCCATCGCCTATAGCGAGCCCTCCGCCGGTGGCGCCAGCGGCGTCTATTTTGCAAAACTCCTGGAGCGCATGGGCATCGCCGAGGCGATGAAGCGGAAAACCAAATATCCGCCCGCTGGCGGCTTTTCCGCGGCGCTATTGATGTCCGGCGAGGCCGAGCTTGCCGTACAGCAAAAGCCGGAACTCTTGCACGTCGCCGGCGCGGAGATCGTGGGCTTCTTGCCTGGGGAGCTGAACCTGGTCACGGAGTTTGCGGCAGGTATTACACCCGGCTGCAAGAATGCCGACACCGGCAAGGAGTTGATAGCGTTTCTCCGTACACCGAACGCAAAGGCCACGTTTCAAGCGAAAGGCCTCGAGCCAAGTTGACCCGCGTCATTCCGGGGCGTCGCGAAGCGACGAGCCCGGAATCCATATTCGCTGACCTGTGATTATGGATTCCGGACTTGCCGCTTCGCGGCAATCCGGAATGACGGCATTACACCAGCATCATTACCGGATTTTCTATCAGCGCCTTGAACGCGCTGACGAGCACCGCGCCGAGCGCGCCGTCGATGGAACGGTGATCGCAGGCGAGCGTCACGCTCATGATATGCGCTGGCACGATCTTGCCGTCGCGCACCACGGCGCGCTCCTCGCTAGTGCCGACGGCGAGGATCGTCGATTGCGGCGGATTGATCACCGCGGTGAAATCCTTGATGCCGTACATGCCGAGATTCGATACCGAGCTGGTGCCACCCTGATATTCGTGCGGCTTGAGCTTGCGCTCGCGTGCCCGCTGCGCAAAGTCGCGCATCTCGCTGGAAATCGCGGACAACGATTTTGTTTCGGCGCTGCGGATAATCGGCGTGATCAGCCCGTTCGGCATCGCCACCGCGACGCCGATGTCGGAATGCTTGTGCTTGAGCATGCCGCCTTCGGTCCAGCTCACATTGGCATCGGGCACCTTTTGCAAAGCGAGCGCCAAGGCTTTGATGACGAAGTCGTTGACCGACAGCTTGTAGGCCGGCTTGCCGTCCTTGTCCTTTGGCGCCGAGGCGTTGATTTCCTCGCGGGCGTCGAGAAGCTTGCCGATGTCGCAATCGATGGTCAGGTAGAAATGCGGAATGGTCTGCACCGCCGCGGTCATGCGCTGCGCGATGGTGCGGCGCATATTGTCGTGCGGCACCAGTTCGTAACTGCCGTCATCGTAGAGCGCGCGGATCTGCTGATCGGACATCGACGGCGCGATCATTGGGGCGGCGCCAAAAGCGGCAGGCGCGCGCAAGCCGCCGCCCGCCTTCGCCGCCGCTACGTCGCGGGCGATGACGCGGCCATGCGGACCCGATCCGGGAACGCGGCCAACGTCGATGCCGGCTTCCTTGGCCAAGCGCCGGGCGAGCGGCGAGGCGGAGACGCGGTTGGTGCCATAGCCATTGGCCGCCGCTGCGCTCGGCGCCGACGACGGTTGAGGTGGCGGAGTGGATGGCCTTGGCGCCGCCGCAGGCGCCGCGGCTTGCGGAACCGGCGCCTTTGCGGCCGGCGGCGGAGTTTTTGGTGCCTCCGGCGCTTTGGCAGGACCGCCTTTCCCCGCAGCGGATGCAGCCGCTTTCACATCTTCGCCTTCGGCCGCGATCACAGCGATAAGCTGATTGACCGGAACATCCTGTGTGCCTTCCGGCACCACAATCTTGGCCAGCGTGCCGTCATCGACGGCTTCGTATTCCATCGTCGCCTTGTCGGTCTCGATCTCGGCGATCACGTCGCCGGTCTTGACTGCGTCGCCTTCTTTCTTGAGCCATTTGGCAAGGTTGCCCTTCTCCATCGTGGGCGACAGTGCCGGCATGAGGATGTTGATGGGCATGGCGTGTTAGATCACCAAAAGGATCAGCGGTAACAGACGGCTTTGGCCGCCTCGACCACTTCGGCGACCGACGGTAGCGCGAGCTTTTCCAGATTCGCCGCGTACGGCATCGGCACGTCCTTGCCGCAAACGCGCGCGACCGGCGCATCGAGATAATCGAAGGCCTCTTCCATCATGCGCGCCGCGATCTCGGCGCCGACGCCGGATTGTTTCCAGCCTTCTTCCACCGTGACGAGGCGGCCGGTTTTTTTCACTGACTCGATGATGGTGTCGGAATCCATCGGTTTGAGCGTGCGCAAGTCGATGACTTCGGCGTCGATATTATCTTTGGCCAATTCCTCGGCCGCCTTGAGCGCATAGGTCATGCCCATCGACCAGGCGACGATCGTCACGTCGGTGCCGGGGCGCACGATGCGGGCGCGACCGATCGGCAGCACGTAATCGTCGAGTTTGGGCACCGGCGAGGAATGGCCGTAGAGAATTTCGTTTTCCAGAAACATCACCGGATTGGGATCGCGGATCGCGGCTTTCAGGAGCCCTTTGGCGTCGGCCGCAGTCGACGGCGCAATCACCTTCAGCCCCGGAATGTGCGAGTACCACGACGAGTAATCCTGGCTGTGCTGCGCGGCGACGCGCGACGCCGGGCCGTTCGGTCCACGGAATACGATCGAGAGTTTCACCTGGCCGCCCGACATGTATTGAGTCTTGGCGGCCGAATTGATGAGCTGATCCATTGCCTGCATGGCGAAATTGAACGTCATGAATTCAACGATCGGCTTTAAGCCCGAAAGGGCGGCGCCGATGCCGAGCCCGGCAAAACCATGCTCGGTGATCGGCGTGTCGACGACCCGCTGCGCGCCGAACTCATCCAATAGACCCTGCGTAACTTTGTAAGCGCCCTGATATTCGGCGACTTCCTCGCCCATGACGAAGACGTCTTTGTCGCGGCGCATCTCCTCGGCCATGGCGTCGCGCAATGCTTCGCGCATGGTCATGGTCACAAGCTCGGTGCCTTCGGGCACTTCCGGCTCGGGCGCGGCTGGCGCCGCCGCGGCCCCTGGTTTTACCGGCGCCGGCGGTTCGGCCTGCTTCGCCGGCGCGGGCTTCTCCGCGGGACGCGATGGCGGCTCGGCCTTGATCTGCGGCTTCGCCGCCCCGCCATTGCCCTTGAGCGTGGCGGCGTCTTCGCCTTCGGCAAGGATCATGGCGATCGGCGTATTGACCGCAACGTCGGCGGTGCCTGCCGGCACCAGAATCTTGCCGAGCGTGCCCTCGTCGACCGCCTCCACCTCCATGGTGGCTTTGTCGGTCTCGATCTCCGCAATCACGTCGCCGGATTTGACGTTGTCGCCTTCCTTCTTGAGCCACTTGGCGAGATTGCCCTTCTCCATCGTCGGCGAGAGGGCGGGCATCAATACCTCA
>Ga0181537_10002191_pt1 | contig 17370 bp, 12 predicted proteins | sample PEATcosm2014_Bin_39_FD_119765 | JGI IMG/M metagenome (GOLD analysis project Ga0181537, IMG submission 119765) | Peatland microbial communities from MTU Mesocosm Facility, Houghton, MI, USA - PEATcosm2014_Bin23_10_metaG | ecosystem: Environmental > Terrestrial > Soil > Wetlands > Peat | place... | reverse complement strand
GCGGTGAACTCTTCGCCCGGCTCGACCCAGTTAAGGCCGTGGCCTGAGATCAGCGCGTCGATCGGGGCGGTCATCGGCTCAAAGCAGATGAAGTCCGAGTTCTCCGGGGCGTAAACCTGGCTGACCGGGTATCCGCTCAGATGGCGCAAGCGGATACGGCGGCTGCCGTCCGCGACGCTGAAGGTCGGTTCGGCTCCGTGGAGCGTGGGGTAGCTGGTGTCGAACGTGCGGTCGCCGAGCGGCCCGTCGAGTTGCCCGGCGGCGATCTCCTCGGTCTGGCCCGTCGGGATCATCCGCCCGTCGAGGATCCCCTGGGAGGCGACCGGGATCTGGAGCTGCCACTCACGGCGGTCCGAGCCCGGCAGCGTCAGGTACGGGTGGAAGCCGAATGAGACCGGCACCGGCTGCTCGCCGGTTGCGATCACGCTGAACGCGACCGTCAGCGTCGTCTGCGCAACGCCGGCGAGGTAGCGGACTCTGTGCGCAAACGGGAACGCCGCCATGTACTCGGGCACGGCCGCGAAGTCCAGTTCAGCGGTGAGCATGTTGCGGTCTGCGTCGACCAGCTCCCAGTGCGAGCTCGCAGCCAAGAGGCCGTGGATCGCCGTCCCTGTTGGCGCGTCGCAGTGAGCAATCGGAGAGTCTGGATCGAGCTTTACGCGCTGGCCCGCGAGCGCGAACTCCCAGGCGCTCAAGCGGTTGGCGAACGGGTGCAGCAGTGGAATGCCGAAGACCGAACCGTGCTGCTCGTACGCCGCCAGGCCGTCACGCTGGAACAGCAGTTCCTGGCCCTCGTGACGCAGTGAGCTACCGACCATTCCGATTTCAGGGACGAACGTCGCCTCAAGGGCGCCGTCGCCAATGTTGATTCCGTATGCCATGGCCAGTGACTGTTCGCGACCCGGCGCGCTAACCAGTATTCCGTAGACCGCTCGCGATCCCGTTGATCGCGAGCAGACTGAGTCGCGCCGACTCACCGTCTCCGTCACCGTCGCGCCGGCGGCGCTTGAGCAGCTCGATTTGAACGAACGAGAGCGGGTCCACGTACGGGTTGCGACGGTCGATCGACGCCTGCAGCATCGGCTCCGAGTCGAGCAGCCGCGAGCCGCCCCCGATCGCCACCAGTTCGTCACAGGTAAGCTCGAACTCCGCGCTCAGCAGCCTCCAGATGCGCTCGCGCGCCGGCTCGTTGTCCCAGAGCTGTACGTACCGGCGCGCGATCCCCAGATCAGCCTTGCCGCAGCCCATCTCAGCGTTGGCGATCAGCGTCTGAAAGAACGGCCAGGTCTCGGCCATCTCCCGTAACCTCTCGACCCCGTGCCGTTCACGGGCCTCCCGCAGAGCTGTCCCCAACCCCAGCCATGCGGGCAGCACTATCCGGGACTGCGTCCAGCTGAAGACCCATGGGATGGCTCGAAGCTCGTCGATCCCGCCGGCCGCCTGCCGGCGAGCGGGGCGCGAGCCGAGCCGCAGCCTTGATACCTCATCCACCGGCGTCGCGTTCAGGAAGAACTCGACAAAGTCCGGGTCCTCGTGCACCACACGCCTGTAGAGCGCCTCGGCGGTGACCGTCATCTGCTCAAGAACCTCTTCGTACGCCGCGATGTGCCTGTCACCCTCCGACAGCAGCCCTCTCCCGGTCGCCAGCAGCGTGGCGCTGGTGGTCAGTTCAAGCTCCCGGTGTGCGATCTCACCGACGGTGTACTTCGCGGTCAGAACCTCACCCTGCTCTGTCATCTTCAGGCGGCCGTCCACGGTGCCGGTCGGCAGCGCCAGGATCGCGTCGTTGGTCGGGCCGCCGCCGCGCCCCACAGCGCCGCCGCGGCCGTGGAAGAACATCCAGGTGATCCCGTGCTCGCGGCACTTGTCGGCTATCCGCTTCTGAGCTCTGTAGGTGCCCCAACCCGACGCCACGTAACCGACGTCCTTGTTGGAGTCGGAGTACCCGATCATGATCTCCTGGTGGTCGCCTACGGCGTCCAGCGCTGTCCGGTAGAGCGGTGTCGCCAGCAATGTCTCGAGCGTCTGGGGAGCGGCTGCGAGCGTGGCACCTGCCTCGAACAGCGGCACGATCCGAAGCTGAGCGTTGGCGCCCCCGGCGCCGCAGAGGCTCGACTCCTTCATGAGCAGCAGTACCTCCAGCACGTCAGAGGGCGCCTCCGTGCCGGAAATGACGTAGGCGTCGATCGCCCCACGATGGGGTCCGGAGAGCGACCGGGAGATCATCCGGAAGGTCTCTATCGCCTCCTGGGTCGACTCGCTGAAGCGCGATACGTCCTCGGGGATCAGCGGCCGGCGATCGGCGATCAACTCCGTCAGCAGTTCGCATCGCTCCTGTTCTGGCAGCGACGAGTACTCAGGCAGGATGCGAAGGCCGGCGAACACCTCGTGCAGCGTGGCTCGGTGCACCTTGGCGTGCTGGCGCACGTCGAGCTTGGCGAAATGGAAGCCGAAGACCTCGACCTGGCGGATCACGTCATGCAGGTCTCCCCCGGCGCTGAAACCACCGCCGTCCTCCCGTAGCGCCTGTTCAACCGCGCGCAGGTCAGCGAGCAACTCATCCGGAGCCTCGTAGCCAGCGACCGCCAACCCAGCGGTCGCGCGCACGCGCTCACGGATGAAGGTCAGCGCCCGCCGATAGGGCTCCTCAGGGTTGAGGTCACGTAAGCGCTGCGCCAGGGCGGGGAACTGCTCCTCACCGAAGTCAAGGATCGGCGCCAGCGCGCCTGCGGGCCCACTGATCCGCTCGGAGAACGAGAGGCGTCCCGCGATCGTCTCGATCCGGCTCTCCAGAAATCGCAGGCACTGTTCCCGAAGCAACTCCAACGTAGCCACGGTCGTCTCCGGCTTCACGAACGGGTTGCCGTCGCGGTCGCCACCGATCCATGACCCGAAGCGCAGCAGCGGCGGCGCGTCGATCTGCTCGCCCGGGTAATGGCGGCGAAGCGAGCGCTCGAGATCCCGGTAGAGGCGAGGCACCGTGTCCACGAGGGTGCTGGTGAAGTGCACCAGGCCGCCGCGTACCTCGTCGAGCACTGTGAGCGAGCTTGCCCGCAGCTCATCGGAGCCCCACAGCTCCTGCACGGTCGCGCGAATCCGCTCACGTGACGCCTCGATATCCTCACCAAGCCGGCCGTCGAGCGCGCGCAGCTCATCAAAGACGCGCGCCTGCTTGTCAATCGTCGTGCGCCTTCGCGCCTCCGTCGGATGCGCCGTCATCACCAGACGGATCTCAGCGTGATCCAACAGCGCACGGATCTGCGCAGCGCTGACGCCGCGCTGCGCGAGGTCTGAGATCACTTGGTCGATCGAGCCGCGACGCGGCGCCGGCGCCTCACGTGCCTCACGGATCCGGATCCGGCGCACGCGCTGATTGTCCTCAGCCAGGTTGATCAGCTGGAACCAGCGCGTCAGCGAGCGGATCAGCAGCTCAATGCGCTCCAGATCCAGATCCGCGACCAGCTTCTCCAGCTCGTCGCCGGCGGCGGTGTCGCCCTCACGCGCCAGGCGCGCCAACTCAACCGCACGCGTGCGCAGGGGCAGGATCTCACCCGCGCCACCTGCCTCGCAGACCTCGTCCAACGTGACCCCCAGCAGCTGAAGGTCGGCGTCAAAGTCCCGCAGCGATGTCACCGCGCTGCCCCGCTGGGCAGGCCAGCCAGTGGGGCAGGCACCGCTACTGGTTCCCCGTGAACTCGGCGACGGCCTGCTCCCACTTCTCGAGTTCCGGCTCGATCTGTGACATCGGCGTCGAGGGCAGCCAGTGGACGGCGCGCTCACACCCGACCTCAGCGAGTTTCTCGAGCTCGCGCGGGTCGGCGGGCACGCTGATCACCTGAAACCCGATGCGCCGGTCAGCTCTGGCTTGTAGCTCCACAGCATTTTTAAGGACCGCACCACCCTCGTAATTCGGGAACCAGACATCTCCGAACGCCAGTACGCGGTCGAGCACCGTCGGCCCGTTGCCACCGACCAGGATCGGTGGATGGGGACGCTGAACGGGCTTGGGGAAGGACCAGATCGGATCAAAGTTGACAAACTCGCCGTGGTAGCTGGCCTCTGCGTGGGTCCAGATCTCCCTGATCGCCTCAACCCGCTCTCTGAAGAGACGCATGCGGGTACGCGGATCGGTGCCGTGGTTTGCCAGCTCTTCACGGTTCCAGCCGGCGCCGACTCCGAACTCGAAGCGGCCGCCTGAGATGTGATCGACGGATGCTGTCTGCTTGGCGGTGGTGATCGGGTCGCGCTCGGTCACCAGGCAGATGCCGCTTCCGACGCGCAGCCGAGTGGTCGCGGCCGCGGCGGCGGTCAGCGCCACAAAGAGGTCGTAGGTGTGCCAGTACTTGCGCGGCAGCTCGGCGCCCGATCGGTACGGACTCTCGCGGCTCGCCGGGATATGCGTGTGCTCGGCGAAGAACAGCGACTCGAAGCCGCGCTCCTCCACCATACGAGCGAGCGGGCCTGGACCCACAGCGTCATGCGTGGGGAAGTATCCGATTCCGAATTCCATGGCGCACAACTTACCGGTGAGAGGGCCCACTCGTGGCATGATCGTCACTAGCAGCCGTTCTTATAAATGGCTTGCAAGCACCAACCAGACTCTCGCCCATGCAAGTTCTCGTGATAGATGACGACGACGGCGTCCGCACTGCGGTGCGTCGCGCATTGGTGCTCGACGGACACGACGTGGTGATGGCCGAATCCGGCCAGGCGGGACTTGACCAGTTGGCTCTGACCACACCGGACGCGATTGTCCTGGACCTCGGGCTGCCGGACATCGACGGCATGGAGGTCTGCCGGCGGCTGCGCAGCACAGGAGATCGCACGCCTGTGTTGATGCTGACGGCCCGCGATGCGATCGAGGATCGCGTCGACGGGCTCGACGTCGGCGCCGATGACTACCTGGTGAAGCCCTACGACGTGCGGGAGCTACGGGCACGCCTGAAGGCGATCGTCCGCCGGCAGCTTGATGAGGACGGCGAACCACGGACCTTGCGGTTCGGGGCATTGACGCTCGATGCCGACCTGCACGGTGCACGGCTCGGTGACCGGGAGATCGAGCTCACCCGGACCGAGTACCAACTGCTTGAGCTGCTGATGCTGAACGCGCGCCGGGTCCTCACCTCGGAACTGATCTATGAGCGCATCTGGGGGTATGACTTCGGCCTCGCCGGCAACTCACTCCGTGTCTACATAGGTTACCTGCGCCGAAAGCTTGAAACCGACGGCGAACCCCGCCTGATTCAGACGGTCCATGGCGTGGGTTACGTACTGCGAGAGCCATGAGCCTGCGGCGCCAGATCACGGCTGCGACCACGGTCGCGGTCGCGGCTGTGGCGCTAATGGTCGGCGTCGCCGGCTACCTGAGCGCCCAATCACACCTGATCGGCGATACACGGAGTCAGCTCAGACTGCGAGCGAAATCATTTCTGCAGGCCAACAACGGCAGCGCCGGCACCCCGAGCGGAAGCGGTAAGGACCACATGGATGGCACCCCCCGCGCGCCCGCGTTCGGCGGCGCGCCCGGTGATTTCCAGGTCGTCTTTGCCAACGGCACCGTCACGGCGGTGGGTAGCGCTACCCACGATCTACCGGTGACCGCCCAGGTGAAGGCAATCGCTCGCACCGGTCGGGGAAGCTTCTACCAATCGGTGACGGTGAAGGGCACGCACCTGGAGATGCTGACCGTCGCCAGCCCGAAGGATCACGCAGCGGTGGAGGTGGCGCTGCCGCTGACGGAGGTCGACTCCGTCCTGCATGGATTGCTGATCACATACGCGCTGCTGGTCGCGGCCGGCGTGACGCTCGCGGGGCTGATCGGCACGCTGGTCGCGCGAGCCGCGTTGCGCCCGATCTACCGCTTCACGGACCGCACCGAGGTGGTGACGAGGGACCTGCACACATCGGTGCGGCTCGAGGGCGGCGGCGCCACTGAGTTACAGCGACTGGCTGGCAGCTTCAACCAGACGCTCGACGCACTGGAGCGGTCGATCCAGGCGCAACGGCACCTGATAGCCGACGCCTCGCACGAGTTGCGCACGCCAATGGCGGCCTTGCGCAGCAACATCCAGATCTTCCTGGAAGCCGAGGCGCTGCCACCGGAGGAGCGAGCTGAGCTCCAGGAGGCGATCGTCGCAGAGCTGGACGAGCTCACCCAGCTCGTCGCGGACGTTCTGGACCTGGCGCGCGGCGCCTCCCCGAGTGACCACATCGAAGCGATCGAGCTCGACGTGCTGGTGCACGAGGCGATCACGCGAGCCCGCCGGCGAGCGCCTCAGCTCGAGTTCGAAGCCGAGCTTGAACCGACGGTCATCTCCAACGCGCCAGAGCGCGTGGCGAGGGCGATCGGGAACGTGATCGAGAACGCGTGCAAATGGAGCCCGCCCGACCGCCCGGTCGAGGTCACACTGCGCGACGGGGTCTTTCGCGTGCGTGATTATGGCCCAGGGTTCAAACCGTCAGATATCGCGCATGTCTTTGACCGCTTCTACCGCGCCGATGAGTCTCGCCGACTGCCCGGCTCGGGCCTGGGCCTGTCGATCGTGCGCCAGGCCGCCGAGGCCTACGGCGGCAACGCGCTCGCCAAGAACGCGCCGGACGGTGGCGCCGTGATCGAGGTCGTCTTCGGCTCGCGTCCGGCCGAGGGCCTGGTCCAGAAGCCCCCTATGCCTAGGCAAGTGTCGCGTCCAGCGTGATCTCACCGACACCCGCGAGCGCCCTGCTCACCGGGCATCCAGCCTTGGCTCCTTCGGCGGCGGCCTTGAAGGCCGCCTCATCGATACCGGGGACGGTCCCCACCGTGTGAAGCGCGATCGACGTGATGGTCGGCGCGCCGTCGACCGTTCTCAGAGTGACCGTCGCGTCAGTCTTGACCGACTCGACGGGCGTGCCCGCGTCGGCCAAGCCGGCGGACAAAGCCATCGAGAAGCAAGCCGCGTGCGCCGCGGCGATCAACTGCTCCGGGTTCGCCCCGGGCCCGTCCTCGAACCTCGATCGAAACGAGTAATCACCGCTGATCGACTCACCGGCTGTGAACCGGCCACTGCCGCCCTTCAGATCGCCCTTCCACTCTGCAACGCCCTTTGCCGGCATCTGATGCTCCCTTGGTCGATTGGTGAGTCCGCCACGGACGATAGGCGAATCGATCTCTCGGCTGCTTCAAAACTCTTAGCTGCGTCTACCGAGCCGTTGACAGCGGGAACGTAGAAATGAGGATGTCCCTATCTCCGTCACCTGAGGCTTCGATGCGCATACCAGACACAACCGCGGCGGAGGGCGCTGCGCTCAACAAGCGCCACGCACGACCGGTCGACCTGGAGGTTGTGATCCCGGTTTACAACGAGGAGGCGACGCTGGCCAGAAGCGTGCTCCGTTTGCACCGCTTCCTCTCACAGGAGTTCCCCTACACCTGGATCATCACGATCGCTGACAACGCCAGCGTCGACGCGACACCTGAAATCGCCAACGCGCTTGCCGGCGACCTCCCGCACGTGAACGTCGTCCGCCTCGAACAGAAGGGGCGCGGGCGAGCCCTGCGCGCCGCCTGGTCAACCAGCCATGCGCGGGTGGTCGCGTACATGGACGCCGACCTCTCCACCGACCTGCGAGCCCTGCTACCGCTGGTGGCTCCTCTGCTCTCCGGGCACAGTGAGGTCGCCATCGGGTCGCGGCTGCTGCGCAGCGCCCGTGTGCGCCGTGGGCTAAAGCGCGAGTTCATCTCCCGCTCGTACAATCGCCTGCTTCACAGCGTGCTGCGCGCACGCTTCAGTGACGCCCAGTGCGGCTTCAAGGCCGTACGCGCCGATGTGCTGCGGGAGCTGCTCCCGATGGTCCAGAACGAAAGCTGGTTCTTTGACACCGAGCTGTTGATCCTGGCTCAGCGCGCCGGACTGCGGATCCATGAGGTGCCCGTGGACTGGATCGACGACCCCGACTCAAGTGTCCGGATCCTCGCGACCGCATTGGAGGATCTGCGCGGAGTCGTCCGCCTCGTGTTTCGCTCCCGGCACGGTCAACAGGCGCAGCTGCGCCCACTCCGCACCCTCCACTCCTGACTCACTGACCAGCTTCCGAATCTTCCGAACCCGAAAAGAGACGACGATGAGCGCAACCACCCTCCCAAGAGGCCGGGCACCCGAGCGGCCCGATCAGCGTCGACCCGCCGCGGATAGGCTGCGCGCGTTGATGCGGGGAGATCCGGCTGATCCAGCCTGGGCGCGCCCAGCGCTGCTCGGCCTGCTGGGCGTGACTGCCGTCGCCTACCTGCTGGACCTGACCGCTTCCGGCTACGCGAACACCTTCTATGCAGCGGCGGTTCAGGCCGGCGCCAAGAGCTGGAAGGCGTTCTTGTTCGGCTCGCTCGACTCGTCGAACTTCATAACCGTCGACAAGCCGCCGGCGTCCATCTGGGTGATGGCGCTCTCCGCCCGGATCTTCGGCTTCAGCAGCGCCAGCATGCTGGTGCCGCAGGTGCTCGAGGGTGTCACGGCAGTGGCTCTGCTGAACGCGACGGTCAAGCGCTGGTTCGGCGCCGGCGCGGGGCTGCTGGCCGGCGTCATGCTCGCGATCACCCCGGTGGCGGCGCTGATGTTCCGCTTCAACAACCCGGATTCCCTGCTGGTCTGCCTGCTGGTCGCCGCCGCCTACTGTCTGGTGCGCGCGCTTGAGACAGCATCGACCCGTTGGCTTGTGGCCGTTGGAACGCTGTTGGGGTTCGCCTTCCTGACCAAGATGCTTCAGGCCTTCCTGGTCATCCCCGGCTTCACCTTGGCCTACGCCGTCGCGGCGCCGGCGCCGATCTGGAGACGCGTGCGGCAGCTGCTCGTCGGCGGCCTCGCGGTGGTAGTGAGCTGTGGCTGGTGGCTGGCGATCGTCGCGCTCTGGCCGGTCAGCTCGCGGCCAATGATCGACGGCTCGCCGGACAACAACATCTTCAACCTGATCTTCGGGTACAACGGTTTCGGACGGCTCTTTGGGGCCAGTAGCGGTGGTGGCGGCGCCAACTTCAGCGGCTCCACGGGGGCACTGCGCCTGTTCAACGACTTGATGGGAGCCCAGGCTTCTTGGCTGCTGCCAGCTGCCGCCCTCGCGCTGGTCGCCGGCCTCTGGTGGACTCGTCGCGCTCCCCGTACTGACCGCACGCGCGCAGCCCTGCTGGTCTGGGGCGGCTGGCTGGTGGTGACCGCTGGGGTCTTCAGCTACAGCACCGGCATCATCCACACCTACTACACGGTCGCCCTGGCGCCGGCGATCGCCGCACTCGTGGCGATCGGCGTCGTGCTGGCGTGGCGCAAGCGCCAGCAGCTCCTGGCCCGAGTGCTGATGGCATCCGGTGTGGCGCTCAGCGCCGCGTGGGCGATCGTGCTGCTCGAGCGGACCTCAAGTTGGGAGCCCTGGCTGATCCCGCTGATCGCCGTCACCGGCGCCGCCTCAGTGGTTGGCCTCGTTCTGCCCGCCGCACTCTGGACCCGGCTTCCCACCGGGATCGCGCCGGCGCACGTCAGCCGCACGGCGGCTCTCCTGGCGGCGGTCGCCTGTCTATCCGGTCCGCTCGCATACACCATCGAGACGCTGTCGACCGCTCATACCAGCGCGCTCCCGAGTGCCGGACCGGCGTCGGCCACGAGCAGCGGATTCAGTGGGGGCGGTCCTGGCGGCGGGGCAGGAGGTGCGGGCGGCGGGAGCACCGCCAACGCCACGCTCGTGAAGGCGCTCGAGAAGAACGCGAGCAGCTACAGGTGGGTCGCGGCAACGGCTGGCTCACAGAATGCCGCCACGCTTGAGCTCGCGGACGGCGGCGACCCGGTGATGGCGATCGGCGGCTTCGACAATGAGGGCGGCCACCTCTCCCTGGCCCAGTTCAAGAAGTACGTGAAGGCCGGTGACATCCACTACTACGTAGTGTCAGGTGGCTTCGGCGGCGCAAGCGCCGGCGCAGGCGCCGGCGGTGCGCCGACCGCAAACACGTCGAAGTCGGCGGGCGGCGTCGTCTCGTCACTGTTCGGAGGTGGCGCGAGCACCGGTCCCAGCGGTAGTGGTGGCTACAGCACCAGCGCGATCACCACCTGGGTCGCGGGCCACTACCACAAGCAGACGATCGGCGGGGAGACGGTCTACAACCTGACGGATCCCTCCTGACGCCGACAGCTCGCGCCAGGGTGTCAACTCGCAACACCCCTTACTCCACGGGAGCGCTTGCGAGTTGACCCCCATACCGGCGACAAATCACAAAGGCCCGTCGGGGCGGCCCACCCTTTTGCGAGTTGTCTCCCTCGCATGGGGCGTGGCCAGCGGGCCACGCCCTACGGGCGACCGCTCAGCCACGGACGCGCTCGCCCGTAGGGTCATACAGCGGATCGGCCGTCACCTCACCCGGGATCCATCGCCCGAAAATGTCGACCTCAACCTCCGTGCCGACCTCGACCTCCGGCGGCAGGTACGCGTAGGCGATTGAGCGAGCGACCGCATAGCCGTAGCCACCGCTGGTCACGCGCCCGACGATCTCATCGCCCACGCGTACCGGCTCGTTGCCCAGCACGACCGAGAGCGGATCAGCCAGCGTCATGCAGCGCAACCGCTGCGTGATCGGCCGCTCGCGCAGCGCTGCAGCACCGTTAAACTCCTTCTGATCGGACACACAGAACCCCAGGCCGGCCTCGTGCGGACTGTCGTCGGCGGTTATGTCCGAAGCCCAGGCTCGATATCCCTTCTCGAGGCGCAGTGACTCGATGGCGCGGTAACCGCCGGCGACCAGTCCCACCGGCTGACCGGACTTCCACAAGGTCCGCCAGAGGCCGAGCCCGTACTCACTCGGGCAGTAGAGCTCCCAGCCGTACTCACCCACGTAGGTCACGCGCAGCGCTCGCACCGGCACGTCGCCGACCGTCAGCTCGCGCATGCGCATGTAGCCAAAGTCCAGCTGGTCAGGTGTCAGCGGCGCTAGCACTTCACGCGCCCGCGGCCCCCAGAGCCCAAAGCATGACCAGCGCGAGGTCACGTCGCTCACCGTCACCGAGCCGTCATCAGGGAGGTGGCGGCGGATCCAGCTCGCGTCGTGCTGACCGAACGCGGTTCCGGTGACGATCTGGAAGAGCTGCTCGCCGACGCGGGCGACGGTGAAGTCGCACTCGATCCCGCCGTGGCGGTTCAGCATCTGGGTGTAGGTGATCTGCCCCACGTCGCGCGCGACGCGGTTGTCACACAACCGCTCGAGCAGCTCGGCAGCACCCGGTCCAGCCACCTCGAGCTTGCTGAACGAGGACTCGTCGAACAGCCCCGCGGACTCCCGGGTGCACAGCGCCTCCACGCCGATCGCAGGCGACCAGTGCATGCCCGCCCAGCCGCGCGGTCGCAGAGTGGAGTCGCCGGTCGCCGCGTTCGACTCGTACCAGTTGACGCGCTCCCAGCTCGACTTCTCACCGAAGGCGGCGCCGTGCTCAGCGTGCCAAGCGTAGGGGCTCGGGACGCGCAGCGGCCGTCCTGCCAGGCGCTCGTGACCGGGGTACCGGATGTCGTAATAGGTCTCGTAGACCTCCTTGGTGCGCTTGAGCGTGTAACTCGGCGAGCGGTATTGCGGACCGAAGCGGCGGATGTCCATCTCCCAGACGTCGAGCCCCGGCTCGCCGGCGACGATCCATTCGGCCATCAGCTTCCCCATCCCGCCGGCGCCCGCCAGGCCGTGGGCGCAGAAGCCGGCGGCGACGAAGAAGCCGCCCACCTCACTCTCCCCAAGGCAGAACTCGTTGTCAGGCGTGAACGCCTCCGGGCCGTTGATCAGGCGCGTGACCTTGACGTCGTCCATCAGTGGCACGCGCTTGCGCGAGTTCTCGGCGATCTCCTCAAAGCGCGGCCAGTCCTCCTCCAACAGACGCCCGTTGAAGTCCTGCGGCACCCGGTCCAGCAGCTTCTCATCCAGCGACCACGGCGCACTGTCGCGCTCGTAGCCGCCCATCAGGAGGCCGTCCCCGTCCTCGCGGAAGTAGATCAGCAGATCCGGGTCGCGCAGCGTCGGCAGGTGCACGATCTCACCGTCGGCCGTGCGCGCGCGCTGGCGGACCGGCTGCGTCACGAGGTACTCGTGCGCGAACGGGATGATCGGCACCCGCACTCCCGCCAGCCGGCCAAGCTCCGCCGCGTACATACCGCCGGCGTTGACCACCACGTCCGACTGCACCGGACCCCACTGCGTCTGCACTCCGCGCACATGCCCGTCGCGCACGTCGATCCCGGTCACACGGCTGTGCGTGAAGATCTGCACGCCACCCTCGCGCGCACCGTCGGCCAGCGCGTCGGTCAGCAGCGACGGGTCCAGGTAGCCATCGGTCGGCAGATATGACGCGCAGCGCACACCTTCGGTCGCCATCAGCGGGAAGAGCTCACGCGCCTGCGCCGGTCCGATCAGTTCGAGCGGCAGGCCGAACGTGCGTGACCAGGCGACCTGCCTGAGCACCTCCTGCTCGCGCTCTGGCGTGCACGCCAGACGGATGCCGCCGCACTCCACCCACCCACAGTCCAAACTCCTGTACAACGCCACTGAGTCCATCATCATCCTCGTCAGCGACACGCTGCCCCGCAGTTGCCCGACAAGTCCCGCTGAGTGAAAGGTCGAGCCGCTCGTCAGCTCGTTGCGATCCAGCAGGATCACGTCACTGACACCGAGCTGGGCGAGGTGGTACGCGATCGAGGTCCCGCCGACACCCCCGCCGATGATCACGATCCTGGCGCGGTCAGGCAGTTCACGGGGTCGCGGCATTCAGGTACTCCTCGATTCGGGGATCGGCGGCGGCCCGATCGAGCCGCTCGAAGTGCTCATCCGCGTAGGCGGCGAAGTCGAAGTCGAGCTCGGAGACGAAGCCCTGAACGACACCCCAGGCCGCCTCTCGAGCGTCAGAGACGAGCCGGAACAGACGTAGCGCCGCGAGCCGGCCGGGCGCAACAGGTCCGGGCTCGCCGAAGTAAGCCGCCAGTAGCAGCCGTTCGGCCTGCTCACCGAAGCCGTTGTTGACCGCCAGGTTGCCGAGGTCGAAGTAACGGTGGCCAACCCCCGCGTACTCCCAGTCGACCAGCAGGATCGCGTCCGGCGTCTGAATCAGGTTGCCGGGCAGCAGATCGTCGTGACAGGGCACCGGGTCGGTCAACGGCAGGACCACGGCTATACGATCGACGAGCGCCTGGGCCCGCACAAACGGCTCCGGCAGGCGGTGCCCGCGCTCGGCGACCAGCCTTGCGTAGACGCGCAGCAGCTCCGGGATCCAGAAGCGCACCGGCAGCGCCAGGCCGCTGTCATGAAAGGCGCGTAGCGAGCGCGCCACAGAACCGGGGTCGGCTCGCAAGCGGTCGGGGTCGACGGCTGGGCCCGGAACGAAAGCTGTCACGACAGAGTCCTCATCTGCGTAGAGCAGCTCCGGTCCGATGCCCAAGCTCGCGGCCCGCTCGGCCGCGAGCCGCTCGGAGCGGCGGTCGATGCCCAGCAGCTCGGTGTCCTGCCCGGGCAGCCGCAGCACGCACTCGCGCCCGCCGAGGCGCACGCGGTAGTTGCTGTTGGTGATGCCTCCAGGGAGCGGGACCGCCGGACCTTCACGCGTCCCGAGAGCCAGCTCGACCCGGGTCAGCAGCGCGCTGAGGTCGGGCATCGGTGTCGCAACTGGCGCAAAAGGCGCGGCTCACATACCTTCATCCCGCGCATCCCATCAGTCGCGGCCCTCCAAAGTCAAGTTTTATGCGATGCGCTTGGGGGCGGCTCGGTTCCCCTGTCGACGGCCTCGGTCACCGGTACGCTCGTGGGATGGCACGAATAGCGGTAGTAACAGGCGGTGCCGGCGCGATTGGCGGCGCGATCGCACGTGCGCTCGCGCGCGCTGACCACCACGTCATCATCCTCGACCGCGGCGGCGAGCATCCGGTTGATCTCAGCAGCGAGAGCGCTGCCCGAGCCGCGGCCGCCTCGGTGCTCGCGGAGCACGGCCGCTGCGACGTCCTGGTGCACGCCGCAGCAAGCTTCGAGCAGACCACCCTGGCCGAATTTGACAGCCAGACCTGGCGCCACGTCCAGGCCGTCAACGTCGAGGCGGCGTTGTGGCTGGCGCAGATACTCACCCCATCCATGGCACGACACGGCTTCGGCAGGATCGTCTTTGTCGTCTCGGACACAGTCTGGGATCCACCCGCGCCGGAGCTGCTCGCCTACATCGCCAGCAAATCCGCCCTGATCGGAGTTGCGCGCTCACTCGCACGGGCGCTCGGTCCGGACGGGATCACCGTCAACGCGGTGGCGCCGGGACTGACCCGTACACCCGCCGCGGCAGCGGGGATGCCGGAGCAGGCGTTCCAAGCGGCGATCGCGCGTCAGTCGATCAAACGCGCTCTGGTCCCAGAGGATGTGGCAGCGGCGGTCGCGTTCCTGGCCAGCGACGGCGCCGGCGCGATCACCGGTCAGACGCTGTGTACTGACGGCGGTCTGGCTCTGCGTTGAGCAGAGTCTCGTCGGATCTCAGAGAGGAGCAGAAGCGGGCGGCGTGGCCAGGTGTATCGGCGTCAGCGCCGGGTAGCTTCACTGCATGAGCTCCAAACTCTTCTAACTATGGATCTGCTCGCCCCCGTCAAGGCATTCGATCGGCTCCAGCGGCGGCACAAGCCGCTGGCGATACCGATCGCCGTGCTGCGCAACTTCTCGGATCAACGTGCGGGAACCTGGGCGGTCCAGATCGCCTACTACGGCTTCTTCTCGTTGTTTCCGCTGCTGCTGGTGTTCGTCTCGGTCCTTGGGTTCGTGCTGCAGAGCCACCCATCCCTTCGGCACTCGATCGTCAACTCCGCGCTGCGAGAGTTCCCGATCATCGGTACCGATGCAAAGAGGCTGACCGGCAGCGGCGTCGGACTGACCATCGGCCTGATCGGCTCGCTCTGGTCTGGCCTCGGCGTGACCCTGGCGGTGGAAACGGCTTTCAACTGGGTCTATGCGATCGGCCCTCGCAGCCAACCCAACTTCTTGAGCAAGCGCTGGCGATCCCTGAAACTCCTTCTGGTGGTCGGATCGCTGCAGATCGTCTCGACCGTCGCCGCCGGGGCCGTGAGCGCGGGCATCGGCAAAGGCGCGCTCGTCACCGTGTTGGGCTTCCTGATCGCCTTTGCCCTCAACGTCGCGCTCTTCTTCGCTGTCTTCAGGTTCTTGATCCCCGACCTGGTCCCGACCCGTGAGCTCTGGCCCGGCATACTCCTGGCCGCCGTCGGCTGGCTACTCCTGCAGGCCGTCGGCGGCCTATATGTGACGCACGCCGTCAAGGGCGCAAGTGAGACCTACGGTACTTTCGCGACGGTCATTGGCCTCTTCGCCTGGCTCTATCTTGGCGCCAGACTCGTGGTCTACAGCGCTGAGATCAATGTCGTGCTCACGCGCGGTCTATGGCCGCGCAGCATCATGGACCCGCCGGAGCCTGCAGATTTCCGGGCACGGGCAGCGCTCGCGAAGATGGAGGAACGTGACGATATGCAGACCGTCGACGTCACCTTCCATCCGCACGACAATCAGAAGGCCCCAGATCCCAGGCATCCCAGATACACGGTCGAGCAGGACGTTGAGCGCAGCGAGCCCGATCCCCCCGGATAGGCCCCCTCTCGCCGGGGTGCGCTCAGACGCGTTGAGCCCCAAGCAACTCAGAGACCTGCTCTGCGCCCCTGATCACGGCGGCGATCTGCACTTCACGCCCGCCGGTCACATCGACGCTCAGGCAGGTCAGGCTGATAGCCGCGACGGTCGCCCCGGTGTGGTCCCTGACCGGCGCCGCAACGCATACGGTGCGCAGGTTCTGTTCCTCGTCGTCGAGCGCGTAGCCGTTGGCGGAGGCGAACTCCAGCGCGCGCCGGAACTCCGCGGCGGACGTGATCGTGTGCTCGGTGACGCGGACGAAGCTGTGCTGCTCGAGCCACCGTTCCCGCTCATCTGGTGACAGCGCCGCCACCAGGACCTTGCCCAGGGCAGTCGTATGTGCCGTCACCGTGCCGCCGACGCGGGTCGCGATCTGGATCACATGATCCGGGTTGTTGACCTTCTCTATGTAAAGCACGTCATGCCCCTGCAGGATTGCCAGGTTCGAGGTCCCGATCCCGAGCTCCGAAAGCCGGCGCAGCGCGGGACGCGCGATCCCGCGTATGTCCAGGCGCTCTGCGGCCACGGCTCCCAGCTCAATCAGCCTGACCCCCAGCGAGTAACCGCGATCGTCGAGTTGAACCAGCCCGACATCGACAAGCGTGTCGAGCAGGTTCGACGTGCTGCTCTTGGGCAGCTCGATCGCCCTGGCAACGTCGGCGTGGCGCAGCGGCCGCGGCGAGCGGCGGAGCAGCTCGAGCACGGCGGCGACCCGCTCAGCGGAACGGACGCGCCGACCCGGTCGCCGCGGCTCGGCGGCCACCAGCTGATCGACCGAGTCGTACTCTTCATCTAGCACGCGCACGACGCTATCAGCGGTATAGTCGCCGCGATTTCAAAGTTTCGAACTGCGTTCGCATTTGCGAACAGGAGGTTATCGTGGGCACCAGTGGAGAGCGGGTGATTGCGGCTGGTCTGCAGATCGACCCAGAGCTGTACGCGTTCGTGAGCAACCAGGTGCTCCCGGGCCTCGGCCTCGATGAAGACGCGGTCTGGCGCGGCATGGCGGAGCTGGTCGCCCAGATCGGACCGCGGATCGCAGACGCGCTGGCGACGCGGGCGACGCTGCAGGCGCAGATCGACGACTGGCACCGCGAGCGCTCCGGCGAGCCGCACGACGCGGCCGCGTACCAGGCGTTCCTCGAGTCGATCGGATACCTCGTCCCGGTGGGCGAGGACTTCAGCATCGAGACCGACCGGGTCGACGCGGAGATCTCACAGATCGCGGGACCGCAGCTCGTGGTCCCGATCAGCAATGCGCGCTATTCGCTGAATGCGGCCAACGCCCGCTGGGGATCGCTATATGACGCGGTCTACGGGACTGACGTGCTGGGTGTGCCCCCCACCGGCAGCGGCTACGACGAGGAGCGCGGCACGCAGGTGGTCGCGTGGGTGCGCGGATTCCTCGATGACATCTTTCCGTTGGCGCAGGGCTCGCATCGGGACGCGCGCGCGTACCGAATCGACCGCGACGGTTCGCTCGAGGTTGAGCTTACAGACGCGACCACGGCGCTCACCAACCCCGGAGCCCTCTCCGGCTTCACCGGCGATGCAGCTTCGCCGGACAGCCTGCTGCTCACGAACCACGGTCTCGGCGTGATCATCCAGATCGACCGTGAGCATCCGGTCGGCAGCGCCGACGGCGCCGGAATCAAGGATGTCGTGATCGAGTCCGCGATCACCACCATCATCGACTTCGAGGACTCGGTGGCGGCGGTGGACGTTGC
>Ga0181537_10002190_pt1 | contig 17374 bp, 15 predicted proteins | sample PEATcosm2014_Bin_39_FD_119765 | JGI IMG/M metagenome (GOLD analysis project Ga0181537, IMG submission 119765) | Peatland microbial communities from MTU Mesocosm Facility, Houghton, MI, USA - PEATcosm2014_Bin23_10_metaG | ecosystem: Environmental > Terrestrial > Soil > Wetlands > Peat | place... | reverse complement strand
GGCCGGCACTTGACCGTATTGCAGATGAAGACTTCTTCGCGCGCGAGACCGATCGCAGCGAGCATCCGCTCGAGCAATTCGCCGGCGCGACCGACGAATGGCCGGCCGAGCTTGTCTTCGGTTTCGCCCGGACCTTCGCCGATCAACATCACACGCGCGCACGGATCGCCTTCGCCGTAGGCGGTATTCGTACGCGTGTAGCCGATCTCGCATTTGCGACACGCAGCTACTACTGAGGCCGCGCGCGACAGCGCCTTCTCACGCTTGGCGCGCTCTTCGAGACTCACGTCGCGGACGGGTCCGTTTTCCCCGGTTCAGGATCGAGAATCACGGCTTCGCCGAAGGCGACGACGCGCGTCGAGCCGTCGGATTGCTCGGCGACTTGGAATTGCAATCCCACGATCCCGTTGGCACCGAGCGTGTTGGCACGCGCGATCAAAGCACTGAGCGATTCGGCACGTGCGCGCTCGGCATCGGTCAGATATTCGATCGGCGCCAGGCCGATGAACGCACCGATGCTGCGGAAGGTCGCCCGCAACAGATTCTTCGGGCGACTCGCCTGACCGTAGGCGTAGCCAAGCGACTTGAGGACGCGAAAACCGTCAATGCGCTCGAAGGTCACGACGTTCTCCGGGGCGATCATCGGAATACTCGTTTCGCCACGAGCGCCACAGCCCCGGCTGCCCCGAGGTACAGCGCGTACCTTCCGACGAGCGCCGCGACGAGCGTGCCGTACCAGACGGGACCGTGGTGCTTGAGCCAGTAGGCACGGCGCGAGCGCTGCTTGCGCGTATCGATGTTGTACGCTCCACGTGCGCTGGCGCGTCCCTCGTGCACCGCTTCGCTTTGCGGGACGAACCATGTCTCCCAGTCCGCGCCGGCTGCACGCTTCGCAAAATCAACCTCTTCGTGATAGAGGAAGAACTGCTCATCGAACAGGCCGATCGCCTCGAGGAGCGCGCGGCGGATCGCCATTGCCGCGCCGATCACGATGTCGACGCGGCGCGGCGAAGCGAAATCCCAGTCGCGCAGCGCCGCGCCGTTGGCGTATTGCCGGAACATCGGCCACTCGCCCCACGCGCTGGAGCGCAAGAACGCGCCAGCCCATGTATCGAATTCGCCGACGGCGTCGCGCTGGATCGTCCCGTCGAGATTATAGATCCGCGAGCCGGCGATTCCGCAGCGCGGATGCGCGTCCATGAACGCCACGATCTCGCGCAGCGCGCCGTTCTTCAGCTCCGCATCCGGATTCAGCAGATAGACGTACGCCGAGGACGTTCGTTCGAACGCGCGATTGCAAGCTGCCGCAAAGCCGAGGTTTGCGCCATTCTCGATGATCTCGACCCGATCGCCGTACCGTTCCGCAATGAACTCGCGGGAACCATCGGTCGAGCCGTTGTCGGACACGATGACGTGCGCGAACGCCGGATCTTGTTTTACTTCATCGAGCGCGAAGACCGAATCGAGGGCCTTGGTGATGTTGTCGCGATCGTTCCAGCAGACGACGATGACGTCGATGCTGCTCATGCGCGCGCGAGTTTAGGGCGCTGCTGGAGATACGGCCAGATGAACACGTCGATCTCGCCGTCCAAGACGGCCTGCGTATTCCCGGTCTCGACGTTGGTCCGGTGATCTTTGACCAGCGAGTACGGCTGCAGCACGTAGGAACGAATCTGCGAGCCCCATTCGTTGGCGCGCCGCTCCCCTCGCATCTCTTCGAGCAATGCCTGGCGCTCTTCGTAATCGCGCTGCACGAGCCGGGCGCGCAAGATGTTCATCGCGACGTCGCGGTTTTGCATCTGCGAGCGTTCTTGCTGCGAGGCGACGACGATGCCGGTCGGGATGTGGATGATGCGAATCGCAGACTCTGTCTTGTTGACGTACTGACCGCCCGCACCACCGGATTTGAACGTCTCGATGCGCAGGTCGTCGGGTTTGATTTCGATCCCCGCGTCTTCTTCAGCCCGGATCTCGGGGATCACGTCGACCGATGCGAACGAGGTATGCCGGCGATGCTGCTGGTCGAACGGCGAGATGCGCACGAGACGATGCACGCCGCGCTCGCTCTCAAGCATCCCGTACGCGTTCTTGCCGCGCACGAAGAACGTAATCGATTTGAGACCGGCTTCTTCCGCGGCGGACGCGTCGCTGACCGAAACCGAAAACTCCTTGCGCTCGGCCCAGCGCATGTACATGCGCGCCAGCATCTCCGCCCAATCGGCGGCATCAACACCGCCGGCGCCCGCGTTGATCGAAACGATCGCACTGTGCCCGTCGAACTCGCGGTCGAAATTCGCGGCCATCTCGAGCTCGTCAAGGCGCGCCTCGGCTTGCGCGATGCCGCTCTCGGCTTCGTCGGTCGCGCCGGCTTCGTCGCCGAGAATCTCAAGCGTTTCCGCGGCTTCGTCGAGCAGCGTTTGCACATGCGCGAACGTGTCAGTCTCTTCACGCAGTTCGGCTAGCTCTTTCATGACGTACTGCGCCGTCTGCGAGTCGTTCCAGAAATCTTCCGCGCGCGAGCGGTTCTCGAGCTCGCTTAGCTTCCGCCGCTTACCGGCGTCGTCAAAGACGCTCCCGGAGCGTTTCCAAACGCTCGCGGAGGCGATTGATTGCTGCTAATTGCGCGTCGCTCATCTAGTGTAGTTTCTCAGGGCCAAAAGGCCATGCCTTGAGAACCGCTCAAACCCACGTTAATCATGTCGGCGGCGATCGGTGTGTTCGTCCCGGGGACGTAGACCGTTATCGTGTTGCTGAGTGCATTCAGGACCCACAGGCGCCCGCTTAAATCGAACGCGAGGGCTGAAGGCGCATCCAGACCAGCGGAAATCGTGTCGGCGGCGATCGGCGTGTTGGTCCCTGGGACGTACGCCATCACGGTGTTGCCGAATTCATTCGCGACCCAGAGGTGCCCGCTCGAGTCGAACGCGAGCGCTGAAGGTCCATTCAGGCCGGTAATCATGTCTCCGGCGATCGGCGTGTTGGTGCCGGGAACATAGGCCGTGACGGTGTTGTTGTTTATATTCGCGACCCAGAGGTGTCCGTTCGCGTCGAACGCGATCCCATAGGGTGTATAGAGGCTTGCCGTGATCGTGTCGGCAGCAATCGGCGTGTTGGTTCCGGGCACATAGGCCATTATGGTATTGCTGTTTGCATTCGTGACCCAAAGGTTTCCGCTCGTGTCGAACGCGAGTCCGACGGGTCCGTTCAGCCCCGTCGTGATCGTGTCGGCAGCAATCGGCGTGCTGGTCCCCTGGATGAAGGCCTGCACGCTGTAGGTGCAACCGTTCGCGACCCAGATTTTTCCGCTCGTATCGATCGCGACTCCATAAGGACAGCTCAGCCCGGTGATCGTATCGGCTCCGATTGTTGTGTTGGTCCCCGGAACGTAGGCCGTTACGCTGTTGCTGCTTTCGTTCCCGACCCAAAGGGTCTGGTTCGCGACAAGGCCGGCCGGCATGACGGTGCCCCCAATCGTGCCGCCGCTGACCATCGCCGAGATCGTAGCTGACAGTAATAGGGCACCTGTATAGGTCAGCGTGACACCAGTGGCAGGGGCGGTAATCGAGCTCGGAGTCAGTGTCGTTGCGCCACTCGTGTCGGTGTCGGTGAGATGGACAGTCAACGCGTCCCCGCTCGCGTCAGCGAAGTTTCCCGGTCCGACGATCGTATCGCCATCCGGATCAGTCGCCATGACGCTGACCATAATGCTCGCCGGTGTTCCGACGGTGAAAGCCGACTGGGACAAGCCAATGACGATGTTGTTCAGCACGCCGTTGGTGATGAGATTGATGTTATTGGGACCGTTGACGATCGCTTGCGTAACGGTCGCCGACGAAAGCACATTACCGCTTCCGTTCAATCCGTCGTACAATATAACGGCAAACGTGTCTGTCCCGATCAGCGCGTTGAGAGACACAATGCAGACGGTGCCGCCAGCTCCTGTCGAGCAATTGGGAGATGAAGGCGTGAGATTCACCGACGCCGGTGTGCCGCCGTTGACGCTGATCGTCGCAGACTGTGTTGCGGGCGAGAAATACTGTACGCGGCGCCGAGTGCTTTGCGTCGCTGCTGCATTCGGTATCTTGATCGTCGCCGTAACGCGAGCGGAAGACTGCGGAGCGGACGTTGCCGCGTGTGACGGCGACAGTACTCCCCCGCCCCCACAACCGCTCAATGTGGGAAAAACGGCAAGCGCAACGCACGAAACAGGCCGAAGTAACGTGAACCGCATCGATTTCGCTCCGGCGAGGGCCGAGCGCGTTCGGCGCCGGCGTTTCCTCTCCCCACAATGCCCGATCACGCCGCCAGGCCGCCCGTCTGGGCGCCAACGAGCGTTAGGGTTTGTGCAAGAAAATCGCGAGCATGACGGTGATCCATGTGCCGAGGATCAGCGACGTCGTTTGCCACGTCGAAATGTCGATTCTCTTATTCGTCGTGTCGATTCGCCGGCCTAAATCGCCGCGTAGTTCGTCGATCTTGACGTCGAGTGTTTCCAGCCTGCGGTCGATACCCTCGAGACGCCTATCGACTTGTTCGTAAGCGCCTTCTAGGCGGGCAACGCGCGGCTCCAAGGGCTGGGCGGTCATGGATTGTCCTTTCCCCGAGCTGATTCAAAAGCCCCGGGTGGACCATAGGCCGCGACCATTAGCGCGCTGTTTTCAGATTGTGAACGCGACTACGCTACGCGGCGGCGCCGTGGCACTTCTTATATTTTTTTCCTGAACCGCATGGGCACAGATCGTTACGGCCGACCTTATCGTTCGCGCGCTGCGCGGGTTTGGCGGGCTCTTCACCGTCGCGATTCGTGTGTATCTGCGCTTTCGCGGGTTTGCCGGGGACAGGCCCGAGGATCTTCTCGATGCTGCGATCGTCGAGAGGCGCGGGCTGCGGCAACAACTGGCCCGACGGAACCGATTCGAATGCCGGACCAGGCGCGACCAATTGCCGTTCAGGCTCCGGAGCTTCTTGGCGCTCGATCTGAATGTGATAGACCGTCTTGATCGCTTCGTCGGCAATGTTGTTCTTCAGATCTTCGAAGATCTCGTAGGCTTCTTTTTCGTACTCGACGCGCGGATCTTTTTGTCCGTAACCGCGCAGTCCGATGCCGCTCTTGAGCGCGTCCATCACATAGAGATGATCGACCCACATGCGATCGATGATCGGCAGCATGATGTAGCGTGACTCCACGAAGCGCATGAGATCCGGCGTGATCTCGGCCTCCTTGGCTTCGTACAGCTGCTCGCCGATCGCGATCAGGCGCCGCTTGATCTCATCGCGATCGAGCTTCTCGATCTCTTCGAGTGTGATATGGCTCTTCACCGAGAAAATCGGCTCGATCTCATCGAGAATCGTGCCCAGCTCCCACTCGCTGGGATGGCGCTCGGCCGATGCATGCTCGTCGATGGCTGAGGCGATTTTATCGTGCAGCGTCTGCATCATAAACGGACGCATCGATTCGCCCTGCAAGATCTTCTTGCGTTCGCCGTAGATGATCTCGCGCTGCTTGTTCATGACGTCGTCGTACTCGAGGACCGATTTACGGATCTCGTAGTTGTGATTCTCGACCTTGCTCTGCGCGCGTTCGATCGAGCGTGAGATCATCTTCGCTTCGATCGGTGTCTCATCGCTGAAGCCGACCATCTTCATCACGCTCTGAATGCGTTCGGCGCCGAAAAGGCGCATGATCTCGTCTTCGAGCGCGACATAGAAGCGCGTCGAACCGGGATCGCCTTGACGTCCCGCGCGCCCGCGCAGCTGATTGTCGATGCGGCGCGATTCGTGCCGCTCGGTGCCGATGATGTGCAAGCCGCCGATATCAGCAATACCTTCGCCCAGCTTGATGTCGACGCCGCGGCCGGCCATGTTGGTCGCGATCGTGACCGCACCCCGCAAGCCCGCGTCTTTGATGATCTGCGCTTCTTGCTCGTGATACTTTGCGTTGAGGACGTTGCACTCCGTGCCTTTGCGCCGCAGCATCGCCGCGAGCCGTTCGGATTTCTCGATCGAGCGCGTGCCGACGAGAACCGGACGCCCTTTCGCATGCTCCGCGACGATCTCGTCGACCACGGCGGCAAACTTCGCATCCTCGCTCTTATAAATGATGTCGCCTAGATCGTCGCGCGAAACGTCACGGTTGGTCGGAATCGCGACGACCGACAGGCCGTAGATCTCGCCGAACTCGCGCTCCTCGGTCTTGGCCGTACCGGTCATGCCTGCGAGCTTGTCGTACAGACGGAAATAATTCTGGAAGGTGATCGTCGCCAGCGTCTGATCTTCGCTGCGAACTTTGAGGCCTTCTTTGGCCTCGATTGCCTGATGGATGCCGTCGGAATAACGCCGGCCCGTCATGAGACGGCCGGTGAACTCATCGACGATGATCACCTCGCCGTCCTTGACGATGTACTGCTGCTCTTTGTGGAAGAGGTGCCAGGCTTTGAGCGCGGCGTTCAGCTGGTGCGTAAGCTCAATGTTGCGCTGATCGTAGAGATTCCCGATACCGAGCATCTTCTCGACTTTTGTAACGCCTGCTTCTGTAATCGGAACCGCGTGCGATTTCTCGTCGACGGTGAAATCTTCGTCTTTTTTCAGGCGCGGGATGATCTGCGCGAATTTTGCGTAGAGCTCGGTCGCATCGTGACCTTGACCGCTGATGATGAGCGGCGTGCGCGCTTCGTCGATCAGAATCGAGTCGACCTCGTCGACGATCGCAAAATTGAGATCGCGCTGCACCATGTCTTCGAGCTGCCACGCCATGTTGTCGCGCAGATAGTCGAAGCCGACTTCGTTGTTGGTGACGTACGTGACGTCAGAATTGTAGGCGGCGCGGCGTTCCGGTGGCTGCAGATCGTGCTGAATGACGCCGATGGTCAAGCCCAAGAATTCGTAGATCGGCCCCATCCACGCTGCGTCGCGTTTCGCGAGGTAATCGTTGACGGTGACGAGGTGCACGCCTTTGCCGGCGAGCGCGTTCAGGTACACAGGCAACGTAGCGACGAGCGTCTTACCCTCGCCGGTCTTCATCTCGGCGACCTTACCTTCGTGCAAAACTTGGCCGCCCATCAGCTGCACGTCGAAGTGCCGCATGCCCAGGGTCCGCTTTGCGGCCTCGCGCACGACGGCAAATGCTTCAGGCAACAACTCATCAAGCGTCGCACCGTCGGCGAAACGCTGTTTGAACTCCGTCGTCTTCGCCGCGATCGCTTCATCGGAAAGCGCGGAGATCTCGGGTTCGAGCGCGTTCACCCGCTCGACGGTGCGCCGCAAACGCGAAATCTCGCGCTCGTTGGCGTCGAAAATCGTCTTCAGGAAGGCCATATCTCTACGTCTTTAACGTTCTCGGCATCGATCAGTTTCCGCTACCGGGCGGCGGGTTGGGCTGCAATGGCATCGGCGAAGTCTTTCCCGACAACGATCGTAACGTCACTCGTCCAGCCGGACGAGGGGGCGGGCGCCGGATCCGTACTCACGGTCAGGCCCGGCACGATCGTGACGTCGCTGCGGACGCGCTCGCCGGCGCCGAAGATGCGCGAGTGCTCTAAGATCTGCGTCTGCACATGCCCGAACGTGTCGGCGTTACCGACGTTCCCGATGTTGTAGCCCTTCTGGCGCAGGAGGGCCGCGAATTTCTTGGCCATCCCCGGCGTGCCGCTGCCGTTGAGGACGTCGACGGCAAGATCGGAGGGCTTGATGCTGGAGACGACCGAGGGCGGGATCGTCGGCGGCGCGCCGAGCGGACCGAGGATCAGCTCCGACACGAGCTTCTGATTCTTGTCGGTGTCGGGGACGAGTACGTCGCCGGCCGCGACTTCCCGGTCGCCGGTGTAGGCGAGCTGTGCCGTTTTGATTCCGGCCTGATCGAGCTGGGCGAAAGCGGTCGCGAGGCTCAGCTCTTCATCGAATGAGAGGTTCGTCTCGACGTCGCGCTTGGCGACGCCGAGGATATCGCGAATGTGCGTGACGTCGTTGAATTTGTCGCGTTTGAGCTTGTCGACGATCGTGCGCATCACTTGCTGCTGCCGTAAGATGCGGCACGGATCGCTGCACCAATCATGCCGGAAGCGCACGTACCCAACCGCCTGCGGGCCGTCGAGATGCTGCATGCCGGGCTGCAAATGAATGTGCAAGTGGCCCCAGTTGTCGTCATAGTTCAGAGGACCGTTGGGACCCGAGTGCGTGATCGCGTTCGAGTTCATGACGTCCAAGTCAATGCCCCCGATCGCGTTGATCAAGTCTTTCGATGCGTCAACGCGCAGAACGATATAGCGATCGAAGTAACGGCCGGTCGAAGTTTTCGGAATCCCGAGAAATGCACCGATGACTTGATCGGCTTCGCGCGGGCCGCCCTCGCCGTACGCAGAGTTGATCTTGTCGACTTGTCCGTTCGGCAGCGTGGCTGCCATGTCGCGCGGCACCGAGAGCAGCGATACGCCGCGAGTCGGAAAATCAAGCGTGGCTATGAAGATCGTGTCGCTACGCGCACCGGCGGAAAACTCGATGTCGCGGTTCGTGTAGTTGTAGTCGATCCCGAGCACCAGAATCGAGATGCGGTCCTTGCCGAAAATCTGCTCGGGCGGCGGAATGAAGATATTGACGATTTCTTGCTGCAGCGTACGATGGTGCGATTTTGCGCGCAGCGCCAAAAAGCCGACCGCGACGCACAGGAAGAAAAGTACGGCGAGCGTCGCAACGGGGACGATCCGCAAGCGGGATCGACGGCGTCGAGGAGAGGGTTCGTAAGAATTAGGCTCGGGGCTGGCCGGAGGCGAGAGATGCTTACCCAACAGCCGCCAGTTCCGGTACGAGTGTGCCGTAGAGATCGAACGCGCCCGCGCCGATCAGTTTCGCGTGCGCAAACTCGCCGATGCTCGCGTGTGCGCCGGCAGCAGCGAGGAAAATGCTGCCGTCTACGCCGGGCGCCTCGCCCATCGAACGCGCAACCAGCACATCGCGCGTGCCCAGCGCCGCGGCAATGGGATCGCTCTTACGCAGCTTGGCATGATTCTCGACGAGCACGCGCACCGTTTGTCCGATGCGGCGCTCGCGGGCTCGATCCGACGCAAGGCGCGCGGCTTCGCGCAGGCGCAGTAATCGCTTGCGCTTCTCGCGTTCGGGGACTTGCGCGCCAAGCTCGGCTGCCGGCGTACCGTCTTCTTTGCTGTACGTGAAGAAGCCGACCCGATCGAGCTCTGCTTTGCCGAGCCACTCTTCGAGATACGCGACGTGCTCGTCGCGCTCGCCCGGAAATCCGACGATGAACGTCGAGCGCATCGTGATGCCGGGGACGCGGCTGCGGAACTCTTCGATGATCTCCAAGTAGCGTTCGCCGCTTGAGGGGCGCAGCATCGGGCGCAACACGTCGGGATGCGCGTGCTGCAACGGCATGTCCATGTATTTGCAGACGCGATCGATTCCGGCGATGGCATCGATCAATTCGGAATCAACAGTCGCAGGATAGAGATACAGCAGCCGGATCCACTCGATCCCGTCGACTTCGGCAAGCCGTTCGAGCAGTTTTGCGAGACCGCCACGCCGATGGCCGCGATCGCGTCCCCACATCGACGTATCTTGCGCGATGAGGATGAGCTCTCTGGTGCCGCCGGCGGCAAGCGCGCGCGCCTCGGCAAGTATCGACTCCTCGCTGCGCGAGCGAAACGCGCCGCGCAACTGCGGGATGATGCAGAACGTGCACGGATGATCGCAGCCTTCGGCGATCTTCAAATATGCGGTGGCGCGCGGCGTCGTCACCAAACGCGGCAGAAAATCGTGTTCGGGTTCGCTTTCAAACTGCAAGCGAACGGGGCGCAGACCTTCGCGCGCCTCTTCGAGGATCTCGGCGATTCCCGCATACGCGCCGGTCCCGACGATGCCGTCGATCTCCGGTATGAGCGATTGCAGCTGCGAGCCGAAACGCTGCGATAGGCAGCCGGCGACAATCAGCTGTTGTCCCGGACGCTTCGCGGCAGCATGCTCGAGAATGACTTCCGTCGATTCGGCCTTCGCGGGATCGATGAAAGCGCACGTATTTATGACGACGGCATCAGCCTCGCCGGCATCCGGGACGAGTTCCCAGCCTGACTCGCCCAGCTTGCCGATCATCACCTCAGAATCGACGAGATTCTTGGCACAGCCAAGCGAGACAAGCGCAAATTTAGACACGACGGTTTACTCTACCAGGGTCAGCGATAATTGACAAACTGCAGAGGCAGCTCGAATTCGAGGGCCTTCAGAAGATTGATGGCTTTCTGAAGGTCGTCTTTCGATTTCCCCGAGACGCGAATTTGATCGGCCTGGAACTGCGCTGTGACTTTGAGTTTCGAGTTCTTGATCGCATCGAAGATCGGCTTGGATTTGTCTTTGGGGATGCCCACCTTCAGCGTGATTTTCTGGCGCAAGGTATTCTGCGTAGCGGGCTCGACCTTGCCGTAATCAAAAGACTTCAGCGAAATTCCGCGCTTTATCGCGCGCGATTGTACGATGTCGATGACGTTCTTGAGCTTCAGCTCGTCGTCGGCAACGATCGTGATTTCTTTTTCCGTGTTCTCGATCGTCGTTTTCGAGTTCTTGAAATCAAAACGCCCTGCGATCTCCGCGCGCGCTTGGTTGAGAGCGTTCTCGAGCTCCTGTGCATCGACGCGGCTGACGACGTCAAATGAGGAATCTGCCGGCATTTACTTCGTTTTCCCAGTGAGCGTGTAGTCGCGCTCGACGACTTGGCCTTCTGAGCCCATGATGCGCGTGGGTTGCCCCGGCGCGGTGACTTCGACGCCGCCCCCGTTTCCGACGAGCAGCTTCACGTGCTTACCTTTGAAATCGCGTACGGTTCCCGGCGGGAACTCGCCTTCGAGCACGAGATTCCCGTCGACGTTGACCCGCAGCCACGAAAGTTGGGTGAGTTTGATGCCGAGGACCGGCCGAACCGGACGCGGCGGTCCCGGCGGGGTAATTGGCGTCGCGCTCGCCGGCGGAAGGCTCGATTCCGGCGTGGCGCTGCCGTCTGCGATCGGAATCGCGGCCGTGGACGTAGGCTGCGGGGCAGCCGTCATGCGCAGTTGGTAGTAGCTGTACCCGACGTAGGCGACCAAAGCGAGCGCGACCACGCCCGCGGCCAAAAGCAGAATCGAAGGCTTGCGGCCCGCCCCGGGAGCCGCGAGCGTGCTTCCCCCGCTCCACTGCTTGGTCGGCGCAGCGGAGGGGACCGTCTGGTTGAACGCCTCAATAACGTGCTCGGAGTCAATCCCCAAGAACCGGGCGTAGGTGCGGATAAAGCCCCGGATGTACACCGGAGCCCCGATGACGGACCAGTCTTCCTCTTCGATCGCTTGAAGATAGGTCGATCGGATGTGAAGATGTTCCGCGACGTCGGAGAGAGACAAGCCGCGCGCTTCCCGTGCAACGCGAAACTCATCCCCGAGCGAAGGCATTTCAGCAAAGTTAGCGCCACCTGGAGCCTTTCCCCCCGACGATGACCACTGCCAAGACCCGTGTCGTAGCCGCTATGAGCGGCGGAGTCGATTCCGCCGTCGCTGCCGGTTTGCTCGCGGAGGCCGGTTACGACGTGGTCGGCGTCACCATGAAGATGTACGCGCCGACGAAACCGGCGTATGCGAAATCGTGCTGCGGCGCTGATGATTTCGACGATGCACGCCGCAGCGCGGCCAAGCTGGGAATCCCGCACTACGTCTTGGATTTTCAGGAAACGTTCGAACGCAACGTGATCACGCGTTTTGCGGAGGAATATCTCAGCGGCCGAACCCCCAATCCGTGCGTCGCGTGCAACAACTTCGTGAAGTTGGGGACGCTTCGCTCGTACGCCGATCGGCTTGGCGCGCGTTTCGTCGCAACCGGGCACTATGCGCGCGTCACGCACGGCGACGACGGCGTGCATCTGCATCGTGGCTCGCACGCTAAGGATCAGGCCTACGCGCTCGCGCAGCTGACGTCCGAGCAGCTTGCGGGTTTGCTGCTGCCGCTCGGCGAGCTCACGAAGGACGAGACGCGCGCGCACGCTGCACGTCTCGGACTTGCGGTTCATGACAAAGCTGAGTCGCAAGACATCTGCTTCGTCGAGGGCGGCGATTACCGCGACGCACTCGCAAAGCGCGGGTATGCATCCGGGGCGCGCGGCGAGATTCGCGATACGGCTGGCGTCGCGGTCGGTGCGCACGAGGGCATCGCGCATTACACCGTCGGTCAGCGCGCCGGCGTCGGCGGCGCGGATGCACCGCGTTACGTGACGCGCGTCGATGCGTCGACGAACACGATCGTCATCGGACGCGAAGAGGAGCTGTTCACATCAGGCCTTGTCGCCGACGAGCTCAACGTAATTCGCCCCGAACGATTCGCCTCAGCCCGCAATGCCGCAGAGACGGATGCGACGGAGACAGATGTATTGGCGATGATCCGCTATCGGGCGACGCCCGTGTCTGCACGCGCCCGCATCGACACTGCCGAACGCATCCTCCGACTCCGATTCGTGGAGCCGCAGCGCGCAGTGACGCCGGGTCAGCTCGTCGCGCTGTTTGCCCTCGACGGCGAAGAAGTTCTCGGCGCCGCCACCATTAGGGAAGCTATCTAAGGAGCATTTCCGGGCGCACGTTCGACCACCGCAATTGGAACGATTACGCGCCCCTCGAATTCGCTTCGCTACGCTCGGGACAGGCTCCGGGCCGCCGCCTGCGACGATTGCGCCCCCCAATTGTCATCCCGAGCGTAGGTGCACGCAGTGCACCGTAGTCGAGGGACCGCACGAATGACGCAGGTAGCGAAACCATGCAACAAGCTTGAGGGCACGATCGTGCCCGCGGCCGTTAAAATCGTTGCGCTGTCTGCACGATTATGGCGCGCCCTTCTACTTCGCGCTCCTGCGGAGCGCTACGCTCAGGGTGACACAGTTACGCCGTGGCGAGCGCGATATCTGAGCGAATGTTCCAGTACGTGTCGCGGATGACGGGACGGAAACCCGCGCCGATGATGATCTCTTCGAGCTGTTTGCGGGTGGCTTCGTTCGTCGAGCCGGCGTCTTTGACGACGCGCTCTTCGATGATCGTTCCGCCCATGTCGTCGCATCCGTAGAACAGGGCGAGCTGCCCCATCTTCAGCCCGGGCGTAAGCCACGAGGCTTGCAGATGCGCGAAATTGTCCAGATAGAGCCGCGAGACGGCCAGCACGCGCAAGTACTCGATGCCCGTCGCTTCTTGTCCGCGCAGCGGCGTTTTCCACGGCACGTAGTACCAGGGGATGAACGCGGTAAAGCCACCGGTCTCGTCTTGCAGGTCGCGCAACACGTCGAGATGCGCTACGCGCTCTTCGTCGGTCTCGATCGATCCGAACATCATCGTCGCAGTTGTCGGCATGCCGAGTTGTTGCGCATCGCGCATGACGCTGAGCCATTCGTCGGGGCGCACTTTGCGCGCTGAGATTCGCTTGCGCACGCGCTCGACCAAGATCTCGGCGCCGGCTCCCGGTAGCGATTTCATTCCGGCTCCGCGCAAACGTTCGAGAATCTGCCGCGGCGTCATGCCTTCGATCTTGGCAAGACCCGTAATCTCGGAAACGGAGAGCGAGTGGATGTCGACGTCGGGGAACTGCGCGCGCACGCGATTGAAGAGTTTTTCGAACCATTCTAAAGGTAGCTCGGGATTGACGCCGCCCTGAATCATGATCTGGGTTGCGCCCTGATCGGCGGCGTACTGCACGCGCGCGATGACGTCGTCGTGCGACATCGTGTAGCCTTCGCCGTGCTTCTCGGGACGGAAGAATGCGCAGAAGGTACAGTGCACGTTGCAGACGTTCGTGTAGTTGATCGTCGTGTCGATGACGTAGGTGACGATCTTCGGATCGTGCAGCGCCATGCGGCGCGCATTCGCTGCGGCGCCAAGCTCATGCAGCGGCGCCTCGCGGTAGAGTCGAACGCCTTCTTCGAAAGTCAGGCGCTTGCCGTCGGCAGCGCGCTCGAGCAGGTTATGAAGCAACACGGGTGATCTCGGTGTTTCGGAAGACGCCCGGCGTGAGTCCTACGGCATCCAGCTCGGCGATGAAGCGCGCTAGTCCGCTGCGCGCCGCGAGGTCGAACTTGAAATTCAGCACCGAGTAGTATTTCTCGTAGAATTCGAGCGAGCGCGGCTGCACCGCTTGCGCCCGGGCAACGACCTTCGACATGTTGTCTTCGCCCCAAGCTTGCGCGGCCCCGAGGGCTTCGATCGCGTCGTCGATGGCCTTGGGCTGACGTTTATAGGCTTCGTTGCGCACGACCCACACGGCGAAAACCATGTCGGCCTCGGTCCACTCGTGCCACAGGTGCGAAAGATCGTAGACGATCGACGGGTCGAATCGCGCGCGCGCGTTCAGCGCCTTGTCGCCTATCAAGAGCGCCGGCTGATGCATCTGCGCAGCATACAACGGATCTTCCGTCGAGACGAACGCGGCGCGCACGCCGTAGCGGCGCTCGAGGAGAATCTGCAGCAATCCGCGTCCGCTCGCCGATTCGCGGGTGACCGCAATCTCGGCGCCGTCCAAGAGATGCGGCGGTTGCGGCGAGATCAGCAGCACGGACCATGCGTAGTCGCGTGCGCCGATGCACGGACCGTCGATGACGGTCAGCTCATTTGAATGACGCGCGAAGTGCGCTGCGCTGATCGGGCCCATGTCCAGATTGCCGCGTATCGTCTCGGCATTGAGCCGCGACGGAACGCCGCTGATCAGCTCGCCCGGAAAGGTCATGACGCCTTCATCAAAAGCGGCGTAAAGCGGAATGTCGTTCAGGTATTCGATCCGCCCGCAGCGGATCGGTTCAGGCAATTGCGAGCTCCGGCGTCCAATCGAACGGGAACGTCTCGTACGTCGAATTTCTGCGGACCGGAACGTAACCGGCGTCTTCGATCAAGCGGCGGAACTCGCGATCGTCGACGTACTGGCCCGAGCGCGTACCTGAGCTGTGATAGATGCGCTCCTCGTCGGTCGAACCGTGCGTGCCGTCCATGTCGTCGGCGCCGAACTGCAACGCTAGCTGACAAACCTGGAGCCCCTGAATCATCCAGTAGGCTTTGATGTGATCGAAGTTGTGCAGCATTAGGCGCGCAACCGCAAACATCTTGATATCGTCGAGACCGCTGGTCCATCCGCAATCCGACATGTCGTTGCCGTCGGGATGGAACGCGAGCGGGATGAACGCGTTAAAGCCGGGCGAACGCGTCTGCGACTCGCGCAACAGAATGAGATGCTCGAGCCGCTCTTCGAGCGTCTCGATCGTGCCGTACAGCATGGTCGCGTTCGACGCAATACCGACGCGATGCGCTTCCTCGTGCAGGTTCAGCCAATCGGCCGTCGTGACTTTGTTCGGGCAGACGATGTCGCGGAAACGCTTAGCGAAGATCTCCGCGCCGCCGCCGTTGATGTTGTCGAGACCGGCTTCGCGCAGCTTCACGAGCGTGTCGTGATGGCTGAGGCGATGGCGCCGCGCAAGATAGTCGATCTCAGCGGCCGTGAACAGCGAGAGCTGAACGTGCGGCGCACGCTCGCGCATGCGGCGCATCAGCGGTAGCCAGTAATCGAGCGAGAGCTGACGCGGGTCATGTCCGCCGACGATATGGATCTGGTTGAAGTTCGCGCCGGTCTCGAAGACCTTTGCGAAAACGTCGTCGGCTGACATCCGAACGGCGCCTTCTTCTTTTTCTCCGCGCGCGAACGAGCAGAACTTGCACGACGCGTAGCACACGTTCGTCGAATTGATGTACCGGTTTAGAACGTAGTAAACGTTCTTACCGCTCTTACGCTCTTTTTGGGTCTTCGCCAGGCGACCGAGCGTATGCAAATCGGTCGTCCGCCACAGCGCCATCCCGTCTTCGAGCGAGAGCGGGATGCCCTCATCGAGCTTATGCTCGATCGGCCTAAGCGCCGGGTCGGTTATCGCAATCGCCATCTTCGATTCGAACACTATTCTAAGCGTGGTTCCTTTGCCTCTACGACTAGGGTCGCAGCAAGCAGCGCACAGACGACCGCGACCGCGAGGAGCCAGCCGCCGATGATGTCGGTCGGATAATGCGCCCCCATCGCGAGCCGAGACCAATCGATCACGACGGACCACGCAAAGAGCAGGCCACTGACCGTAACGCGCACGCCAAGCGGCAGGTCGGACAGCCAAATCATCAGCGCCCACAACCCGTAGAACGCCAGGCCAAGCGCGGAGTGCCCGCTCGAATACGACGCCGACGTCTCGTGCACGAGCAGCCAATGGTCGGGCCGTGGACGATGGAACAGATCCTTGAAGCGGTCGCTGACGACCCACGTCAGCAGTAAGGCGCCGATTGCGAACGCGACGCGCCCGCGCCAGCGCGGCAAGAAGATCGCCATGACGATCGTCGCGAGACACAGCACCACATACATTTGAAAAAGCCCGCTGCAATAGGCTATGTACGCGAGCCCGAGGGCTTGTCCGAGTAGCGCCTGCCCCGCAAGGTCGAATGCGCCGGGCGGACGCCACGAAACCGCGGCGCCGAGCGCGACATACAGCGCCAGCGCCACGACGGCTATCGCCGCCAAGCGAAGGCTACGCGCCTTGCGCGAAGAGCGTTCCTTGACCGCCGTCGTTCTTTCCAAGTCGCGGTGCGATCGTTTCGAGCTCGGCAAGGCCGAGCAGAATACGGCGCGGCTTCGTCCCTTCATGCGGCCCGACGACTTTGAAATCTTCGAGCTGCTTCATGATGCGCACGGCGCGCGGGTGCCCGATCGAGAAGCGCGTTTGCAGCTGCGCGGTCGACGCGAAGCTCGTCTCGATGATGAATTTTGCCGCTTCGTACGCGAGCGGATCGACGTTGCGCTTTTCCTCATCGTCACCGATCGGCACGATCTCCAGATCGACGCGATTTTCCGGATGGCCTTGCGCAGCCCAGTGCGCGACAAGACGATTGATCTCGCCAACGGTTATGAACGCGCCTTGGACGCGTACGGGTTTGGGCGCATCGATCGGCAAGTACAGCATATCGCCGCGACCGAGCAAACGCTCTGCGCCCGGCATGTCCAGAATCGTACGCGAGTCGATCTGCGACGACACTGCGAACGAGATCCGCGACGGGATGTTCGCTTTGATGATTCCGGTGATGACGTCAACCGACGGCCGTTGCGTTGCGACGACGAGATGAATCCCGGTCGCGCGCGCCAGCTGTGCGAGCCGGCAAATCGTCGTCTCGACCTTCGCCGGTGCGACGAGCATCAAGTCCGCGAGCTCGTCGATAACGATCACGACGTGCGGGAGCGGTTCCTCGGGAAACTTCGCGTTGTACTCTTCGATCTTGCGAACGCCGGCGCGTGCAAATCGCTCGTAGCGCTCGTCCATCTTCTTGGTCATGTCGAAGAGTGCGCCGGCCGCCATGCGCGGATC
>Ga0181537_10002189_pt1 | contig 17374 bp, 16 predicted proteins | sample PEATcosm2014_Bin_39_FD_119765 | JGI IMG/M metagenome (GOLD analysis project Ga0181537, IMG submission 119765) | Peatland microbial communities from MTU Mesocosm Facility, Houghton, MI, USA - PEATcosm2014_Bin23_10_metaG | ecosystem: Environmental > Terrestrial > Soil > Wetlands > Peat | place... | reverse complement strand
GAGCGGCACCGTGCCGAGCAGCGCGATCAGCAGAGCCCAGAACGTCCAGGTCCCGACCCAACTCGGCCTGAAGAGCGAGGCACGCGAGAACGCGAGGCTGAGGGACCCGAGGAAGCTGTGCTGCTGCGGTTCCAACAGCACCATCGAGAATGCCTCTCGCGGCTGCGCGCCGGCTATCGCAACGCCAGAGTAACCGGGCGTGGAACCCTGCAGCCTGAGTTTGCCGCCGGGGTCGCTCACGCACACCGTGACCTCCCGCCCACCAGCTACCGAGCTTTTTAGCTTGGCCGTGAACGGGCCGTAGCCCCCGGAAGGGCTGCGCTCCACGAGGCCTGCTGAGATCAGCGCAGCCGCTCCCGGCTGCTGACGCAAGACGCGGACGCGCGGCTTGCCGCTTACGTATGTCCCCCAAAGAACAACACTCTGAAACGCGTACTGACTGCGGATCGGTCCCTCGCACACCTGGTGGTGCACACGCGCGATAGCGACTCTCTTGACGTTCGGTACCCCGACCGCGTATGCCCGAATCTCTCCATCCCTCAGGCCGGCGATCAACAACGCGACGAGCGTCACGAGAGCGAGGAGTGCAAATGGCGCCCATGCGCGTCGGTGCGTCATAGGTAGTAAGCATGTAGGACGGCTGAGAGCGACACGACCTGCAAGCCCAGCAGCGCAGTGAGAGTGAGACCGACGAGCATCGGTCGTAACCGCTTGGGAAGGCTGGAGATGATCAAAGCCACCCCAAGCCCGAAGACGCTCACGACCGGCAACAGGTAACGGCCCTCCATGAACGGATCGTGATCACGGGCAAACACGAGGTAGTCCGTCGCGTGGAGCAGCAGCAGCAAGCCGAATACGGCCGAGCAGAGAAACCACAGCAACGCGCGCTTCTCGGTCAAACGGCGGCGGCGCACAACCGGCACGACTGAGATGAGCATGATCACCAACACCGTGAGCGCGGTGATCGATGCGGTGTACTGGACCTGACCGCTCGCACGCAACACCAGCGAAGCTACGGCAGCAGCCCCCAGCAACCGGACGCGAGTCCTGCTGTTGGCCGGGGACACGACTACTCCGAGTACCGCCACGGCAATGAAGGGCGCGAGCAACGCCGTCTCTCCATAAGCCCACTCGGGCAGCGTTATCAAGTTCACTCCGGCGACGCCGAACATACCGACGCCCCCGCCGTTCCAGATGATGGACGCCGGCACGTTAGCCCCAAGCTTGGCCACGGGCATGAACGGCAGCCTGGGAAGGTAGAACTGCCACAGATAGTCAAGGAACCCGGTAACGGTCACAGGGTGCGCTCGCGCAGCGATGACACCGACCTGGTTGACCTCCGCGAATCCAATCGCCCTTGCTGCCACCAGCCACCCCAGCACCGGGACGATCAGCACAGGCAGCGCCGTCAGCTCCCTCCTGAACGTCATACGCCGCGCGGACGCCGGCGCGAGCCGCCAGGCCGTGAAGAGGGCAGCGAATAGTGGAAAGAACAGGGCGTATGAAGTCGCCTTGGTCAGGATCGCGCAGGCCACGACCGCACAGAGCGCCACCGTGTCCCCGGTTTGCGCTCCTCGCCGGATCACTCGAGCCCCCAACCACAGAGCAAGTGTCCAGAGGGCTATAAGGAGCGAGTCAGGATTCACCGCGGCTGAGATGAAGGTCGACATCGGCATCAGCGCGCAGACCGCACCCACCACAAGTTGCAGTGACTGCCGTCGTCCAAACACCTCGCCGGCCAGCAGCCAGCCGCCGAGCGTCGTCAGGTCCAGCAGCAGCACCGCCCACATCCGCATCGCGTAGAACTGCCCGAACACGGTGCCGCCGTGATCCAACAGGTAGGGCACGGCCTCATAGACATAGAAGAGCGGCGGGTTGGTGGCGGGGTTAGGACCACCGCCGTCGCTCTTTGAGGGTGGGCTCGCATGAACTCGGGCGAGGTATGCCCGCCAGGCGTTCACGCTCCAGTTCGGCGGAGTGGTCGCGGGAGCCGTGGACCCCGCCCGAGCGCCCACGACCGCAGCCCCGACTCTCTGGTCACTGGAGTACTCCCGCTTGCGTGCGGAGCTGGGGAGGGACCCATCCTGGATCAGCGTCTGCGCGTAGGCGAAATGCGAGCTCTCGTCTGTCACCTGCCATGCGGGAATGAGCAGCGCCCACGCGAGACCGACGATCGTGGCCATCGCCAACAACGCGGCGAGGCTGCGAGGAACCTGGCCCAGCGCCGTCTTAGCGGCCTGCAAGCCGACCAGCCTCAAGCATCGGCAGGAAAACTATCAACCGGCTCGGAGCGATCAGTGCGCGCCTTCGCCGCCACCGCTGCCGGTAGCTTAGCCACGTGACATCCGTCAGCGAAACTCCGCGTCTGTCCGCGATCATCGTCAACTACAACAGCGGCGGCCGGTTGCGGGCCGCTGTCAACGCCCTGCAGACGAACACCACGGGCGGGGATGCGGAGATCATCGTGGTGGACAGCAACTCCAGCGACGACAGTCTTGAGGGCCTACGTGAGGGCCCGCTGCCGGTGGTGATCATCCGTTGCCGGGAGAACGTCCATTTCTGTGGCGGAAACAACATCGGCGTAAGCGCATCCGCAGCAGAGTTTGTGGTGTTTACCCAGCCCGACGGGGAGGTCCAGCCCGGCTGGGACGAACCCCTGATCGACGCCCTTTCACAACCCGGCGTTGTTGTCGCAGGTGGGCTGGTGCTCAAGACCGAACCGGGCCACCCCATCGACAGCGCCGGCATGGCCATTGCGCCGAACCTTGGCGGCTGGGGGCTGCTCGAGCGGCTGGATCCGCAGGTCGAGGGCCTGCTCGCGCCGGACGCCCCGTTGCGAGAGGTGGTCGGCGTGAGTCCGGCGTTCCTTGCTACACGCAGGCGTGAACATTTGGCGATTGGCGGCTTTCGCGAGGATCTCAAAGGTTGGGGCGACGAGGCTGACTATGCGCTCAACATGCGCAGGCGTGGGCGTGCTGTGCTGGTCCCGCAAGCTCGCATGCTCCACCACGTCGGCGCCACCGCTGCTGTGCGGTCGCCGGGCCGCATCTACCTGAGTTCGCGCAACCAGATCTGGAACGCTTTTCGTCACCTTCCGGCCCCGCAGCTGTTCAAAGCTCTGCTGCTGTCAGCAACCTTCAACATGTTGCAGGTGACCCGTGCCCACAACCGCGAGACACTGGCTGCCATGGGACGTGCGTGGCGTGACGGTCTGTTGGGTGCGCGACACTCTCGCTCCCTGAGCACCCCTGAGCAGCGGGCCGAGTCGTTGAGATACGTCAGCCCTCTGCGCCATTACCTACGCGACATGCACGGTCGCCGGTGACCGCCACCGAACCATCCACGCAACTACGCGTGGCTGTGCTGACCGCGACGTTCCCGCCCTACTACGCCGGCACTGGCAACGTCGCGTACTCCCAGGCTGCCGGACTGGCCGAGCGTGGCCATGAGGTCGTGGTCTTCACTGCCACCTACCCCGGTGTGGTTGAGGATCCGGAAGCCGTCAAGGTCGTTCGTCTGCGCCCGATCATGAGGCTCGGCAACGCACCGCTGCTTCCTCAGCTGCCCTCGCAACTCAAGGATTTCGACGTTATCCACCTACATCAACCGTTCATCTTCGGCTCTGAGCTCGCGGCCGCGACCGCGAAGCTCAGGCGAATCCCACTCGTCTCAACGATCCACAACGCTCTGGTGGCCGATGGGTGGCGAGGGCAGCTCTTTGACGGCTACTCCAACAGCGTGCTGCCTCTGACTTTGAGAGCGTCCGCCGTCATCGCCGGATTGACATCGAGCCATGCGTACTCGATCCCGCAGGTGGCGCGGGAGTTGGCTCGTCATCCCGAAAAGCTCCGGCTCGTTCCGAACGCTGTGGACACGGATAGGTTCTCACCGTCGACAGCCACCCCGGGTGTGCGGGAGAGATGGGGCATCCCCTCACATGCGCCGGTTGCGCTGTTATGCGCTGCACTTGATGAGGCCCACCGCTCCAAGCGCGCCGACCTTGCCGTTGCAGCAACCGCGCGTGTCGACGGGCTGCACCTGTTGATAGTCGGCAGTGGCCCGCTGGCAGTCGAGCTGAGCAGTCAGGCTGCTGACCTCGGCGTATCGGATCGCGTCCATTTCGCCGGCCTCCAACGCGAGGCGCTTGCCGATTACTACAGAGCCGCTGATGTGCTCGTGCTGTGCTCAGACCTCGAGTCGTTCGGACTGGTGCAGGTTGAGGCGATGGCCTGCGCGCGGCCGGTGATCATCACTGATCTGCCTGGGGCACGAGATGTCAGCGTTCCCGGGGAACACGGTTTTCATGTGCGGCCAGGCGATCCGGAAGATCTCACAGAGAAGCTGCGCGACCTCTTGTCGCTCCCTGCTGAACGGAGAGTGGAGATGGGGTTGGCAGCTCGGCAGCATGTGCTCAACCACTTCACCTGGAAGCATTCGATCGACGCCCTGGAAGGCGCCCTACGCGCAGCCATCGCAAGCGGCGGCTGAGGGGAGAGCTCCCAGCCTGCGGCTCTAGGTAAGGACTCGAAGGACCCAGCGGCCGTATACGGCAAGGACGCGATTACCCAGCCTTACATAGACAGGCAGCGGACGCCCGGGAGTTTCGAGCTCGAACCTCAGGCAAGTGACGATTTGGCTGTCGGCGACGGCGCGCGATTCCCTGATGACGCGACGTTCGCGCAGAAGCCACAAAGGGCTCGAAGCGATCTGACGGTATGCCCTCAGCTTGTACAGCCACCAGCCACCCGACAACGCCGCGAGCCAAGAACAGGCTTCGACGAACACGAGACCCGGCGCCAGCGCCAGCAAGGTCCTCCATTCGGTGTTGGTGAGCAGCATCCACAGGCGGTTGCGCTCGACCCAGAGCCAGCGGTATGAGCCCTTGTCGTGGTGATCATGCTCGACTTGCGCCTGAGGGACGAAAAGGGTGTGCAGGCCGGCGACGTGGGTCCGCCAGCAAAGATCGGTGTCGTCGTAATACATCTCAAACCGACAGCGAAAACCGTGGAAACGACGGAAGACGTCGGAGTCGACGAGATACGCGCAGCCAGACACGGCGAAAGCAGCGCGAGCTGGGCCGCGCTCCGGTTCGCCGCGGTAGTTGGCCAGCCATGAGAGCCCGCTGAAATGCACCGGGTTGTCGCCGCCGCCGGCAGTGCCGTCAGGCAAGAGGATCTGCGCACCGGCGATCACTGCCAGCGGATTCTCGGACAGAGCATCGCCAAGCAGCGCCAGACAGTCGGGCGCCACGCGAGCATCGGGATTCACGAAAAACAGCCGATCGCCGGTCGCGAGCTGCGCGCCTGACCAGGTGCCACCGGTAAAGCCGCCGTTGCGGTCGTTTCTGACTGTAATCAGGCTCGGGTCGGCTGAAAAGTGAGCCGCGAAGCGCCCATCGGGGCTGTTGTCCGAGAGGATCACTTCAAACGGGGCATCGCTCTGGCCACGAAGCGCGGCGATGCACGCTTCGACCGTTTCAACGCCGCCGTCGTAAGTGACAACGATCGCCGAGGTGCGGCTCATGTCTCGGACCCGGTCAACTCAAGCTCTCAGAAGCCCGATGACGTCACGTACGGCACCAAAGGTCGCGCGAACCTCAGCGACGAGCATGACAATTACAAAGACTGCTCCGCAGAGCGCGCACGCTTCGCACAGGCGCGCCCAGCCGTCGGCACTTGCAAAGACCAAGGCTCCGGTGACGACGCCGGCGGTGGCGCTCAGAGCAACAGCGCCCGCGAAGACGGCTTCCGCGCGACCGATAGCGTAGATGCGCCCGGTCAGTCGCCAAGCCAGGGCAAGCCCCAATACCGTCGAGAAGAGCAGTGCCGCTGTATATCCCTGCATTCCCCAGTAGTGGGCGGCCGGGAGTCCTAGGCCAACCGTGAGCGCACAGACCAGGAGCAGGAGGCGATTGGCCGTCGCCACACGCTTATCAGCCACGGCAAGGCTGATAAAGATGTTGAGGATGGTGAGGAGTCCCACCGCCGCCAGAAGAAAGCGCATCCCCAGAAGCGCCGGCAGCCACCGACTCGTGAAGATCACCACCGTTATCTGCCTGCCGGCGCCACCTACGACCGCAACCACTGCACCTACGAGCAGCAACAGGATGCGCAGCGCGCGTCGCAGCGCATCGCCTGTTCTTTCGGGATCGTTGACGCGCATGAAACCCAGCTGAAGTGAGTGACTCGAGACACTCACAAGTGCGAGCACCGCGACTGATACGCCCAGCGCCCATCCGTAGTAGCCCGCGACCGCCGTTCCGAAGACGACGCTCAGCAGAGGAGCGCCGCCGTTGTCCCGTAGAAGACCCAGCGCGCCCGACAGGAACAGTGGACGGATTTCAGGCAACCAGGAGCTCAGCGGGGAGAGGCTCGGGCGCCCCGGATACCACCGCATCATCGCCATCGAGATCAAAGAGGAAGTCGTGACCGCCGCGATGATCGCGTAGCCGAACGAAGCGGCACCGACTCCAGCCAATACCAGGGCCAGGGAGCCGAGCTGCAGGACAGAGAACTCGGCGAGATCGATGAGCGCGAGCCGTCCCATTTCCAGCCTTCGCCAGCACCGAACGACCATCGGGAACCGCAGCGGGGCGATCAGTAGGAACGCTGCCATCGCGCGCAGGATGATGTGAGGCGCCGGGCCGGAGAGGAGAAATGAAACTGCGATCAGCACCACCGCAATCACTCCGTAAACCAGCTCAAAGGCCCAGAAGGCTGCGTCTATGACCTCCGAGTCAACGTCTGAATCCGACCGGCTGAAGGCGGTCGCGAACCCTGACGTAATCATCTGGTATGCGATCAGAGAGCCGGCGACGAGGACGGAGTACACGCCGAACTGTGCCGCCGTCAGCCTGTGCGTGAGGACGAGCATCGTCACCGCCGACACGACGTAGCCGGCAAGCGCCCGCAGCCCCAGCGACACGGTGCCGCGTGCTACCCGCCCGGAAAGGAGCTTCTCGTCGCCAGTTGGATCGTCGATCGCCAAGGTGACAACGGTTAGGTGCGACGGCTCGCGGCGTTCGTCAAGGCTTGCTGTCTCCCACGCCGGCCGACGCCGCTGGCCCGTGGACATCTTCCAGGGCTTGGCGGTGAGCACGCTCAACCGCCAACTCCTGAGCGAGTTGAGTGATGTGCTCACCCTGTCTCGAGACTGTGGCCGTCAAGTGCAGCATGAGCAGCAGCATCGCCAGGAACGCAACCGCAAAGACGGCCAAACCCGGCGTCTGGATCCCGAGCAGTGATCCAGGCTCGGAGAGCACCGATGGCCACGCGGCAACGACCAACATGATCACCGTCGTCGCCAGCCAAAGCAGGCTGTAGCGCTCTTGGAGGCGGTGGGTCCGGATCAGCTCCAGGATGACGCCGCTGAAGACCACGGCGGCGATGGCGATAAAGACACGCGCGTGTCCCGTCAGCGGCTGTGTGTGCACGGCTGCGACGTTCAGCAAGAGCGCTCCCGCAGTTCAGTCAGCGGCTGCTCTGGCAACTCGTTTTCTCGCTTCCGCAATGAGCCGACTGAACAGATGATCAGAGCTTTGAAGATGAAGTAGGCACTCTTCAGTGGCGTGATCGACGATTTCCCGGCCAATCTGGGTCGCATCGAGACTGCGATCTCCGTCATCCGGAGGCCCTGGCGGGCGGCGCGCTGCAGGAGCTCCAGCTCAGGGTAGTCAGGGGCGTGCCGATACGCGAAGAGCCACGCTCCGCGGCGGTTGACCGCACAGAGGCCGGAGGTGGGATCGGTGAACCGTTGACCGGATGTGCGCGACAGCAGCCAGCGGAAGAGGACGATGCCCACGCGTCGCGTCAGGACGGGCTTGTAGGCATCTGCATCCACAGGGTGCAGATGCGTGTCGTAGAAGCGTGAGCCGATGCAGACGTCGCAGTCGCCGCTACGCACCTTGTCGAGCACCCTCAGAAGTTGGGCGGCGGGGTGCTGACCGTCTCCATCCACGCGTCCGACGTAGTCGTATCCGGCTGATCCCGCAAAGAGGTAGCCGGTCTGGACCGCGGCGCCGATTCCCTGGTTGAACGGCAGCGACGCAACGATCGCACCGGCTGCCCTGGCAACCGCAGCAGTACCGTCGGTCGAGCCGTCATCGACAACGAGGACGTCAACGCCTGGCAGTTCGGTACGGACGTCGCCAACGACGGTGGCGATGGCTCCCTCCTCGTTGAAGGCAGGGATGAAGACGAGGGTGCGCATGAGTGGGTTCTCGGTGCACATTGTCCCGCCTGTCGGAGACGGTCCGATCAGAGCGGCGTTGAGATGATCGGCGTCATGCCGACGCGCGCAGCAGGTAGGAGCGGTACCGGTCATAGAGACCCGACAGCAGGCGAGCAGCGAACCCACTCATCAGCGGTGAGCTGTCGAGGCGCCCGGCCATCTCACGCAACAGGACCTGATCACGGACCTCACGCTGGCGCTGAACCTCGGCGCGCTGACGGCGCAGCCACGAGCGCAGGCGAAAGATGTCCGTGTAGGAGTGGCGCTTCTCCGCGACCCAGCCATCCCGGCAGGCGACAGCCCAGAGCCCGACCTCAGTGAAGAGCAGGGCCGGCAGAGCGCGAACGAGCGTCGGCGACTCGTAGTTGGCGAGAACCATCAGCAGACGGTTGCGCTCCAGGTGGCGCCACTTGGCCCGGCCCCGGTTGAATTCGTACTGATGGACGACCGTCGCTCGGGGGACGAACCGCACCCGCCACCCGCGCAGACGGGCACGCCAGCATAGGTCGGTGTCCTCGCAGTACAGAAAGTACGGGATGGTGAATCCTCCGAGTTCACGGAAGGCAGCGGCACGGACCATCAGACACGCCCCTGATACGGCCAGGGCATCACGAGCCTGCCCGTGCTCCGCCAACTCCCCAAAGCGGCCCGACCACGAGAGACCGGTGAAGTGCAACGGGTTCTCACCCGCATTGCAGCGGCCGTCCGGAAGCAGGATCTGCGCCCCGCAGATGGCCACGGCGTCGTCCTGGTCGAGCTCATGGGCGAGCTGAGCGCAGAGCTCGGGCGCGGCCTGCGCGTCCGGGTTGATGAACAGCAGATAGTCAGAACGAGCACGTGAGGCTCCAAGCGCATTACCGCCGCCGTAGCCGGTGTTGGCGGGGTTGGCGATGACCGCCAGGTCCTCAGCTGTCGAGAGCATCGCCACGACCGGCTGCTGCGGGTGGTTGTCCACCACGATGATCTCCCGGAGGGCGCGCGTCTGGTGCCGGAGCGCGTCCAAGGTGGGACCAAGGCCCTCGGCGCTGCCGTGGGCAACGACCACGGCGGTGATGGTGGCTGACGGCACGCCCTGGATCTTCCCACGCTCGGAGTGCTGGACGCTTGATCTAGCCAGCGCGGGAATGCTCTGTATCTGTCGGGGATTGAGGCGATACTGATGCGGTGAGGTCTCTTAGAGCCTGCTGCGTGCTCGCCGCGATCGTGTGTTCATTCGCCGCCTACGGGGCGTCCGCAACGCTTGCCGCTGCGTCAGCGGACGTGATCGCGTATGCGGCCAACGAGGGTGACGGCACGGTCACACCGGTCGACGTCACAACTGGGACCGCCGGGACGCCGTTCGGCGTGGGTTCGAGCCCGGCCGCGATTGCGGTGACTGCGGACGGCACCACGTTGCTGGTTGCCAACAGCACCGCCGACACGGTCACGCCGGTGGCCATCGGCAGCGGCGCGACGGGCCTCACCTACACCGCGGGTGCACCGATCTCCGCGGGCAGCGGTCCCGATGCCATCGCGGTCACAACCGACGGCACCACCGCCTACGTCACCGACGACGGCAGCGACACGGTCACGCCGATCACGCTTGACGGCGTCAACATCCCCGGTAACCCGCTCACCGTCTATCCCGGTCCCGACGCGATCGCGCTGACACCCAACGGCGAGCTGGCCTACGTGACAAGTGACAGCGGCTGGGTCACACCGATCGTGACGAGCACCAACGGCATCAGCACCACGCCGCCTGCGATCCGGGTGGGCGCAAATCCCGACGCGATTGCGATCGCGCCCAACGGGAAGACCGGTTACGTGACTGACTCGACCAGCGGCAGCCTGACACAGTTCGCGATCCCATCTGACAAGGTTGGACCGCAGATCAACGTCGGCGCGACTCCCAATGCGATCGCGATCGCTGCGAACGGTGACACCGCCTGGGTTGCGGACAACATCGGCTCAACCAGCGCACCGACTTACGCGCTCACGCCCGTCGCTCTGCCCGGGGGTGAGCAGGGCCCATCGATCGTGCTGCCCGCGGAGCCCAGTGCGATCGCGCTCTCCTCAGACGGCAACACCGCGTACGTGACCGAGTACTCCAGCGATCAGTTGATACCGGTAAACCTCACAACCGGGATCGCCGGGGCTCCGGTCACGGTCGGCACGGAGCCGAGCGCGATAGCGCTGACGCCGGCGAGTTCCACGGTCAGCACCAATCCGGTCCAGTACACGTTCCCGGTCACCGGCCAGCAGACCGGCACGATCGGTAATCAGACGCTGACGCTGAGCTTCAGCGGCAAGACCACCTCACCGACAGCCGTCTGCCTGAAGCCGGCTGGAACGGTCACCTCACGCTTGACGTCGAAGTCGGTCAAGCGCGGCAGGGCCCTGGTCTTCGTCAGCGCCAAGATCACGCTCGCAAAGACCACAAAGCGCGTCAAGCACCTACCGGCCACGGTCAAGCTTCCGCTGAAGGGCCTGAAGAGCGGCGCTCACACGATCACGGCGAGTCTGGTCTACCGGCGGCGCACCGCGTCAGGCCGGGCGCGGAACTCCACCAAGAGGCTGCGCACCAGCATCAAGATCTGTTAGGGGCTCGTGAGCCTCAGGCTTCGGCCGCCAGGTGAACCTCGCCGGCGTCAAGCCGGTCTTCGCCCCCGTCGGCGAGTCTCACGACCAGCCGGCCGCTCTCGTCGATGCCGGCCGCGGTGCCGGTCCCGTTTGCCCAGGTCACCCTCTGCCCGAGCAGTGCGTCCCGGGTGCGGACGTCCGCGAGGACGTCCGCACCCGGGACGGCCAGCCAATGCTCCAGCGCCGACCCCAGGCTCACGAGCATCGGCTCAACATCGGCCTGGGTCAGGCCAAGTGAGCCCGCACGTTGCGCCAGCTCCGGCGGGAAGTCCTGTGGCATCAGTGCGACGTTGATGCCGACGCCCAACACGGCCCACGCCTCCTGGGGTCGTCCCTCAACCAGGATGCCGGCGACCTTGCGGCCGTCGAGCAGCACGTCATTGGGCCATTTGAGGCGCGCCGCGGTGCCACAGACCTCAGCGACGGCGGCCCCGGCGGCAAGTGAGAGCAGCGATGGAGGATCACGGATCACCCAGGAGCAGACGAGCGAAGCGCCAGGCCGCGCGGTCCAGCTGCGCCCCTGGCGCCCGCGACCCGCCACCTGCTCAGCCGCGGTCACCAATGTCCCGTGGGGAGCTCCGCGCGAGGCGAGGTCACGGGCAAGCAGGTTGGTTGAGTCGATCCGCCGCAGGTGCACCCGCGGACTGCCAAGCCGTCGCCGCACCAGCCGGCTCCCGCTAGACCGCGCCGACGATCGCCGCCAGCACCCCGTCAATGTCGTGGTCGTTGGCCTCGACGTCCGGCACCAAGCCGTGTGCCCGTAGCTCATCGCTGGTGACGGGACCGATGCTGACAAGCGCTGGACGACGACCAGGAGCGCCGGTCCAGGCCTCGACGCCGCCGACCGACTCCAGGAAGTTGCGCACTGTTGAGGCTGAGGTGAAGGTGATGAAGTCGGCGCTGTTGATCGCCTCAATCTGCTCACCGTCAAGCCGTTCGATCACCGTCTCATAGACCTGCAGGATCTCCACCTCGGCACCGCGGGAGCGGAGCGCGTCCGGGAGCACATCGCGCGCCTCCTTGGCGCGCGCAACCAGCGCGCGCTTGACGGGCAATGACTCCAACTCGGCGATAAGAGCCTCCGCGACGGCACGGTCGGGCATGAAATCACAGTGAATTCCCCGGCTCGCGAGGGCTCGGCTCGTGCCCGGGCCGATCGCCGCCACGCGTGTCCGCGAGCTGAACGCCCGTGTATCGAGCCCGGCTGCGTCCAGCCGCTCAAAGAGCGCCTCCACCCCGTTGGGGCTGGTGAAGCAGATCAGATCAAAGTCGTCCAGCTCAGGGACGGGGCCAGAGATCGTCTGCGTACGGATCACCGGAGCCTGAACCACGTCTGCGCCGAGCGCTCGCAGCTGGACCGCCAACTTCGAGGCCTGAGCGCGAGCGCGGGTCACAGCGACTCTCCTGCCGTGCAGTGGCCTTGATTCAAACCAGGCGAGCTTCTCTCGCAGTGCCGCGACCGGCCCGAAGATCGCGATCGTCGGCGCCTTGATGCGCTCGTCAAGCGCAACCTGGGCCACGGTCGCGAGTGAGGCGACTACGGCCCTCTGGCCCGGGAGCGTTCCCTGCTGCACCAGTGCTGCCGGCTCGTCCGGGGAGCGCCCCCCGGCCATCAGGCGAGCGGTGATCGCCGGCAGCTGCTTGACACCCATGAAGACCACGAGCGTCCCGGGAAACGCAGCCAGCGCCTGCCAGTCGAGCGAGGACTCGGGCTTTTCCGGATCCTCATGGCCGGTGAGGAACGCGACCGAGGAGGCGAGCGCGCGATGCGTCACGGGGATGCCGGCGTAGGCCGGCGCTGCGACGCCGGAGCTGACACCGGGCACCACCTCAAATCGGATCCCAGCCTCCAGCAGCGCCTCTCCCTCCTCACCACCGCGCCCGAACACGAACGGGTCGCCGCCCTTCAGGCGCACCACTGAAGATGAGCTGCGGCCGTGCTCCACGGTCAGCCTGTCGATCTCACTCTGGGCCATCGAGGGACCGTGGCCCTCCTTGCCCGCGTAGATCAGCTTCGCGTCCGGACGGGCGCCCTCAAGCGCGGTCACCGGGATCAGGCGGTCGTAGATGATCACGTCAGCATCCGCGATCAGCTCGAGTGAGCGGGCGGTCATCAACCCAGGGTCGCCAGGTCCTGCGCCAACGAGATACACGGTCATGCCGCCGCCATCGCCTCGGCCGCGTCGAGCAGCTCTCGGGCCCCAACTGAGATCATCCGGTCAGCGAGTGCTCTGCCAACCTCGTGCGGCTCGCCTGTCAGCTCATCTGTGATCGAGTGGGAGCCGTCCGGGAGGCCGATCCAGGCGCGCAGGTGTGTGTGCTTGCCGACGGAGATCGCGCTCGCGCCAAGAGGGGTGTTGCAGCTGGCGTTCAGGGCGCTCGCCAATGCCCTCTCGGCCAGCACACAAGCCTGTGCAGACCGGTCCGAGAGCTGTTGGATCTCTGTGATCGTGGTGGCGGCGTCAGCCCGCGTCTGAAGCGCGAGCGCTCCCTGGCCGGGCGATGGCACCAGGCCCTCGAGCAGACCACCAACCTCCCCTTCTCTGCCGAGCCGCCGCACGCCCGCCAGCGCCAGCACGATCGCGTCGGCCTGACCCTCCGCGAGCTTGCGCAGGCGGGTGTCGACGTTGCCGCGCAGCTCCACGATCTTCAGGTCCTCGCGCAGCGTTCGAATCTGGGCGGCACGACGCAGGCTGCTCGTGCCGACGCGCGCGCCTGGCTCCAGCTGGTCGAGTGAGCCAACCCCGCAGATCACGTCACTTGAATCCTCGCGCCGCGGGATCGCGGCGATGACCGTGCCGTCCGCGATCTCCCCCGGGACGTCCTTTGCGCAGTGAACCGCGACGTCTATGCGGCCGTCGAGCAGCGCTCGCTCGAGCTCGGAGGTCCAGCGGGCCTTGTCACCCCCGCCCTCGCCGCGATCGCCCGTGGTCGTGATCTTCACCAGCTCGCTCTGAACACCCCGGGTCTGCAGCTCGTCGCTCACCCAACCGGCCTGCCAGAGCGCCAGCGTGCTGCCTCGCGTACCGATCCGCATCAGGTCGCCCCCACTCGGACCGACCACTACCGCCGGCTCTGTGGCAGCTGCCTGATTTCGCTCAGAGCTTCAGAGTCGGCGGCGGCGTCCTGCAGCGCGCTCTGGTCGTCAACGTTCAGGCCGAAGAGATCGCGCACCAGCGCCATACGGGCGTGCACGCGGTCATCGCGCAGCTCCTTGATCCGTGCGGTCGGGTGGTGCAGCAGCCGGTTGACAATCGCGCGTGCGATCGCGTCGACGCGCTCGAGATCACGCTCGGAGGCGGACTCCCAGCGGCCCTCATTCTCGCTCACCACGTGCTCCGCGATATCGGCCGCATGGGTGCGCAGCGCCGCCAGCGTCGGCAGCACCTCGAGCGAGCCGAGCCAGGTGGCGAAGCTCTGGATCTCCTCCTCGACTATGCCCTCGGCCTTGCGTGCCTCGCCCTGGCGAACCTTGCGGTTGCGGGTCACGACCGCGTCCAGATCGTCGACATCGTAGAGCGAGACGCCCTCGAGCTCGCCGCAGGCGGCGTCGATGTCACGCGGAACGGCGAGGTCGATCATCAACATCGGCCGGCCATCACGCGCCGCCATCACCTCGGACAGCTCCTCTGACTCGATCAGCAGGTGCGGTGACGAGGTGGCCGAGACCACGACATCGGCACGGGTCAGCACCTCCGGGAGATCGTCGAAGCTGACGCTGGCCGCGTTGAAGTGATCCGCCAGGCTGATGGCACGGTCACGGCGGCGGGTGGCCACGAACACGAGCGAGCCACCGGCGTCAGCGAGTGCGCGAGCGGCCAGCTCACTGGATTCGCCGGTGCCGATCACCACCACCAGCCGGCCTTTCAGGTCGCCGAGAGTCTCCCTGGCGAGCGTAGCGGACAGTGAGGGAAGGCTGAGGTGGCCCTCAGAAAGCGCGGTCTCGGTGCGCACCCGCTTTCCGGTGGCGAGCGCGGCCTTGAAGAGGTGGTTGGTGAGCGGCCCCGCCGTCTCCTTCGCCAGCGCGGCCTCATAGGCGCGCTTGACCTGGCCTTGGATCTGGTCCTCACCGACGATCATCGACTCGAGACCCGAGCTGACCCGATAGAGGTGACGGGCGGCGTCGCAGTTGCGGTGCGCGTAGATGGCGCCGCTCAACGCCGTAGGCCGGATGCTGGCCTGCCGGGCCAGCATCCCGAGCACCGCGCTCTCCGCCTCGACCGGGTCGTTGACCACCAGGTAAAGCTCGGTCCGGTTGCAGGTGGAGATCGTCACGACCTCCTGGATCTCGGAGACGCCATGCAGGTCTCGCAGGAAGTCAGCCGCGCGCGCCTGCGTCAGCGCCAGGCGCTCACGCACCTCGACCGGCGCGGTCTTGTGGGAGACGCCTATCGCCAGGAGCTCGCTCATGCGACCTGCTCGGAGTCCGGTAGTCGTTGGCGCGCGGTCGCCTCCTGGCGCTCGCGCTCCTCAAGCAGCAGCTTCAGCTCCTGGATCTCCGCCTGGTTGCCGTGCAGGCGACGGGCCATGATGCCGAGATAGACGACCAGCATCAGGATGAAGACGATGTACGCCCCGGCGACGTACTTGCCGGCAGCGTGCAGCGGTAGTGCCGGAGCTTGCGCGAACAGCGTGATCATTGCGGGGCCGCGCTCCTTCCCAACGGGCGCAGAGCGTCGTCACCGAGCAGGCGACGACGAAGCCGACGGGTCTCGATGCGCGTCTGCTTGGCGGCCATCTCGTACTTCATCAGGGTCGTGAACAGCAGCGCGATCGCCAGCAGCGAGCTGTAGAAGGCGAGCTTCATCGAACCCGGCAGGTTGCCACCTTCGAGGTTCAGCACGCGCGGGTGCAGGAACTGTGTGGAGAGCCGCACGACTATGAAGTTGATCGGCACGAAGGCCCCGCAGACGATCGCAAAGACCGCCCCGTACCGAGCTTGGCGCTCGGGGTCCTCAATCGAGAAGCGCAGCGGCTGGTAGGTGCAGAAGAGCAGGATCACGATCAGATACGACACGAGCGTCGGCTCCGACCAGACCCACCAGTGGCCCCAGGAGGCCTTGGCCCAGATTGAGCCGGCCAGCAGGCCGCCGACCGCGAAGATCAGTGCCATGTGGATCGCGCAGTACGAGCGCATATCCCACTCGCGCCTGCCAGTCCGCAGATATGCGACCCCGAAGACGCCACCCAGCGTGAAGCCGGCCAGTGAGACGATCGCGAGCGGCACATGGATATAGAAGATCTTCTGGATGAAGCCCTGCTCAGCGTCGAGCGGCGCATAGAAGAAGACGAGCGCCAACGACACCGTGAGCATCACGGCGGTGGCGATCGTCAGACCGCGCAGATGCCGAACATGAGTGGTCATCGTCAAATCGGGAACGTCTTCATGGGGACTTCCGCGCGCCTCCCGCTATTCCTCAAGCAGGAAGTCGAACACGGCGTACGCCAGCAGCGCGTTGAAGAGATCATAGAGCGCCAAAACCGCCAGCCACTTGGCCGGCGGCGACCCGGTGGCGTGCTGGGTGAGCAGCGGGCCGATGCCGCGCGCGGTCGCGATCAGCGCCGGTAACAGCAGCGGCAGGCCGATCACAGGGCCGATCAGGTCGCGAGCACGGGTGTGGACCGCGATTGCGGAGACGAAGGTGCCGATCACGGCGAAGGCGACATCGCTGAGCACAAGGATCAGCAGCACCCCCGGCAGCGAGGAGCCGAGGTGTGGCGGCGCCAGGAAGAGCGCGAACGCCGGCAACGCCACGACCTCGAGTACCAGCAGGTACAGGAACAGCGCGGCGGCCTTGGCGACGAGCATCGCCGTGCGATCGACCGGCGCCAGCAGGAAGGCGTCGAACCCGCCCTGCTCACGCTCCGCCACGAACAGGCGGTTGATGCCTAGCATCGCCGCGAACAGCAGCGTGATCGTGAGCACACCTGCCGCCAGCTGTCCCGAAACCTGGTTCTGGTTGAGGCCGAAGTGGAAGATGATGAAGGTGACGACCGCAAGCATCGCCATCGCCGGGACCGTCTCCAGCGTGCGGCGCTCGAGCAGCAGATCCTTGCGCAGGATCGCCATTGCGGTCCTCATGCAAGCCCTGTTCTCATCCGAGTCCCACTCCCGGCCTCACGCGTACAGAGCCCTGATGGTGGCCTCATCGATCCCCGACGGCGGGCCGACGTAAGCGGCGCGGCCCGCGTTCAGCGCCAGCACCAGATCGGCGTCGGCGAGTGCCGCCTGCGGATCGTGACTGGTCAGCACGCGCGTCGTGCCCGACGAGCGTCCGATCAGCGGCTCGACGAGCTCACCGGCAGCCGGGTCAAGGTTCGATCGCGGCTCATCGAGTAGCAGGATGCGCGGCTCGTGCAGGACCGCGCGCGCCACTGTCAGGCGCTGAACCATGCCACGGCTGAGAGCCCGCACGGGATCGTCGGCCCGGCGCTCCATCCCCACTGCACTCAGCAACTGCTCGACGCGCTCAGGCGCGACCCGATGCAGACGTGCGTGGTACGTGAGGTTCTCGCGACCACTGAG
>Ga0181537_10002187_pt1 | contig 17375 bp, 11 predicted proteins | sample PEATcosm2014_Bin_39_FD_119765 | JGI IMG/M metagenome (GOLD analysis project Ga0181537, IMG submission 119765) | Peatland microbial communities from MTU Mesocosm Facility, Houghton, MI, USA - PEATcosm2014_Bin23_10_metaG | ecosystem: Environmental > Terrestrial > Soil > Wetlands > Peat | place... | reverse complement strand
TTCGATGGGAATATCCATTTTCAGAAAAGTTGAGATCTGGTAATTGTCCGCCTGCTTAGGATCCGTTTCGTGGGTCGAGCCATCGAGCAGATGCAGGTGAAGGTGGTCTGCGCCCTCGCTGACTACGATGCCTTCCTTGGCCAGAGTGACGCGAGGGTTCGAGGAGTCGGATGTGTCTGCGAGAAAAACGCCTTTCCACACCGCCGCGCCCTGTCCACTGTGGACATCCTGCACATAAAGCACTTTCCCCGGAAAACCTTCGTAGAAAACCCGCGGCTGGATTTCAAACGATACCTGCGATCCCTTGAGCTGATCTTCGAGTCGCACCAGCGCCGCCTGGGAATACGGCGCAAGATAGATTCCGTTGGCCAGCGCCAGCAGCCATGCGGCGATCACAAAAATCGAGAGCGCGCGCAGAAAACTCCAGATACTCATTCCGCTGGCGCGCATCGCGGTGATTTCGCTGTCTGCGGCCAAGCGGCTTAGGCCAATCAGAATCCCCACCAGTACGCTCATGGGGATGGTGTAGGTAAGTGCTAGCGGAACGGTGAACAGGAAAATCTCCGCCACGCTGGGCAGCGGCGCGCTGGCGCGAACCACGAGTTCAAGAATGCGCCCCAGGTCACGCGTAAAAAGAACGAACGTGAAGATCGCCGCCCCGATCAGGGCGTGCGCGACAACCTCGCGCAGAATATAGCGGGTGAGAATCCGCATGGCGGCGGTGCTTTAGCCGAGCATAGCATGCCCGCAGACTGCGACGCGGAAGGGGTCGTGGAAGAGCGGCGCTTCAGCGCCGCGTGAGGCGTCCTCTGTGAATAGGGGCTTTAGCCCCCGTCCGCCTTGAAGAACAACGCCGCTAGCGGCGGCAAAGTCAGATTCAGCGAAAACGGCCGCCCGTGCACGGGTATGGGCTGGGCCTGGGCGCCACCCAGGTTCCCCATCCCGCTGCCTCCGTATTCGCGCCCGTCGCTGTTCAGCAGCTCGCGCCAGTAGCCTCCGTGGGGAACACCCACCCGGTAGCCGATGCGGGGCACCGGCGTGTAATTGCAGGCGACCAGCACCGTGTCGCGCGGTGACTCGCTTTTGCGCAGCAGAGAAATCGTGCTGGTGGCATTGTCGTTGCAGTCTACCCACTCGAATCCATCCACCGTGTTGTCGAGCACGTGCAGCGCAGGCTCGCTGCGATAAACCCGGTTCAGTTGCTCCATCCAGGCCTGCACGCCGCGGTGAACGGGATACTGGATAACATCCCACTCCAGGCTGGTGTCATGCGCCCATTCGCGTACCTGCCCAAACTCGCATCCCATGAACAGCAGCTTCTTGCCCGGCTGCGCATACATGTAAGCAAACAGCAGACGCAGGTTGGCGAAGCGCTGCCACTCGTCGCCCGGCATCTTGCCGATCAGCGACCCTTTGCCGTGCACCACTTCGTCATGCGACAGCGGCAGCACAAAATTTTCGTGGAACGAATACAGCATGCGGAAGGTCAGCTGGTTGTGGTGATACTTGCGGTGAATGGGATCGTTGCGGAAATATTCCAGCGTGTCGTGCATCCAGCCCATGTCCCACTTCATGCCGAAGCCGAGCCCGCCCAGGTAGACGGGTTTTGAAACCATGGGCCACGAAGTTGATTCCTCCGCCGTGGTCTGCACGTCGGGATGCTCTTTGTACACTTCCTGATTGAATCGCCGCAGAAAATCAATGGCGTCAAGGTTCTCGCGGCCGCCGAATTTGTTCGGAATCCACTCGCCCTGTTTACGCGAATAATCCAGATACAGCATTGACGCAACCGCATCCACGCGCAGTCCGTCGACATGATATTTATCGAGCCAGAACATGGCGCTCGAGATCAGAAAGCTGCGCACTTCACTGCGTCCGTAATTGAAAATGTAAGTCTTCCAATCGGGATGGAATCCCTGCCGCGCATCGGCGTGCTCATAAAGATGCGTCCCGTCGAAGAACGCCAGCCCGTGCTCGTCGGAAGGGAAGTGCGAAGGCACCCAATCGAGGATCACACCGATGCCGTGCTGATGCAGATAATCCACCAGGTACATGAAATCCTGCGGCGTGCCGTAGCGCGAAGTGGGCGCGAAGTATCCCGTAGTCTGGTATCCCCACGAACCGTAGAAGGGATGCTCCATCACCGGCAGGAATTCCACATGCGTGAAGCCCATGCGCTGCACGTAGTCGGCGAGGCGCGGCGCGGTCTCGCGATAAGTGAGCGGACGATTATTCTCCTCCGGCACGCGCATCCACGATCCGAGATGCACTTCATAAATCGCCTGCGGCGCCCGCAGAGAGTTGCGTTCGCCGCGCTTCTGCATCCAGTCGCGGTCGCCCCATTCATAAGCCAGGTCCCAGACCACGGAAGCTGTCCGCGGCGGCTGCTCGTGCAAAATCCCGACGGGATCGGCCTTATCCACGCTGTAGCCGCCAGCCTGCGATTGGATGTGAAACTTGTAGAGCGCGCCCTGAGGCACGCCCGGAATAAAGCCCTCCCAGATTCCGGACGACCCACGCGGCTCCAGAGGATTCGATTTAGGATTCCACGAATTAAAGCTTCCCACCACCGAGACCGACCGCGCATTCGGAGCCCACACGCTGAACTCCGCTCCCGCCTGGCCCCTCTGCGTCACCAGATGCGCTCCCATCTTGTCGTACAGCCGGTAGTGGCTGCCCTCATTGAAAAGATAAAGGTCCTGGTCGGTAAGAAGCTGCGGCGTGGCGACGGCGGCCTTCGATTCGGGGCTCATAAATGGCGCAAGATGTGCGCGGGACCTGCGGCTTTAGTGTACCGGAAGCGGGTCGACTCGACGGGAATGGGGTCTGTCTCGCATGTACATAATTTTGCGTTATGTGTACATCCACGATATTCTAATGAAGCCAAAATGAACAGGGAGATCGTATGGTCACAGCAAGAAATCGCACGCACAAACACTTTCAGTTGGACGCCGGAAAAATCAAGCGCGCCCAGAAGGTCTTTAAGGCCAGGACTGAGACCGAGGCGATCGAGCGTGCTCTGGATTTTGCGATCAACGAACACGAGAAGAACCGACTGGTGGCCGAGGCGAACGAAAGGTTTGTCCGCAGCGGTATCGAAATAAAGGACATGTAAGGGAAGTTCGGTGATTAAGTGCAGGCCGCTCTCTTCGATACGTCCATCTACGTAGCCGCTCTGCGGAGTGGCGACGATGGAGCCCTCGCGATCCGTCAGTTGGACTCCGGCTCTGCGGTATGGCTGAGCTCGGTCGTGCTCGAGGAACTCTACGCCGGTGCCGGGGACCGAGATCGACCTGTCGTGGAGCGGCTGGAACGGGATTACGAGCGCGTGAAGCGAGTTCTAGTGCCAAATCTCAGCGACTGGACTGAAGCGGGACGGGTGCTGTCGCGCCTGGCAGCGAAGTATGATTTCGAACCGATCGGCCGAGGGCAGCTGACCAACGACGCATTAATCGCGATGAGTGCCGGGCGCCAGGGCATCAAAGTGATTACGACGAACGATCGGGATTTCCGTAGGCTCGCCGAATTCCGCAGCTTCCAGTGGCAGGTAACTACGGTCTAACGCGAATCCCGCCATGCTAGACTGACTCCTCGAATCATGCCCGCCCTCCGTGTCATCCTGCTCTGGCACCAGCACCAGCCTTTTTACAAAGACCTGGTCTCCGGCGAATACCGGCTGCCCTGGGTTCGTCTCCATGCTTTGAAAGACTATTACGGCATGGTCAAACTGCTCGATGAATTTCCCCACGTCCACCAGAACTTCAACATTGTGCCGTCGCTAATGGTCCAGATTCAGGACTACGTTGCCGGCACCGCCCGGGACCCGTTTCTGGCTGTAGCGTCAAAGCCCGCCAAGGATTTATCGGTCGGCGAACGCCGCTTCGCCCTGCAATATCTGTTTCAGGCCAACCCCATCAATCTGATCGGACGCTATCCCCGCTACCGCGAGCTCTGGGAGCGTTTCCGCGAACACGGCGACTCGGCCGAGCGCGCCGAACGATATTTTCAGCCGCAAGATTTCACCGACCTCCAGGTCTTATCGCAAATCGCCTGGTTTGATGAGTTCTTTCTCGAAGATAAGGACGTCGCCGCGCTGGTCACCAAAGGCCATCATTATTCGCTCGACGATCAGACTTTCGTGATGGCTCGCGAAAGGGAATTGCTGGGCAAGGTTCTGCCGGCCCACACGGCGGCCGCTCAAAAGGGTTCGATAGAAGTCTCCACATCGCCCTTCTACCATCCCATTCTTCCTCTCGTCTGCGATACCAATGCCGGAGCCACATCTTCGCCCGGCCTGCCGCTTCCGCAGAGCCGGTTTCGTCATCCCGAGGACGCGCGGGAACAGATTTTGCGCGGGCTCGATCTGCATCAGAAGATCTTCGGCGTCCGTCCCAAAGGAATGTGGCCCTCGGAAGGCAGCGTCTCTGAGGAATCGTTGGCGATTGCTCACAGCCTGGGCATTCAGTGGATGGCCACCGACGAAGGCGTCCTCGGACGCAGCACTGGCGTCTGCTTTGATCGCGATGGGAACGGCCGCTTGCCCGGGCACCTCGCCGAGAGACTCTACAACATTCATCGTTACGAAAACGGTTCGGCGGCGATGCACCTGGTTTTCCGCGACCACACCATCTCCGACCTCATCGGCTTTGTGTATTCCGGCATGCCTCCCGCCGATGCTGCCGGCCACCTGATCGGCAATATCAAAGAGGCAGCCCGTCCAGTTCTGGCGCAGGGCCGCGACGCCGTTGTCTCCATCATTCTCGACGGCGAAAATGCCTGGGAATACTATCCCAAGTCCGGCCGTGAATTCCTGCGCCGCTTCTACGACGGCTTGCAGCGCGAGCCGGGCGTCGAGGCCGTCACCATCTCAGAAGCGATCGCCCGCCACAAGGATTTCAACCGTCTAACTTCGCTTGTCCCCGGCTCGTGGATCAATGCCAACTTCAACGTCTGGATCGGCGCTCCCGAAGACAATCGCGCCTGGGACTACCTGCATAACGCCCGCGACTTATACACTCAAAATGCCGCCCGCGCCAGCGAAGCGCAGCGCAAACTCGCGTTTGATGAAATCCTGATCGCCCAGGGCAGCGACTGGAACTGGTGGTATGGTCCCGAACATCACTCGGCCAACGACCGCGATTTCGATGAACTCTATCGCGCCCATCTTTCAAATGTCTATCAAGCTCTGGGCGCGATCCCGCCTGACTATCTCTCGCAGCCCATCACGGGCGTCGAAGTGCGTCCCGCCTTCATTCCGCAGACCGCCTACATTCATCCCCACATCACCGGCGACAAAGTACGCTACTTCGAATGGATGGGTTCCGCCATCTACACCGCCGACCATCGCGCCGGATCCATGCACGGCAAGCAGTTTCTGCTGGATGCAGTATATGCGGGGATCGATGCGACGCACGTCTACGGGCGTCTCGATTTCAACGGGGACCTGCCGAAAACCGACTTCGAACTAGTCGTCAACCTGGAATCCTGGGCGGCAACCGAGACCCGGCCGCGTCGCGCCCTGCGCCTCGAGGCCGCGGTACAACAAGGCCGCATCCGTCGCTGGACAGTCGGAGGCGGCACTGAAGAGCGCCATCTGGCCTCATCCACTCACCCGGAGGACGCGGCCAAGTTGGCTTTGCTCCGCAACTTCGAATTCAAGTTGCCCCTGGTCTGGTTGCTGGCGAATCCCGCCACGGCAGGCGCCGGAGCGACAAGCGGCACCCCAAAGCCAGCTGCTCCGATTGCGGCTGCCGACAAGCTACGTCTGCGCTTCAGCCTGTGGCAGAACCGTCTCCCGGTGGACGCGTTGCCCCTGGAAGGGTGGATCGAGCTGCAGCTGCTGAGTGAGGGAGATCTGCTGTACGCCGTGGGGTAACTGGCGAGCCGATGGGATTTGGTTAGCGAGCCAGAAACCGTTACGAACTCTGTCATCCCGACCGCAGCTGCTCATTCCCGTAGAGAATGAACAGCGGAGTGGAGGTTCTGTGCAGCTTTGCACTCCGCCTGCGTCCTACTGCCCGCCGCTTGTCGCAGCGCTCGCCGCCGCTCCAGACACCATCAGCGGCCGATTCAACTCCAGCGTCAACTCCGTTCCCGCCGGCAAAATAGCCGAACGGTGTTTTTCGAGCCAATGCACCGTGGTCGCCGTTGCCACCACCGCACCACCAATCGCCAGTCCCAGTGGACCTCCCGCTAACCCACCGATCAGCATTCCCCCAGCCGTACCTGCGCCCGTCTCGATCTTGTCGCTCTTGTCGAAGCCTGATCCCTTGAACTGCCCTTCAGTATCCACGTCGGAGCCGCGGCCCAGGTTAGTGTCAACCAGCGTCGCGTCCAGAAAATAGCGCTCGCCATTCGGGAAGATCACGGCTTCCGGCAGAATCCCAATGCTCGGCTTGCCCGAGATGCGCCGCGGTTCACTCACCTTGGTCACGCGGCCTTCGACAATCGCGCCTGCCGGAATCATAATCCTGCCACCGAGCATCACCGGCTGACTCAACTTGCCCTGAAAGGGATCTCCAGGCTTATTGCTGAAGGTCGCCAGAGTGGTATCCAGCCTCACCATCAGAGCTGTGCCCGTCGGCACCGCCGGATTCATCTGTGCCACCGCCGTCGCCGCCAGCACCAGAATGCCAGGTAGAACCATAGATTTCTTCATCACGTTTCCTCCGAACCCCAGACTGTCCTTCTAACTCTAGTCCACCACCAAACCGCGCACAACCGGCGAAGCATGCGGGGAACCAGCAGAGACAAGGGTCAGCAGGTTGCCTCAGCAACGTCCTCCATGGTGGCTCAATTTCAGAGCCTTCGCTCAAGGGGTGTCATCCCGGGCGCGGCGACAGCCGGGCGAGGGACCTTACGGCAGCGGACGGCATTGCTGCGGTGAACGGGAATGCCCAGTGCACGAGGCGAAGAGTTTCCTCGCAACCGTGGGCACTGCTCAATTCTCAAGAGCCACGACCATGTCCTCGCCGCCTTGCTCTCATCTTCCATCCGCTATAATCGTTGGTCCAACAACTCACATTCATAAAGGAAACGAAGCTATCCCATGTCGAATATCGCAGGCATTCATGCCCGAGAAGTTCTGGACTCACGCGGCAATCCTACCGTAGAAGCAGAAGTGTTCCTCGGCGACGGCTCCTTTGGCCGCGCCATCGTTCCGAGCGGCGCATCCACCGGTGAGCACGAGGCAGTCGAACTCCGCGACGGCGATACGAACCGGTTCCTGGGCAAAGGCGTGCTCAAAGCAGTCGAGAACGTGAACGACGAGATTGCCGAGGCCCTGGCCAACTGGGACGCCTTCGATCAGCGCGGCCTCGACCACAGGATGATCGAACTCGACGGCACCGAAACCAAGGCCCGTCTGGGCGCGAATGCGATTCTGGCCGTGTCCATGGCAGCGGCGCGCGCGTCTGCGGCGAGTCTCGATATACCGCTCTACCGCTATCTCGGCGGCGCCGGCGCCAACACGCTACCCACTCCCATGATGAACATTCTCAATGGCGGCGCCCACGCCGACAGCAATGTCGACTTCCAGGAATTCATGGTCATGGCCGTCGGAGCCCCTTCTTTTTCGGAGGCTTTGCGCTGGGGAGTTGAAGTATTCCATACGCTGAAGAGCGTGCTGAAAAAACGCGGCTACAACACCGCCGTCGGCGATGAAGGCGGCTTCGCCCCGTCGGTGAAATCAAATGTGGAAGCCGTCGAAGTTGTGCTCGAAGCGATCAGCAAAGCCGGCTACAAGCCCGGAGAAGAAATCTCCATCGCCCTCGATCCCGCCGCCAGCGAGTTTTATCAGGACGGCAAATACGTCTTCAAAAAATCCGACAAATCGGCAAAGAGCTCTGACGAGATGGTGAAATTCTGGGCAAAGTGGGTGAACGACTATCCCATCGTGTCGCTCGAAGATGGCCTCGCCGAAAACGACTGGGACGGCTGGCAGAATCTAACCAAGGAGCTCGGCGGAAAGATTCAACTCGTTGGCGATGACTTGTTCGTCACCAACGTGCAATTCCTGCAAGAAGGAATCGACAAACAGGTGGCCAACTCGATCCTGATCAAAGTGAATCAGATCGGCACGGTGAGCGAAACGCTCGATGCCATCGACCTGGCCCGCCGCAACGGCTATACCTCAGTGATTTCGCACCGCTCCGGCGAAACCGAAGACACATTTATCGCCGATCTCGCAGTGTCCACCGGTGCCGGCCAAATCAAAACCGGCTCCGCCTCCCGCACCGACCGCATCGCCAAATACAACCAGCTGCTGCGCATCGAAGAGGAGCTGGGCGCAACGGGAAGATTCCTGGGCCTAAAGGCACTGAACTACAAAGGGTAAGAAAGGTTTGTGGGGGGAAGAGCTTGTGTGGGGACGGGCGCCTCGCCTGTCCGCGCGGAGCGCAGCTCCGCAGCAAGACAAATGAATTCCTACACAGAACTGACGGCAATGAAGACTGAAATGACAACTTGACGACCCGGGCGCGTCCTACCCCGTAGCTCCACGTCTCCGCGGAAACATTTCCCCAATCCGCTTGATCTCCGCGCCCACTCCCCGCAGCTTCTCCTCGATATTCTCGTAGCCGCGATCCAGGTGATACACGCGGTCGATGATAGTCTCCCCATCGGCGACCAGCGCCGCCAGCACCAGCGACGCGGAGGCCCTCAAGTCAGACGCCAGCACCGCCGCCGCGCTCAGCGGAGTCTTGCCGTGCACGACAGCTTTGCGTCCTTCGATCTTGATATTCGCGCCCATGCGCACCAGTTCCTGCGCGTGCATAAAGCGGTTCTCGAAAATATTTTCCGTAATCACCGACATGCCTTCGGCCTGCGTAGCCAGCGCCATGAACTGCGCCTGACAATCAGTGGGGAATCCGGGATATTCCTCAGTCGTCATATCCGCTGCGGTAAACGGATTGTCGCCCATCACCCGCACGGAATCGCCAGTGGCCTTGGTCTTGACGCCCACCTCCTTGAGCTTGGCGAGCACCGCGCCCAGATGAGCCGGATCGCAGCCCGTGACGTTGAGATCGCCCCCCGTCATCGCTCCCGCAATGATGAACGTGCCCGCCTCGATGCGGTCAGGAATGATGCGATGCTTGGCGCCTTTCAGTTTGCTCACGCCGGTCACGCGAATCGTAGACGTACCCGCGCCCTGAATCTTCGCTCCCATTTTATTGAGCAGCTCGGCAAGGTCCGCGACTTCCGGCTCGCGCGCGCAATTCTTCATCACAGTCTCGCCCTCGGCCAACGTCGCGGCCATGAGCAGGTCTTCGGTGCCTGTGACTGTAATCTTGTCGAAAATAATTTCGGCGCCTTTGAGGCGATCCGTTCGCGCCTCCACGTAGCCGTGATCCTGCGTGATCTTGGCGCCCAGAATTTCCAGTCCTTTAATGTGCAGGTCGATGGGCCGCGACCCAATCGCGCAGCCGCCCGGCAGCGAAACGCGGGCGTGGCCACAGCGCGCCACCAGCGGTCCCAACACCAGCGTGGAAGCCCGCATGGTTTTCACAAGTTCATAATTAGCTTCGGGTGCGACCAGCGTCTTGCAATGGATGGTGGTGCGATGCTGCGCCCGTCCGTAGCCGAGTTCCACTTCCGCGCCCATCGCGGTCAGCAGGTTGCGTGTGGTTTGAATGTCGCGCACCTGGGGAATATTTTCGAGAATCACAGGTTCATTCGTAAGCAGCGCCGCCGCCATGCAGGGAAGCGCCGCATTCTTCGCCCCGCTGACGCGAATCGTGCCCAGCAGCGGCTCTCCGCCGCGAATAACAAGTTTGTCCATATGCAAGAAGTCCTTAGGAAGTCCTTACTGAAACCTTATTTTAGCGGGGAACGACCACGGGTGTGGTTAATCGGGAGGGCACGGCCTACTGGGGAACCACTCCCAGCCAGGCTGAGGGCAACGACGCAGCCAGCCGCGTGACACATGGGACAGCCGCCCCCGGCTGTCGGGTCGAGCGGAGCTCGACTCGTGGTTGCATTTCGATCTTGACTGTGGCCAGCAGGGCGCTCGCTCACATGGGTTTCGCGGCCGCAATCGCCTGCCGCACATGCCCTTTCACCTTCTTAAGCGCAGCAACAGCCTGGGTCCGGTTCACACCCGTGGCCAACATCACCAGCGCCACCGGAGTCCGTCCCCCGGACGCTTCTAACGTCCGTCCAGCCGTCTTCGAATCAGCCCCCGTGGCTTGCTCCAGAATACTAATAGCCCGCTGGGTCAGCTTCTCGTTCCTGGGCGAAACATTCACCATCAAGTTGCGGTAAACGTAGCCCAGCCGCGTCATCGCCCCGGTCGAAATCGTGTTCAGCACCATCTTGTGCGCGGTGCCCGCCTTCATGCGCGACGATCCCGCCAGCACTTCCGGCCCCACTTCCGTGACGATGGCAAAGTGCGCCGCGCGCTCGAGAGGCGACTTGCGATTGCAGGTAAGCGCGACGGTCTTTGCGCCGCGACGGCGCGCCTCGGCCACCGCAGCCACGGTAAACGGAGTACGCCCGCTGGATGCGATGCCGATCACCACGTCATACTTGCCCGGTTTGCGTTTTCTCATCTCCGCGCGCCCCAGCTCCTCGTCGTCTTCGCTCGCTTCCGTGGCGGACGCCAGCGCTTTCGGGCCGCCCGCAATAATGTATTGCACCGTCCGCGGATCTACATTGAACGTGGGCGGGCATTCCGAAGCGTCGAGGGCCCCAATGCGTCCGCTGGTCCCGGCTCCAACGTAAATGAGCCGTCCGCCGTGCCGCAGCCCGGCGGCGACCAGATCGATCGCACGCGCGATCTGCGGCAGAGCGCGGCGCACCGCGAGCGCGACCACCGCGTCTTCCGCGTTGATCAGGCTGGCAATTTCGAGCGACGACTTGCGGTCGAGATCGTCGGCGTCCGGATGCGACTGCTCCGTACGCAGACGGCGCAGCTCGCCTGTCTCCTTTTCTTTCTTAGCTTTCAAAAATGTCCTTTCCACCAGACCCGTCCAGAGCTTCCACCACAGCGTCGTGAAATTTCGGCCGGACCCGTTTGATCGCCTGACTCGAAACTTGGTTCGAACTGTCAGGCCAGGTCCGGTTCGTCAACAAGACTACAGAAAGTTCCCGCGCCGGGTCGATCCACAGAGAGGTTCCCGTATAGCCGAGGTGACCGTAGGCGTGCGCCGAAAAATATTTCCCGGACTGCGAGGGCGACGAAGGGGTGTCCCATCCCAGGGCGCGAGAAGATGCCCGAGAAGTGGGTGCCGGCGCGGCTTCTCGCCGCGTGAACAGAGCGACAGTCTCGGGGCGCAGAATCGGAAGCCCACTGCCGAGCATGGCATGCGCGAAGAGGGCAAGGTCCCCGGCGCTCGAAAAAACTCCGGCGTGCCCGGCCACTCCGCCCAGCACGCTGGCGTTTTCGTCCTGCACTTCACCTTGGATAATGCGCTTGCGAAACATGCGGTCGTCCTGCGTAGGCGGGATTTGAGCGCGGGCTTCAAGCGGTGGATTGTAAGTGGTTTGCCCCATGCCCAGCGGTCCGAAGACTTCGCGCTGGCAGAAGCGATCGAGCGTTTCCACCGCCACACGCTCCAGCGCCTCGCCCAAAACAATAAATCCAATGTCACTGTATTCGGCACGAGATCCCGGCTCGGCAACCAGCGGCGTGGTAAAAGCGGCCCGCAATAATTCCTCGCGCGCACGCGCTTTAAGGAACAGCTTCTCGTAGGCAGGCAAGCCCGACGAATGCGCCAGCAACATACGCAACGTGACCGCTCGCCGCCGAGCATCGCCATCTCGAGCAAACTCCGGAACGATCCCAGCCACCGGCGCCTCCAGATCGAGCAACCCGCGCTGGTAGAGGACCATGGCCACCGTCGTGGTCGCCACCACTTTCGAAACCGATGCCACGTCGAAGAGCGTATCGGGTGCGACCCGAGTCGAATGAGAATCGTAGGTGAAGCGTTCAAAGGCCTTCAGCGCCACCAGTCGCCCGCGATGCGTCACCGCAATGCTGCTTCCGGGAAACACGCGATCAGCAATGGCGGTCTCGATGATGGAGAAGGCAGAGGAAAAAATGCGGTCCTGTTGCTCGAAGCCTAGCAACAACGGCGGCACGAAGCTGCCGAGAATACCTGAATTCAAGCTGTCCGCCCCCGCCTCATCGATGGTTAGAGGATACGACACCCCAGGTCACCCCATGAAACTCAATATCACACAGTCCAATACAGCCTAGAATATGGCACAGACGGCACCCGTTACCTGAGTTTGTTGAGTCCTACCGCCGGCGTTGTGTAGAGTCAGAGTATCCTTTCTGCAAATACCAACTCGCTGACGCCGCCAACGACTGCCTCGATCATGTCATCCCGATCCAGCATGTCACCCCGAACGCGGCGAAACCGGGTGAGAGACCTTACGATGCGCATAGACCAGCATTACGGCGCGCGAGCACCTTTTCGAGCGCTGGCACCGCGGGCTTTCCTTGCGATTGTCACGCTTGTCTTGCTCGCAGTAACCACCGCGGCTGCCGTCTCGCACCCAGAAGCACAATCGATCGCAGCAGTTGTCGCTTCCGCCGCCGCGCCCCCAGTGCGCCTCGGCGCCGTGGACGCGATCATCGAGCAAGCGATTGCGGATGGAAACATTCCCGGCGCGGTCCTCATCGTTGGCCACAACGACAAAGTCGTCTACCGCAAGGCCTACGGCCGCCGCGCCCTTGAACCCAAGCGCGAGCCCATGACGCTCGATACCGTCTTCGATCTCGCATCCCTGACCAAAGTCATCGCCACCACCACGGCCGTCATGCAGTTGGTGGAACTCGGGAAAGTTCGCCTCAACGATCCCGTAGCCAAGTACCTGCCGGACTTTGCGCAGAACAGTAAAGAGGACGTCACAGTGCGGCAACTCCTCACTCACTATTCCGGCTTCGAGCCCGATCTCGATCTGAAAACGCCCTGGGAAGGGAAAGAAACCGCCTACCACATGGCGTTCGCGGAAACGCTGCAGAATCCGCCCGGCTCGGCATTCGTCTACAGCGACATTAATTTCATCACGCTGGGCGCGCTGGTCGAAAAGGTTTCCGGCGAGCCGCTGGACCAATACACCACACGCCATATCTTTACGCCTCTGAAAATGCTGCACACGCGCTTCGTTCCTCCGGCATCGTGGATACCAAAGATCGCCCCCACGCAGTATGACGAAAATGAGCACATGCTGCGCGGAGTCGTCCACGATCCCACTGCGCGGCGCATGGGCGGCGTCGCCGGCCACGCGGGCCTGTTTTCCACCGCCGACGATCTCTCGAAATTTGCTCAGGCGTTGCTGAACGGTGGCGCGGGCATTCTCTCGCCGCTGGCCGTAGAAAAAATGACCACGCCCGAGACCCCGCCGGCCGCTCCGCTGCTGCGCGGATTCGGCTGGGACATCGATTCGCCCTTCTCCTCGAATCGCGGCGATCTGCTTCCCGTCGGCTCCTTCGGCCACACCGGCTTTACCGGAACATCGATGTGGATCGATCCCACCACCCAGACCTACATCATTTTGCTCACCAACGCTGTGCATCCCCGCGGCAAAGGAACCGCAATCGCCCTGCGCTCGAAAGTGGCCACGGAGGTTGCCGCGGCCTTGCCTCTGACCACGGACGAAAAGGAAAAGCTGCGTTGGCTGAGCATCACCGGCTACAACGAGGCCCAAAGCGGTGGACGCCGCATCGGCACCCGTAACGGCGCCGTGAAAAATGGCATCGACGTTTTAGAAGCGCACGCTTTCGATGTTCTGAAACAGCCAGAAGGAAAAAAGCGCATCGGCCTGGTCACCAACCAGACCGGCCTCGATGCCGACGGACGCCGCACCATCGACATACTCGCGCAAGCTCCCGGCATCTCACTCGACGCCATCTTCAGTCCCGAACACGGCGTCACCGGAACCGTCGACACCACCGACATCAACAACTCCAAAGACGTCGCGACCGGCGTCCCGGTCTACAGCGTCTACGGCGCAACCAACGCCATGCGCCACCCTCCCGAAGAAGTCGTGAAGAATCTCGACGCAATCGTGTTCGACGTTCAGGATGCCGGCGTGCGCTTCTACACCTACGAAACCACGTTGGGATATTTTCTGGAAGCTGCCGCCAAAGCTGGCATTGAATTGATCGTGCTTGACCGCCCCGATCCCATCACCGGCTCGTTTGTGCAGGGCCCGGTCTCCGACGCCGGCCGCGAAAGTTTTACAAATTATTGGACTGCGCCCGTTCGTCACGGCATGACCATCGGCGAACTCGCCAAGATGTTCAATGCCGAGCGCCACCTGAACGCCAAGCTCACCGTAGTTCCGCTCGAAGGCTGGCAGCGCGGCGATTGGTTCGATTCGACCGGACTCAGTTGGGTGAATCCCTCGCCCAATTTGCGCAGCGTGACCGAAGCGGCGCTGTATCCGGGCGTCGCGCTGATCGAAGGCACAAACATTTCCGTAGGGCGGGGAACTGACACGCCATTCGAACTCGTGGGCGCCCCGTGGATCAAGAGCCGCGAACTGGCGTCGTATTTAAACGCCCGCACAATCGCGGGAGTGCGCTTTGTCCCCGTCACGTTCACACCGACAGCCGCCGTCTACAGCGGACAGCAATGTCAGGGCGTAAACATTCTCCTCACCGAACGCAACGCTGTTGACGCACCTGAATTAGGTCTGGAGCTCGCTGCCGCCCTGCGCAAACTCTATGCCACCGATTTCAAGATCGAACGCATGACGGAACTGCTGGCGAATCAAACCGCCTTCGAGGCGCTTATCGCCGGGCAAGACCCGCGCCGAATCGCGCAGGATTGGCAGCCAGATCTGGCAACATTCCAGCAGGTTCGCAAAAAGTATCTGATTTATTAGCGACTGCTTTGACCGTGTAGGGCGGACACTCTTGTCTGTCGCCTTTGACGTGTTCTTGACGCTGATTGTGATCGCAGTGACCCAGCTTTGCGGGACAACGAATCTTAGCCCCGGATAAGAAAGGCAGGTTCAGAGGGTGAAGTTGCAGAGATCCCGCAGACGAGTCGCGGTTGCCACCACCTTCCTGGCGTGTTCTTCTTTTCTCTTTTCCCAAAACTCGAATCCGGAAGCCTGCCCGCGCCCCGCAATCGGCAGCCTGTTGACGTCTCCCCCTGAGCTTCGTAGCGTCGACGGAGCTCTCACTGCCAGGCTGTCCTTTCGCACTTCCCTCGATCCCATCGGACAGCCCCGTTACTGCTACATCGATGCCGATGGCCGCCTGGCGCCCACTTTGCGAGTTCATCCCGGCGATTTGATCACTCTGAAATTGAAAAATGACTTGCCCGTCGCCGCGCCATTGGCACCCAGCCACCCGCTACCAACTCCGAATCCATGCGGCCCCGGCGGCCCCGCGCACCTGACCGCGGATTCCACCAACCTGCACTTTCACGGCCTCAGCATTCCTCCCGCTTGCCATCAGGACGAATCGCTGAACACTCTGGTCCGACCCCCAGACTCCGCCTTCGAATATCAATTCCGCATCCCGGCCACTCAGACGCCGGGCCTGTATTGGTACCATCCCCACATTCACGGCAGCAGCGAAGCCCAGGTGCTTGGCGGAGCCTCCGGCGCGCTGATCGTCGAAGAGTCGGAGACGACGGCTGCGGAACCGAAGCGCGAAGCCGGGAAGAAAACTGGGAAGGGAACTGGAGCGGCCGGAGCTGAAACCAGACGGAGCCACCCGAAAGAAAGCCCAGCGACGAAAGACGCAACCACAAATCCGCTCCACCAACTTCTCCCCGAACGCATCTTCGTAATCCGCGATCAGCAACCCGCGCCCGATGCCGAGCGCGGACATCCCGCCAAGGATCTCTCAGTAAATTTCGTGACCGTGCCCTATCCCAGTTATCCGAGGGCGATTCTCCGCACCAGACCTTCGCGCCGCGAATTCTGGCGCGTGCTCAACGCCTGCGCCGATACCTATCTCGACCTGGGAGTCCTCGTCAGCGGAAGGTACCGCCAGTTGGGCCTGGTCGCATTCGACGGCGTCCCGCTCGCCCGCGGCCCCGGCCACGTCGACGGCATTTTCTGGCAGAACGACATTCCCATTCCTCCCGGCGGCCGCGCCGAATTTGTCCTCGACACGCCAGCCGAACACGTCGACGCCGAACTTCTTACTCTCGGCGTCGACACCAGCCCTCCAAACGACGAAGATAATCCGAGGACGCGTACGGCCACGAGCACCACCCCCGTTCCCGAGAATGACGACGCCAACCCTCCGCGGCAGTTGGTCAAGATCATCGCCTCGCCCGATGCCGACGAAACGCCCACGCAGGCTACAGTTCCCGAGCTGACTGCAACCTCAGATCTCGCCCGCGTCCAGCCAGTCCGCGAGCGCCGGTTCTATTTCTCCGAGGAGGTGATCGACCCGCAGCATCCCGCAACATCAACGGTCTACTACATCACCGAGCAGGGCGCGAAGCCCGCTGCGTTCCATCTCGCGACCGCCCCCAACGTCACCGTTCACAGCGGCGACGTCGAAGACTGGATCATCGAGAACCGCTCGCAGGAATCTCACGCATTCCACGTCCATCAACTGCACTTCCTCACGCTGCAGCGGGACGGCGCGGCAACACAAGAAGCCTATCTGCGCGATACCATCGACGTGCCTTACTGGGACGGCACTTCGCCGCACTTTCCCAGCGTGAAACTGCGCATGGATTTCCGCGATCCCAACATCGTCGGCAAGATTCCCTACCACTGCCACGTCCTGCAACATTCCGACGGCGGCATGATGGGCGTAATCGAAGTAAAACCGAAACTCCAAAAGTCGCTACGCGACCAGCAGTCGAAGTCTAATGGGCGCTGACAATCTCTGCGATCGCCCTCCGCAGCCGCAGCGATTCCAGCCTTACCCTGTGTCCCTCCAAATCTAGTAGCTAGGCCACCGTCCAAACCTCCAAACCACGTGCTACAAGCCATCCGCCCTTTAGTGATATGCTAGCGGCGATATGGAGATGACCAACCTGCTTCGGAAAGTCTTCCTGGTCGACCTGCTTCAGGGATTGAAGGTCACCTTTCGCTATCAGGATCCCAAGGAAATCTATACCGAGCAGTATCCGCTGGAGCGGCCGCAAGTCGCCGAACGTTACCGCGGCGCGCCCCGGCTTAACGTCAACCCGGACACCAACGAGACCATGTGCATTGCCTGCGACCTGTGCGCGCTGGCCTGTCCCGAAAATCTCATCGTCGTATCCAGCGAGCGCAACGAAAACACCCGCCGCAAGGAACTCACCAACTTCACCTACGACCTGAGCCGCTGCATGTTCTGCGGCCTCTGCGAAGACGCTTGTCCCGTCGACGCCCTCGAACTCACCCAGGATTTCGAACTAGCCAGCTACACCCGCGAAGGCTGGATCTGGGACCGCAAAACCCTGGAA
>Ga0181537_10002186_pt1 | contig 17378 bp, 10 predicted proteins | sample PEATcosm2014_Bin_39_FD_119765 | JGI IMG/M metagenome (GOLD analysis project Ga0181537, IMG submission 119765) | Peatland microbial communities from MTU Mesocosm Facility, Houghton, MI, USA - PEATcosm2014_Bin23_10_metaG | ecosystem: Environmental > Terrestrial > Soil > Wetlands > Peat | place... | reverse complement strand
CTAAACCGTTGCGCAGCCAGTCCTGGTTTCACGGCAACGAATATTACAATTTCGCCCGCCGCGCTTGGCTTCGTTCCGAAGGTTTCTCCCACGACGTCTTCGAAGGCAAGCCGGTGGTCGGCATCTGCAATTCCTGGAGCGAGCTCAACAACTGCAATGCCCATCTCCGCCAGGTAGCGGAAGCCGTCAAGCGCGGCGTATGGGCCGCTGGGGGATTTCCGGTGGAGTTTCCCGTGATGTCGATGGGTGAGACCAATCTGCGGCCGACGGCGGCGATGTTTCGCAACCTGGTGAGCATGGATGTGGAGGAGTCGATCCGCGCCAACCCGATTGACGCCGTGGTGCTGATGTGCGGGTGCGACAAGACGACGCCGAGCCTGGTGATGGGCGCGGCGAGCTGCGATGTGCCCACGATTGTGCTGAGCGGCGGGCCGATGCTGAACGGGCGGTGTCGCGGCGAGGCGATCGGGTCAGGGACGGTGGTGTGGCAGTTCAGCGAGGCGGTGAAGGCCGGCACCATGACGCAGCAGGAATTCATGGACGCCGAGAGCTGCATGAGCCGGAGCGCCGGGCACTGCATGACGATGGGGACGGCCTCGACGATGGCTTGCATGGTGGAGTCGCTGGGGCTTTCATTGCCGGGGAATGCGGCGATTCCGGCAGTGGACTCGCGGCGCAAGGTGATTGCACACGAGACGGGGCGCCGGATTGTGGCCATGGTGCACGAGGATTTGCGGATTTCCAAGATCCTGACGCGCGAAGCGTTTCAGAATGCAATTCGCGCTAATGCGGCTGTTGGCGGATCGACGAATGCGGTGATTCATTTGATCGCGTTCGCCGGGAGAGTGGGCGTGCCACTGACGCTGGATGATTGGGACAAATACGGCCGTGATGTGCGGACGATCCTGGACATTCAGCCTTCGGGACGGTTCCTGATGGAGGAGTTTTATTATGCGGGTGGGTTGCCAGCGGTGCTAAGCAAGCTGGCCGAGCACGGGCAACTGGACAAGGATGCTTTGACGGTGAACGGGCGGACGATGGGTGAGAACGTGAAGGACGCGCCGGTTTGGGGGTCGGAGGTGATTCGCGCGTACGACAACCCATTGGTGGAGAGTGGCGGGATTGCGGTTCTGAAGGGGAACCTGTGTCCGGATGGCGCGGTGCTGAAGCCGTCTGCCGCGTCGCCGGAGTTGATGAAGCACCGAGGACGTGCAGTGGTGTTCGAGAGCATTGAGGAATACAAGGCGCGGATTGAAGACCCGGAACTGGCGATTGATGAGTCGAGCGTGATGGTGCTGAAGAATTGCGGACCGAAGGGCTATCCGGGGATGGCGGAGGTGGGCAACATGGGGCTGCCGCCAAAGCTGCTGGCGCGCGGAATTACGGACATGGTGCGGATCAGCGATGCGCGAATGAGCGGGACTGCCTATGGAACCGTTGTGTTGCATGTGTGTCCTGAGGCGGCCGTTGGGGGCCCGTTGGCGCTGGTGCGCGAGGGCGACTGGATTGAGCTGGACGTCCCAGCGCGGCGGCTGCATCTGGATGTGGAGGATGCGGAGTTGGCGCGGAGGCGCGCGGAGTGGGTTGCACCGGAGCCAGCTTTCAAAAGCGGGTACCAGGCGCTTTATGTGGAGCATGTGACGCAGGCGGACAAGGGTATGGATTTTGATTTTCTGCTGGGGTGCAGGGGGCATGGGGTGCCGAGGGAGTCGCACTAGGAGCATCGAAAATGCAAAATGGTGGTGCGCGGCTGGCGGTGCGGAGTGCGCTGGGAATGATGCAAACCCTGGTTGCGATGGGGGCGGTGTTGTTTCTGTCTGCGTGGTCGCTGCGGTATTGGCAGGCGTGGGTGTTTCTGGGGGTGTTTGGGGCAGCTGTTGCGCCGATTACGTTTTACCTGCTTCAACACGATCCCGCGCTACTGCGGCGGCGGCTGAAGGCAGGCCCCGCAGGCGAAAAGGAAAAGGCGCAGAAGATCATTCAGGCATTCGCGAGCGTTGTCTTTCTTGGATTTTTTGTTGTCGCCGGCTTCGACCATCGGCTCAGTTGGTCGCGCATCTCGGTGCCGCTGGTTCTTGGCGGCGATACGATTGTCGTGCTTGGATTACTGTTGGTTTTCTTTGTATTCAAGGAGAACAGTTTCACGTCGGCCACGATTGAAGTAACCGAGGCACAAAGGGTGGTCACAACCGGCCCCTATCGGGTTCTGCGCCACCCAATGTATTCCGGAGCGCTGCTGATGCTGATTGGTGTCCCACTTGCGCTTGGATCAATGTGGGCAATGCTCTTTGTTATACCGATGATTGCAGTCCTCGTCTTCCGATTGCGCGATGAGGAACGGTTTCTGTCAGTCCATCTGCCGGGTTATCCGGAATACTGCGAGCGCGCGCATTTCCGGCTGATTCCATGGATCTACTGAAGACCGAGAGCCGCTATACTTGGACCGGCTTCAGGAATTAGATTTCAAACCAAAACTATGCCCGACATAAACCCGCAGGCTCATTCAAAATTCGCCAATTATCCAAGTCTGCGGGGGCGGGCCGTGCTGGTCACGGGTGGGGCGACGGGGATTGGTGAGTCAATTGTGGCGCACTTTGCGCGGCAAGGAGCGCGGGTTGCGTTCTTCGATATTCAGGATGAGGCGGGGCGGAATCTGGTGGACTCGCTTGGAGCGGAAGGATGCCCGCCGCCACTTTATGTTCATTGTGACTTGATGGATATTCCGGCACTGCGGCGGGCCGTGGATGAGGCTCTTGCGACGTTGGGCACTGTGGATGTACTGGTGAACAACGCGGCCAACGACCAGCGGCACACCATTGACGAAGTGACGCCGGAATACTGGGAGCGGTCGATGAGCATCAATCTCCGCCCGCAGTTTTTCGTGATCCAGTCGGTGCTGCCGGCGATGCGGCAAGTCGGGCGTGGATCGATCATTAATATGAGCTCGATCTCATGGATGATTCCGTCGACCGGGTTGCCGCTCTACACGACAGCGAAGGCGGCGATTGTGGGAATGACGCGGACGATGGCGCATGAACTGGGTGCGGACAATATTCGCGTGAACGCGGTGCTGCCGGGCGCGATTGCCACGGAGAAGCAGAGACGGCTTGTGTACACGCCGGAGTACAAGGCGGAGATTCTGGCCAGCCAGGCGCTGAAGCGGGAGATTGAGCCCGAGGATGTGGCGCGGCTGGTGTTGTTTCTGGCGGCGGACGATTCGAGCGCGATTACCAACCAGAGTTACGTTATTGATGGTGGATGGGTGTGATGGGAGTTATAACTTTGCAGTTGTAAGTGAAGAGGCGAATGAGTGATTAAGTTAACAGTACCCAGTGAACGGCTCACGGGGGTTAAATGCTGAAGGCTCGATGGGCGTGGATCGTGGTTGCCGGTGTGGGAATGGTGTGCTCGAGTTCCTGGCTAAGCGCACAGAAGGCGGCAGAATCGACTGTTCCGTTTGCATCGCGCATGACAGAGAAGCAGGCTGACCCGGAGACGCGTTCGGCGGATTACCAGCGCGTTCAGGAGCGGTTGGCGCAGGGATGGAATACGTGGGATGTCCATAGCGTAACCACGCAGGTGCTGCTGCCTGAGGGGTTAGCGATCCATGTGGGGATGAAGCATAACAGCACCTTGAACGGGGATGATTTTCTTGGGGATGTGTTGATTGGCCGGCAATCGGCGGGGGCTGAGGTGGTGACTCCGGGGCCGCACGCGTGGGATGGGAGTTATACCGAACTTACAGTCGAGTGGAAGGGGCATAAGTGGCGGGTGGAGAGCGCGCATGACGGCGCGGACCTGGTGATCCTGGTGACGCCGCTGGATTCGAAGGGTGCATCGGCTCTGCCGCCGACAGTGGTATTCAGCGTGGGAGCGTTGTGGAATCGGCAAACGGGGCCGGCTGGATTCGGCGGATACGGAATTATCGCGAGTGCGGGAGTCGATTCAACTCTGGAGGTGGACTGCACTTGCGAGGGAAAGACACAATCTGTCCTGGTGAACGCTCCAGTTGGCTCTCCATACTTTGCCGCGGCATTGACGGGTCCAATTGGAGTGAGCATGCAATGGCTAGGCATGGCGGGTGAGGCGAAGCCGCGGTCGGTCGGTCAGATCCAGTCCGTAATTGACAGCCAGCGGAAGGCGTATGAGGAGTCGATCAAAGCAGCGGGGAAGAACGGCCCGATTGTGGATGCGATCGAAACCACCCTCGGCTGGGACACTATCTATGAGCCGGACAAGCAACGGGTGATTTCGCCGGTGAGCCGTGTTTGGAGCGTGGGCTGGGGCGGTTATGTGTTGTTCGACTGGGACACGCTTTTTGCGGCGACTATGGCCAGCATCGGAGACAAGGACCTGGCTTATGCTAATGCGCTCGAGATTCTGCGCGAGGAGACGCCGCAGGGGTTTGTGCCGAACTATGCGCGGGCAGGCGGATGGAAAAGCTCCGACCGCAGCGAGCCGCCGGTGGGCGCGATCACGGTGCTGGGACTCTATGAGAAGTTTAATGACCGCTGGTTCCTTGAAGACGCGTACACACCGCTGCTGAAGTGGAATCGGTGGTGGGCTGCGCACAGGGACTTACAGGGATATCTCACGTGGGGCAGCGATCCCGATAACTCGCCGCGCAATCTCGACGATGGCTCGGTCGGGACATGGCAGGGAGCAATTTTTGAGTCGGGGCTGGATAACAGTCCGATGTATGACGGCACTTACTATAACCCGCAGACCCATCTGCTGGAGTACGCGGATGTGGGCCTGATGAGCATGTACATTGCGGACTGCGATGCGCTGGCGGAGATAGCGATGGAGTTGGGGAAGGCGGATGAAGCGCGGGAGTTGAGGGAGCGCGGGGAGAAGTATCGCGCGAAGCTGGAGACTATGTGGGACGAGAAGTCGGGGATGTTTCTGAATCGCGATCTGCATTCGGCCACGACGATTACGAGGCTTTCTCCGACGAATTTCTATCCGCTGCTGGCGAAGGCGGCCACGCCGGTGCAGGCCAGGAGGATGATTGACAAGCACCTGGCGAATCCGGAAGAGTTTTGGGGTGAGTGGGTGATGCCGTCGATAGCGCGCAACGATGCGGCGTTCAAGGACCAAAATTACTGGCGTGGCCGGATATGGGGGCCGATGAATTATCTGGTGTATCTGGGTCTTGCGAATTATGGCCACGCAGACCGGGATGTGGCGGCAGTGCGGGAGGGATTTGCTGGGGACTCGTACAACTTGTTTCTGAAGGAGTGGACGGAAAAGGGCCACGTGCATGAAAACTACAACGCCATAACCGGCACGGGCGACGATGTTACTTCGAGCGACCGGTTTTACCATTGGGGCGCGCTGCTGGGCTATGTGCAGTTCCTTGAGCAGAGCGGGGCGGGCGTCCATTAAAGCGGCGCGTCCGCATTTGAGCCGCGCGCTCGGATCGATGAGCGCATGACGAATGCAAGCTCGGGACCCGATGACTTAACATGCTCACGACGATTGTTCCGAAATAATCGAGGAGTTAAAGATGCGTTTTCGCCTGACTGCACTTTTGGTTTTGGTCGCCGCGTTTGTTCTTGCCCATTCGAATTCAATGCGGGCACAAACCGCAGTCGAGGCCGCGAAACTTGCGGCAGAGGCTGCGAAGACAGTGAGCAACCTGCCGCCGGAGTCGCGCGCGGTGGTGGAGCGGCTCTCAAACCTGCGCGTGCTGCCGGATGGAGTGTGGAAGATGCACTCCGGCGATTTGGCGCATGGGGAAGCAGTGAATGTGGACGAAGCCGGGTGGCAGACGATCGAGGCGAAGACGAAAGCGCCGAATGACGCTGTGTGGTTCCGGCAGACGTACGAGGTTCCGGCGACGCTTTATGGATATGACCTGACGGGATCGCGCATCTGGTTCCAGTTCCACGCGGAAGCCAACGGGCCGATGCCGGAGATTCTCTATTTCAACGGGCGGCGCGTGGCCATGGGCGACGATCTGGAGCCGGTGGTGCTGTTCGATCAAGCCAAGCCGGGCGACAAGGTGACAGTGGCCGTGAAGCTGCTGCACACGGTGGATACGAAGAACTTCAGGGGCGCTTCGCTGGATATTGAGTTTCAGGAGGGCCGGCCCAACCCTGAAGACCTGCGCGAAGAGTTCATGTCGGCGGCTCTTCTGGTGCCTTCGCTGGCTCCGGGAGACGCGAACAAGGTGGACACTCTGAGATCTGCGATCGAGACGGTGGATTTGAAGGCGCTGGATGCGGCTGACCAGGCGAAGTTCGATGCGAGTTTGAAAGCGTCTCTCGAAAAGCTGGAAGCGCTGGAGCCGCTGCTCCAAAAGGCCACTTTTCATCTGACGGGCAACTCGCACATTGATGCGGCGTGGCTGTGGCCATCGACAGAAACTGTGGACGTGGTGAAGCGGACATTCGGGACCGCGCTGCAATTGATGTATGAGTATCCGCAATACACCTACACGCAGAGTGCGGCGCAGTATAACGAGTGGCTGGCGCAGAAGTATCCAGACTTGAATGCGGCAATTGCCCAGCGCATCAAGGAACGCCGCTGGGAAGTGGTCGGCGGGATGTGGGTTGAGCCGGACCTGAACATGCCGGACGGCGAGAGCCTGGTGCGGCAGCTGCTGGTGGGCAAGCGGTGGTACAAGCAGGCTTATGGCGTGGACGTAAGGATCGGATGGAATCCGGATAGCTTTGGTTATACATGGCAGTTGCCGCAGATTTATAAGAAGAGCGGCGTGGACTATTTTGTCACCCAGAAGATGACGTGGAACGATACGAATCAACTGCCGTTCAAGCTGTTCTGGTGGGAGTCTCCGGATGGGTCGAAGGTGCTGGCGTATTTCCCGCATGACTATGCGAACGACAATCTGAACCCAGTGCGGCTGAGTCACGATTTGGTGACGGCTCGGCAGCGTGCTACGGGCATGACGGACATGATGGACCTTTACGGGATTGGCGATCATGGCGGCGGGCCTACGCGGGCGATCTTGGACCAAGGGGTTCACTGGTCGATGCCTTCGATTCCTCCCAAGGTGATGGCGAACATGCAATTTGGTACCGCGCAGACGTGGTTCTCGACGGTGGAGGTGCAGATTGCGCCGGAGAGCCCGGAGTGGAATTACCAGACGATTGCGAAGGGGTATACGGCGCCGCCGGCTGCGGCGGTTGCGGGCGAGATGTCGATTCCGACTTGGAAGAGTGAGCTTTATTTTGAGTATCACCGCGGGGTGATGACTACGCAGGCGAACCACAAGCGGAATATGAGGGATGCGGAAGAGCAGGTGCTGAACGCGGAGAAGTGGTCTTCACTTGCTTGGTTGGATGGACGGGCGTATCCGGGGAATGAGTTGACGGAGGATTGGAAGAAGGTGCTGTTCAACCAGTTCCACGATCTGGCTGCGGGATCGGGGATTGGGGTGATCTATAAGGATGCGCAGAAGGATTATGACGTGGTGCGGTGGTCGACGAATGAGATTGGGGCTGGGGCGCTAGAAACGGTGGCGGAACGGATTGATACGCAGACCAAGGCTGGCAAGACCATACCGATCATTGTCTACAACCCTCTGGGGTGGGAGCGTTCGGGGAAAGTCACGATCCGAGTACAGTTGCCGGACAATCCCGGAGGTATCGCGATCCGGGAGATCTCAAACCCCGACTCAACCAATCAACTTCAAGTTCTGTCCAGACACCCAGGGAACGTTGACGAAATATCTTTTGAAGCTGGGAATATCCCACCCCTTGGCTACAAGGTCTATCAACTCTTCGTCAACGCATCCATCCCTCAAGTTGATGGGCCTCCGGACGATGCGAGCGTAAGCACAGCAACCATCCAGAACGATTTACTTCGTGTTGTCGTCGATAGGTCCACTGGGTGCATCACAAGCCTGTTCAACAAGAAGTCAAAATTCGAGTCGCTTGCCACTGGTGGATGCGGAAACCAACTTCAAGCCTTCAAGGACACACCCAAGGACTATGATGCATGGAACATTGATCCCGGGACGCTTGACCAGCCGCCAGCATTGATAACTAAGGTCGACAGCATTGAGCTGTTGAACACTTGGGGTCCGGACCCGGCCATCCGAATCACGCGTAACTGGCAGAACTCCAAATTCGTGCAGACGATTAGCCTTCCCGAGGGTTCGGATCAAGTTGACATCGAAAACGACATTGATTGGCATGAATCGCATGTGTTGCTGAAGGCGGCGTTTCCGCTGGCGGCTTCGGGGCCGTTTGCTACTTATGAGATTCCTTATGGAACCATTGAGCGGCCGACTACGCGGAACAATTCTTGGGAAAAAGCGCAGTTTGAGGTACCGGCGATGCGGTGGGCTGATTTGGGTGACGGCAAGCATGGGCTGTCTGTCATCAACAACTCGAAGTATGGGTATGACGCGGCGGGGAACGTGCTGCGGCTGACGCTGCTGCGGTCGCCGAAGTGGCCTGATCCCGAGGCGGACATGGGACATCATCACTTTCACTACGCGCTCTACCCTCATGCGGGGACGTGGAAAGATGCGCTCACGGTGCGGCATGGGTGGGAGTACAACTATCCGCTGACCGCTGTGGTGACGACGGCACATGCGGGAACGCTGCCGGCGGAGCACTCCTTCGCTTCAGTCACACCGGAGAACGTGGTGCTGACAGCGGTTAAGAAAGCGGAGGACGCGAACGGTCTGATTTTCCGCGTGTATGAGTGGGCGGGGAAGGAATCGATGGTGGAGTTCCATGTGCCGCCGGGAGCTACGGGCGCGACTGTGACCAATTTGATGGAGACGCCGGAGGGAGATCCGTTGACGGTGACGCCGGATGTGGCGAAGGCGCCGGGCGATATTGTAAGAGCGCAAATTAGGCCGTATGAGATTTTGACGATTCGAGTCGACTACCCCAACGGTGGTCCCAAATAGTGAGGCGGACTTGGCTAGAAGATTCGCGGCGGCCCTCCAGGACGCGGAGCCTGCTCTGGGATGCTTTCCCCCGGGTTGCACCCCGGGGCCATTCTCGAATCCTCCCTCCGAGCCTGTGAGTTTTTATGATTCATGCTTGCGGGGGTTTCGGTTTTTCCGATTCGTTTGTGTTTATGAGGAGACGCTAAAGCGAAGCGGAGTTGGAATCGAAGGGTTCTGGCAAGGGCGAGGTTCGTTTGCGTCGTGCGGAGCGTCTTCAAGTGGCGATGGTGGTCCAGTGTCCGGACGATCTTGCGATTACGACTCACCCGGTTGGACGGGTGCGGGCTGGCTTAAAACCTCATCCACTTCGCACCAACGCTGCTCGCATAAACAGATCAAGAGCCCGCACAGCGGCAAAAAGGGCCTATCCGCATCACACGTACCCTCAAAACCCTCATCCAACCTCCCCAGGCCCCCTGCGCCAAAACCGGAAACAAAAACAAATCGCGCCCAAAGGGCCTCCGCAACTTGAATTTACTCACGGGCTCTCCGGGAGGATGCGCGCGAGGCCGCTATGATATTGCCGTGACAATGGAGGGCAGGCCGGAGCGAAAGAAGGGAAACATCCTTCGGTGGCTGTTCGACTCGAGCGCGGGGCCGCCGGACCGGATGGTTCCGCGCTGGATATTTCTGCGTGCGCTGGCCGGGGTTTACTTCTCAGCGTTTTACTCGCTGCTGTTTCAAATTAAGGGATTGATCGGCCCTGGCGGCGTGCTGCCGGCGCGGCAATACCTGGCGGATGTGGCCCAGCAAATCCCCGCAGCGCGCTACTGGTTTGCGCCGACGCTCTACTGGTTTTCAGCCAGTTCGCCGATGCTGATGGCGGTAACCTGGATCGGCCTGGCCGCATCCGTAATTGCCTTTTTCAACATCTGGCCGCGGGTCAGCTTCTCGGTCTGCCTGGTGTGCTTTCTCTCGTTTGTTGCAGCGGCGGGAGAGTTTTCGGGCTACCAATCGGACGGAATGCTGCTGGAAGCCGGGTTTCTCGCTTTGTTCTTTGCGCCGCGCGGGTTGAGGCCCGGATGGGGCGCGGACGATCCGCCTTCGCGCGCAAGCCTGTTACTTCTGCAATGGGAGTGGTTTCGGATCTACTTCGAATCGGGCATGGTGAAGCTGCTGAGCGGCGATACGGAGTGGCGGAACTTTACCGCCATGGACGAGTACTACCAGAACGGCCCGCTGCCTACGTGGATCGGCTGGTACATGGAACACCTTCCACATTGGTTTCACGCGGCCACGGTGGGGGCAACTCTTGCGCTCGAACTGGGGGTGGTGTTCATGCTTTTTTTCCCGCGCCGCGTGCGGCTAATCTGCTTTTTGATTGTGACGCCGTGGGAAGCCGTTGTCATTCTAAGTGCCAACTACGCCTTTCTGAACTATCTTGTGCTCGCGCTGGGCTTCCTTCTGCTGGATGACAAGACGCTGCTTTGGTTGGTTCCGGCGCGGTGTCGTCCGCCTGAGCCGGTCAGCGCGATGGAGGCCGGGACGAGCGAAGAGTTGCCGCCTTCGATCCTCGCTGCTCCGGATATAAGCTCCGTTGAAGTGGAACCTGCGCCTCGAATTCGTAAGAGATTCTCGACCTATTTCGCCGTGGCTCGAATGAGTGTTGCGGCGGTAATACTTGTGTGGATTGCCTATGATACGACCGCAGAGATGATTGGCATTCCGGTCAGCAGTCTTCCGCTGCCCAATGCGCCCATTGAGGCACTGGAACCTTTCCGCATCGCCAACCAGTACGGCCTCTTCGCGGTGATGACGCGCGGCCGTTACGAGATCGAGTTTCAGGGCTCGAATGACGGCGACACATGGATCACCTATCCCTTTCAATATAAGCCGCAGGCACTGAATGAGCCGCCGGGTATTTATGCGCCGTATCAACCCCGCTTCGAATGGAACCTCTGGTTCGCATCGCTTGGCAGCTGGGAGCATAACGACATGGTGCCGCTGACCGAAGAACGGCTCTTGGTGAACGACGCGGACGTTCTGGCGCTCTTCCGGAGCAACCCGTTCCCGCAATCCCCGCCCAGATATGTACGCGCCGTTCTGTGGCAGTACTGGTTCACTTCGATGGATGAGAAGCGCCGCACGGGCAACTGGTGGCGGCGCGAGTTTCTGGGCCTCTACGCTCCGGAGATTACGCGCTCCGCCAATGGCCGGCCTACGGTTGTGCAGGAACCGAACGGATTTTCGCCGAACGAGTAAGCGGGGAGTGATCTTTCTCCAGGCGAGTCATCGGGTCGAAGGACTCTTGAACAGCAATTAACCAATTGACCGATGCTGCCGATGAAAGGTTTGTAGTCCGATATGTCCAGAGACGAGTCAGGGCGTGATCGTTGAGGCTTGATCGTTGGGGCATGATCGGGTCTGGCTGGCAGAGTGAGTTTGAGTAAGTGTGAGATCAAAGGAGGGGCCTTCCATGGCGATCACTGTTCTTGTCGTCGATGACTCGGTCACGATGGTGCTGAGTCTGAAGACCACGTTGTCTCTGAACGGTTACAAGGTGGAGTCCGCGGGCAATGGGCAGCAAGCGTTGGAGAAGTTGAAGGCGGGGTTGAAGCCCGGACTGATTCTCACGGATATCAACATGCCGGTGATGGGCGGGATGGAGTTGATTCGCAATGTACGCGCCATGCCGGGGTTGAAGTTCATTCCCATCCTCACGCTGACCACGGAAAGCGACGGGGCGAAGCGGAGCGAAGGCAAGGCGGCGGGAGCCACAGGCTGGCTGGTGAAGCCCGTCTCGGGCAACGACCTGGTGGCGGTGATGCGAAAGGTATTGCCGGGGGTTTAGCGCAATGGAGAAGACAGAATTGAAGACGCACGCGGAGTCTGCCGGACGGGCGGGCGTTGCGCAGCCAATGAACCGGGCGCACATGGACCCGGATGCGATGCGCAACAATGTTCAGACGCATCTGAGCCGGATCCGCAGGCGGATGATCAAGGAATCGCTGACGAGGATGGTGTTGCTGGCAGCGTTTTGGGTCCTGCTCTGCTATCTTGCGGGCTCGGACTTCTCTCCCTATCGATTGCGCGGAGGGGCTCTGCTGATTGTGCTGGTATTGGCGCCGGGAATCCTATACCGCTGGAAGAACTACGCCGAGGCGCGGAGAGCGACGGCGGATATGTGGGCCTTCGGCAATGTACGATTCGATGAATTGTCGCGGAGTTTTGCGGGAGGTAAGGCGGTCGGCGCGGAGCTCCTGGATTCGGGCCAGTACATCGATGTGCTGCGGCACCAGGTCACCGATTCGCTGGCCGAGTCGGAGCGCGAGGTTTTGGCTGTGATCGAGCAGATGAATGGCCTCATCGAACGTTCGGTGACCGAGAGGGAACACATCGCGCGCTCAGTGGAGAGCGGCCGGCAACTGGACTCGTCGACGCGGGCGCGCGTGGACGGGAACAAGGAGCTGGTTGCCGCGATCCAGATGCAACTGGAGATGCAGCAACAGGAGACGCGGGCCAACTTCAACCGGATTCATGAGATGTCGAACGAGGTACGCGCCCTGACTCCACTCATCAAGATCATCACTTCCATTGCGCAGCAGACCAGCCTGCTGGCGCTGAACGCTGAAATTGAGGCCGCGCGTGCCGGAAGCGCGGGACGCGGATTTTCCGTGGTGGCGATGGAGGTAAGGAAGCTGGCAGTGCGTTCCACCAGCGCGGCCGCGGAGATATCGGACAAGATCGGTTCCACCTGCAGGAAAGTGGAAATCGAACTGAAGAGTGCTCAGGAAGCGTTGAACCAGCAGGAGGCGAATGCCGCGATGAGCCACCTGGTGAGCGACCTGGAGGGAATGCAGCAGGAGTTCTCCGGCAATTGCGCGTTGCTGCGCGAGGTGATTGTGGGGGTGGAATCAAGTTATGGGGAGACGGTGGAGAGGCTCTCGTCGGCTCTCGGACACATTCAATTCCAGGACGTGATGCGACAGAGGATGGGGCACGTGCTGGAGGCTCTGACGGAGCTTCGCGATCACATCCAGGAGCTTAAGAGTCTCTCAGAGGATTCCGATTGGGACGGCCACCTTCCCCGGAGTTTCAAGGGAATGCTGGACGCCCACCTTTCACAGTACAAAATGGCGAGCCAGACGATGACGCATCTGGCGATCGCGTGCGGCGGGGCCGGAGCGGTGCACGACGGGCCGGCAATCGAGCTGTTCTAGCGCGGCGTTCCGGCAGAGGGGCATTCCGATCAGGCGGCACTCAGAAAGGATTGCCGCGATGATGCGCGATTGCGTTTGAACAGCAAGCCTCGATTCTCCCTGTGAAATTCCCAATGCAACTTCTACCGCAACCTACACCCGAATTGCTCCAGATTAGCCGGTGGATGAGAAAGCCGGCGGTCTCGCTGAACGGGACTGGAAAGCCGATTCGGCCTCGCAGGTCAGTTGGAAAATCGGTTGTCGCAGATTGTGAAGGAGACGGGTTTGAGCATCGAGCTAAACCAAACCGGAGATTTGAGCCTGATCCTTCTCGAAGGAGTCGTAGACATCGGCTGCGCCGAGGAGCTGAAGATCGCGCTGCTGCAGGCGATGGAGGCGGGCAGGGAAATCCGGATCTCCACTGAACAAGCATCTGGCTTTGATGTCTGTGCGTACCAGTTGCTTTGGGCGGCTCAGCGCGATGCAAAGCGATTGGGAGTGCGATTCGAATTCAAAGGAGAACTTCCGGCAGGGATCGAAGCTTTGCTGGCAAGTTCAGGTTTGGCTGGCTTTTTGACTACTGAGTAAATACTCACAGGAGTTGGGCCGACGGGAACACGCCTTCGGGCGGGAAGTTGAGTGAAGCGACAGCGATGATGCAACCGGTGAGTGGAACTCCCGAGCAGTTCAAGCAGAGCTTCCGCGACGAGGCGCGCGAGATCCTGACCGATCTTGAATCGTCGCTGCTGGCATTGAATGAGAACCCAGGCGATGCCAACCTGGTGAGCCGTATTTTTCGAGGTCTGCACACCATCAAGGGTTCAGGCTCGATGTTCGGTTTCGAGCGCATGGCCGCGTTCACCCACGACCTTGAAACCGCATACGACAGGGTGCGCAACGGCGTGCTGATTGCAAGCCCGGAGCTGATCAATCTGACCCTGTCCGCGGTGGATCAGATCACCGCCATGCTGGAAGAGGAAGTGGGCGGCGTGCCCTGCGACCAAAGCGCCTGCGCCGGGATTCTTGACAAGGTGCGCCGGCTGGCGGGCCTTCAGGAAAGCCGGGCTGAGAGCGGGGCTCGAGCTGCGTACAACGAACACAACGAGCGCAACGAACGCAACGAACATCGACCGGAGGATCCCGCCGTTTCCGGCAAATCCGTCCAAAACTGGTTGATCCGATTCGCTCCCGGGCCCGACCTGCTGCGCTGCGGCGCCAATCCTCTTCTTCTGCTGCGAGAACTGGGGTCTCTTGGCGGCTTATCCATCCGCGCGTCGATGGAGGCCATCCCTCCGCTGGCGGAGCTCGACCCCGAACGCTGCTATGTGGCGTGGGACATGGTTCTGGCCACATCGGCGGACCGGGACACAATCCGCGATGTATTCATCTTTGTCGAGGATGCGTGCGAGCTGAGCATCGAGCCTGACAACGCTGGTAAGGCTGGCGACGCCGCAGCGGACAGGACTGAGCGGACGCAAGCGGAGCGAATCGCCAGCGGGCTCGCGGAGAAGCGTACGCCGTCCACGGGCCGCCGCACCTACGACAAGCCTGACAGCTCCACCAGTCTTCGCATTCCGGCCATCAAACTGGACCACTTTGTAAACCTGGTTGGCGAGCTGGTGACGGTGCAGGCCCGGCTGAGCGAACTCGCCGGACGGAGCGGGGATGCAGAGGTGACCGCTGTCTCGGAAGAGATTGAACGTCTGGCGTCAGCGCTGCGCGAAAGCTCGATGGATATCCGCATGATGCCCATCCGCGGCACGTTCGAGAAGTTCCGGCGGCTGGTGCACGACCTGGCCCGCGAATTGAACAAGGATGTGGAACTGAGCATTGAAGGGGCGGAGACGGAACTGGATAAAACGGTGATCGAGCAATTGGGCGACCCGCTGATGCACCTGATTCGCAACAGCATGGATCACGGGATTGAACCGGCGGCAGACCGCTTGGCCCAGGGGAAGCCCGCCACCGCCAGCATTCGCCTTTCGGCGCGGCACTCCGGGGCCAGCGTGCTGATCTCGGTCCGCGACGACGGAGGGGGCATCGACGCCGAAGCGGTGCGCAGACGCGCGATTGAAAAACACCTGGTTGCGGCCGATGCCCAGCTTTCCGAGGCGGAGATCTTTGCGCTGATTTTTCAAGCGGGTTTCTCAACCGCCAAACAGGTAACCGACGTTTCCGGACGCGGCGTGGGCATGGACGTGGTCCGCCAAAGGGTGGATAGCCTGCGGGGATCGATTGAGGTAACCAGCAAACCCGGATTAGGGACGACGGTGATGATGCGGCTGCCGCTGACCATGGCCATCATCGACGGGCTGGTGGTGGACGTTGGGGATTCATGTTTTGTACTGCCCATGGGCAGCACCCTGGAATGCATAGAGCTGACGCGCGACGACGTTGCGCGAGCCAACGGCAAGCACCTGGTGAATGTGCGCGGCGAGATTGTTCCTTACGTTCGGCTGCGCGAGCACTTCAACGTGCGGTCTCAACCTCCGGAGATTGAGCAGATCATGCTTGTCGAAACCGCCGAGGGCCGCTTTGGCATTGTGGTGGACCATGTGCTCGGCAACTGCCAGACGGTGATCAAGAGCCTGGGCCGCTTTTACCACCAGGTGCAGATAGTTTCCGGCGCCACCATTTTGGGGAACGGAGCGGTGGCCCTGATTCTCGATCCCGAGCGATTGATCCAGGAGGCGGTGGGAAACGAAGGCCGACGGCTGAATGGCCGTGAAGCGGCAATGACGGGAGGCCGGACGCGGGACGGAACCTGTTTACCGCCGCACCGGGCAACGTGAGCGCTGGACTTCAGGGCCAGCGCAGATCGATGGGCAAATCAACCAGCAGATTCTCATGCTCCTCCCGTCACACGGATCGAGCAGAGAAGGATGGCGAAGGGGGAAGGGAAACTCATGGGAACAGTATTGGTAAGTGAAGGCCGGCGGCGCAACGGGACCGGCAACGGACACGGCGACGGTGGTCACGGCGATGACCGGCAGGCTGGCGCTGAAAGGGCGAACAAACAAGTGAGCGAGGACAGCGGCCTGTTGCTGATGCAGCAGGAAATCATGCGCATAATCGACGCGTCGAAAGAGGGTCGCCTGAGCGAGCGCGGCAACGCGACACTCTTTAACGGAATGCAACGGGAGATCATCCAGGGCGTGAACGAGATGCTGGACGCGATTCTGATTCCCATCGGGGAGGGCAACCGCATCCTGACCCAGATCGCCGAGGGCAAGATCGACGAGCAGATCACCCAAGTGTACAAGGGTGACCACGAGAAGATGAAACTGGCAATCAACAATGTAGCGCAGGCTCTTAAGCTCCTGCATGTTGGCTTCGAGCGGATGGCGAATTACGCAAAGGAAGGGCAGCTGGCCGAACGTGGAAGACCGGAGCTGTTCAAAGGCGCCTACGCGGAGATCGTGAACGGTCTGAACGCCATCCTCGACGCGATCGTGTTGCCGGTTGTTGAGAGCACTCGGATTCTGGTCCAGGTTTCCGAAGGCAACGTTGACGAACTGGATGTCCAGAAGCTCAATGGCGACCACGAGAAGATGAAGAACGGCGTCAACAACATCGCCATTGCGGTACAGCTCCTGCAAAAAGAGATGCTCCGCATGAGCGATCTGGCCAAGGAGGGGCAACTCTCCGAGCGCGCCAATCCGGGTCAGTTCAAGGGCTCGTACGCGGAGATCGTCAAGGGCGTCAACACTACTCTCGACGCCATCGTGATTCCGGTGGTCGAAAGCACGCGTATTGTGACCCAAGTCTCCGAGGGCAAAGTCGACGAACTGGTAACCCAGCACCTCAAGGGCGACCATGAGAAGCTGAAGAACGGTGTCAACAACATCGCCGTTGCCCTGCAACTCATGCAGAAAGAAATGCTGCGCATGAGCAACTTGGCGAAGGAGGGGCAGCTCTCCGAGCGCGCCAATCCGGACCAATTCAAGGGCTCGTACGCGGAGATCGTCAAGGGCGTAAACACCACTCTCGACGCCATCGTGATTCCGGTGGTCGAAAGCACGCGCATTGTGACTCAGGTCTCCGAGGGCAAGGTCGACGAATTGGTCACCCAGGCTCTCAAGGGCGACCACGAGAAGCTGAAGAACGGCGTCAACAACATCGCCGTTGCCCTGCAACTCATGCAAAAGGAAATGCTGCGCATGAGCGATCTTGCCAAGGAAGGGCAGCTCTCCGAGCGTGCCAATCCGGGTCAGTTCAAGGGCTCGTACGCGGAGATCGTCAAGGGCGTAAACACCACTCTCGACGCCATCGTGATTCCGGTGGTCGAAAGCACGCGCATTGTGACT
>Ga0181537_10002185_pt1 | contig 17385 bp, 10 predicted proteins | sample PEATcosm2014_Bin_39_FD_119765 | JGI IMG/M metagenome (GOLD analysis project Ga0181537, IMG submission 119765) | Peatland microbial communities from MTU Mesocosm Facility, Houghton, MI, USA - PEATcosm2014_Bin23_10_metaG | ecosystem: Environmental > Terrestrial > Soil > Wetlands > Peat | place... | reverse complement strand
GTTTTACTCCGTTATTGTGATCTTGACTTTGGTCGTATGCGTCAGTCCTCCTCCGGTGCCCGTGACCGTGATCGAGTACGTTCCGGCCTTGTAGCCGCTCGGCACTCTAACCGTCATGGTGGACGTGCCCGAACCGGGCGCGGGGATTGGATTCGGACTGAAAGTGATGGCGCTCGTAGCCGGCGTTGACGTCAAACTGATCGCCGAGTCGAAGCCACCCGCAATCGTGGTGATGATGGAGGTGGTGCCCGCGCTGCCTCCGGCCACCGTAATCGAGGCTGGCGAGGCAGATATGGCAAAGCTAGGCGTGGTGGTTGTCGTCAGCGCATCAATCAGATTGCTTCCGTTTGGACTTCCCCAGCCGGTCGACAGGTCGTAGCCCACGGTCGTCCCGTCGGTGTTACCTCCGCTGGTGATGTCGTGGAAGTCAGTATCGTAGCTGGTGCTCAAACCGATCGTATACAGAGCCGGATTGATGAAGCCAAGCGTGCTGCTGGCTCCATTCAACAGGTTCTGCTCGTTAGCCAGAGCCAGATAACCAGCCCACATGGGCGCTGCAAAGCTGGTGCCGCCATAAAGATTCGCGCTACAAGCCTCTTGATCGGCGCAGACGTAAAAGGTGAAATTCGCATTCGCCGAAACGTCCGGGCCATTGCGATAGGTTTTGGAACACTTGGCGCAGCCCGCAGCCGCGGCGGTCTGCCACGATGGAATCGCGAACTTGTCCGGCCCAATGCCGCCGCCCGTATCTACCCAACCAGTCTCCGACGCCCACGGACCGGCCGCGCTGGAGGTCTCTAAATCGGTTCCGCCAACCGACGTGATATATACGTCATCCGCCGGCCAATAAAAGAGTTTTGTGGTCCACGTACCGTCGTCGCCGGCAGCGACAAATAAGTTCTGACCCTGCGCCGCGAATTCCTGGAAATAGGGGTCGTCGGTGGTGCTGTCCGTCGGCCTCCAGGCCCACGAACTGCTCAACTGCGCATTCAGCGGTTTGGCAGTAGCCATGGCGTTGAAAATGCCGGCATCGTCAATGGTCTGCCCGCTTAATCCGCCGGTTCCGATGTACATCACCAGGCTCGACATGCCCGGCGCCATTCCGAGCGCCTGCGTCATGTCTAAAGTCTGTTCGGTATCGTCGCAGCCGCTGCTGTAGACGCAGCTCGTGCTCTGGGTGTCGACGGAGGTCAGCGTGACCGGGACGCTCAGGGTCTGGCCTACGTTGGTGTAGTACGTGTTCAGATCCTTCAGATCGGTGCCCAGCAGCTCAAACAATCCGAGCGACTGTCCCGTACCTGTAAGCGACGATGCACCCAGATACGCCGCGCGCATGTCGCTGCCCAGAAAAGATTTCTTGGGACCGGAGCCGGTCGTTGCCTCCGACTTGGCTTCGGACGTCGCATCCGCACTCGCATCCCGCCGCGTAAACATCGGCTTCGCCGTCGCGTAATTATCCAGTCCGGCCACGCGCCACAACTGCACGCCCAACTCTGCAGTCGGCTCGCGATCCGGAGCGAAGAAGGTGCGATTCTCCGTGTCGTGCTGGTAGACGCTCATGTTCACATGGAAAGCTTGCTCGATGCTGGCAACCGTTCCCTTCACATCCAGGTTCATGCGATTGCGCGAGGTCCCCACTACGCTAAAACCATTCGCTTTGGCGAAGCGAATCAACGAATCGTAATCCGCCTGGCTGGGACCAAATTTTTCGGTAAATTCCTCCACCGTGAGGAACTTGTGAAACGAAGCGCTAGAAGGATCGTAGAGATCTTTGAGCAGGCTGTCGAGCCCTGCCTGATTGCGGTGCGGCAACACCAGCACCAGCCTCATGGACTGCGTCTCCGGCAGACGTCCCAGCAATGCGGCGCGCCCTTTGGCCGCCGCTTCCGGCACGTGACGCGTCAACAGGGACTGCGGCTGCGCCTGGCAAACCATATTCAAACCCGACACGATCGCGACGATCGTGAGCAAAAACACACTCAGTTTTCGAATCACGGTTACTCCTTTGGGATTGGACGGAACTTCCGTTTGCAGATGCTGGGAGAGGGTAACGGGAGATTCCTGCTTACCATTTCTGGCGAGGGCATACTACTACGCTTCTTCGCTCCCGCAGCAACGAAATTTTCCACACCGCGCGATTTGCAGATTGCCGCATTCACTATGCAATTTCTTGCAACCGCGGGCGGCGATCTATTGCAGGATCAAAACCCTTAGCCATGAGGATTTTACAAACAGCGCCGAAAAAAAAATGTTGAAGATATATACCGACAGGCCTAAGCCTCGATCACGGAGAGCCCAGCCCTCACTCCACCGGGGTCAGCACGAAGGCGCGGTTGTAGCCGCCTTTGGTGCCGTAGCCGGTAATCTGGCCGGCGTGGTTGATGGAGTTGGCGTTGATCAGCACCCATCCCGAATTGCTCGGGATGAGGTCGTTCAGGTCCTGCATGCCTCCGGCGGAGGTCCAGACCATCGCGTGCGTCTCGTTGCCGAAGCCGTTGCCGTAGCCAACCACCACGCCAGACTCGTTCACGTCAAACGCGATGCTGTAGGTGCCTTCGGGAAGCACGCCGAGGTCCTGAATCTCGTCCGAAGTGTTCCACATGACGGCGTGCCAGCTGCCGCCAGTGCTGGCGCCGTCGGACTGCCCGACGATGACGCCTGAGGTATTAATCGCGTTGGCGATACTGGTGATGCCGCCCGGGAGCACGCCCAGATTCTTCATGGTTGTGCCATTCCACAGGAAGGCGCGCGAGCTGAACGGCGGGCCGTAGCTGAGCACCGACTCGCCAACAATTTCGCCGCTGTCGTTGATGTCGAGCCCGGCGGTAAAGATGGCCTTGCTCAGCCCGCCGAGATTCTTGATTTTGTTGCCCGTCCAACTGGTGGCGTCAACCACGCCGCTGCTCAGAAAGGAATCTCCGGCGATCTCGCCGGCCGAGTTGATTTCGAAAGCCGAACTCGACGATCCTCCGGCAAGCGTGCCCAGATCGGTGATGGCTCCGGTCGAAGACCACTGCACGGCCACGAAATTGGTGGCGGGTTGGCCCTTCACGTTGGAGTAGCCGACGACGGTGCCGGAATCATTCACGCCGATTGCGCCGCTGACCGTGGCTCCAGACAGTGTGCCCAGATCCTTGGTCCCGCCGCTCGCCGTCCAGGAGAATGCATGCTGCCCCGGCACCAGCCCGGTGCAAGGATAGTCCTCCGCCGTCTTCTTATCGGAACAACCTACGACCTCGCCGAGATTGTTGATCCAGAAACCGCTGTTCTCGTTATCGCCTTTCAGCAATCCGATCTCAGTGATGGTGTAAGTCTGCGCGGCCGCAAACGCGGCCGACGCCAAGATCAATCCGATCCATGCCGCGATCCGGAGGGTCAAAATCCCGCCGGACGTGATTTTGCTGGGTATGCTTGTAGTGGACAGGATTCTGCTGGACATGGACACCCCCCTGGAGCACATCAGTGTCTGGTCAGTATGACATTAGAATCATGCCGCGGGAAAGACTCATTAGTGCTGCATAGATGGGGGCAAAGCCCCGCGACCGGTCCGCCCAAACAGCAACCGCCAATGTTCGCAGCCACGCAAAGGCGTTGAATTCCCGAAACGGTTGATGTAGTGTTTGTGCTCCACGCAGGCCTTAGGCCTGGCAGAGAGACGATCAGACCCTTCCCTTCCTCCTGTCTGACAAGCCTCCGGTGGATGTGGTCCCATCTCGACTGATAAGTGATAGGTGTGTCCGCCATGCCAATGATTTCGCTGTCGTGTGCCAACCGCGCCCCCTTCGTCTTTACCAGTGTGATCGCAACCGTCCTCACGCTTCTGCTGTGCGTGCCGATGCTGGCGCAAGAGGCGGTGCGGACAGTCGCCGCGGCTCCGCGCCCGCTCATCACGCAAGCGGTGGACGAGTCGCAACTCACGACCCTGAAGGGCAATACGCATCCGCTGGCGCGGCCGGAGTTCGATCTGGGCACAGCTGCATCGGACCTGCCCATGGCGAGGATGCTGCTGGCGCTGAAGCGCAGTCCAGGGCAGGAAAGCGCTCTTGCGCAGTTGCTCGACGATCAGCAGAACAAGGCATCGGCGAATTACCACAAATGGCTCACACCCGAGCAGTACGGCCAGCAATTCGGCCCCACCGACGCCGACATGCAGACCATTACCGCGTGGCTGCAGTCCCATGGATTTCAGGTGGGCACAACCAAAGGCCGCACCGTGCTGGAGTTCTCCGGCACAGCAGGCCAGGTGCAGGAAGCATTCCACACCACGATTCACAAGTACCTGGTGAACGGCGAGCAGCACTGGGCAAACGCGAGCGATCCGCAGATTCCAACGGCGTTGACGACGGCGGTGGCGGGAGTGGCCTCGCTGAATAATTTTCCCAGGCGGGCGATGAACGTGCCGGCCGGAGTGGCCAAACGCGACCCAAAGACGGGAAAGATTCATCCTCCGCAACCGTTGCTTACTTTTCCATCCGGATGCGTGGAGGACAATTCCGTTCCCGCTTATTGCAGCAACTGGCTTGGACCCTATGACTTCGCCACGATCTACGATGTGCTCCCGCTATGGAATGCCGGCATCGACGGCACGGGAGTGACGATCGCAATTGTGGGCGAAACCGACATTCAGCTGTCCGATGTTCAGGCATTCCGCAGTTTCTTCGGACTGCCTGTCAATAACCCGGTATTCATTTTGAACGGGCCGGACCCGGGAATCCAGGGCGATGAATCGGAAGCCGACATTGATGTGCAGTGGTCGGGCGCAGTTGCCAAGGGCGCGACGATTGATTTTGTGATTTCCGCTTCCACGGAAACGACTGCCGGAACCGATCTGTCAGCGGTTTACATTGTGGATCAGAATCTGGCTCCGATCATGAGTGAGAGCTACGGCCAGTGCGAGCTTGGACTTGGGACAACTGGCAATCAGTTCTACAACACACTGTGGCAGCAGGCTTCGGCGCAGGGGATCACTGTTCTTATTTCCGCCGGGGACGGCGGCTCGGCGGGATGCGATAACTTTGACGAGCCGTCCCCCGCGCCGGCTCAATCCGGGCTGCAGGTGAGCGGGTATGCTTCGACCCCCTACAACGTGGCTGTCGGCGGGACGGACTTCAATGACTTCAGCAATCCCGGGACGTACTGGAGCACAACCAACAACTCGACCACCCAGGAGTCGGCGCTAAGCTACATTCCGGAAACGACCTGGAATGATTCCTGCACGAATGCGATCTGGGAACAATTCTCTGGGCTCAGCACCAATCCGGAAACGAATTGCAATAATCCAGAACTCAACGACGTAATCATTGTGGCGGGTTCTGGAGGAGTAAGCCAGTGCACAACGCCGAGCGGCTCGACGCCTTCCAGTTGCGCGGGCGGGTATGCGCGACCCACATGGCAAACCGGCAGCGGGAGCTTCTCTACAGATGGCAAGCGGGACATTCCCGATGTCTCTTTGTTTGCGAGTAATGGCTTTGTGGGAAGCGCTTACATCGTTTGCCAGGCCGATAACCCACAAGGCGGCGATTGCCCGTTCAGTTTTCTAGGATTCGGGGGCACGTCTGTATCGTCTCCGGCGTTCGCTGGAATTATGGCACTCGTGAACCAAGAGACGGGAGAACGTCAGGGCAACGCCAATTACATTCTCTACAAGCTGGCTGCGCAGCAGCCCAGCGCATTTCATGATGTGACCGTAGGGACGAATGCGGTACCGTGTATGACGGGATCGCCAAACTGCACCACGACGAATGACAGCGACTCTTATGGAATACTGAGCGGATACAACGCGGTCGCCGGCTACGACCTGACCACTGGGCTGGGCTCAGTCGATGCCCACAATCTGGTGACGAAGTGGAGTTCGGTAACCTTGCTCCCGTCGACCACGACGCTCAACAGCCTCACGCCGACAACGATTACGCACGGCCAGGCGGTGAACTTCAGCGCGGCGGTGAAACCAGAGACGGGGTCGGGAACCCCGACGGGGCAGATTACGCTGCTAGGTGGGCCTAATAGCCCCAAACAAGGGGTTGGCGGGTTCACGCTTTCCGATGGTACGGTGTCAGGGACTACCGAGATGCTGCCGGGCGGGACGTACGCGGTGACGGCGCATTATCCCGGCGATTCGACCTATAGCGCAAGCGATTCGAGCCCCATCAGCGTGACGGTCAACAAAGAGAACAGCCAGCCGCAGGCGTTCCTGGTTACGTTCGATTCGAACAACAACATTCTCAGCAGTAATACGAACACCGCTGTGTACGGGAGTCCTTACCTTCTGCGGGTAAACGTCGACAACGCAGCCGGACAATTGTGCGCGTCCGTCGCCACTTCGGGCGCAACGGCATGTCCGACCGGGAGCGTGACGCTCACCAACAATGGGAGCACGCTCGATGCCGGAACCTATCCGCTGAACAGCTATGGATATACCGAGGTTTCAATCGTCCAGCTAGCCGGCGGAACGAATTCGGTGAAGGCGGCGTATGCGGGGGATAACAGCTTCGCGGCGAGTTCGGGGACGAATGCGATCACGATTACGCCGGCGACTACGAATTTCGAGTTTCTGGGCGGCGCGCCAAGCACCGCAACGTTGGGCACATCGTATCAGTACACTGCGTACTTAACGACCTCCAGTTCAGGGGCAGCACCCACCGGGACAGTCACGTTCTATGACAACGGTACCAAGCTCCCGGGCACGCCTCAATACACCGGCACCGCCGGTTCGACCTCTTACCCGGCGAATCTGAACACGACGCTCAATGTGACCTTTACGACGCCCGGACTTCACAGCGTCACCGTTTTCTACAGCGGGGACGGAAACTATGCCGCAGCGAACGCGAACTACGGACAGGTAAAGGTACTCTATTCTCCGACGATGACCTTCTCTGCGAGTACTTTGACCGCGTCACCCGGGTCGAGCGTCACGCTCACCGCTCTAGTAGACGCGAATTTAAAGAGCCCTGCCCCCACTGGCACAGTCACCTTCTCAGGGAATCCGACCTATATCAGCGGCACACCCACTTACTCAACGGTGACGGACGGGAGTGGAAATGCTGTCCTGCAAGCGACGCTGACGTTAACGATGGTCTCGACGGAGAACGTGAGCGTCCAGTACTCCGGGGATTCGAACTTCTCCGCTGCGCAGCCTGCGAACTACCTGACGATAGCCGTGCCCGACTTCTCGATGAACCCAAATACGAATCCGGTGACAGTGACGCAAGGGCAGTCACAAATGGTCTCGATCAACGTTGCCGAGCTCAGCGGCTTTACCGGGAACGTCAGCAACTTCGCCTGTTCCGGATTGCCTGCCGAAACAACCTGCAGCTTTAGTCCGGCGACAGTCACTGGGGGCAATGGCGGGACCACGCTGACGATTACGACGACGCCACTCGGGCAGCAACGGCGGCGGGCTACGAATGAGGACCATCGGATGGGATGGATGGCGATCGCTGTGCTTCCCCTGCTGGGGATCTGTTTGATTGGGATTACGGCAGGGCGGCGGCGTGGATCGCTGGCGGTGGTGGTGATGATCGCATTCTTCCTGATGCTGCCCAGTTGCGGCGGTGGAGGTGGCGGAACGACACCACCCCCGAATAATCCGGTGCCTTCGATTAGCTCGGTAGCTCCGACCCAGCAGGCGGCCGGTTCTCAGTCGCAGATTCTGACGATCACGGGAACGGGCTTCGTGAGCGGGTCCACGGCGACTTACAACAATATGGCGCATGCCGTCACGTACTCGGGCTCGACAGTGCTGACGATCGCGCTGACGCCCGCTGATATGGCCGCTACCGGCAGCTATCCCGTGGTGGTGACGAATCCTACTCCCGGCGGCGGAGCGTCGGGTGCAGTGGATTTCAATGTCGTCACCGGAACGCCCGTCGGAAGCTTTAATATGACGGTGACCGCGAGTAGCGGATCGCTCACGCATACCACAAACTTCACTTTGACGGTGACCCCATAAGACCAGCCGACGTGGTTGATTCCTTGATCGTCGGCACCCGTCCTTTTCGTCCTGCGCTTCGCGCCGCACGCCACTGTTCGCGGTCAACGCCAGCGCGTCTGGTGTAGGATTTACTCGCGACTACATCCATCCACATGAAACTTTCTGCCATCGCTTCGGCTCTCGACTTGCGTCTCGAAAACGGCTCTGCTGACACCGAAATCACTGGCCTGAACGGGATTGAACACGCTGGGCCGGGGGAACTCACGTTTGTGTCGAATCCCAAGTACTCGGCCGCGGCGCGGACCACGCGGGCTTCCGCGGTCATCGTGGGCGAGGACTTCCCTGCGATTGCAGCGGCGATGCTGCGGGCGAAGGATCCTTATCTTGGGTTTGCGCGGGCGCTGGCGCTTTTTCATCCGCCGGTGCGGTATGCGCCGGGAGTTCATCCGACAGCGGTGGTCGATGCCAGCGCGCGCGTTGCGGTGAATGCGCACGTCGGGCCTTATGTCGTCATCGGCGAAGACGTCGAGATTGGGGTAGACGCTGTGCTACTGGCCCACGTTGTCATTTATCGCGGAGTGAAGATCGGCAACAACTTCTTTGCGCACGCGCACGCGGTAGTGCGCGAGAACTGCCGCATCGGCAACAACGTGCTCTTGCAGAATGGCGTGGTGATTGGGGCGGACGGGTTCGGCTTCGCCAAGACTGCGGAGGGACGCTGGCACAAAATTCCGCAGCCGGCGCCGGTGGTGATTGAAGACGACGTTGAAGTGCAGGCCAACTCGTGCATTGACCGCGCCAGCGTGGGCGAAACCCGCATTGGACGCGGCGTCAAAGTCGACAACCTGGTGCAGGTAGGGCACGGCTCGCAGGTTGGCGAAGACGCTCTTCTGTGTGCCCAGGTGGGGCTGGCGGGATCGACGGAGATTGGAAACCGCGTCATTCTTACGGGGCAGGTTGGCGTAGTGGGGCACTGCAAAGTTGGAGATGACGCGATCGTGACGCCGCAGAGTGGAGTCGCGCACGATATTCCCGCGGGCGCACTGGTGAGCGGAGCGCCGGCGGTGGATCATAAGTTGTGGCTGAAATATTCGGCGCTGTTGCCGAAGTTACCCGAGATGGCGCGGGTACTGCGGGGGAAGAAAAAGCAAGAATAACCACAGAGGACACTGAGGACACAGAGGAAAAGCTCAGGCGTACGCTGGTCCTCCATCTTCTTGCCTGCTGCCGGCAGTTTCTGCTGCTGGCTGGCGAAACTCTTCCGGCAAGCCGCTTTCGATGGCGGCGCGCACTTTTTCCATCAGGCAATCGCGGCTGCCGAAGTCTTTGGGATCAATCGGCGGATGAAAAATTACTTTCACCAATCCCGGCCTGATCGAGAATCTGGCCTTGGGCATGGCGTAGTGGGTGCCCACAATCGTAATCGGAATGATGGGGACGCCGCACTCCATCGCCAAATAAAAGGGACCTTTTTTGAAGGGAAGCAATTTGCCGTCGAAGGAGCGCTTGCCCTCGATGTAGATGATCATGTTGAGTCCCTGCTCGACCACCACCGACTTGGCGGCGCGCACGGCTTCGATGCCGGCGTCGCGATTGCCGCGGTCAACCGGTACGAGCGATCCCATGCGCATGGAGCGGCCGAGGATGGGAACTTTGAACAATTCTTTCTTCACCATCACCGAGGTGCGCCGGGGAATGAGCGGGACTTGAATCGGCGGATCGAGATTGGAAACGTGATTGGTCATGAAGATGTAGCTGCGGGAGTGGTCGAACCGGTCGAGTCCGACGGTTTCGACGCGCACGCCGGTGATCCACACGCCGGCCCAGGCGCCCCACATGAAGAGTCGATATAGCACGCGCACATCGCCCATGATGAAGGCCGCGGGAAAGCCGATCAGCGCGGCCACGGGAGCGGCCAGAGTCCAGAAGAGCAGCATGATGATCGTGCGGATCATTCTCGGTTAACCCTTAAGCCTTCCGTTGGTGGGAGTACCGTTGGTGCGACCCCTGAGATTGCGCCGGCACTTTGCGCTTCGCCTTTCAGCCAGGCGATGCGCCGTGCGTGCTGCTCAGCCGTAACCGTGTCAAGATCGCGGACTCCGTAAGAGATTTCCTGGCGGCTGCCGATTTTCCATTGCAGTTCGCGCTCAACTCCGCGGCGCGATCGCACTTTGACGGCGAGCGTGTCGCCTCCGTTCAGTTGCGCCAATTCCTGGCGAGATTCCTGACCGGCGGGCTTGCCTTGCAGCTCGATGATGACGTCGCCGAGTTGCAATCCGGCGTGTTCGGCGGGGCTGCCGGGCGTTACGGCTGCTACCGACATGGGGCCATCGAAGTTGCGCGATGCGCTGAAACCCGCGTCGGGCACGCTGCTTGTCATGGTCACGACGTGCAGCCCGACGGATCGGAGAAAATCATCCCATGGAATTTCTTCGGTGCCGGCGACATACTTTGCGAAGAAAGAATTCAGATCAGTGTGGGTGACGGCCTCCGCGGCCTCGCGAACGCCTTCAGAATCCTGAAAGAAGCGGCCTTTCTTCGCGTAGTTCACGTTCATCCATTGCAGCACTTCGCGCAGCGATGCCTGCCCGTGACTGGCGTTGCGGACCGCAAGGTCGAGCATCACGCCAAGCAGTTCGCCTTTGTTGTAGTAAGAAATGCTGCGCTCGGGGCGGCGGTAGTAGGCGTTGCCTTCGAGCCATGCATCGAGGCTGGATTCTTCCGCGGACTGCGTGAGATGAGCTGGACGACGCTCGAGTTCGGTGATCTCTTCGCCGAGACGGTAGAGATACTGCGTCTCATCGAGCAGGCCGGCGCGCAACTGGATGATGCCTTCAGCGGTGCTCGTAACGCCTTCACTGAACCAGAGGGCGCGAGTGTAGTTTTCCTTGGTGTAGTCGATGGGCTCGAGCGTCTGCGGGCGAATTCGTTTGACGTTCCACAGATGGAAGAACTCGTGGGCGGTGACGCCGGTCAGAGTATCCAGTGATGGCTTCACTGCATCGGCGCTGAGTTCAATGGCCGTGGAGTAGGCGTGCTCCATGCCGCCGCCAGCGGGGCCGTGTGGAAAGTGATAGAAAAACGTGTAGGTGTCGAAGGGACGATCGTTCATCCAACTGGTGGCGGCGGCGACAATCTTGTGCAGCGCTCCAACCATCGCTGCCATGTCGTAGTCGGCGGGATCAGCGTCGACGATGACGCGGAAGTGGCCGCCGGCTTCGTCGAAGTCGGACTCTTCAAAGTTGCCAATCTCGATGGGTGAATCAACCAGGCGGTCGTAGTTTTCGACGCGGAAATTCAAACCTGGCGACGACAGGGGCGTGGCGATGCGCCAGCCGCTGGGCAGTTCACTGAAATGGAGGGTTAGCGGAGAATTTCTGGCATCGACGTCATACATCAAGATTTCCGCGAGATTGAAGAAGGCATGATGGGAGTTGAGTTGCGCACCGAACGGGCCCGGGGAATCGGCGTAGATTTGATACTCGACAATCGCGCCGCCCTCCGCGCCCTGAATCTGCCATCGGCTCTTGTCGATTTTGCGTACGGCGAGCGATTTGCCGGAACGATCTTTCGCGCGGATCCAGTTCACGTATTGTGCGAAGTCGCGGACTTGATAAAGCGCGTTCCAGACGGGAAGCTGCAGCTCGCGCTGGGAACTGCCGGGGGGCAGGATGATCTGCACTTGCACCAGATGCTGCTCGGGCGAAGAGAGATCGACAGTGTAAGCGACCGCTGCCGGCGACTGCGCGGCGCTCGTTGCCTGCGCGAGCGCGATGTGAGACAGGACGAGCAGCGCGGCTAGCAGCACGGGCCGCAGATGTCGTTGCCCTGCTCTCCGAATATTCATCAGTTCCCTGCCAACTCCCGCAGGCGCGCGGGAAGTTTTTCATAGATTCCGCCGAAGCCTCCGTTGGAGAGAATGGCTACCACATCGCCGCTGCGCATTTCCGGGGCGATGGTCTGCACAATCTCGTCGGCGTCGGCGAGTAGCCTTGCCCGGGTGCCGTTGCGCTCGATCTCCGCGGCCAGGGCGGGCAGTTCGAGGCGTTCGTTTTCCGGGACAGCCTCGGAGCGGAAGACGCCGGCTACGATGACTTCGTCGGCCTGCGCCAGGCTGCGCGCCAGGTCCGATTGCAGGACGCGGCGACGCAGCGTGTTGGAGCGCGGTTCGAGAATCGCCCACAGCCGCGCGCCAGGATAGCGCGCCCGCAGAGCCTTCAGCGTTCCGGCGATCGCGGTGGGGTGATGAGCGAAATCGTCGATGATGGTGATGCCGTTCACCTGCGCTTTTACTTCGAGGCGACGCTTGACGCTCTTGAAGGTTTTCAGCGCGGTGGCTATTGCGTCTTTCGGAATACCGCAGGAAGCCGCGAGCGCCGCGGCCGCGGTTGCGTTCCAGACGTTGTACTCCCCGGCCAGCGGAAATTCGAGATCGGCCCAGGGCTGGCCGTCGTGCAGGACAGTCCAGGCGGTGCGCTCCGGTTCGAAGCGCAGGTCGGTGACTTTCCAGTTCGCTCGCGGGCCGGCGCCGTAGCGTTCGACGGGGCAGAACGCCTTGGCCAGACTGCGGTCCAGACTGGGGCTTTCCGCGGCCTCACCGGCGAATCCGTCAAAGGCCACGATGCGTCCGCGGCGCGGAATCAGATTCACCAGGCGCTTGAACGCAGTCTCGACCGCATCGAGATCTTTGTAGATGTCGGCGTGATCGAACTCGACCGACGTGAGAATAATGGAGTCGGGAAAGTAATGCAGAAACTTCGGGCCTTTGTCGAAAAACGCGGTGTCGTACTCATCGCCTTCGAGGATGAAGTGCTGCCCTGTGCCGAGATGAAAACTCGAACCAAAATTTTCGGCGATGCCACCGATCAGGAACGACGGCTGCAGCCCGGCGGAGTGGAATATCCAGGCGAGCATCGAAGTGGTGGTCGTCTTGCCGTGGGTTCCGGCGACGACCAGCACTTCCTTGCCGCGAAGGAATTCGTCGTGCAGCAACTGCGGCAAGGAACAGAACGGAATGCGCTGGTCGAGCACGTACTCAAGTTCGACGTTGCCGCGTGACATGGCGTTGCCGACGACGACGAGATCGGGCCGGGGATCGAGATTCTTCGCGTCAAACGGCTGGGCCAGGGGAATTCCCAACTCGCGCAGAAAATCGGACATGGGGGGATAGGCCGCGGCATCGGAGCCGGTGACGTGAAATCCGCGCTGCTTCAGCATTCCCGCCAGCGAGGCCATCGCAGTGCCACAGATTCCGATCAGGTGAATGTGTTTTTTGTCGTTCATTTCGCCGGTAGTTCAGTTTCGACCCACCACAACGCGCCTACGGATATCCGTGATTCCCTAGCGGCTAAAGCCGCATACTATTTGCATGATTTACGGCGCGGCTTAAAGCCGCGCCCTTTCAAGGCACAAGCAGCCACCTTCTTGGTCACATCTTATGGTGTGACTGCTGATTCCAGAATCTTCAACGCGACCTGTCCGTTGCGTACTGACAACTTCGCGCGCACACCGAAAGGAAGCGTGATGTTGCCCGATGTGACGTGGCCCGACTTCAGGCCGAAGGCGACGGGCACTCCCAGGTCGCCGACGATTCGCGTAATCACTTCCTGCAAAGTGTAATCCTGATTCGCAGTCTGCACGCAGTCGAGCATTTCCCCGAAGACAATGCCGCGCACGGCGCGGAGATGTCCGCCGAGCTTCAACTGCATCAGCATGCGATCGATCTGAAAAGGCTTAGTGGCGAGGTCCTCCAGAAACAGAATCTTGCCTGCGGTCTTGATTTCATAGGGCGTGCCGAGCGACGCGACCAGAATGGAAAGGCAACCGCCGTACAGGACGCCCTCGGCTACGCCCTCGGCGAATGCGCTGACTTCAGCGTTGATCGGTACACTCCAGGGTGTGGTGCCTGACACGGCGCCCTGCCAGGATGGGAGATCGACTCCGTTTTCGTGCGACCAATCTTTGGCCGCCATGGGGCCATGAAAAGTGATGAAGCCGCCAACATCGTGAAAGTAGGTCAGCAGGGTTGTGATATCGCTGTAGCCGACGAAAATCTTGCGATGCGTACTGATCTTTTCGAGATCAAGTTCTCCGAGCAGATAGTTGGCGCCATAGCCGCCGCGCGCGCAGATGATTGCCCGCACATCGTCGCGGGCAAACACTTCTTCCAACTCGCGCGCCCTGCGCTGCACCGAGCCTGCAAAGTAAATATCTTTCTCCAGAATGGAGTCGAAATAGAACGGGCGATAGCCCGCTCGCCGCAAGGCCTCGCAGCCGGCGTCCAGTTCAGTGCGCTTGAGGTTGCTGGCGGGCGCGACAATAGCCACGGTATCGCCGGGGCGCAGGGCGGGCGGTTTGACGGGCTGAACACTTGATGACATGCGCGATGAAGTCAGAACCGCTTTCAGCTTAAAAGAAACTCTCCGCGGCACAGCAATCGCGCCGGGCCCCGCAAAAACACATTCTTGCCGACGGTACGGACCGTCTGAACTCCGCCAGGGGCATGGACTTTGACTGGCGCCACGGCATGGCCCGCCGCGATTGCGGCCACCGCCGCGGCGCAAGAACCCGTACCGGAAGATTGGGTTTCCCCGGCGCCGCGCTCAAAGAAAAGCGCTCTCACATCATGCTTACCGACAACGGCGACAAATTCAATATTGACTCCCTTGGGGAACTGCGCGTTGCGCTGGATTTCCGTCGCATGTACCTGCCAATTTGCCGGAAAGTCCCGCACGAAAATGACGAAGTGCGGGTTGCCCATGGATACGGGAACGCCGCGTATTTCCCTTGAGCCCACCTTCAGCGCAAGTTCATTTTCGACGACAGCCTCGCCCATTTCAATTTCAAATTCATACTGCGAGTCGCGCTGCGCGGTAAGCGCGCAAATCTTCATGCCGGCGCCGGTGAGAATTGAAATGCGCTCCTTGCCCAACAGGGAGCACATGTGAGCCGCGACGCAGCGCGTACCGTTGCCGGAAATTTCCGCCGGCGAGCCGTCGGCATTGATCAGGCGGATTTCCACATCGGCGGTGAAGTGCGGCAGCATCCATTCGACACCGTCGGCACCCACGCCGTTGTGACGATCACAAATGCGGCGGGTAAAGTCTGCAATGTCGGGCGGGGCGAGAGCGCCCTCCATCAACAGGAAATCATTGCCGCAGGCGGTAGCCTTGACGAACGGGATGGTGCGGACATTCGAGTTCAAACCCGAGTTCACTCCCGAGCTCACTCTACGTCCACCGGGCCGAGCGAGGTCGCACCCAGAAGAACCTTCGACGCTTTCAACTGCTGCAGCAGTTGCTTCTGCTCACGGTGGCAGCCCTCAACGTCAAACTGCAAGCGGACGTGCTGGCCGGTGTTGCCGGTAAGAACGTTTTGCATCATGCGGTGGTGAGTCTCCAGAATGCGGTAAAGTTCGGCATTGATTTCTTCGACGCTGGAACCGGTCACTTCATAGCTCGTCATGAGCAGCTTGAGATTGAAAGTCTCTTCCAGGTGGCCGAGAGCAAACAGAGCGATCAGAACTAGTCCCGTGGCGAACGTTGCGGTGAGGTAAAGGCCGCCGCCCGCGGCCATTCCGACAGCGGCGACCACGAACAGAGTGGACGCCGTGGTCAGGCCGGTGGTGAGTCCTCGGGTGTGCAGAATCGAGCCTGCGCCGATGAAGCCAATGCCGGGGATGATTTGTGCCGCAATTCTCGCCGCGTCGGAGGGGACACCCGCCAGCCTCTCGGAAAGAAGCGTGAACATCGCTGCGCCGAAACAAATGAACAAATTGGTTCGCAGGCCTGCGGCGCGGTGCTTCAACTCGCGTTCCAGGCCGATCAGACCGCCGAGAATCGCAGCCAGGATCAGACGCGTGAGCGAATTGCCGACGACTCCGCTCATCATTTCCCAGTGCGCCAATTCGATGAAATGATGCCAGGTCATGGGCTATCCGCCGACGAAAAAAGAGGCTTCCGATGGCCGGATTCTATCACCGGAGTTGTACGATCCGGCGTTACCTGCGTGATTACCGCGCGCGGAAGAGAACGGCTCGCGCCTGGCCGGTGACGTGTATCTCAACCATCTCGGGAAAATGACGGCCCTGTACCGCCTGCCACACTGGATCGCCCTCGAACGCGACGACGCAATCGGCGTACTTTGCGGGATCGGCCAGGGCACGCTCCCACAAACCGTCAGCATCGACCGGCTGCTTCCAGGTGCGGTGATTGCCTTCGTTGATGACGCGGTGGAGTGGAATTCCGGCCTGCTGCAGTGCACCGACATGATCGCCCAGGTACATCAGCAGGGTGGAATCCGGCGGAAACTGTCGCAGCTGAACTGCGAGTTGGGACGCCAGCACGGTTTCGAGTTGATTCCGGCTGTGCATATTGACCTGAGCTTCCACCAGCGAAACCGGCCCAGCGCGCCAGACGGAGGCATAGCTGGCGGTCACCCATGCCAGAGATCCCAGCACGCACGCCAGGCGCAGCCACGGGTTCCAACCCTCAGAGCGCACCGCTCGATACGCGAGGATGGCGAGCGCTGCCGCAAATGCCGGGAGCAACTGCAAGCCGTAACGCACGTTGTAGTGAGAGAACGGCCACCATGCCGGGACAAAGATGGGAACGCCCCCGTAGGCTACCGACAGCGCGTAGAAGGGCACGGGAACGAGCAGAAAGAGCAGCGGCAGCCACGCGGCGCGATGGGATTTTCCCGACGCGTTGAGTTCGGGACGTGGATTCGACGCTGCGGCGATCGAGGCTGCGGAGATCGAACCAGCGATGACGGCTGCGATCGCGAGCAAAACCCAGCCGCGCTGCAGCCATGTGTTCTCGGCCATGTTGGCTTCGGCCGATTTCAGAAAATACCTTCCGGCCAGCAACGGATTGCCGCTGCCGGGATGGCCTTGACTGCCGCCCGGCGAGCGGCGTTCGATCGCCTTCGCGGAGTAGGGTCCGTTGGCAAACTCCAGCGGATTGCGATAAACGATTCCATTGTAGGCCAGCCAGAGCGCCGGCCCGGCCGCCGCGATCAAGACGAATTTCACCAGCGCCGCTCGCGTTGGCCGGAACCCAGAAACCATCTCAGCCGGCAGTATGCTGAGCAGCACGACCACGGCAGCGAGCGCCGCGGAGAGGAACCATCCGTCGTAGCGCGTGAGGCAAGCCGCCGCCAGGCACAGGCCGCACTTGGTAAGCGCCTTTTGGTCTCCTCGAATAAACTCGCTGAAATAGACAACGGTCCAGATGAAGAAGGCGAGATACAGCGACTCGCCCATGGCGGTGGTTTGCATGTAAATCAGATTTGGATTCGCCGCGTACACCAGACCGGCGATCCAGCCGGCCAGGCTGGCGGCGCGATCCGGTTCAGTGCCGCGGGAAATTGCGCCTCCGGAAATCGCGCCTCGAACCAGGCGGAACATTCCGACCACACCGAGCACGTACGCCAGCATAGACGGTATTGAGCCGCCC
>Ga0181537_10002184_pt1 | contig 17389 bp, 13 predicted proteins | sample PEATcosm2014_Bin_39_FD_119765 | JGI IMG/M metagenome (GOLD analysis project Ga0181537, IMG submission 119765) | Peatland microbial communities from MTU Mesocosm Facility, Houghton, MI, USA - PEATcosm2014_Bin23_10_metaG | ecosystem: Environmental > Terrestrial > Soil > Wetlands > Peat | place... | reverse complement strand
CCCCGTCCGGACTTCATCCTTTTGGATCTCAATTTGCCAATGATGGATGGCCGCGAGGTTCTAGCTCAAATCAAGAGAGACGAACACTTGATGACTATTCCAACCATCATCCTGACTACATCCAACGCGGAGGAAGATATTGTCAAGAGTTACCAACTCCAGGCAAATTGCTATCTCAGCAAGCCGGTCCAGTTAGATGACTTCGAAGAAGTAGTGAAGAGCATCAACGATTTCTGGTTGACCAAGGCGAAGCTGCCGCAGCGAAAGAAGGTCGCATGAGTCAACGATCTATCAAGACCATACTCCTGGTTGAAGACAATCCAGGAGATGCTCGATTGATCCGAGAGATGTTCAGAGAGCAAGGCTCTCGGAGCATCGAATTGGAGCACGTCGAGTGCATGATGGACGCCGAAGTCTATCTGGCAGCGCGATCGGTCGACATTATCTTCCTCGATCTTGGCTTGCCGGATGTACAAGGATTGGAGGCTGTGCGTCGTGCGCGCAAGGCCGCACACGACGTCCCGCTGGTCGTGTTGTCAGGACTCGACGACGAGTCGATGGCGATACAGGCCATGCAGGAGGGTGCGCAAGACTATCTCATCATGGGCCAGATCGAACCGCGCGAACTTGTCCGAGCATTGCGCTACGCCGCAGAGCGCCAAGTCTTTGAAGAGGTTCTCTTCGAGGAAAAAGAACGTGCGCAGGTCACCCTTGACTGTATTGGAGATGCTGTCATTAGCACCGGCCGTGAGGGGAACATCATCTTTCTGAATCTTGTCGCGGAAAGGATGACTGGCTGGTCGCTGAAAGAAGTTGCTGGCCGCCCGATGGCCGAAGCCTTCCACATCGTGAACGCCACGACTCGTAATATCGTACCGAATTTGATGGCGAGGACAGCTGAGCAAAATCAGGTAGGACACCTTCCATTTAACACGATTCTCATTTGGCGTGACGGATCGGAGATTTGCATCGCAGACTCCGTTGCACCCATCCATGATCACAATGGGCGAGTTGTCGGGTCGGTAAAGGTCTTTCGCGATATGAGCGATGCACGTGCGATGGCCGAACAAATAGCCCATTTGGCAGAGCACGACTTCCTGACTGGGCTGCCAAATCGGGTGCTCTTAAACGACCGGATTGGTCAGGCAATCGCTTTGGCGCAGCGCAACCAGAACAAAGCAGAGTTGCTATTCATGGATCTGGATGGTTTTAAGCACATCAACGATTCCTTGGGACATCAAACCGGCGACAAGCTCTTGCAATGTGTCGCAAATCGCCTGCTCGATTGCGTCCGCGCACCGGACACTGTTGGCCGACAGGGAGGCGATGAATTCATCGTGCTTCTTCAGGGAGTGACGCGACCGGAGGATGCTTCGATTGCAGCGAAAAGACTCCTCTCTTCACTGGAGGAGACTTTTTCAATGGGTCAGATCAATCTTCATATCACCACAAGCATTGGCTTGAGCCTTTATCCCGACGACGGCCTCGACGCCGAGACGCTCATTAAGAATGCGGATACTCCGATGTATCAGGCAAAGGAGAATGGCCGCCATGGCTTTCAGTTTTTCAGGCCAGAAATGAACGTCCGGGCTGTGGAGCGTCAATCTATCGAAGAGGACCTTCGGCGCGCTATAGAACGAAAGGAATTCACGCTCCATTACCAGCCCAAGATCAATCTGGAGACGGGGACAATTACCGGTGCGGAAGCGCTCCTGCGCTGGTCGCATCCCACGCGAGGATCGGTCTCTCCGGCACAGTTCATTCCCATCGCGGAGGACTCCGGCTTGATCTTGCCAATTGGTGCGTGGGTCTTGCGTGAAGCCTGCGCCCAATCTCAGGCATGGGTAGGCCAAGGCTTGCCCGCAGTGTCGATGGCCGTAAACGTCTCCGCGGTCGAGTTTCGCAACCAGAACTTTCTGAACAACCTGTTCGCAACTCTGAGTGAGACTGGCCTGGACCTGAGCTCTTTAGAGTTGGAGGTTACCGAAAGCGTTCTGATGAAGAATGCCGAACACGTGGCATCTATCCTCCAGAGCCTGCGAGAAAAAGGAGTGCGAGTGGCGATTGACGACTTCGGCACCGGTTACTCTAGCCTGAGCTACCTAAGGAAGTTTCCGCTCGGTGCACTCAAGATCGACCAGTCGTTCGTGCGGCAAATTTCCGACTCTCCCGACGAGGCAACAATCGTGAGCGCGATTATCAGCATGGGCAGAAGCCTCAATTTAAGGGTGATTGCCGAGGGTGTTGAGACGGCTGAAGATCTTGCATTCCTGCAAGATCGCGGATGTGAAGAGGCCCAAGGATACTATTTGAGCCAACCAGTGCCCGCCGACCAGTTTGCAGAGCTGCTTACGACGAATCGAAGCATTCTTTACCATCGCGCCGCGGGCCTGATGAGTGTCTTGAATGGCGGGAAGAATGTATTTGAAACACCGACTCTTTCCTTCAACTTGTGGAAGCTTAGGCATCGAAATCTCGAAAATCACGGGACCCCCGCGCGGGAAAAAGGCACGCAGGCTGTTGGGAAGTGAGATAACTCCCGGCTTTGTCGGGGGCTTCGTTTTGTTAGTCGATCAAAATGGCTTGAGCGGGGGCGCTGCGCGGACCCGATTGAGGTGTGCAACCGTTTCGATGACAGGTCATCGCCATATGATGACCTGATCGATCTGTTTGGCCGAACCAGCCAACAGGCGCGTCAATGGCACCATGAGCAGTTGATTGTCCGCTGGGATGCCGATCGCGCCGCCAAGCATCCACCAAACGGGCGCAAGGTAGCTCGCGACACCCGCGCCAACTGGAAGAACTGCCGGTATTCGATGTCTCGGAACTTTGCAAGTAAACAGGTCCAGTTTCGCAATCACGATCCCTCGGTTGAGATCCGCCAGAGCGCCGAGCGCATCGCGGTACATGCACCGGCGGCCAATGCCGCATCGTCAAGCTGCTACGGACGAGCGGGTGCAAGAGCGAACGGACCACCAGCCTCACAGGACTCCCGGTACAGCCACTCAGCTGCTTCGGCATCAATTGGTTTTGAAATTAGAAACCCCTGAATGTAGTCGCACCCTAACTCGCGCAGGCTGAAAAGCTGTTCCTCCGTTTCAACGCCCTCGGCAACGACTTTGAGTTTGAGGGCGTGGGCCAATTGCATGATGGCTCTCACTATGTCCTGACTACTTTTTCGGGTGATCAGTTCGCGGATGAATGAGCGGTCGATCTTGAGATAGTTGAAAGGTAACCGCTGGAGGCGGCTCAACGAAGAGTATCCCGTCCCAAAGTCGTCTATCTGGAGCCGGATGGTCATAGCCTTCAGCTGGTCAAGGACTACCAAGGTTTGCTTGGCGTCTCCCATGACGGAGCTTTCGGTCATCTCGAGCGCGAGCGATTTTGGATTTAGTCCTGATTCAGCGAGAGCGAATTGAACATCTTCCAAGAGGTGGGAATCGCCTAATTGCCTGGAGCAGACATTTACGCTGATCGTGAGAGGATGGTCGGAAGGAAAGCTCTTATGCCAATCGGCCATCTGCCGGCAAGACTCGGCCAGGACCCAACGCCCGAGGAGTACGATGAGTTCGCTTCCTTCGGCAACGTGAATGAACTTGCCTGGGGGAATAAGTCCGCGTTCTGGGTGATTCCAGCGAACGAGTGCCTCGAATCCACAAAGTCGACAATCGCTGGCCGAAACGATTGGCTGGTAGTGAAGAACAAGTTGATGCGCGTCAATAGCTTTGCGCAAGCCCATTTCGATCTCAAAGCGTGTAACACCCTGCTGGCGTAATCCCGCACTGAAGAATTCAGCGCGAGCCTTGCCGTTCGTCTTGGCGTGATACATGGCAGTGTCCGCATTGTGGAGAAGTTCTTCCGGCTTATCGCCGGTGGAACTGAGGGCGATGCCTATGCTGGCTGAAACGAACATCTTGCGACCGTCGATGTAAAACGGCTCACCGAGTCGTTCAAGAATGCGGGCGGAGATCGTCGCTGCTTCACTCTCACGTTGGACATTAGGGAGGAAGATTGCGAACTCGTCCCCGCCGATACGCGCTACGACGGATTCAGAGGACCCACTCAGGCGTGAACTGGATCGGACGCCGGCCTTCAGCCTTCCCGCGACATCGATGAGCAGTTCATCGCCTGCAGCATGCCCGAAGTTGTCATTCACCAGCTTGAACTGGTCCAGGTCGACAAAGAGGACTGCGAAGGCCTTCTCTGGCTGATCGGCAGTTTCGATTGCGGACTCGAGGCGGTCGATGAAGTAGAGGCGGTTCGGGAGACGAGTGAGTGGATCGACGATTTTGCCTTCAGTAATATCGGTTTGTGAGCCGGCCATGCGGATCGCTCTTCCGGCTAGATCGCGGACGGCGACACCGCGACTGAGTACCCAAATATAGCCGCCGGATTTTTGGCGCATTCGGTATTCACTTACGAATTCTGGAGTTTCGCCGTCGCGATGGGCGGAAATCTCAGCGCGAACACGCTCACGGTCACCGGCGTGAATATGATTGAACCACTGTTCGGGGCTGGACCAGCACTCGCTTTCGGAGTAACCGAGCATCTGGCCCCAGCGTGGGGAGAAGTAAATCTGAGCGGTCCCGAGATTCCAGTCCCAGAGGCCATCATTGGCACCGCGGGCGGCGAGGGCATATCGCTCCTCACTCTCTCGGAGGGAACTGAGTGCATCATTGAGCGCCTGTTCGCGCGATTCAATTCGCGAAAGCATCTCATTGATGGAATCGACGAGAAGACCAGTCTCCCCGCCCGAATGGATCTTGGCACGGATTGAGTAGTCTTTGTCAGCGGAAATGCGGCGGGCGACTTCGGCCAATTGTACAAGGGGATCCGCAATGGAGTGCGCAAAGCGGAGAGACGCCAGGAAAGTGGCTAAGACAGAAACGAGAAGAACAACAATCGCGATCTTTCCATATTGAAGAAGACGGAATCGGAACCCGCGTAGATCGAAGACGATTGCAATCGACCCGGCGCGCTCCTCGTTGAGCAGGACGCCTCGGAAGAGAGCGAGAGATTCGCCATTAAAATAGGCTCCATCAGGGTGCTGCGCAGGAAGGATCAGCGCTTGTGCTCCACCTGGTCTGCGGTAATCGGCAAAGACGCGCCCATGGTTGTCGTAGAGACAGGCAAGGAGAACATTCGGTTCAGTAGCGAGGGCGCCCAGCATCTCTTTGGCGGTTCGTTGATCGTTGAACGCTAGGGAGGCAGCGGTATTTGCCCCTAAGGTGTCGGCCAAGGCAGTGAGTTCGCGAACGGCACTTTCACGATAACCTTGCCACTCGTAGATTGCGAATCCGAGGGACGCAAGAAGGACGGCGAGTGCGCTGGCGGAAACGATAAGGACTCCGATATTGAAACGAATGGAGAGGTCCTTGATTCGCACGGCTTCACTTTCCTGAAATCGGAGTGCTGCTTTGAGTCACCGAGGTGGCCAGAAGCAACAGCCGAGAACTGATTTTGAGATGGGATGATTCGGCCCCATCGAGATTGATGTCGAAGCGAATCTTATCGGCCTCGAGGTGGAAGCGTATCATTCCGCCGTCTGATAGGAAGTTGTCGGTTTCTCCCACAGTGAGGACGGGCATTCCGCGGAGGCTCTTGAGGATTGCTGTTTGGCGCTGAGCCTCGTCGCGGCTGAGGAAGAGGATGTTGCAACTCCGTATTTCCTTAGATTGGTTTATCTGGCGGACATGGATTACCCGTGATCCGATGCTCTTCCCCTCAATAGTGCTTTGGAACTCCTGTCGGCGTGGCTCGTCTTCGAAGATGCAGAGCTTTAACGAAGAATCGCCGGTGTTGAGGACGTTGGCCGGCCAGTCCACAAACTGTGCGAAACGGAAGAGAAAGGCAGCCTTCACCTGGTATTCTTCCGGAAAAGTTTGCGCTCCGGCATCCGGCGACAGCCCCGAAAGGAGCAGGACGATCCACAGAACCACGAATTTCTGGCGACATATCCGCCCGGATGGCAGGTCCAAAGCCGAATTGCTTGATCCTCGATACATAAAGGGCATCCTACCTAGAAGAACCACGCAATCTTGCCGTAGACTACACGCCGCATCAGACCGGACTGCACGGTAGAATCGGTTCCGGAGAACTCTGGATGTAGGTTTTTCAAGAGGTTTTGACCCTCCACGCTCAACGAAACGTTTTCTCCTGCGCGCCAATTCAAGCCTGTGTCAAGCCGTGTGTATGAAGGGATCGATTGGGCCGGGAGGCGGTTTACAAAGTACGCGGAGGCAATCCACTGGAGCTTCCATGGCAGGCCTAAGTAGGAACGCAACTGTGCTTGGTGATTGGGAGTCGCACCTTCGGTTTCTTTGACGGTGTCGATGTCTTGGCTGCCGGCGAATTTATGAAGGTGTAGTGAGAAAAACGCGTAGCCAGGATCGAGAGTCCAGATCTTTGTTACCCTCCATTTTGCGAAGGTCTCAATACCTTGCGCTTCTCCGAAGAGACCGTTGCCGAACGAACTAGGAATGAGAAGATGTACGGGCTCAGGGTTCGTTTCAATACGCATGGTTCCCGGTTCCACCGACACCAGATCCCGATAACGGTAGTAGAAGACTGTCGAATCCGACGAGAACCGACTGGTCAATGTAGTCCGGTAACCAATTTCGAATGCCGCTACCTGTTCGTTTCTCTCGTTTGGATTCCCCAAAAGACTTACAAAGATGGGCAGGTTATCGGGACCGGGGAGTACCTCGAAATTCACACGGAAATCTGTGTCGCTGCGAGCGGGAGTGCGGTCGGCATGGGAAACCGCAGCCCAGATCGAGTTCCTGCTATCCGGGGTCCACATCAAGCGAGCCGAAGGTTGAATGACAAATCCGGTGCGGTCGTTATGCTCGATTCGTGCGCCCAGAATCAAGTGAAGACGGTCCGGTAGAAGACCAAACTCATCCTGGATGAACGAATTGAAAAGCTGTGCATGGCGGACCTGGGGAGTAGCGGAGACTCGCAGTGTTGGACTAATGTCATCGGTGCTGAGACGGTAGCCAAGCCCCCAAACGACATCCTGTTTCGCTCCCCAGGCAATATGGTTTTGAAAATCGATGTCGAGGGTGTCTAAACCCATGCTATAGGTGGTATCGCCCCGCGAGGTGCGGTCGAAGGAGGCTTGAAGAGTGGCCTCCGATCTCGGCGAGAAGGTGCGATTCCAGCGCGTTAGCAGATTCCAGCCGGAGTAAAGGTCGCGCAAGGCGACAGTCGCGCTTTCCGGCGGCTGAATGGAGAGTGGGATATAGGCCAACTCTCCCGCATTGCCGACGTACACGTCTCCTTCGGTGGTGAGGGAATCCTTTGCGGAGATGCTGGTATCGGTGCGGAATCCGCCATGTACCAGGCGCCAGTCATCCTGGCCGTCGAGTCGGGCCGAAGTTGGCAGGGCGTTAACCTCAAAGCCTTCCGCATAGACACGATATGCCCCGAAATTGCGAACGGTGCCTCCGTAACTCAATGTCTCCGGCCCGATACTGCCATTGCCCGCGCTGGCAGCAACAGTGGCTCCCTGAGTGTCTGCGGCGCTGAGAGTAATGATGTTGATGACACCGTTCACAGCATTCGCTCCCCAGACGGCGGCTCCGGGGCCTCGAACCACCTCAATTCGTTCGATGCTGTTGAGGGGAACATTCTGAGAATCCCAGAAGACGCCAGCGAAAGTGTCGGTGTATACGGTGCGGCCGTCAACCAGGACCAGAAGTTTGTTCGAGAACTGACCATTGAAGCCACGGGCGCTGATGGCCCAATTCGCGGTGTCGATCTGCGCGACGTCCAGGCCGGGAACCATCCGCAGCAAGTCAGGGATGTTTAGTGCACCTGAGTGGGCAATATCCTCGCGAGAAATGACGAAGACAGCCGCAGCGGCCTCGGAAGTCTTCTGCCCCTTCTTCGATACAGAGGTGACCTCGATGTTCATCAGGTCTTCGAGGCTTCTCTTGGTGAGATCAGCGGCCTGTGAAGCGCCTGCCGGGTAAGCCAGTTGAGCGATCCCGACAAGCATCAAGGTATGCTTGATGAATTGCCGGAGGCCGACCGCAAAACCGGAGAAATGGCGCAGTTTATTAAAGGTAAGCCGACGAAAGTGGTGAGCTTGTGTATAAGAACAGTTGCTTAGAGCCGAATGGACCGGACAGAACTTAGGTCCCTCAATCGTCGTTTGTGGGACAGTTCTCAAAATGGTGTTCGGAGAATGAATCTGCACCAGATCCCGTGATCTCGCACTTGCAATGGGGCGGTTTCCCACGATCAAGATGGTCTCTGCGATTTTGAGACTGAGACGCGGCGTCCTCCCGAGGAGCACAAAACTCCTGTCCATGGATTTCATCTCCATCTACCTAATTCAAAGGGAGGCGGGCTAGACGCTGAACGAAGTAGTTACATAATGATCCTTGCAGTAACCTGTGACTGAGCAATTGGGAACAGCTTTGTAAATGTTCCCGACAGGCCGCCCGATCTTGAAGATTGCTAGATTAGATCGGTGAAAAAGAAGATGCTCGACAATGGAAGGGAACGCCAAGGGAAAGTTCAAAATCTTGGGAATGGAATACCTGGCAAAATGAGCGGTCGTTCAATTGATCAAAAGTGGCGAATGGGCTGATTCGACATGGACCCTGAACTGACTTGAGACGTCTGCGATGGTGTAGTCGGAATTGGAAAATAGCGGGTCCGCCTCAACCATTCGTTCGCCGCAGGATGAGCAAATCGCTTCGGTCGACGTGACGGTGACATCGTACAAAAAACTAACTCGGAGAGTTTCATCGGGGCACAGTTTGCGATACGGATTTTGCAATCGATTGACACGGGCGTGATTCAAATTACTCCAATTTTCTTGCTCGAATCTAGATTGTTTCGGCGGGATATTATCCGAGCGCCCAGGATGGTAGCCGACCATGATATAGCCCTCGGGAGTTCTAGATGGAGTTCCGGCCTTTGCTCGACAGGTAGGACACCACACTTCAATCTGCACACTAATCATTGTCGTCAGGCCACCGGTGGTATTCGGAAGCCCCGCGGAAACCGAAGCGCTTCTGTGCTCTGTGGAAAGAGTGATGTGTCGTCTGACGCTACGCGCAGACATGCTAACTGTCAATCTGGTTTCTTGAGCTGTTTCAAGCCCTGTGTGCGCTGCCATTCAGCCTCCCGGCGCTGCATCTCCTGTTCGAAGACGGTGAACGTCTTGCGGACGGCATTTTCGAAGCGTTCGGCTTCGATTTTGCAGAGAACGGGGAGGGCGGGTAATTTCCGATGATTGCGGCAGCCAAGAAGTAGAACGACCGAATCAACGCCGGCAAGACTGCCGACTGCCTGCGCTGTGACTTCCTGCTCCAGTGCCACATGGCCTCTACCGAGATCCGCGACAGACGCCGAGTCCTGCGGTACCGCAACCTGGTGCTGAGCCAAGCAGTGCAGATGAAGAACCGGGTCGACGATCCGCCCCGTAAACGCCGCAGGGTCAGGAATACCATTGAGCGCACTAGGCTGTGTGGTCATCCACATGGTCGAATGGTCGGCAACTGGGACTTTTCCCGGGTTTTCCCTCATATGGCGAGAAAAGTGATCGAGTTGAATAGCTCAATGAAGGCTTTGCCTTGATGCGAGTAATTGAGAATCCGCGTGTCTCATTGTTCAGCAAGATAGTGAGGCCGAAGGGCCCCAGGGCGGAGAGTGGAATCCGATTCGTTGCCTAGGCGGACGACCAGCGGCAGCAATGCCTCGACATCCGCAAGTGAAGTGCGGAAATTGACAATGCAGATCCGCAGCGCGAATTTTCGACGGATCACGGCATTCGATAGATAGAAATCGCCGGTGCTCTGCAGGCGCGTGAGCAGTTCACGGTTCAGTTCGTTGAGGTAGTCCTCGACTTCTTCGCCTCCGGAGCGCAGGTCCGTGGGTACAAAGCGAAAAGTGGTAATACTCAGCGATTGTGTCAGTGCTTCGAGCTCAGGGAAACGCGGGATCTGCTCAAAGAGTGTGACGGCCAGGCAAATGTCGTCAGAGATCATGCGCACATATCCGTCGCGACCCGCCTGTTGAATGGCGAGCCAAACCTTGAGCGCTCGAAAGCCCCGTGAATTCTGAGGTCCGAGGTCGAAGTAATTAACAGCCTCAGTTCCGAAATGGTAGTAGGGCGGATGGTATGCGAAGGCATTGCGTAAGTCATCGCGGCTTCGCACCAGCGCGCAGCCTGCTTCAAGCGGCGCGTAGAGCCATTTGTGCGGGTCAACCGCGACCGAATCTGCCTCCAGCAAGCCGGCGAGTTCGGCAGGAGCGTCGGGCAGGATAGAGGCAAAGCCGCCGTAGGCGCCATCGACGTGGAACCAAAGATTGAATTCGCGACAGATTGCCGCCAGTTCCGGTAATGGATCGATTGCTCCGGTAGAGACCGTTCCGGCCGTGCCGACGACGAGAAACGGTTGCTCGCCGGCTTTAAGGTCGTCAGCGATTTGCTGTCGAAGAGCCGTAGTGTCCATCTGCATCCGGTCGTTCGTCGCGATCCAGCGAATCGCGTCCGTTCCCAGTCCTGAAATGTCTGCAGCCTTCTGGACCCATGTGTGGGTTTCACTGGAGCAGTAGACGCGCAGACGGGCATCTTTCAGACCTTCTTTGCGCATGTCGCGTCCGGCCATTGCCTGGCGAGCAGCGAGAAAGCAAACCAGGTTGGCCATATTCCCTCCGCTGACAAAAATCCCTGCGCAATTCGGAGAGTAACCGAGCATTTCTGCGATCCAGCGTATCGTCTGAGCTTCCATTTCGCTGGCTATGGGCGAGAGCGGCCACGCTCCAACGTTAGGATTTACCGCCGCCGACAGCAGTTCCCCCAGAGCGCCGATCGGCGCAGCCGATGAGGTGATGTATCCCCAGAATCGAGGATGTCCATTCAGGAGCGAGTGCTCGAACAGCAGGTCGGCGGCGTGGTTAAGCAGCCCTGCCGGGGCTTCGCCCTGCTGTGGCAGTGGCCGATCGGCTCTTAGCGCCTCTCGAATTTCGGAAGGCGATTCGGCGGGGGTGACCGGCCTCCCGGGAAGCGCATCCAGAAATTCGGCGATTCGGTCGATGAGTTGATGACCCAGCACGCGAAATTCGCCTGAACCCATTGCAAGAGGCGCAACACGATAGCCTGTCGTCATTTCCGTAAACGTAGCAACCTCCTGCTGATCTGCCGTTCCGCTATTTTGGCTCACCGTGCATTGCGCGGATCGTCGATTGGATTAACGTATTTGAATTCCACGGGACCCTGCCCGTAGAGCACGATCGTTGTTTCCTGGGCCGAGGTGTAGGCGAAGTGATTCATGCCGGCCGGCATGAGCGCGAAGCCGCCGCTGGTGAGCGTTTTGTTGGCGGCAGCACCCCGAAGCAATTTGTCGCCCATCCCGAATGTCAATGCGCCGGAAACCACGACTACGTACTCGTCGGTGGGATGGGAGTGCGCCGGGATCGCGTAGTGGGCCGGAAATTTCAGTCGGATCGTGTAGGGGACCGCTTTGGTTGGGTCACCCGCGAGGACCGCGATCTTAGCGCCTGCAGGAAGCATGGGCGGCGCCGGTCCCCACTGCGCCTCCTGAGGTGCCTGAACGACCTGATCGTGAGTCTGCGCCTCGTTGACCCCGCTGAATCCCCCAATCAGAACGAGAGTTGCCAAAGCGGTCGAGATCATTGCTTTCATATCTGCCTCCAAAGGGCGGTTGGATGCCACGGCCCCGTTGGTGACAACTATGAACGCACTCGGACCAGGTCCGCATCGCACTCACGGGCCATTTTTCATTGCGGTGTCAAAAATGGCCCGAACGGGCCATCGTCCTGGTCAGGAGAGCAGGCCTCGGCGTGCGGCTTGTGCCACCGCGGCAGCGCGCGTCGATGCACCCAGCTTGTTCAGAATGTTCGCCAAATGGCGATGAACCGTGTGATCGCTGAGGAACAACCGCTCCGCAATCATTTGATTATTCAGACCCTCTGCCACTAGACGCAGAATCTCGATTTCTCTTTTTGTCAACCCGCTGCCTGGGATCGACGACGATGCCGCATTCGACGCGGCCCCATGCATCTGCATTAATTCATCGAGAAGGCTCTGCGCCCGAGCCGTTTCCAAATCCGCACTCAGCTCTGACAGAAGTGTCTTCGCGCGGCTGGCCTCTTCAATGGCAGGTTTGATGCGACCGAGTTTGCCGAGCGCGTGAGCCAACTGAATCCGAGCCCGCCCTGTTTCAAAGGGTGCGCCGCTGCGGGCGTAAAGTTCGACGGCATCTTCGAAGCAATTGCGGGCTTCTTCAGCTTTGCCCATCCCCAGAGCAAGATATCCGGAGGCAAAACTGGCCGCGGCCTTAAAGGGGATGGTGGCGAGCAGAGCAGCAATGCTCGATAGCTCGGCCAGCGCCTCTTTAGCGCCTTCCCATTCCTTCAGGTCCGTCAGCGCCCGCACAAGGAGTTCGAGACCAGATGTGCGGTCGGTTCGATTTGCTATGGGTACATGACGAAGATATTGTTGGGCTCGCTCGGCAGCGGCTTGCTTCTCGTCACAGTCGAATAACAGTTCGGCACGCAACAGAAGACCCGCGCCGTGTGCAGGGGTCTGGTCGACGAGAGTTGTGGCTTAGTCAAAGCGTCCTTGCCGCCTTCGTAACTCAGCCAGCCGCACGAGCACATCGCCCGTCATCGCGGGTCGGCTCGCCGCGAGTTCTGTCCTCGCCGCACACAATTCCTGCTCAGCCTCGAGCCATGTTCCGCGCCACAGGCAAATCGACGCATATTGCGTGCGGCAAACTGCGAACAAGGGCCGCAATCCGAATCTGGCGCAAAACTCTTTGAGCCTCCCGCACCACTGCGCGGCACGGTCGTAGTCCCGGACCCGTTCGCAAGCCGCAATCAGATAGCAACCGCACAGTCCAATCGTCACGCGGTCAGTCAATTCCCCAGCAATCACCGCAGTGTTCACCTCATCGAGGTTGCGTATCCCTGCCGACACAGCGCCTGAAGCAACAAGGGCTAATCCTTGAACGGCTCGGCCCAGCATCTCAAGGTGAATGTTTCCTACTTCCTGTGCAATCCGGATTCCCTCCTTGGCAAGGGCGAGAGCTCGCACCGGATCGCCCTCCTCAAGCAGGCAAAGTGAACCCTCCCGCACTTCCATCCAGGCGCGCTCCGGACAGGGCGGCTGGCCATCCAGAAGGCGGCGAGCCCGCTGCAGCCACCCGTTGGCCACAGCGCTCTCGCCGCGAAAGGCCCAGTAATCCCACGCCAGCCACACAGCTACTCTGGCTGCGTCGGTGCGATCGCCGCGGTTTAGGTACAAACGATAAGCATGTTCTCGGGAATTGAATACGATCTCAGCGAGATCGAGCCACCAGGCAGCGTGCCCTAGTCCCTCCAGTGCTTCGGGGAACTCGCGCAACCCAAGCGCCTCTTCGAAGGCTTCGCGTGCCTCCGACCAGGCGCCTCGCGCGAGCGCGTCGTCGCCGGCAAGACATTCAGATGGTCTGGTCAAAGGCATGCGATTGAGGTTTGATTATAGAGAACGCAGTAGACCCGCAGACATCAATCGGAGGGTCCATCTTAAGCATTCGAAACGTCAATGGACGGGAAACGTACCGCCGCCTCGCTCGACTCCCACCGAATTGCCAACGCACTCATCGCTCTTCTAACGACTTCGGCCGGAATCATCACCGTTGTATCCCTCGGCCGCCGCAGGCCAAACCTCAACTTCTCCGAAGCACGCCAGATTATCCAGCAGGTCCACGCCACCACGCAACGTCTGGAGCGCTCACTGCACGACCAGCGGCGCGAACTCAACGACGCCCACCGGAAAATCTCTGCCGTGACAAAAGGGCTCGAAGAACCTGTCAAATAAACCCCATCGAATCAATGGCCGGATCTACCCGATCCGGCCGTGTCAAAAGGTGTGGGTTCTGAGACAGTGAATCCGCCTAGGTCGTATGGATAAACAAACCTCAAAGCGATGCACCTATCTGATTACACGCAGAGGAACGCATGGGCAGTAATAACTTGGCGCTCGCTTTTTTGGAGAAGGCCGTAGTCGTTCGTGCGCCCCGGGGTGCAATCGCTGGCAGAGTTCTCTGGGAATCTGACGCCTCTAGTCACCTTCATTATTGAATTCAAACTGCCGTCACAATCCAAACAACGGGCACTCTCGCTTGCGTGATAGACTTTGGGCGTAAATCAGTGCCATGAAAAGTGTCGGGATGATCGCGAGGTTCGCGGTCATCCCGAATTTGCTCTACGGGGATGTTTGTTTATCACAAAACAAACACCTCTGTGATCTGGCACACATTCGTACAGGAGTCATTCTTCCATGCACGCAATTTCAAGGCTTGCAATTGCTACCATCCTTGCTGTTCTCTCGGGCCGAATTTCCCTCCAATTGCGTAAGTCTGGCGTCCTGGCCGGTGTCGGCTGTGCGCTGGCCACCTCGGTAATTGGGATAGGTGGGGCCGCTTCGGCGCAGACGACTGCGACCGCGACGACCCTTGCCGTAACGTCAGGGGGCACTGCGACGACCAGTGTTGCATCGGGCAGCGTGGTGACACTGACTGCACAAGTGAATGCAGGCACTACGGCATTGACCACCGGACAGGTGAATTTCTGTGACGCGACTGCCGCGTATTGCACGGACATACATATTTTGGGGACGGCGCAGCTGACCAACGCGGGAACGGCGACGGTGAAGTTCCGGCCGGGGATTGGCAGCCATAGCTACAAGGCCGTTTTTCTGGGGACGAATAGCTATGCGACGAGTTCCTCGGGGGCGTCGGCGTTGACGGTAACCGGGACCGTCGGCCCATTTGCGAGCAACACAACGATCGGGGAGAGCGGAAGCTGGGGCACTTATACGCTGAGTGCCACAGTGACGGAGGTTGGGGGGGCGGCTCCGCTTACCGGAACCGTATCCTTCCTGGATACAAACAATGGGAATGCGGTATTGGGCACGGGATCGCTGGGCGGTGCGACATCGGGGCTCAGTTGGTTGAGTTCCCAGTCGCCATCGATTGGGGAGGTATCGGGCGTCCTCGCAGTGGGGGACTTCAACGGAGATGGGATTCCGGACATCGTCGAGATTTTCGGCTCGATCACGGTTCTACTTGGTAATGGGGATGGAACATTCAGGTCGGTCGCTTCCGGTCTTTCGGATTACCAGGGTCCGAGTGCAATTGCCGTTGGGGACTTCAACAACGACGGGATTCAAGACCTCGCATTGGTTAACGCATACAGTAATTCTGTCACCATCGCGCTGGGGCACGGGGACGGAACCTTCACTGCAGTGCCTTCGAGCCCGGCCACGGGAAATTCTCCTGAAGGGATTACAACGGGAGATTTCAATGGAGACGGCATCGCCGACCTGGCCGTGACGAACCAGAATTTCAGCGGAAATGGTTCAGTCACAATTCTCCTTGGAAACGGAGACGGCACTTTTACCCCAGCACCGGTCAGCCCCGCAACGGGTAACGACGCCTATGCCATTGTTTCGGGAGACTTCAACGGGGATGGCAAGACAGACCTTGCGGTGACGAACCAGCAGGGGGATAACTTAACGATTCTGCTAGGCAACGGGGATGGGACATTTACCGCTGCCGCCAGTCCGGCCGTAACCTCTTATTGCCAGGACATCGCTTCAGCCGACTTCAATGGGGATGGTATCCCAGACCTGGTTGTGACCTGTGAAAACGGCGGCCTGGTGAAGGTTCTGCTGAGCAACGGAGATGGGACGTTCACCGCCGCTCCAGCGTTTCCTTCAACTGGAGAGAGCCCGAGTTCCGCGGTTGTGTCCGATTTCAACCTTGACGGCATTCCGGATATCGCGCTGGTGAGTAACAATGCCAATGGCTCCGGCACAATCAATGTGTTTCTGGGGCATGGCGATGGAACATTTACGCAAAGCCCAGTGGCTCCTCCAGCCGGTTACTCCCCGTCGGTCCTCGTCACTGCAGACTTCAACGGAGATGGCAGGCCGGATCTGGCAATCCCCGAGAACACTAGCACTCTACCCCTGGTTTACCTGACCGAGCCAACCGAGACTGCCTCCGCAACGGCCAGCATCTCGCTACCGAGCGCAGGACAGCATCTTGTGGACGCAAATTACGGCGGAGATGGCAACTACAATTCCAGCGCTTCAGGCACAACGCCACTGTGGGGTGTTCCAGCCACGACGACGACAGCCCTTACCGTGAATTCGGGTGGCTCTCAAGTGACTTCTGTTACTCCGGGCACCGTGGTTACGCTCGCCGCAACGGTGCAGGTAGGGGCAACCCCGGTGACGAAAGGCCAGGTGAACTTCTGTGATGCGTCTGGAACCGTCTGCACGGATATTCATTTGCTGGGGACGGCGGCTCTATCAGCCAGCGGGGCGGCGACGTACAAGTTCGTGCCTGGGGCGGGTGTGCACAGCTACAAGGCTGTGTTTGTGCAGGATGGCTATGGCTTGACCAGCTCTTCTGCCGCTTCGACCCTCACAGTAGGTCCTGCGCCAGCCCCGGTTTATTCAGACACCACATCAATTACCGACAGCGGGCAGCCTGGAGATTATTCGCTGACGGCGACTGTGGTGGGATACGGCGGTTCGGCCACTCCCACGGGAAGTGTCTCATTCCTTGATACGACCTTTGCAAACGCATCGCTAACGACCGCTCAGCTAGGGCCAGCCACCGCCGGGACGGGCTTTCTCGTATCGCAGACGTCTGCCTTGACCAGCAGCCCAAATTTAGAGGTGACTGGAGACTTCAACGGAGACGGCATTCCGGATCTAGCCATGGTATGGTCCAGCAGTACCGACACGGCGAATGTAAGTATCTTTTTCGGAAAGGGCGATGGAAGCTTTACTGCGGGGCCGACCGCCCAGACGACCGTAAATACTCAATACACGCCTGCGTATATGATCGCGGGCGATTTCAATGGAGACGGCAAAGCGGACCTGGTTTTGTTAAGTTATGCCTATTCCTTATCCACTGGCTCCTTTGTCTCCACGGTCACGACTCTTTTGGGCAACGGTGACGGAACGTTTACCGCATCGCAGCCCAGCAATGTACTCGTCCAGGGTCCGACTGGCGGCGGCTTCATTGCGGGTTCGATGATTGCCGCCGATTTCAACGGGGACGGCAAGTTGGACCTGGCCGTCATCGGCGATTCTGTTTCGTCTGGAGGCGTCTCGATTCTTCTTGGGAACGGAGACGGAACATTTACCGCCATAGGAACGAACCTTGGGCCAAACCAAGGATATGGTTTGATCGCAACAGGAGATTTCAACGGGGACGGAATCCCGGATCTAATAGTTCTCCAGGCCTTCGAGCCGAACAGCGCGACTGTTTTTCTCGGCAACGGTGATGGGACATTTACTGCGATTGCGACGTCACCCACGGTGGCCGATTTTGTCGAGTCGATTGTG
>Ga0181537_10002183_pt1 | contig 17393 bp, 15 predicted proteins | sample PEATcosm2014_Bin_39_FD_119765 | JGI IMG/M metagenome (GOLD analysis project Ga0181537, IMG submission 119765) | Peatland microbial communities from MTU Mesocosm Facility, Houghton, MI, USA - PEATcosm2014_Bin23_10_metaG | ecosystem: Environmental > Terrestrial > Soil > Wetlands > Peat | place... | reverse complement strand
CGGCAACTTCATCGAGAGCACACCGCTGATTTGGGGCGACGCGTCGCCATTCCAAAACTTCCTCCGCTTCAGCGACTGGCTGCACGCGCGCACGAACCGCACCGACGGCATCGCCCTGATGCGGCTGATGGAACTGCTCTTTGATTTCCTCACCACCGAACTCCATCTCGACCCGAAGCCCGTGGCCGAAACCTTGTGGCGCGATTACCGGCGCGGCGGACGCCACGACAAACCTGGTTTCTTGAAATCATTTCTGTCCGTGGAAAAGATTGTCCCGCTGCGAAAGACCGGAACCGCCCTGCCCAAGCGCCAGGCCCGGCATCTGGTTTGAGGGCGGTGTCAAGTTTCACCTCGGGCCGGTTGTGAATTTGTAGGCGACGAGGTGACGAGTCGTTTGGGACAGCACTCCTTACGTCGTGCCCTACAACCGCTCCTCCGCCTGCGCGTTCGTCAGGTTGTTTTTCGCGCGCAGCACGGCCATGCCGATCACCGGCGGATAGGCGCGGTCGGATTTCATGCGCGGCTCGACGTATTCCAGCACTTCAAAGAGCAGCCGGTTGGCCGCCTCGTAGTCCAGACCGGCGAGTTGGACGATGTAGCGCGTGGCGCGGTCTATCAGCTTCAAATTGCTGGGGACGACGTAAATCATGCAGTTGCCCATGACGCGGCCGAGGCGGACCATGGTGCAGGTGGAGAGGGCGTTGAGGAGCATCTTGACGGCCACGCGCTTCGCGCCGTCCAGCAGAAAATCCATCCCCGGCACCGGCACGATGACGGAGGCGCAGTCCGGCCCCGCCTCGACGCTGAACGACCACGCCACGGCCAGCCCCTTGTCGCGTCCGAGAAAGATGAAGCCCGTCCGGGCGCCGGCATGGCAGGCGGCCTCCAGTTGCAGGCGGAAAAAGCCTCCGTGGGAAAGCATCTCGGCCTTGCCGTAGGTGGACATGAAGGCCACCGCGGCGTCGCCCCCGCCCAGCGGACGGGACTTGACGTCGTGCCAGCCGATCTTGAAGCGCATGAGTTCGTCGCGGGTGATGTGGCGCAGGATTTCGAGCGTGCGCGGCAGGCGGTCTTCGCCGACGAGGGCGCGGACGTCGCCGGGCTTCCAGTCAATGCAGCGGGGCTCGCGCCTAAGGATGTGACGCCAGGCGAAGGGCGCCTCCATCTGCGGCATGAAGAGGAAGGCCCAGGATTCGGCGGCGGCGGTGTCGCCGGATTTGCGGAACGGCGGCGTGCAAAAGGTCGGCGAACGCTCGGCGGTGTCGGTGAGGACGTCAATGCCGAGGTGGTTCGCGAAATAATTGACCTTGTGGCCGGACCGGTAAACGGCCTCCTCCAGTTCAACGAGTTTCGCCAGTTGCGCGAGGACCTCCGGCGATTTGAGGGTGGCGTGGATTTCGGCCAGTTTTTCGAAGAACTTTTGGGGAACGTCCGCCGAGGGCAGGCCGAGCAGGTCGCGCGCGGCCATTTCGAGGATGGCGAGCATCACGCAAAGCTGGATGGTGGTGGCCTGCATCCGGGTGGAGCCGGTGATGGCCATCGGGCCGGTGGTGAGGTTGATTTTTTCGATGCGCGGGTCTTCGATGATTTCGCGGCTGCGCCGGACGTGGCGGCAAAGGACGTCATCGGGGTTGTTATAGACAAAATAAACCTTCGCGCCAGCCTCGACGCCCGCCCATGCGGTGCCGATGACGAAGGAGGTTTCACCGCCCTCCGTGATGGCGAAGACGACGTCCTGCGAGGAGACGCCGAGGTCGTTGATTTGTTTTTTGCCGAACGCTGTGAAATCCTCGAAGCCCTCGACGGATTTGATGAGGGCGTAATCGCCGCCGGCCATGACGCTGAAGGTGCGGTGCTCAAAATCGGGATTGCGGCGTTTCTGCCAAAGCTCGCGCCAGGCGGAATCGAGCAGGATGCCCAGACGCCCGGTGGAGCCGCAGCCGGTGAAGAAGATGCGCCCGCCGGATTTGAGCGAGTGAAGAAGCGTCTTCTTGATCTCCCCCGCCCTGCCCGATTGCACGAATTCGCCGAACACGCGCATCACGTCGTCGTCCACGTCGAAGAGGAGCTTGAGGGCGGCGGCGGTGCCGGCTTTGGCAATTTCACTCAAATTGGCCGTGAGAGGATGAGACGACTCTGTGACGAGCGCGCCGAGCTTGAACTGGCCGCTGATTTTCAGGAATTCGTCGGAACGTCTCCGGGAATCGTCGCTCACAGGCCACAAGTTAATGAAATTGTCAAGCGCCTGTCACGCCGATAGGTTAGAGTGCGAAAGCATGACGCCCACCCAACAGATGGCGGCCTTGAAGGCGTCGAATTGCGAAGTGGCCTTCGACAATTTGACGCGGCAGCTTTACGCAACGGACGCCTCGCTCTACCAGATCGAGCCGCTGGCGGTGGCGTTCCCCAAAACCGCCGGCGAGGCGGGCGCCGTCATCCAGGCGGCGGCGCAGGCGGGCACGACGGTGATTCCTCGCGGCGCGGGGACGGGGCTGTCCGGCGGCGCGGTCGGCGACGGGCTGGTGGTGGATTTTGCGCGGCACAACCGGAACATCGGCAAATTGAACCTGGAGAAACGGACGGTGCGCGTCGGGGCGGGCGTGGTGCTGGACCAGTTGAACCAATTTTTGCATCCGGAGGGGTTCCGCTTCGGGCCGGACGTGGCGACGAGTTCGCGGGCGACGCTGGGAGGGATGATTGCGAATGATTCGTCCGGCTCGCACACGCCGGTGTATGGCACGACAGCGCAGCATGTCAGCGAGCTGGACATCGTGCTGGCGGATGGGAAGGTGGTGAAGGTGGCTCCCGGTCTCGACACGCTCGCAAGCCAGCGGGAATTGGTGCAAAGCCTGACCGAATTGAATTCGCTGCAGATCGCCGAGCAGTTTCCGCCGGGGCTTTTGAAGCGCTGGCCCGGCTACGCGCTGGCGCGGGCCGCGGCTGAACCGGCAAACCTGCTCAACATCCTGGCCGGCAGCGAAGGCACGCTGGCGGCGATTTTTTCGGCGGAATTAAAAGTCGTTCCGCTGCCGGAGGAACGCGGCGTGGGGCTGCTGTTCTTCGCGTCCGTGACGGAGGCGATGCAGGCGGCGGATGAACTGCTTGATTTGAAACCGGCGGCGGTCGAACACATTGACCGTCCGCTCTTCGAGCAGACGCGCGGGCAGCGGGAGTTCCAGGCCGCGCGGGATTTGCTGGAACTGGACGCGAAACCGTGCGAGGCGATCTTGATCGTCGAATTTTTTGAAGGCGCCCGAGGACGGCTGGCGGCGCTGGAGAAGCGGCGGCTGGGCCTGCGCAAACGCATCCTGCGGACGGAGGCCGAGGCCTGCCTCGTTTGGGAACTGCGGAAGGCCGGGTTGTCGCTGCTGACCAGTTGCAAGGGGGCGGCGAAGCCGGTGGCGTTCGTCGAGGACGCGGCGGTGCGGCCAAGGGATTTGCCGGCATACGTCGGCGAGTTGCAAAAGCTGATGAGCCGGATGGGATTGCAGGCGTCGTATTACGGCCACGCGGCGGCGGGGCTGCTGCACGTCCGGCCGGTGCTGGATTTGCACAGCTCGAAAGATTTGAAGAAATACCGGGAGATTGCCGACGAAGTGGCGGCGCTGGTGGCGCAATTCAAAGGGACGCTTTCCGGCGAGCACGGCGTCGGCATCGCGCGCACGGAATTTCTCAAGGAGCAGGTGGGCGAGGAAATGTATTCGCTCATGCGTCAAATCAAGAAGAGCTTCGACCCGAACAACCTGTTCAATCCGGGCAAAATCATTTCCGATGGCCGCTACAGAATTGACAAGAACCTGCGGACGGGCGCGGGCGGGCCGTTGAAGCTGCCGTTTGAACCCGTGCTCGCCTTCGCCGCAAGGGATGAGTCGTTCACGGCCAATCTGGAGCAATGCAACGGCTGCGGCGGCTGTCTCAAGCAAACGCCGACGATGTGCCCGACGTTCCTCGTCACCGGCGAGGAAATCATGTCCACGCGCGGGCGCGCCAACGCCATCCGCGCGGCGCTGGAGTTGCGCGGCGTCCACGGCGACGCGCTGCGTTCGGAGGAACTCGACGCGGCGCTGGGCAACTGCCTGTCATGCAAGGCCTGCACAACGGAATGCCCGTCCAACGTGAACATGGCCCTGCTCAAGGCGGAATTGCTCCACGCGCGCATCCGGCGCGACGGATTGAACCTGCGGGAGCGGGTGTTGAGTTCGGTGGACCGGCTGGGACGGCTCGGTTGCGCGATGCCGAAGACGGCCAATGCGCTGCTGAAATTCTCGCCAGTCCGGCAAATCGCCCGCAGGGTTTTGGGTTTCACCACGGAGCGTCCGCTGCCGCAGTTTGCGCCGGAACGATTCGACCGTTGGTTTGAAAAACACACGCCGGCCATCCGCCCCTGGCGCGGCAGGGTGATTCTCTGGGACGACACGTTCGTGCGTTATCACGAACCGCGCATCGGCATGGCCGCTGTCAAGCTGCTCGAGACCGCCGGCTTTGAAGTCACGCTGCCGGCGCAACGCCAGTGCTGCGGACGGCCCGCCTTCAGCCAGGGGAATCTCGACGAAGCCGCCCGGCTGGGCCGGCACAACATCACGCTGTTCAACGCGGAGAACGATGACGCTCCGATCATCTTCCTCGAACCGGCGTGTTACTCGATGTTCGCGGAGGATTACCGGGAATTGAAGCTGCCGGGCGCTGAACGGGTCGGGGCGCGCTGCTTTTTGTTTGTGGAATTTTTCGAGAATTTTCTGGCCACTGAACCTCTCGCCCTGCGGTTCAACGCCAGGCCGGAGCGCCTCATCGTCCACATGCACTGCCACGCCAAGTCGCTGGCCAGCCCGGACGCCACGCGCCGGCTGCTCGAACGATTGCCGGAGCGGACGGTGACGCTGCTGGACACGGGCTGCTGCGGCATGGCGGGCGCGTTCGGGATGATGGAGTCGAAATACGAACTTTCGGTGAAAGTCGCCGAACCGCTCATTCGCGCGGTCAGAAACCAGCCTTTCGGCACGACCGTGGTTTCTTCAGGCGCAAGCTGCCGCCAGCAAATCCAGCATTTGGCGCCCGTCCGGCTGCGGCACATGGTGGAAGTGGTGGCCGAGGCGCTGGCTTGAACGCTTATTCGTGGAGTTTTTTCAACGCCGATGGCAGTTCGGGATATTGAAATGTGAACCCGCTTTCCAGCAGGCGTTTCGGCGCGCAACGGCAGCCGGCCAGCGCGAGCGATGGCTCTGTTTTCAGCAGGCGCGCACCGATGTGGATGGCCCACTCCGGCGCGGGCGGACACCAGGGACGGTGCAGCACCCGGCGCAGCTCGGCCATGAATTCATTGTTCGTCGCCGGATTGGGTGCGACGAGGTTGTAGGCGCCGGAAAAATCTTCCCGCTCAATCGCGGTGATGAACGCGCCCGTCACGTCGGCGAGGCTGATCCAGCTCATGTATTGCCGGCCATCACCGAAGGAGCCGCCGAGAAAAAATGCGGTGAGCCGGTCCAGCGCAGGCAGCGAGCCGCCGTCCCGCCCCAGCGCCATGCCAATCCGCAACAGCACGCGCCGCGTTTTCGGGACCGGGACGCCGTTGAAAGCCTTTTCCCATGCCTTGCAGATTTCCGCCAGGGCATCGCTGCCGGGCGGCGAATCTTCATCGCACAACGCATCCTCGCGGTCGCCGTAAATCCCGATGGCGCCCGCCTGCAACCACGCTCGCGGCGGACGCGGCGTGTGGTCAATCGCGAGGGCGATGGTTTTCACGGACTCCACGCGGCTCTCGAGGATTTCGCGGAGATTCTCCGGCGTGTGCGGACAATTGATGTTGCGCCCGGCGAGATTGACGACAGCCGACGCGCGGTCCAGATGCTTGATCCATTCGCCGATACTGCCCGGCGTCCACCCGACTTCTTCAACGCCGTCGTCCCGCGCATTCGGTTTGCGGGTCAGAACGACGACCGCGTAATTCCGCGCGCGCAGCTCTTTCGCCAGCGCGCGGCCAATGAAGCCGGTGCCACCGGCAATCACCACCCGTTTTTCGCAGGCGTCCTTCATGTCCGGTCAGCTTCCAATTTCAACTCCGGCGCGTTTGTTGCCGTGAGCAGATTGATTTTTAACTGCGTCCGCTCCAGATCGCCCAGCCATTTTGCAATCAAACCGCGGATGCCATTCAAATCCAAATGCTCGTGGACCTGCGGATATTTTTCCAGGTTGGCGAGCGCAAGTTTGAAAAGCGACGCCGCCGGTTGCGGCCGGTTCTTTTGCAGATGGACAAACGCCCCGGCCAGTTGGATCAGCCCCTTGTAGAACGCGCCGTTCGGACCGTGTTTGTCCGGCAGCCAGATATGTTCCAGCACGTCATGCGCCTCGTAGAATTTCTGCCGGTTGAACAACTCGAAATAGCCGGTATAATGCGGGTCGAGCTTTCCCCGGCGGAATTGCCCGGCCATCGCGGCGATGCGTTTGCCCTTGTTGCTCACGGATGCAGGGTAAGGGCCGGGTAACAGGTGACAAGTGACAAGTGACAGGAAGGCGCGCGAAAATGAAAGGCCTGAATCCCGTCACCCGTCACACGCCACTCGTCACCTGCGTTGACAAGTCATTCGCGCCGGCGGGCGTTTTGGCCTTGTTTCTGAATTCTGCATTCTTCATTCTGCATTAACTTTTTATGTCAAAACCTGCATTGGGACGCGGCCTCGGCGCATTGCTGGGCGGAAATCCGCCGCCCGCTCAACCCGCGACCGCGCCATCCGTTCAACCGGTCGTGGCCGCCGCGACTGCACCGGACAATCGCGACCGCGTCCAGCGCGTGCCGCTGGACCGCATCCGCCCCTGCCCGCTCCAGCCGCGCAAGGATTTCTCCGACGAGGCTCTCAAGGAACTTGCGGATTCCATCCGCGAACAGGGCATCGTCCAGCCGCTCATCGTGCGCGAACGCGGCGGTTTTTTTGAATTGATTGCCGGCGAACGCCGCTGGCGCGCGGCGCAACTGCTCAACCTGCCGGAAGTCCCCATCATCACCCGCGAGGCCGACGACCGCGCGGTATTGGAACTGGCGCTCATCGAAAATTTGCAGCGCGAAAACCTGAACGCCGTCGAGGAAGCCCACGGCTACGCGCAGCTCGCCGGGCAATTCCAACTCACGCAGGAGGACATCGCGGCCAAGGTCGGCAAGAGCCGCGCGGTGGTGGCCAATTCGCTGCGGCTTCTCAAATTGCCGGCCATTGTTCAAAAATATCTGCGCGACGGACGCCTGACCGTCGGCCATGCAAAGGTGATTCTCGGCCTGGCCGATGAAAAGCAGCAGCAGCTTGCCGCCGAGCGCGTCATCAAGGAAGGCTTGAACGTCCGTCAGACGGAGGGGCTGGTGGCCAAATTGCTGAAGCGCGGGACTAAAAAAGCCATTCAGCCGGAAACGATTTCCGTTTCCGCCGGCGACCCGCACGTGGCGGATTTGGAGGCGAAGTTGCGCGAAGTGTTCGCCACCAAGGTCAAATTGAATTATACGGAGGGCAAAGGCTCGGTGGAGATTTTATTTTTTAGCGAAGAAGAGCTGGAACGCATCCTCCAAATCCTTGGCATAAATCCGGAATAGCCGCAAAAGAACACAAAGAACACAGAGAAATTTCCGCCGACTTGAACCAAGAAATCTTTGCGCTCTTTGTGTTCTTTCGCGGCAATAAAAAATGATATTACCAGTTGTCAAATACGGCCATCCGGTTCTGCGGCAGAAAGGCGCGCGGATTGAAAAAATCACGCCGGAGATCAAACGCCTCATCGCAGACATGTTTGAAACCATGCATGAACGGCATGGCGTCGGGCTGGCCGCGCAGCAGGTCGGCCGGGCGCTGCAACTCACGGTGCTTGACGTGCGCGAGGTCCAGGACCGCCCGTCCACCCTCGAACTCAAGGGCAAGCCCGCCGACGTGGACGAAATCATGCCTCTGGTGCTGATCAATCCGGAAATCAAGCCGGTCGGCGAGCCGGTCACCGCCGGCGAAGGCTGCTTGAGCTTCCCGGAAATCTACGCGGAAATCTCCCGGCCCGGATTTGTGGAGGTGAAGGCGTTGAACGAAAAACTGAAGCCGGTTGAATTCCGCGCGGGCGGTCTGCTGTCGCGCGCCATCCAGCACGAGATGGATCATCTGAACGGCATCCTGTTCATTGACCGGATGGAGCGGAAAAAGAAGGAAGAATTTCGCGAGGAACTGGACTCGCTACAGGCGGCGACGAAGGCGGAACTGGAAATCGCCGGCAAAAAATAATTCAATAAACCTTCCGCAGGTTCGAGGGCAGGATGTGGAGTTCGTCGCGGTATTTGGCCACGGTGCGGCGCGCGATGGTGATGCCCTTTGCAGAAAGCATGGACACGACCACCTGATCGGGCAGCGGCCGGGCCGAATCCTCTTTTTTGAAAATTTCGGCAATCATGTCCTTCACGCTGGCGTTGGAGACGTCGGCGCCGGCGGCGGTGTGCAATCCGGCGGTAAAGAAAAACCTCATTTCAAACACGCCCTGCGGCGTCTGCATGTATTTGCCGGAAACGGCGCGGCTGACGGTGGTTTCGTGAACGCCGACGACCCCGGCGATTTGCGCCATGGTCATGGGTTTCAATTGGGCGAGGCCCTTGTCCATGAACTCGCGCTGGCGTTTCACGATTTCGCGGGCGATGCTCAATATGGTCTGCTGCCGCTGCTGCAGGCTCTTGATGAGGAATTTTCCAGCGCGGATTTTCTCGCGGATGTAATTTTTCACCTCGGAGGAATTTTCGCCCTGGGCCATGAGGTCCTTGTAGGTGTTGCTGATGCGCAAATGCGGAATCTGCTCGTCGTTGGTGGTCACGACGAAATCGTCTCCTGACCTTTGCACGAAAACCTCTGGCAATACATACTGGTCGTTGTCCGGCAGGAACGCCCGGCCCGGACGCGGTTCCAGGCGCGCGATGCGGGCGAGCGCGGCCTGCACCTCGTCGTTGGGACGGCCGGTGCCGCGCGCGATTTCCGGGATGCGCCGTTTGCCCAGTTCGTTCATGAAGTCGCGGACGATGCGGTATTCGAGGGATTCCCGCCGGTCGGCGCGCTCAAGCTGGAGCATCAGGCATTCGCGCAGGTCGCCGGCGCCAACGCCGGGCGGATCGAACGTCTGGATGATTTTCAAGACCTCGAAAATTTTCTCCCCGGGCAGGCTGGTGGTGTTGGAAAGCTCCTCGACGGCGGCCTTGAGATAACCGAAATCGTCAATGTTGCCGACAATGAGTTCGGCAATCCCGCGCTGTTCGTCCGTCAAGTCGGCATCACGCACCTGCTCCATCAAGGCTTCCGCCAGTGACGTTCCCGCCGTAAGCGAGTCGAACATGAACTGGCGCTTCTCCTCCTCCTCCGGGGACCGGCGGATGGAGACGTTCATCTGTGAAAAATGATCGCGCCATTCCTGATCCAACTGCACCAACTGTTCGAACTCCGCCTGAAAATCGTCCACGGGCGCCTCGACACCCTGCTCCGAAGCGGCTTCAAACGGCGGCTCGGCGGGCGCGTCTTCATCCTCCGGCGCCGGTTTGTCGGCCAATTCGGTTTCCGGCGCGGCAACTTCCTCGAGCACGGGATTTTGCTCCAGTTCCTGCTCAACCAACGCCTTGAGTTCAAGCGTCGGCGCCTGGAGCAAGGCCAGCGAATGTTGCAATTGCGGTGACAACACCAACGATTGCGACAGTCGCTGCGATAGTTGTAAGCCTTGCGCCATCCGTGTTGTATTATAGACTTGGCCCGCCCGGACACAAGTAAATTGGCACGATTTTCGCTACATTCAGATAAAGCCAAGTAAAAACTGGATTTTGCAGCCCGACGGTTGCATCTTGGAAGCATGAAATTGATTCTTTCGACACACAATGTGACGCTGACCAAGGCAATCGAAGACCGCATCCTTGGCCGGCTGGAGAAGCTCGACCATTTTGACCAGCGCGCCATGGACGCGCGCGTGACCCTCGAGCACGACCATACTCGCGTGCCGCAGAGGCAGTTCGGCTGCTCCATCCGCTTGAGCGTGCGCGGACCCGACCTTTTTGCCGAGGACGTCGAAAGCGATTTGTATGCGGCGATTGACCGCGTCGCAAAAAAAATCGAGCAGCAGATCCGCAAACGGCACGGCAAACGCAAGGCAAGGAAGCACAAGGTCGCCGCCCGCACCAAACTGCGGTGCCAGGAAGCAGCCATTTAGCCTGACAAGCTGCACATGTCCGGCGATTTGAGCCAACCCGTAACATTTTTGTTGCACGTCAACCACCGGTAATCATTTCCCCATGATTCTTCGCGCCCGAATGATTCTGCCGGTTTCCCGGCCGCCCATCGAAAACGGCGCAATCGTCATTTCGGAAAACCGTGTCCACGCCGTCGGCCCGTGGCCGGACTTGCAACCGCACAACGCCGGAGAAGCCCTCGACCTCGGCGACGTCATTTTGCTGCCGGGGCTGGTGAACGCCCATTGCCATCTGGATTACACCGACATGGCCGGGCTTTGGCCACCGCCGAAAAAATTCACCGACTGGATTCCGCTCATGCTGGCGGCCAAGGCCGAATGGAGTTACACCGAATACGCGCGCTCCTGGCTCAACGGCGCTCGCATGCTCCTGCAAACCGGCACGACCACCGTCGCCGACATCGAGGCCGCGCCCGAATTGCTGCCGGAAATGTGGGACGCCACGCCGCTGCGGGTCATCTCATTCCTCGAAATGACCGGCGTCCGCTCCAAACGCGTGCCGGCGGAGATTCTCGGCCAGGCCTTGGAAAAAGCGGGTTCATTGACGCACCCGCGCTGCCGTGCCGCGCTTTCACCGCACGCGCCCTACTCCACCTCGCCGGAACTGCTCCGGCTTTGCGCCGAAGCCGCGCGCGAAAGAAATCTCCTCGTCGCCACGCACGTCGCCGAATCCGAGCAGGAATTTGAGATGTTCACAGACGCCCACGGCGAAATGTTCCACTGGCTTCAGCGAAATGGCCGCGACATGGGCGATTGCGGACGCGGTTCGCCGGTTCAACACGTCGAAAAGGCCGGCCTGCCCGGGGAAAATTTTCTCGCCATCCACGTCAACTGTCTCGCGCCCGGCGACGCCGAATTGCTTGGCAAACGGGGCGTCCACGTTGTCCATTGCCCGCGCAGCCATGAATACTTCCGCCATGCGGCCTTTCCGCGCGGCGAACTGTCCGGCGCGGGTGTGAACCTTTGTCTTGGAACCGACAGCCTCGCGACCGTCCGAAAAAATGGGAAGGAAAGAATCGAGTTGAACCTTTTTGCCGAAATGCAGGCGTTCGCAGCCGCCAACAAAACCGTCCCATCGGAGGAGATTTTGAAAATGGCGACCATCGCCGGCGCGAAGGCGCTCGGCATGGCCGGGCAAACCGGCGAGTTGTCGGAAAATGCCTTTGCCGACCTGGTTGCCATTCCGTTCACCGGAAAAGTTGCGGACATTTTCGACGCGGTGGTGCATCATCCGTCAACCGTTTCCGCCAGCATGATTGACGGAAATTGGGCGATTGCACCGTGACTGATTTCAATCCGGAACTTGAACGGCGGCTGAATGCCTTGCGCGGGCAGCATCTGTTCCGCGAACTGCGCCGCGTGGATTCCGCCCAGGGAACGCGCATTGAAATCGGCGGCAGGACTTTCCTCAATTTCTCGTCCAACGATTATCTCGGCCTCGCCAATCATTCGGTTTTGAAAGAAGCCGCGATCAAGGCAGTTGAAACCTTTGGCGCCGGCACCGGCGCGTCGCGGCTGGTTTGCGGCTCGCTTGCGCCATTTCATCAATTGGAGGAAGCACTGGCCGATTTCAAACGCACCGAGGCTGCGCTGACCTTTTCCACGGGCTACGCGACAGCCATCGGAACCATTTGCGCGGTTCTCGGCAAGAACGACATCATCATCCTCGACAAACTCGTCCACGCCAGCATCGTGGATGCCGCGAAGTTGTGCGGCGCGAAGCTCCGCGTTTTTTTCCATAATGACCCTGAGGATCTGGAAGACAAATTGAAATGGGCAACGGACGAATCCCGCCAACCGCCGCCTGCCACCCGCCACACTTTGATTGTCACTGAAAGTATTTTTTCAATGGACGGCGATGCCGCGCCGCTGCGTGACATTGTCATGCTCAAGGAAAAATACGGCGCATGGCTCATGGTGGACGAGGCGCATGCGACCGGAATCATCGGCAAGGACGGACGCGGCCTTGCGGACGAACTGGGCGTCGGCGGTCAAATCGAAATCCAGATGGGCACGCTCGGCAAGGCGCTGGGCGCGAGCGGCGGCTATATTTGCGGCAGCCGCGCATTGATTGATTACCTGGTCAACCGCTCGCGCAGTTTTATTTTCAGCACGGCTCCGGTTCCGGCGGCGGCGGCGGCGGCAACGGCAGCCATTCAATTGATGCAATCAAGCGAGGGCGAAAGCCGGCGCAAGAATCTCCGGGCGCAGGTCGGTGAATTACAATCTCAAACCATAAATCGTCAATCTCAAATTCCAGCCGCCATCATTCCGATTATCCTCGGCGGCGAAAACGAAGCCTCCGAAGCATCCGCAAAGCTCCGCGGGCGCGGTGTCTTTGTTCCAGCCATCCGTTACCCGGCCGTTGCGCGCGGCGCCGCGCGGCTGCGCGTCACGTTGACAGCGGCGCATGCGGCTGAAGATATTTCACGGCTTGCCGGTGCGCTTGACGAAGTCGCAAATCACAAATCGTAAATCAAAAATTGGAAATGCATCCGCTGGCAAAATTGGATCACGCGCACGTCTGGCATCCGTTCACACAGATGCGCGACTGGTTGCGGCGCGAACCGATTGTGATCGTCGAAGGCAAAGGCGCGGTGCTCCGTGACGTTCATGGCCGTGAATATCTCGACGCCAATTCCTCAATCTGGACCAACCTTCACGGGCACAATCACCACAAAATCAACTCCGCCATTCAAAGCCAGCTCAAGAAAATTGCGCATTCGTCCGCGCTGGGATTGGCGAACGAACCAGCAAGTTTACTGGCCAAGAAGTTGGTCCAAGCTGCCAATCCGCAATCCGCAATCCGCAATCCGCGCTTAAGTATAGTTTTCTTCTCCGACGACGGCTCCACGGCATTGGAAGTCGCGCTCAAACTGGCTTACCAATTCACGCGCCGGACACGCGACAAAATGGCGGGGCGGGCGTCCTCGCGAGCCGCTCAACCAAAATTTCTTTCCCTTGAGGGCGCTTACCACGGCGACACCATCGGCGCTGTCTCGCTCGGCCACATTGATTTGTTCCACAAGGCTTATGCCGGCCTGCTCTTCAAAACTGACAAGGTCATGTCGCCGTATTGCTATCGCTGCCCTTTCAACCGCGCAAAACCGGAGCGCGCCGACGCGCGGAGATATCGTAAATGCAATTGGGAATGCGTCGACATGGTGGAGCGGAAATTCTCCGCCCAGAAAAGAAAAGGAAATCCCTACGCCGCCTTTGTCTTCGAGCCGGCAATCCAAGGCGCGGCGGGAATGATTCCCCAGCCGGCGGGTTGGTTGAACCGGGTCGCCCAAATCGCGCACGGCCACGGTGCCTTGCTGATTGCCGATGAGGTGATGACTGGATTTGGCCGAACCGGAGTTTCAAAGACGGAAAGTGGAAAGCGGAAAGCGGAAATTCTGTTTGCCTGCCAGCACGAAGATGTCCACCCGGATTTTCTATGTCTAGCCAAGGGTTTGACGGGTGGTTATTTGCCGATGGCAGCAACATTGACGACGCAAAAAATCTTCGACGCCTTCCTCGGCGAGTATCAGGAATTTAAGACCTTCTTTCACGGGCACAGTTACACCGGCAACCAACTCGGCGCGGCGGCCTCGCTCGCCAGTCTGGAAATCCTGCAAAGCAAAAAATCCATCCACGCCCGGCAGAAACTCGCGGTAATCCTGCGTGAAGAATTGGAATCACTCTGGCAACTGCCAAATGTCGGCGACATCCGGCAGGTTGGCCTGATCGCGGGCATTGAACTCGTCAAGGATTGGCGCACGCGTGAGCCTTTTGATTTGCGCGAGCGCGCAGGCATTCGCATTTGCAAGGCAATGGCAAAGCGCGGCGTCCTCACCCGCCCCGTAGGCAACGTCATCGTCCTGATGCCGCCATATTGCACGACTCCGGGGCAGATGAAGAAAATTGCCGCCGTGTTGAAAATTGCGATTGCGGAGACATTCCCGCTGAAGAAGCAAAATATATTTTGACCATTCATTAATCTTGTAGTAGATAAGTTCCGTCACGTCAGTGTGACGCCCTTGGCCATGATGGTCTGGGCGGCAACAGGGAGGCTGATGAAGACTGAAAGAAATTCACGGGATGTGCGGCTGGATGCGATTCGGGGTCTTTTGTTGATCTTGATGGCGGGAGTTCATGTCCCCACGCCGGTTTCGCATTTTTTGCAGGAACCCCTCGGTTTTATGAGCGAAGCCGAGGGTTTTATTTTTCTAAGCGCCTGCCTTGCCGGATTCGCCTACGGCAGGACTTACTGGCAGGCGGATTGGGCGGCGATGTCCCGACGGGTTTGGAAGCGCACGGGGAAAATTTATTACATTCATCTGGCCGTCCTCCTGCCGGTGGTGTTGACCGCTTGGATGTTTGCCTCCCATTTGACGCCGCTTGCCAACCATTTTCATGACTTTCTTGTCCATCCTTGGGGTGCTCTGGCCTTGATACTCTTGTTGCTGCACCAACCGCCACTGTTCGACATATTGCCTCTTTACATTGTCTTTTTGGGGGTGACGCCGTGGCTGCTGGCGATTGCCCGTCGGCGCGGCTGGGGAATCGTGCTGGTGTTTTCGGCGCTTGGCTGGCTGGCGGCGCAATTCAACCTATACGACCATTTCACTGGCGACGCCTCCAAGCTCCTCCCGTTGCGCTGGGGATCTTTCAACTTTTTTGCCTGGCAACTCGTCTGGGTGAGCGGCTTGGCGTTCGGAGAGACAGCGTTGCGCCGTCCGCTGCTTGCCGGCAAATGGCGGCCCGTCGTGGGCGCCATTTGCGCCCCCATTGTGGTGGCCGGATTGGTGGCGCGGCATGGGTTTTTATCCTTCAATCCGGACTATTTCCTCTGGATGGACAAATGGACACTCGGTCCCTTGCGGCTGCTCAACTTCGCGGCCTGGGTCGGCCTGCTGCTGGCCTTGAATCCCCGCTTGCCGGCTCGTCCGCTGGCGCCGCTGGCGCTCTTGGGCAGGCATTCTTTAGCCGTGTTCTCATTCCATCTGCCGCTGGTTGTCGCCGCCTCAACTCTCGTTCAGTGCGTTCCGCTTTCAGACGCCATGCAAATCGTCGTCGGCCTCTCGGTGATGGCCGCGCTCTTCCCTTGGGCGATGTGGCTGGAATACAAACCTCAACCGGCTCAAGCTCCGGTGAAAACGTTGGCGCCCTCGCACTGGCTGCCCATTCGGACACGCATCCGTTCCATGGAACTGCTTCCGGAGATTCCGGTCAGGCCTATCTTTTCAAGAATGCGATCAACCATGCGGCCGGTTGTTTGAACCTGCCCAACCGGCGGTGACGTTTCGATGATCTGAAATTATTTCTCTCCGAGCAGTTCCTTCAGTTTCGGTTCGGTGGCGGTGGCCCAGATCTTGTAGCCGGCTTCTCCGGGATGCAAATAATCCTTCATCATGGATTTGGAGATCGAGCCGTCGTTCTCAATCAACTGCAAGCCGAAATCAATGTAGAAGATGTTCTGGCCGTCATCGAGCCGGGCGAGCGCCTGATTGACCTGGAGGATCTTTCCGCGTTGCGTGCTGAACGTCTGCCCGCGCGGAAAAATGCCGAGCAGAATGATTTTGGCGTCCGGCTGGCGCGTGCGGATTTGCTGCACAACGGCCGTCACGCCTTCGAGGATGTCAGCCTCCGTGCAGGTTTCGGTGCCATTCTTGTTTTTTCCGGAATTGTTCGTGCCGATCATCACCACGGCGACCTTGGCCCTGATGCCATCAAGTTCACCCTGGTTGAAACGCCATAGGACGTTCTGCGTGCCGTCGCCGCTGACGCCCATGTTGATGCACTTGCGCCGGCCGTAAAATTCCCGCCACACATTGCTGCCCGCGCCTTCCCAGCCCTGCATGATGGAATCGCCGATAAATTCAATGTCATAATCGCCGGGATGGTCCTTGGCGAACTGCATCACGGCGTCGGTGCGCGGAGTCCGGTGCTTCCCCGCGATAATGGCGATGTTCTTGTGAACCGCCGGTTCAACGGCGACGACATTGGTGCCCGGCGCATTCGTCTGCGCGACGGCGGAAAATTGAAGCGACAAAACGGCGGCAACGAGCGCGAAGATTGTCGTGATGGATTTCATGCAAAAAGAATGACGCTGCCGGATGGCAACGTCAATTCCGCGCTGAACACTTGCGGAATTATGTCATTCACGGAACCTGCAAAACCTCGGTTTAGACTTAGATTTCCGCCAATTGCAGGAGCCGGTCAAATTGCGCCTTCGTCACCGGCGACACGGACAGGCGCGGTTGCCTGGCCAGAATCATCTCCTTGAGAATCTTGTCACCTTTGATTTGCGCCAGCGTGACGGGCTGGGCCAGTTCCTTCACCTCCGCGAGGTCAACACACGACCAATCGCCCTCCTCCGCAGTCGGGTCGGGATAAAACTCCTTTTTCACGCGCGCAAGGCCAACGACGGATTTCTGCTCGCCGCTATGGTAAAAGAAAACGGCATCGCCGGACTCCATGGCGCGAAGATGGAGGCGCGCGGCGAAATTGCGGACGCCCGTCCACGCCGTCCTGCCGTCCTTGACGAATTGGGGCCACGAATAGGCTTCGGGTTCAGATTTGACGATCCAATAATTCATGCCGGGAATTTAACCACGGATGGACACGGTCTGTAAACCCGATTCAGAACACTCATAAAATAGCAAAAAGCATTGTAAATTAAAGTTAAATTCGTCACTACTCGTCAGAATTTTTCACTACTTTTCATCCCTTTCACTGACAGTTTCACTGACAGTCAGGCGGCAATCCGGTCGGCGGCGAAGTAGCTGCCGTAACGCTTGCGCGGGTCGTAGTCTGCCCGTTCATCGGCAATCGTGCCGCACGGATGCTGCCACGCTTGGCGGGTGTTGTTCCAATGGAAGCCAAGCTCTGACAAAACACTGGTGATGGTGACGGGCTGCTTGCCGTCAAACTGAATCCAAACCCACTTGCCGACAACCTCGGCAATCTCAAAGAAGCTCGGTGTCGTGCTGCGGAGCAACGCCAGCAAGTTTTCCGTTTTCAAAGCGCGATTCGCGCGGCGCAATGCCAAGTCAATCTTCGGCAACTGCTTTGTGTTAAGCTGTTCGGGTCGGCTCTTGAGTCCCGATTTTTGATTTTGTGATTTAGTTTTCATGGTCTTTTTTTTGTGTTCTGCTGTTCGGTTTCGGTCTGTCGCCCTT
>Ga0181537_10002182_pt1 | contig 17402 bp, 19 predicted proteins | sample PEATcosm2014_Bin_39_FD_119765 | JGI IMG/M metagenome (GOLD analysis project Ga0181537, IMG submission 119765) | Peatland microbial communities from MTU Mesocosm Facility, Houghton, MI, USA - PEATcosm2014_Bin23_10_metaG | ecosystem: Environmental > Terrestrial > Soil > Wetlands > Peat | place... | reverse complement strand
TTGGCGGTGGCGTCGGCGTCCTCGTGTTCGGCGGCGCTGGCGAGGACGTCGCGAAGTTCTTTCACGCTCAAAGGTTTTTGCGCGGAGAACAGCAGGGATTCGAGAATGAATTTAAGTTCCATGATAAATCAAAAGGCAAAATTATTTTTCAATCAAAAATAAAAACTCTCTGTTCGGCAATTCGGCTTCGCTGACCCATTCGTTTGTCCAGCGCATTCCAGCCATGACGTTTTTTCGATAATCAATTTCAAGAACTTCAACCAAGTGTCCAACTGATTTGATAACGTCGTTCAGTTCCTCCGCCGTGGCGCGTCCGCCGGAACTGTAAGATAGAATGATGTGTCCAGCGCGCGTAGCTTTCAGCAACCGCTCAATGGCTTCTACAACAACAAAACGTCCCGAGTCGCTTTTCCGAAAATCTTCAAAGACAGAATTTGTGACAGTATCCGATGTGTCGGTGCGCCGCTTGGCTTTGCCGAACAATTCCGGCTTGTCGTAAAGACAAATCGAAGTCCAAAGATGATAATACGCAGCATAACGAACGCGCGATGGCGGCATTTTTTCGTTGCATGAACCATACGGCGGATCGAAATAGGCAAGGTCAACTTCCACTTTCGGCACTAAATCAAAAATATCGCCTTGATGAACGGTGTGAAGCTCTGTCGGCGGAATGAGCCGGGGAACTTTCAAATGCAATTCATTGTAAGAACGCGGAGCCCAGTCGTTGAGATAAGAAACAAAATGACCGAGCGTGCTGTCCACTTCATCCATTGCGAAAATGAGGCTGGTCAACAACACGGCTTTTTCAACTTCAGAAAGCGAAAGGCTCTCAATTTCATCCCGAATCGCGTCGAGTCGCCGCGTGTTATGTTTTTGCCACGGCTTTTTAAGATTGTCTTCGCCGATTGACGAGCCGCTGTTCGGTTCGCCGCCGTAATGTTCCGTGAACCAGCCGTCTTTTCCGGGCAGTGAATTGAGATGGTCAATCAGCGGTTTGTAATGATTTTCCGAATGCGGATTGAGGAGATAGCACGTTCCAAAAATTTTCGACCAAACAGAAATGTCATTTGCAATCACACGATGGCCGGTTTGCGCCAACATTTGAGAAACGCGTGTCGTGCCTGCAAAACCGTCCAGCACTGTTTTAGGACTGACCTTGTTGACGAGCTGAAGAATGTGCGGCAGCAGCTTGAGTTTTGACCCAGCGTATTTGATGCCTTCCGTTTGCGGAGCATCAACCACCATGTCGTCGAATAAACTTAACGTCTGCATTTTATTTAAGTTTCGACCGCCGTTTCTGCTCGTCAATATCTTCCTTCAACTTCACCAGGGCTGCCTCGTGGCCTTTGTCCGTTGCAATCAAAGCATGGGCAAACAATTTCACCAAGACATGATTGTGCGAGTAATCAATCCAGCCGTTCGTAACGCTATCAAAATATTTGATGCCATTTTTCGTGTTTGTCCAAAGCCCGCGTTGCAACGCGTTCGCTGTGCCGCTCCCATAACGCACCTCGCACACATAATCATCTTCATCGTCGTAAAAACGGAAGACCGGATGTTTGCGCCCTTTGCCCACTTCCTCAAAAGCAATACGAGAAATGCGCTTTTTGGCTAACTCGTAATTAAAAACGAGAATGTTGCAGCGTTGCTTTTTCTCGTCATAGATGAGCGGGAACACATTGATATTGCTGAACTCGGCAAAAATCGGGTCAAGCCATAATTTCGCGATGTGTTCCTTTTTGTTGATCAACATCCCCATGCCTTTGAGTTTTGGAAACATCAGGAAATTTTTGTCGGTGGAAAGCTGCAACGGGCCATCGCCATAAGCCTTGAGGCTTACAGGAAATTCTTCTTTCGTAATTTCATTGATGATTTTGATGTCCTCCTCGTGCTGCTTGGCGCGGTAAAGGTCTTTTCCAGTATGAATGGATTTGAAATCATACATGAACTGGTTGATGAACTCCGCAATCGCAATCTCCGCCAAATCGCCATGCGTTTTATTTCCAATCAGCCGCATCGTGAAAATGTTGCTCAATGTTGTGGTGATCAAATGCGGATTCTTGCCGATGAGCAATTTGAACCGGGCAGTGAAATCTTTATATGCGGCTTGGTGATTCATTGATTTGTTGAATCTGAATTTTCAGTTGGTGCAACCGGCACAGCATTTTCCGCGCGAGTGATTTCAATTTCCGCAAACGCTTCGGGCTGGACGCAGACGAGTTGCTTGAGCCGGATCAATTCCAGCAGCGCGAGAAAGGTGCAGATGACTTCCGCGCGGCTCGCGGCGCTCTCAAACAATTCGGCGAAGCGCACGCCGCCGCGTTCGGCAAGGATTTTCAGGATGCTTTCGATCTTTTCGCTGACGGTCCATTTGTCCTCGAAAATGTCGCGCGCGTCGCCCTCGCGTTTTTTGAAGCGTTGCAGCACGCCGTTGACGGCGTTGAGCAGGTCGAAAATGGAAACGTCCGGTTTCGGCGCGGGCGCGGCGGATTCAAATTCCAGTTTTCCCGGCAGGCGCGGAAAAATATTTTCCTGCTCGGCTTCGCGCACCTGCAATTGCGCGGCGGCGTCCTTGAATTTTTTATATTCGACGAGCTGGCGGATCAATTCCCAGCGCGGGTCTTCGCCTTCGTCCTCGCCTTCGACGACGACTTGCTGGTCCACGGGCAGCAGTTCGCGGCTCTTGATATACATGAGCGTCGAGGCCATCACGAGAAATTCGCCGGTGATCTCGAGATCGAATTCGCGCATGAGGTCAATGTGCGCGATGAATTGCGTGGCGAGCTTGGTGAGGTTGACCTCGTAAATGTCCACCTCCTCCTGCTTGATGAGATAGAGCAGCAGGTCGAGCGGGCCTTCGAAGACCTCGAATTGAACTTTGTATTCGGACATGAACTGTAGAAATCCTAAAGCGCGCGAAGCGCGTTTGCAATGATGCAAACTTGACGCGCGGCATTTGAAAAATTACCTTGTGAGCCGGTTGGTGGTCGTAGCTCAATGGTAGAGTCCAAGCTTGTGGAGCTTGTTGTTGCGGGTTCGAATCCCGTCGGCCACCCCACTTCAAATCTCGTAATTTGGTCGCTTCTCGATCTTGCCCCAGGCGATTTTGTGCCAGACGCGCTCGTGGACGTAATACAGGAAAATTTTCGTGAACAGCTCCACGCCGCTGATGTAGAACGCCCACTTCAATTTCCCGGTGATGAGGAATGTGATGATCAGCGTGTCCATGCTGCCGGTGAGACGCCACGAAACCGCCTTGGCAAGACTGCGATAATGTTTTTCGGCCATGCCGGAAAATATGAAATTCCGGCGCGGAACTAAATGGAAAAATCCTCGGGGAAAATTTTCACGTTCTTCAACTCCACAAAAACCTGTTCGCCCGTCTTCAGTTGCAACTGCTGGAATTCCTCTTTGCTCAATTGCGCGGTGAATTGTCCGCTGCCGTCGAGACGCTCCAGTTCCAGATTCGCCATCGGCCCGGCGGCATTGCAACGGACGATGCGCGCCGGAAAAGTCTTTTGCCCGCCGGATTCTCGCGTGATGCGGATGTCGTGCGGACGCACAAAGGCAATCGCGTCCGTTTCTGTCTCGCGGGCGGATTCGGGAACGTCGAATTTTGAATCACCAATCGTGACCAAACCTTCGTGAACACGTCCGCTGAACAGGTTCACGTTGCCGAGAAAATCATAAACGAACGGCGACGCCGGATTGTCGTAAATTTCTTCCGGCGTTCCAATCTGCTCGATTTTTCCGTCGCGCAAAATCGCGACGCGGTCGGCGACTTCCAGCGCTTCTTCCTGATCGTGCGTCACAAAAAGCGTCGTGATGTGGATTTCGTCGTGAAGTTTTCGCAGCCAGCGGCGCAATTCCTTCCGCACTTTTGCGTCAAGCGCACCGAACGGTTCGTCGAGCAGCAAAACTTTCGGCTCGACGGCAAGCGCACGCGCCAGAGCAATACGTTGCCGCTGGCCGCCGGAGAGTTGCGACGGAAATCTTTTCGCGAGCGGCTCAAGCTGGATCAATTTCAAAAGTTCGCCTACACGCGCGATGATTTTTTCCTCGGATGGACGCGTTGGCTTCGGGCGGACGCGCAGACCGAACGCGATATTTTCAAAAACGGGCATGTGCCTAAACAGCGCGTAATGTTGAAAAGCGAAACCAGCCTTGCGCTCGCTCGCGGGAATCGAGGTCACATCCTCGCCGTAAAACAAAACCTGTGCGTCACCGGGATCGGGAAATTCCAGACCGGCGATGGTGCGCAACAAAGTTGTTTTGCCCGAACCCGACGGCCCGAGCAGCGCGACGAGTTCGCCGGACTCGACCTTGAGGCTCACGTTGTCGAGCGCGGTGAAACTGCCGAATTTTTTTGTGACGTTTTTGACTTCGACGCTCATTTTAATTTCGTTAAACTGTTGAATCGTTACATTGTTAAATCGGCTGCAATCTTTACGATGCAACGATTTAACAATTCAACGAATCACGTTTCCATTTTGTTCAGCGCGGTGTTTTTATATTCCACCCACGTTTTCAACACGAGCGTGACGAGCGCAAGGAACGTCAGCAGCGACGCCACGGCAAACGCACCGGCAAAATTATTTCCTTCATACAAAATCTGGACGTGCAGCGGAATCGTATTCGTCTGGCCTTGAATATGACCGCTCACGACGGAGACCGCGCCGAATTCGCCCATCGCACGCGCGTTGCACAAAATCACGCCGTAAATCAGTCCCCATTTGATGTTCGGGATCGTCACACGCCAAAAAGTCTGCCAGCCGCTCGCGCCGAGCACGCGCGCGGCTTCTTCTTCCGTCCGGCCTTGCGCCTGCATGAGCGGGATCAATTCGCGTGCGACGAATGGGAACGTCACGAAAATCGTCGCCAGCACGATCCCAGGAACGGCGAAAATGATTTTTATGTTGTGATCCGAGAACCACGAGCCGAACCAGCCTTGCGCGCCGAAAACCAGAACATAAATCAGGCCGGAAATCACCGGCGAAATCGAGAACGGCAAATCAATCAGCGTGAGTAAAATATTTTTGCCGCGAAAATCGAATTTTGCAATCGCCCACGCCGCCGCCACGCCGAAAATGCAGTTGAGCGGGACGGAAATTCCGGCGGCGATCAAAGTCAATTTGATTGCGCTCAACGTGAGCGGGTCGCGGAGCGTTTGAAAATAAAAGCCGAGACCTTGCCGCAATCCCTCGGCAAAAACAGAGACGAGCGGCACGACGAGAAACAACGCCATGAACGCAAGTGCAACAAAAATTAAAATTGCGCGAATCGTTTTCGGTTCGCTCATGCGATGCGGCGCGTTGATTTTTTCGGCGGCGATCATGCGAGGTTGTTTGTGTTGTAACGGTTGCTCCACCATTGCAGCACGTTGACGGCGAGCAAAAGTAGAAATGAAACGACGAGCATCACGACGGCGAGCGCGGTCGCCTTCGCGTATTGAAAGCCGTCGAGTTCGTTCATGATGAGCAGCGGAACAATCTGCGTTTTCATCGGGATGTTGCTGGAGATGAAAACGACCGAGCCGTATTCGCCAAGCGCGCGGGCGAACGCGAGCGCGAAACCGGTGAGCAGCGCGGGCGTGAGCGTCGGAAAAATGACGCGCCAGAAAATCTGCCAGCGGTTCGCGCCGAGGCTCGCGGCGGCGTCTTCAAGTTCAGGATCAAAATCTTCTAAAACTGGCTGAACGGTGCGGACAATAAATGGCAGGCCGATGAACGTGAGCGCGACGAAAATTCCAAGTTGCGTGTAGGCGATTTTAATTCCCAACGGCGTGAACAATTGGCCAATCCAGCCATTTGGCGCGTAAAGTGTCGCAAGCGTGATGCCCGCAACTGCGGTCGGCAGCGCGAACGGCAAATCCACGAGCGCGTCCACGAGTTTTTTTCCGAGAAAATTGTAGCGCACGAGAACCCACGCGACGATGAGACCAAAAATTGCGTTTACGAGCGCAGCGAAAAACGACGCGCCGAAACTCAAGCGATACGCCGCGAGCGCCTGCGGTGAAAAAACCGTGTGCGAAAATTGCGCCCACGTCAGCGTGCTGGTTTTGATGAAGACCGCCGACAGCGGAATCAGCACGATGAGACCAAGGTAAAACAAAGTGAAACCGAGCGTCAGCTTGAAGCCCGGCAACACCCTCAACCTTTTTGCTCCGAGTTGTCTGGTGGCCACAAAGTTTGAGTTTTAATCAGATGTTCGGCGCGTAGGCGATGAACTTTCGGTATTCGAGTAAAATGGTTTTGAGCGCCACGACGAACGCGCATTCTTTCAAATAAGCCGGCGGCGTGTTCGGCGTTTCCAAAATAATTTCAAAGGGACGAGGGCGAACTTTTGGCGGTGCGGACAAAATGCCTTCGTAGCTGCCGCGGATAATTCCGTTGCGCGCGTGAAAACCGTCAATGACCGGACGTTCGTCGCGCGGCAGAAATTTTTCTGCGGCTTGCAGCGCGGGTTCAATCAGATTTTTCGTCAGCGTCGCACCGCCGACAAAACCGTAAAAACCGTCGCTCGTGTCGTCGGTATGCAGTGAAATGATTCCCTGAAACGAACGTGAAATCAGTTCGGCCTGGAGCAACCGGACTTCCGGCTCGCTGGAATTTTTCCAGAACTCGCGGTTCAAATCTTTTTCGGCGCGCGAAAACCGCGTCGCGTCCTCGAAGCCGGTCGGATTGCAGACGGGATAAAACGACAGATAATATCCGGCGGCGAGTTCGGGTTTGGCTTCGAGCAATTTGATGAACTGGACGATCGCGTGGACGCCTTCCAGCTCGTCGCCGTGAATGCCGGCAAAAATTCCGATGCGGATCGGCGTGTCGCCGCCGCGCGGCCCGACGAACAGATAGCGCGGCAATTCGTAGCGCTCGCCGTCCGATTCAAAATGCGCCTCGTAATTCGCGACGAGATTCGGCGAGGTCGCGGCGATTTTGTCGAGCGGCGCGAGCAGTTCACCGATGGAACGGCGTTGCGTGCGCGGCGATTGCGTCGCGGTTTTGATCGGAGCGTCGGCGATGGTCATTTTTAGTTTGAGTTTTTTTGTTTTTCCTTTGCGAGCGGCGGCGGCCTGATGGACTCAAGCCGCCGCCCTCTTTCGGAGGAACTATGAACTAATTTTACGGTTGATAAATCTGGTCGAAAACGCCGCCGTCGGCGAAATGGGTTTGTTGCGCTTTTGTCCAGCCGCCGAATTCCTGGTCAACCGTGACCAGTTTCAATTGCGGAAAATTCGCGGCGTATTTTGCGGCGATGGCTTCGTTACGCGGACGGTAAAAATTCTTCGCCGCGATTTTCTGTCCTTCGTCTGAATAAAGATAATTCAAATATGCCGTCGCGACTTCCGTCGTGCCGTGGCGTTTTGCATTTTTGTCAACGACCGCGACCGGCGGCTCGGCCAGAATGCTCAACGGCGGCGTGACGATCTCAAATTTATCATCGCCGAATTCCTTCAACGCTAGGTGCGCCTCGTTTTCCCACGCGAGCAGCACGTCGCCGATGCCGCGTTGCGCGAACGTGATGGTCGAGCCGCGCGCGCCGGAATCGAGGATCGGGACGTTTTTGTAGAGCTTCGTGATGAAGTCCTTCGCCTTCGCGTCGTCGTGACCGTAAGTTTCCAACGCGTAAGCGTAGGCGGCGAGATAAGCCCAGCGCGCGCCGCCGGAAGTTTTCGGATTCGGCACGACGACGGTGACATCTTTCTTCACCAAATCGTCCCAATCTTTGATGCCCTTCGGATTTCCCTTTCGCACGAGAAACACAATGGTCGAAGTGTAAGGTGTGCTGTTGTTGGGCAAGCGAGTCTGCCAATTTGCGGGCAATATTTTCGCCTGTTGCGAAATCGCGTCAATGTCGTAGGACAACGCGAGCGTCACCACGTCGGCTTCGAGTCCGGCGATGACGGACTGCGCCTGCTTGCCGGAACCGCCGTGCGATTGCGAGACGGTCACGTCGTCGCCGGTCTTCGCCTTCCAATATTTTGCGAACGCGGCGTTGTATTCGGTGTAAAGTTCGCGCGTCGGGTCGTAGGATACGTTCAGCAGCTTCACCTCCTTGGCGTCTGCCGAAACGGCGAGCGAAAGAACCAGAAGAATTTTCAGAAAGGTTTTCATGTTCGAAAAACTATTTTCGCCCCCGGTCAAAATGCCAGTTGCAGGCGGGTGAACAGCACATTTTCAGGCTGGGCGGTGACCAGGCCGGTCTTGCCGTCAACAAACTGCGTGTGCGAAAAGCTCGCGTTGACGCGGACGTTTTTGTTGAGATACCAGTTGATTCCAGCCGCCCATTCGTGTGCCGCCGAAGCCGAAGTGCTCAAGCTGGCAAACGTTGGGAACGCATTTTTGTCCACGTCCAAATCCGAGTAACGCCCGACCACCTGCCATGCGCCCCATTGATTTTTTCGCAAATCGAATGGATGAAGCGGCGTGATGCCGGCATAGGAAGCGGCTTCGCCCGTCAGCACCCAGCCCGCTGAAATTTCCCAGGCCGTGTTCTGCAAATCCGCCGTGACCGCACCTTTGGTGACACTCTGGTCGGAAACCACATATTCGCCCAGCAAGCTCAACGGCCCGTAGTAATAATATGCCTGCGGTGAAATCCGCCAGTGCGTGCCGTTGGCAAAAACACCGGAGCCGTAAGTGAAAAATTTCTGCTGCCCGTCCGTCGTGTAACCCGGCGTCAGTCCGGTCAGCGTGTTCGTGGCGGCGCGATCCACTTCATAACTGCCGCCCAAGCCGAAACCCAGACCCTGCAATGCGGCCAGACTGGAATTTTTCCACGGTTGCGCAAAGATGCGGCCTTCAAACGCCGTATTGTTGTCGTAGTCCGCGTTGGTCGTCGTGCCATTGTAATCCGGCGACCCGTCGAATATGCCCGCAGCATAACTCAACGCTCCCGAAAACAAATCGCCGTGCAATTCCACGCCCAAATCACGGTTCGGAACCAAGTCCGTCGCCAGTGAGCGTTCGTTGAACGACGTAGCCGGGTCGGACTGCAATTGCTCCAAACCAACGGGTGACTTGAATTTGCCCGCTTCCAACTGCAGTTCCGAGTCATAGTGATAATTCAAATACGCATCTTGAATTTGCACCGTGCTGCCGCCGAAATCCGGCGTGAACTGATAGTCAAAATCATGAAAAACCGTTCCCGAAAGAATCGGACGGGCGCGCCGCAGGATAAAACCGTCATTGCCAAGTATTTTACCGTCCGTCGAAAAACTCCGGCTGTCCAACTGGACCAACCCGTGGATCGTGGCCACAAAATTTGAGTCCGCCGAGCTGAAGCCGAATCCGTTCGCACCAAGAACGATTTTCGGCTGCGTTTTGGCCGTCGTCGCCGCCGCGTCCTGGTCAATTTCGCGCTGGCGTTCCAAAATCCGGACTTTTTGGTCAAGGTCTTGGATTTGCCCGCTGTCAGAATTAGCGGTGGCCTGTTGCGCCGCCTGATGCTGGTTTTCAAGATCCAAAACTTTCCGTTCCAGCTTTTGGACTTCTTGTTTCAAATCTTCGATCTCCCCAGCTTCAGTGGAATTGGTCGTCGCGTCGTCCGCCGCAAACGCACTGAACGCGAATTGCGCCCCGATGATTGTTCCGAGTATCAACCGATTTAATTTCATGTTTGCTTTCTTCGTTTCACGTCGCTTCCGATTGAACGGTCGGCGACATTCTATTTTTCGTTTTGCGCCTCCGGTATTCCGGTCGGCGTTAATTTTTATGAACGCGGCTTGTCCAGCCGCACGCGTTCGGTTTTTTCAATCTGCGTCACCTGCGAATCATGCACGACAATTTCCACCACGCCGTAGCGCAGCGAGCCGACTTGCTGCCGGACAATCTCCAGCCAGTCCGGTTTTCCGCCGGATTCGCCGCCCGTTTTGGTTTGTGCCACGCTCATCTCAAATTGTTTTAATAACGACTTATATGGTCGTTATTTTCCACAGATTTCGGAAACAGTCAACTATTTTTTGAAAAAATCTTTTAGATGCCTTCTCCGCCAATAAAACCAGTGGAAATCTCGCGTTTCGAGACCGGCGAACCCTTTGCGACTTCGGCCAGTGTCGCCTTGTCCATCACACCGGCCACATAATTGCGCGCGTCAAGAAACACGCGGCGAAACCGGCATACCGGCTCTTGCGAACAGCGCTTGTAGCCGGTGACCGAAACACAATCAATTGGCGCTAAAATGCCGTCGAAATGCCTCACCACCTCGCCCATCGTGATTTTAGCCGGGTTTTTCGCCAGCATATAACCGCCACGGATCCCCGCGACACTCTTCACCCATCCCTGCGCTTTCAGATGAAGCATGATTTGTTCAAGAAACCGCTTTGGGACGTCGTTCCGCCGGGCGAGTTCGCGGATGGGAATCGGCGCGCCGCCAAAATGATCCACAAGCGTGAACAGGGCACGCAAGGCGTAATCAGTTCTCTTGGAAACTCTCACGATGAAAGACGATAATTAAAGTCGGCTTTAAGTCAACAACAGCTTCTAAAAAATTGTCGCGCAAATAAGCTCAACCGAGAATCCGGCGACCCTCGTCGAGAAAGATGCCCTTGAAATTCATTTCCAACGCCTGCGGATTGCTGGCCTTTGCCAAAGCTTCCTTTTCCGTCACACGACCGGCTTTGACCAGATTGAAGAGCGATTGGTTGAACGTGAGCATTCCATCGTCCGTGCCCGTTTCAATCGCCGCCGACAGTTTGTCCAGCCGGTTTTCCTCGATAAGTTTTTTCACCAGCGGCGAGTTGAGCAAAATTTCCAGCGCGGGCGTCATTTTGTTGTCCACCGTGGCGACCATCCGCTGGCAAATCACACCGCGCAACGCACCGGCGAGCTGGCGGCGGATTTGTTCACGCTCTTCAGATTTGAAAAAGTCCAAAATGCGCGTGATGGACTGCGAAGCGGTCGTCGTGTGCAGCGTGGACAAGACCAGATGCCCCGTGTCCGCCGCGCTCATGGCCGCCATGAAACTGAAGTCGTCGCGCATTTCGCCGACCATGATGATGTCCGGGTCTTGCCGCAAAACGTGTTTGAGCGCGTGGTGAAACGACTGCGTGTCGAGGCCGACTTCGCGCTGTTCAATCACCGACTGGTTGTCTTCAAAAACGTATTCAATCGGGTCTTCGAGCGTGATAATGTGCTTTTTGAAGTTGTTGTTGATGTGTTCGACCATCGCCGCGAGCGTTGTGGATTTGCCGCAACCGGTCGAACCCGCCAGCAGCACGATGCCGCGCGGCGATTCCGCGACTTTCTTGATTTGCTCCAGCAAACCGAGTTCCTCGAAGCTCGGCACATGCGTTTTGACATAGCGCATGGCCAGACACCATTGGCCGCGCTGCTGGAACAGGTTTGTGCGGAAACGCCCGATGGCCGGAATGAAATAGGAAAAATCAATTTCGCGCTCCTCGCTCAACCGCTTCTTCAGATGCATCGGCGTGATTTCTTCGACTATTTTGTTCATCCATTCCGACGTCGGATGCGGGCACTCGACCGCGATGAGTTCGCGGTTGATGCGGTAGATGACCGGCGTGCCGATTTTCAGATGCACGTCCGACGCGCCGCCCTCGATGGCCGTTTTAAGAATTCTTTCAAACAGTTCCATTTCCGCAGCGTAACAATTTTCCCCCTGAACGCCAGCCGAGAAAACACTGGCGGTTTTTGCGCCTGCGATGCAATAATTTCGCCATGTCGAAACATCGAATCGGAATCATCGGCGGCACCGGACTTTACAACATCGAAGGCTTCACCAACCAGAAATGGGTGAAAGTTAAAACGCCCTTCGGCAAACCGTCTGACGATTTGCTCACCGGAAAAATTGCCGGGCGCGACGTCGTTTTCCTGCCACGACACGGACGCGGCCACCGGATTCTACCGAGCGAGCTGAACCATCGCGCCAACATCTGGGCGATGAAAAAACTCGGCGTCGCGTGGATCATCAGCGTCAGCGCCGTCGGTTCGTTGCAGGCGAAATACAAGCCGTGCGACATCGTGCTCATCAACCAGTTTTTCGACCGCACCAAACAATCCCTCGGGCACACATTTTTCGGACGCGGCATCGTCGCGCACATCGCATTCGCGGATCCGATCTGCGAGGAACTGCGGCAGATTGTTTTGCGAACCGCGCGTGAAGCCGGAGCGCAAGCCCACGACGGCGGCACTTACGTCTGCATGGAAGGCCCGGCGTTCAGCACGCGCGCCGAATCGCTGGCGAACCATGCTTCCGGTTACGATGTCATCGGCATGACGAATCTCGGTGAGGCCAAATGCGCGCGCGAGGCGGAAATCGCCTACGTGACGATGGCGATGGCGACCGACTACGATTGCTGGAAAATGGACGAGGAACACGTCACGCTCGAAATCATCATCGCCAACCTGCACCGCAACGCCGATACGGCGAAAAAAATCGTCGCGCAGACCGTCGCAAAAATTCCGGCCGAACCCAACTGGCCTTGCCATTCCGCGCTGAAAAATTCATTGCTGACGGACAAAAAATTCTGGCCGAAGAAAACCGTGGCTGAATTGAAACCGATTGTCGCGAAGTATTTGTGAACAAACGCGCAATCGTCAAAAAAATCATTGCCCGGCTCACGGAAGAATTGCAGGTTTATTTCCGCGCCGCAAAATTCTCCCGCGCCGAGGCTACGCACGAATCCAGCAAGGCCGAGAGCAAATACGACACGCGCGGCCTGGAAGCCTCCTACCTCGCACGCGGCCAGTCCAAGCAGGCGGCGGAACTCGAAGCCGCCATCGCCGAATTTGAAAAACTGGCCGTCCGAAATTTTGGCGCAGACGAACCGATTGACCTCGGCGCGCTGGTGGAACTGGAACACGGCGGCGAAATTTCCATTTACTTCATCGGCCCGCGCGCGGGCGGCACGGAAATTTTGCACGACAAAAAAGAAATCCTCGTCATCACCCCGCAATCGCCGCTGGGTGAACAGCTCATGGGCAAAAAATCCGGCCAGGAGCCGCAGCTCGACTTCGGCGGCGCGAAACAGGCGGCGAAGATTATTAGCGTAGAATAATTTTCACCAATCCGTCTCTTTGTAATCTTTCAAAAATTTCCCCCAAACGTGCGTGCCGGTGTTGAAGCCGGCGATGATCGGGTCCACGATGCGCGCCGCGCCGTCCACGATGTCCAGCGGCGGATGGAAGCGATGCTCCGCCACCTTGCGCTCGGCGATGCGCACCGGGTCTTCGTCCGTCACCCAGCCGGTGTCCACGGCGTTCATGTGGATGCCGTCGGCGTGGTAATCCGCTGCCACCGTGCGCGTCATCATGTTGAGCGCGGCCTTGGCCATGTTCGTGTGCGGATGCCGCGTGGTCTTGAACTTCCGGTAAAACTGCCCCTCCACGGCGGAGACGTTGACGATGTGCTTGTCGCGCTCCGGCGTGCGGAGCATTAACGGCTTCAATCGCGCGTTCAAAATGAACGGCGCTATAGCGTTCACAAGCTGCACTTCCAATAACTCGACGGTCGGGACCTCCGCCATAAGCAACCGCCAGGAATTTTTTTCGCGCAAATCTACTTGTTGCAAATCCTGGTCGAGCCGACCTTCAGGAAACAAACTTTTTTGCGCTTCGATCTCTTCCGGCAACAACGGCACTTGGGATAATTCCGCCGCGTGCGTGAGTCCCGTTACCATCGAAATTCTCCCAGATATTGATGCCGGTCCACCGGCTTCCGGCAAAATGTGGTAACCGCGCAAACCTTCGTAAGCACCGAGCAATCTGCGCGCAGCCTCCGGCATTTTTTCCAGCGAGCCGGTTTCTGATTCCATCATGTGCTGATAAAAATCGGACGGACGGCGGACGGTCTGGCACGCATTATTGATGATAAAATCAAGGCGATTTCGCGTCGAGAGCAAGTGACGGCAAAACGTCTCGACGCTTGGCGTGTGGCGTAGGTCGAGTCCAAAAATTTCCAGCCGACTTCCCCAATCTTCGAAATCCGGTTCCGCGGCATAGCGCATTGCGGAATCGCGGGGAAAACGCGTGCAAACGATGAGCTGCGCTCCGGCGCGCAGCAATTTTATCCCAGCTTGATAACCGATCTTCACGCGACCGCCGGTGAGCAGCGCCACGCGACCTCGCAAGTCCGCCGTCTCGGTGCGCTTGAAAAAATTCAGCTCCGCGCATTTTGGACAAAGCTGGTCGTAGAAATGGTGAATCGTGGAATAATCTTTTTTGCAGATGTAACAATTCTGCGGCTCGACGACTTCGCGGAAATCGGGATTGTCGGCAATCTCGTGCTGCTGAAAATTTTTTGGCGGCAAAATATTGGGCGTGGTGAAAACCTTTTGAGCACGCAATTTGCGGATGCCTGTTTCGTCGAGCTTTGACTGGTCGCGCTGGATTTTTTCAGCCTTGCGCCGGCGCACTGTCGCCTTCACCAGCCGCCGCCGCTCGTTCACGTCGGGGCAATAAATGGCTCCCGCCGCCGTGAGCAGTCGTGTCCGCTCTTCTTCTGAAAGCTCCGCGAGCAAGGCGCGGTTGCCCACGGCCTTTTCCAAGATTTCGGCGGCGGCCTTCAATTGCACGGCCATTCCATCCGTCGCGGATTGTGCAGATTTGTTTTTCATCAATTGGCGGCCAACAGCTTGATTTCACCGGCGCGGCAAGTAAATATGTTTCCCATGCCGGTCATTGACCATCTTTTCTCCGTCGGTTGGGTTCGCAAGGCCATCTGGAAGGTCTGGTATCCGCTGCTCACGCGACGGCTTCACGGTGAAGAAGTTTTATTTTTGAATTACGCTTTCGAGGAAGAACCGCCGATGGGCGTTCCGCTTGCGCCCGTAGACGAACCGAACCGCGCCTGCATCCAGCTTTATCATCACGTCGCCACGCAAGTTGATCTGCGTGGAAAAACTGTTTTGGAAGTGAGCTGCGGTCACGGCGGTGGCGCCAGCTATCTCACGCGCACGCTTCAACCAAAGAATTACACCGCGCTCGATCTGAATCCCGCCGGAATAAATTTTTGCAAAAAGCGGCACCGCGTTGACGGATTGAACTTTGTGCAAGGCGATGCGGAAAATCTGCCATTTGAAGCAAACACTTTCTACGCGGTCATCAATGTCGAGGCGTCGCATTGCTATCCAAATTTCCCACGATTTCTGGCGGAGGTGGCGCGCGTGCTGCGTCCGGGCGGACATTTTCTTTACGCCGACTTCCGGTTTGCCGACAGCCAATCCGAATGGGAAAAGGCGATCGCCACCGCTCCGCTAACAGTTTTGCGCCAGAAAATCATCAACACCGAAGTCCTGCGCGGAATGAACCGGAATTCCGCCCGTTCGCAGGATTTGATCACGCGGCATCTGCCAAGATTCATGCACTCGCTCGGTGCTGATTTTGCGGGCATCAAAGGCTCTCGCGTTCACAAGGCGCTCGTCAGCGGCGAACTTTCGTATCGCTCCTATTGTTTTGAGAAACCTTGAATGGCTTCAAGCAATTGCAAGCCTCCGCACCTTGACGCTGGCGGTTAAAAGCGACAAACTTGTTTCGCATCAAAACAAAATAATCTCATGGCAACCAAAACCATCATCAAACCCGCGAAATCACCCGCCGCCGTCGGCCCTTACAACCACGCCGTGCGCGTCGGCGACCTGCTTTTTTGCGCCGGGCAAATTCCGATTGATCCGAAGGACGGCAATCTGATTTCCGGCGACATCAAAGTTCAAACCGAGCGCGTGTTGCAAAACATAAAGGCGATTCTCGACGACCAGAAACTTATGTTCGCGAATGTCGTGAAATCCACGGTATTCCTGACAAACCTCGCGGACTTCGCGGGCATGAACGAAATTTACGCAAAGTATTTCACGGAAAATTTTCCGGCACGTTCGACAATCCAGGTCGCCGCGCTGCCCAAAGGCGCGAGTGTGGAGATTGAAGTCGTCGCGCATTTTTAACCATGCCCGTCGGAATCCAACTGTTGATTGCATTGCTCGTCGGCGGAGCGCTTGGCATCCTTTTTGGCTGGCTGAAATGGAGCGGCAAAAATTCCGACGCGCGATTGGAAAATGAATTGCGCGATCAGGTCAAGCAACGTGATTCGCAACTGACGGAACTTCGCAACCAGCTTACGGAGACGAGCAACGCGCGCGCAGCGGCGGAAGCAAAATATGCCGCGTCAGAAAAAATGCTGCTGGAACAACGCATGTTGCAAGACAAGGCGTTGATTGATCTGCGCGATGCGTTCAAGGCGTTGAGCGCGGATGCACTGAAACAATCCGCGCCGGAATTTCTGCGCTTGGCGGAACAATCGTTAGGCAAATTTCAGGAGACGGCGAAAGGCGATCTTGCGCAGCGGCAGGAAGCCATCAAGGGTTTGGTCGAGCCGCTCAAACAGCAGCTCGAAACCTACCAGAAGAATTTGCAGTCGAGCAGCGCAGCGCAGTCGTCCGCGCTGGGCGAGGTCAAAAAACATTTGGAAACGCTCGCGCTGTCCAACCAGTCGCTCGCCGCGGAAACGCAGCAGTTCCGCTTGGTGCTGCACTCGAACCAGGCGCGTGGCAAGTGGGGCGAGGAAACGTTGCGGCGGGTCGTGGAGGCTGCGGGGATGAGCGCGCATTGTGATTTCACCGAACAAACGTCGTCCGGCGAGAACCGGCCTGACTTGGTGGTGAAATTGCCTGGAGACCGCTTCATCATCGTGGACGCAAAAGTTCCTGACTTCGATTTTCTCACCGCGCTGGAATCCGCCGAGCCAGTCAAACGCGCCGAAGCGCTGGCAGCGCACGCGGCTAAATTGAAAGGCACCATCAAGGCGCTGGCTGACCGGGATTATCCGCGCCAGTTTCCGAACGCGCTGGATTACGTCGTGCTGTTCGTTCCGGCGGAATCGCTATTCAGCGCGGCGCTGGAGGGTGATCACGATTTGATTGTCTGGGCGGCGGAAAAAAGGATTTTGCTGGCGACACCGGCTTCGTTAATTGCGCTGCTGCGTTCGGTGAGCGTGAGCTGGCAGCAGCACAAGCAGACGGAGAACGCGCAGAAAATCGCCGAGGCGGCGCGGGTGCTTTTTGAGCGCGTCTGTGTTTTCACGGAACATTTTGAAAAAATTGGCGAAGGCTTGGCAAAGGCGAACGACTCGTTTAACAAGGCCGCGAACAGCTATCAAGCGCGCATCCGTCCAGCCGGAGAAAAATTGAAGGAACTCGGCGGCGCGGCGCCGGAAAAGGAATTGGCGGATATCCAGCCGCTGGATGCGACGCTGCGCTTGCCGCCGAGTTAATCAAAGTCAAAGTTCGATTGAAAATAGAAAAAGCCGGAGAAAATAAATTCTCCGGCTTTTTTGAAAGACTGGCGGCAACCTACTCTCGCGGAAGCTATACAACCACTACCATTGGCAAGACTGTGTTTGACGGCCGTGTTCGGAATGGGAACGGGTCGGACCACAGCTTTATGGCCACC
>Ga0181537_10002181_pt1 | contig 17407 bp, 19 predicted proteins | sample PEATcosm2014_Bin_39_FD_119765 | JGI IMG/M metagenome (GOLD analysis project Ga0181537, IMG submission 119765) | Peatland microbial communities from MTU Mesocosm Facility, Houghton, MI, USA - PEATcosm2014_Bin23_10_metaG | ecosystem: Environmental > Terrestrial > Soil > Wetlands > Peat | place... | reverse complement strand
CGTTACGGCGGGCACCTCGATCGGCAGACCGGCGATCAGGACCGCCATCCGGGCGACGTTGCGATTGTCCTCGCCAGCCTGATTGGCGCAGCCATAAATAACGTCATCGAGCGTCGCCCAGTCCACCGACGGGTTTCGTGCCATCAAGGTCCGGATAGGCAGCGCCGCAAGATCATCGGCGCGCACGCCCGCAAGAGAGCCCCCATAGCGGCCAATGGGCGTTCGGACCGCATCACATACAAAGGCATCTGTCATGTCGCTAGGCTCCCGCCAAACACGGCGCTTGCTTCCGATCCAATATCAGCACGGGCAGTTGCCCGATTGGGCTTTGGCGCCACCAGGGGCTCAGTGGCCGGTAAAGCGGGGCGCGCGCTTCTCACGAAACGCTGCAACCCCCTCAGCGTAATCAGCGGTACGGCCTAATTCACGTTGTAAATCCCGTTCCAGATCCAACTGCGCTTCAAGCGATCGTCCCCAACTCTCATATAAAGCCTGCTTGGTACGGGCGAGCCCCAGTGTCGGTGCACTCGCCACCTGCTCGGCGAGTGCATCGACCGCGTAGGAAAACTCGGCGTCGTCGACGCAGCGCCAGATCAGCCCCCACGCCGCCGCCTGCTCAGCCGGCAACCGGTCCCCAAGCAGCGTCAGGCCCGCGGCACGGGCCGGGCCAATCAGCCGCGGCAGGAACCACGTACCGCCAGAATCCGGCACCAGTCCCAGCTTCGAGAATGACTGTATGAAAATAGCCGACTTGGCCGCAATAACCAGATCACAGGCGAGCGCGATATTGGCGCCGGCCCCGGCGGCCACGCCGTTGACGGCCGCAACGACTGGTAGCGGCAGTTTCTTTAGCGCCAGTACCAGCGGTTTATAGTTCTTCTCAATGGACTCGCCAAGATCGGGCGCCTGATCACCAGCCTTCACGGCCCTATCGTCCAAGTCTTGCCCGGCACAAAAGCCTCGCCCGGCTCCTGTCAAAACCAACACGCGCGCGCCGGCTGCGCTGAGCTTCGCTAGGGCATCGCGAATTTCCGCGTGCATCGCCGCGTTCAGACTATTTAGCTTATCCGGCCGATTGAGCGTCAGCCGGGCAACGCCTGCGTCAACCGAGAAGCGGATGGTCTCGTATGTCATGATTTAGCCCCGAATCCGGCCTGTGCCTTAACGCTCGTCAAAGCTGATTTCGATCTCCGGACTGGTTGGCCGCGATTGGCAGCACAACGTATAACCTGCGGCAATCTCCCAGTCTTCGAGCGCATAATTTTCGGCCATCGCGGCGGTTCCCCGCACCACTTTCGTGCGGCACGTCGAACAGATTCCCGCACAGCAGGAGTAAGGGAGTTCTATGCCTGCGCGCGTGGCGGCCTCCAAAATGGACTCGCCTTCCCTAGGCATGGTAAAGGCGCGCCGCCTGCCATCCATTACTACGGTGACCTGAGTCGTGCCGGATCGTCGCAACGGGGCCCCGGCAATTTCTTGCGCGGCGACCGCTGCCGGCGCTGTCACAGAGAAATACTCTGAATGGATCCGCTGGCTCGGTATGCCGCGACTCAACAGCAGTTCGCTGATTTCGGCAATCATCGTACCCGGACCACACACAAAGAATTCGTCGATCGCCGCCGGATCAAAGACCCGGCCCGCCATATCCCTAACCTTGGCGGCATCGATTCGTCCGTTAAAAAGCTCGATGTCCTGTGCTTCCTCACTCATCACAAAATGGACCGCCAGTCGCGACAAATATCGATTCTTAAGTGCCAGCACTTCCTCCAGAAACATCGCCCGCGCGGCGCTGCGATTGCCCAGAATCAGCAGCATGCGGTTTTGCGGGTGCGCTGCCAGCATGGTTGCCATGATCGAGAGCACTGGCGTGATGCCACTGCCTGCTGCAAAGGCCAGGAAGGTTCTCGGGCCGCTTGCGCCCGCCGGTGCGTGGAAGCTGCCGTTTGGCGTCAGTACCTCCAGGCGATCACCGACACTGGCTTGCGTGGCGAGGTAGTTCGACATGGATCCGCGCGCATGAACCCGCACGCCGATGCGCAGGTCCTTCGCCGTTGGCGTGCTGACGATCGAGTACGTGCGGCGGATCTCCGCACCATTGATATCGGCTCGAATGGCCAAATGTTGTCCCGCTTCAAAACGGAACGCTTCGCGCAGCGTATCAGGTACTGCAAAGCTCAGACTGACGGCGTCCTCAGCCAGCGCGGAGCGGTCAATCAGTTGCAGCGGATGAAATTTGAGCATGGCCCTTTGGTCCGGTCGTCAAATGCACTTGAAGTAATCGAAGGGCTCGAGGCAATTCGTGCAGCGGTAAAGAGCCTTGCAGGGCGTGGAGCCGAATTCACTCAATATCTCGGTTGCAGTGCTGGCGCAACGGGGACAGGCCACAGCCAGCGCAGGCTGCAATAATCGGCGTGGACTGCCGACCGACTCCGCCGGCGGCGCTATGCCGTAGTCGCGAAGCTTGCGCCGGCCACTTGCCGTGATCCAGTCGCTCGTCCAGGGCGGCGCCAGTACTTCAATCACGGCTACATCCGGAAACCCAGCCAGATGCAGCGCTGCCACGATGCTGGACTTGATGATCTGGGTCGCCGGGCAGCCCGAATACGTAGGCGATACGCCAACCTGCACCTGCCCGCTTGCGGTCTGGCGGGCGTAGCGCACGATGCCCAAATCAGTCACGCTGAGCACCGGAATCTCCGGATCCAACACGGTATCGAGTATCGCCTGCAGCCGCGCCTCGGCGCCGGCTGGCACTACCGCTGATGGCGTCGCGTCCGCTTCGGCGTGCACGCTGGATCTCACCAGCTCGCGCCCGGATAGGCACGCTGCATGTACTGGAAATCGGCCAGCAGATAGCCCAGGTGCTCGCTGTGCTCACCGCGCTTGCCGTACCACTTGAATGGGGTTGTGGTCGGACGCTTAAGCATCGCCTGCCTCAGCACTTCATCAACTCTCACCGACCACAGGCGCTCGATGGCATCGAGCGAAGGCGCGACTTTTGCTTCCGCCATCTGCGTATCGAGCTCATCGGCATCGAACAGCTCGCGCACAAAGGGCCACAACGTGTCGAGCGCCCGCTGGCTGCGCATATGGCTCTCCTCCGTGCCGTCACCAAGCCGGATCAGCCAGCCGGCGCTGTAGCGGGCGTGATAGCGCGCTTCCTTGACGGCTTTGGCGGCAATTTCCGCCAGGCGGGCATCGGCTGAGTGCTGCAGCGCTTCGTAGAGCTCCAGCAAGTAGGCGTCGACCAGAAACTGACGAACGATGCTCTGTGCAAAGTCCCCGTTCGGCTGCTCGACCAGGGCGAAATTCAGATACGCGGATTGATCGCGCAGGAAGGCAAGCTCATCCTCGCTCCGGCCGCGACCCTCGAGCTCGGTGGCATAACTTAGAAACAGCCGCGCCTGCCCAAGCAGGTCGAGCGCCGTGTTGGCAAGTCCCAGTTCCTCCTCGAGTGCCGGCGCCTTGCCAATCCATTCACCCAGCCGCTGGGCGAGAATCAGACTGGTGTCGGCCAGGCGCAGCACATAACGGAATCTTGCCTCCGTTGGCGCATCCGACCCGACGGCGCTCGTTGTCCCGGCCAGCTCACTCACAATGTCTTTACCTCTTCCGGAATGTCATAAAAGGTCGGGTGCCGATAAATCTTATCGCGCGCCGGTTCGAACAGTTCCTCGGCATCGGCAGGATCCGAAGCTACGATGTCGCTCGAGCGGACCACCCAGATGCTGACCCCTTCGAGCCGGCGCGTGTAGACATCGCGAGCATGCTCGAGTGCCAACTGAGCGTCGGAGGCGTGCACGCTGCCCACATGCTTATGGTCGATGCCAGACCGGGCGCGGATAAATATCTCGAAAAGCGGCCACTCGTTGGCTGATTGCATGGCTAAACTCCAAAAGATCTGATCAATCGGTAACAGTGTTCAGGCCGCCTGATCACTCAGGCGACGGCGTTGCTTCTCGGCGTAGGCCGCTGCGGCGTCCCGAACCCATCGCCCGGATTCATGGGCGTCACGCCGTGCAGCCAGACGCTCGCGATTGCATGGGCCGTGCCCCTTGAGGACTTGTTCGAACTCCGCCCAGTCGATCGCGCCAAAGCGATAGTGCTGCGTCGCGCTGTCAAACTGCAGCTGTGCGTCCGGCACCGTCAGCCCCAAAAATTCGGCCTGCGGCACAGTAAAGTCGACGAACTTCTGTCGCAGCTCATCGTTGGAGAAGCGCTTGATCTTCCAGCGCATCGATTGCGCGCTGTGCGGAGAATCAACGTCGGAGGGGCCGAACATCATCAGCGATGGCCACCACCAGCGATTGAGCGCTCCCTGGGCCATCTGCTTTTGCTGCGCTGTGCCGCGCGCCAGGCGCAGCATGATGTCGTAGCCCTGACGCTGGTGAAAACTCTCTTCCTTGCAGACGCGGATCATCGCACGCGCATAAGGGCCGTAGGAGCAGCGGCACAGCGGAATCTGGTTCATGATGGCCGCGCCGTCCACCAGCCAGCCGATGGCCCCGACGTCCGCCCAGGTCGGCGTCGGATAATTGAAAATGCTGGAGTATTTTGCCTTGCCGGAAAGTAGCTGCTCGATCAGCTGCTCGCGCGATACGCCGAGGGTTTCGGCCGCGCTATACAGATAAGCGCCATGCCCGCCTTCATCCTGCACTTTGGCAATCAGAATGGTCTTGCGCAGCAGCGAAGGCGCCCGCGTGATCCAATTGCCTTCCGGCAGCATGCCGACGATCTCCGAATGCGCGTGCTGCGAAATCTGCCGGATCAGCGTCTGCCGGTAGGCATCCGGCATCCAGTCCTTCGGCTCGATTTTCTCCTCCGCATCGATCCGCGCCTGAAATTTCGCCTCCAGACGTTGCGTCGCGGCATTGCCAGCCGGCATGCTCTTCGAACCAGGGGCATCAAGGCCTTGTGTGTACATCTACCTCTCCGTCGGCCGGGCGACTGAATTTCCTGCTAATCGTGACACAATGACACCGGCGCCTCAGCCGCTCCACTTTTCGAGCCGCTGCGTCAGCACCTGAAGAAACTGATTGGCGCGTCCGCCGTCCAACACGCGGTGATCAATGGTCAAGGTCACGTAACAGCGTGGCCGAATCGCGATCTGCTCCTGGCCGCCCTGCTCCAGTACCACGGCCCGCTTCTCAAGCTTGCCGATGCCCAGAATGCCGGATTGCGGCTGGTTGATCACGATCGGCGCCGCGAGCAGGCTGCCGCTCACGCCGTGATTGGAAATCGTGAAAGTACCACCACGAAGGTCGGCCGGCAGGAGCCGTTCCTCCCGCGCGCGCGTGACCAGATCAGCGAGCCCGCGCGCGATGCCGAAAAGATCGAGTGCCGGGACATCGCGCAGCACCGGCACCACGAGGCCGCCGTCAGCCAGCGCGGTTGCGACACCGATGTCGATCCGCTCGAAAACCTCGAGCGCTTCCGGCGTCCAGCGACTGTTCAGCTCCGGCACCGCCCGCAATCCATCAACGCAGGCTGCGAGAAAATAAGCAGTCAAAGTCAGCGGCGCGCCGCGTTGCTTAAAATCTGCCTGGTGCTGCGCGCGATGCGCGAGCACCGCCGTGAGATCGGTTTCGAAGAGAGTGGTCACGTGCGGCGCCGAGTGCATGCTCTCGACCATATGCTCGGCTATGAGCCGGCGCATGCGCGTATGCGGCGCCATGCGCCCGGCCGCTGCTGAAGCCGGTTGCACAGCAGGCGCGTGGCTGAATGCTGCTGGCGCGGCTGCATCTCGCGGCGCGCGAGTGGCGTGCTGCAAAACATCGTCCAGCGTGATCTTGCCGCCTTCGCCACTACCCCGCACATCCGCGGGCTCGAGCCCCCGTTCCGCCAGAAGCCGCCGCACAGCGGGGCTCAGGACCCCGGCGCCCGATGGCGTCGCGACCTGCCTCGCTTCAGCCACGGCCGGCCGCGCCACCGCCGCTGGCGGCGGAACACTCACTGGCGCAACAGGCCCTGCGGTGCCCTGACCAATATCGATACGCCCCAACACGACACCGGATTCCACCTCGGACTGCTCGGCCTTCAAAATCTCGTGCAACGTGCCGCTGCAGGGAGAAGGGATCTCGACAGTAACCTTATCGGTCTCGATTTCGAGCAGCGGCTCGTCGACGACGACACGGTCGCCAACCGCTTTGAGCCACTTGAGCACCTGCCCGCCGGTCCCTTCGGCCTCGTCGCTCGGCAGCAGAACATCCACCAGCTTGTTCATGGCTCAATAGCTCGCCACGCGGCGCATGGCCGCAACGATTCCGCGTACGGATGGCAGCACCGCCTCGAGCAGGCCGGGATTGTGGGGACTGGGGACATCCGGCATTGCCAGACGTTCGATCGGCGCCTGCAGCGCGCCGAATGCTTCCTGGGCCAGGACGGCGGCGATTTCGGCACCAAAGCCGGCCGTGATCGTGTCTTCATGCACAATGAGACAGCGACCGGTTTTTGCCACGGATCGCACCACTGCGGCGCGATCCCACGGCACTACGGTCCGCAGATCGATCAGTTCGACATCCACCTGGGATTCAGCCGCCGCCTGCTCACAGCGTTCAACCATCGCGCCCCACGTGACTACCGTCAGTTCCTGGCCAGCGCGCAGCTGCTGCGCCACACCGAACGGCACGATGAATTCATCGCCTGGATAAGGTCGTCGCGCCCAGGCGCCATCGAGCATCGCCCGATGCTCGAAGAATATCGTCGGATCGTTGCCGCGTAGCGCCGAGCGCAGTAGCCCCACCGCATCCTCGGCGTTAGAAGGCATGGCAAGCCGCCAGCCAATGGCGTGAGCAAATTGCACCTCGTTGCTCTGGCTGTGCCACGGATCGCCGCATTTAAAGTAGCCACCCGGCACGCGCACCACCATCGGCGCGGCAAACCGGTTTGCGGTACGCCAGCGGATCGTGCCGCAATCATTGAGCTGCTCAGTGGCAGGCTCTGCGTATTTGCGAAACTGCAGCTCCGGCACCGGCATCAGCCCCGCGGCGGCCATACCCACGGCCCGGCCAATGATGCCCTCTTCCGACAGGCTCGTGTCGAAGACCCGCGCCTCGCCAAACTTCTCCTGCAGACCCAGGGTCGCGGCGTGCACCCCGCCCTTGCGCCCGACGTCCTCGCCGAAGATGACGACACGCGGATTAACAGCCAATTCATGCTCCAGAGTGCGCCGGATGGCCGTCAACATGTTAATGCGCGGCCCATCATGGCGGGCCGACGTCTCGCCATCCCTTAAGCCATGGCCAGAGGCCCATAAACCGCCCTGGCCTTGCAGCTCGGCGGAACCGTCCACGGCTTGCTCAGAAAACACGTAACGCGTGGCGCGGGCCGGATCGGGCTGCGCCAGCTTGTCGGCGCGCAAAAAGGCCGCTTCGACCTCGCCGCGGACCCGCGCATCGAGCCGCGTCCAGTCATCAGCCTGCAGCGCGCCGGGCACCAGCAACTCCCGCACTTTTTGTATGGGATCGCGCGCGCGCTCCGCGGCGATTTCGGACGCGGTTTTATAAGTCTGCGTGTCCTGGCCGGAATGGCCGGACAAGCGCGGCACGGTCAGCCGCAGCAGCGCGGGCCCGGAGCCTGAGCGAACCGTGCTGACCGCCTCGGCGATCAGCGCCGCGGCCGACCGCGGGACTGAACCATCGCCGTCGAACAGCTGCAGGTTGCGAAAGCCGGACAGATTCCTGGCGATATTGCCGCCTGGCGTCTGCAGATCTGAGCGGACAGAAATGCCGTAGCCGTTGTCTTCAATATAAAACAGCAACGGCAGCCGAAGTGTGGTCGCGATATTCAGCGCCGACCAGAACCCGTTGGTGGCGGTGGAGGCCTCGCCACCCATCGCCACGGCGATGCTGCCTGCGAAGCGCGCATCGCCCAAGGTCTCGGTGTGATAGCGGATCGCCTGCGCCCAGCCCACGGCCGGCGTGTATTGCGTGCCCACGCCGCCGCAGGCCGGCAGCACGCAAGGTCCTTCCGCAAGCGGACGGTTGAACACCACGCCGATATCGCGCCCTTCGCTGCTGCTGCCGGTCCGCATCATGGTCCCGGCCAGCGCCTGCTCAAGCGTCAGTCCGAGCGCCAGCATCAGTGGGCGGGAACGGTAGTAAAGGCTGAGCCCGTCGCGCCGGCCGGTCAGATGGCAGGCGAGCAGCGATTGGGTGACTTCGTGGCCGCGCGCCGAAAAGTAGTAAAGCACCTTACGCACAGGCACAAGGCGCGATTCTTCCAGATCATCCAGGGCACGCGAGCGCAGTGAGCGTTCCGCCACCAGCTGCCAGTCGATATCGGCAACTTGGGCGGGCTGGCGGACAGCCGGGATTTGGGCGCTCATTTAATGACTTGCCGGTGGTTCCGAGCTCGGATTGGCCCCGTGCGAGCTTATTCCCGGATTCGTAGCGTTTAACACCATTTTTCACGCCCCAATGAGCTATTTTTGGTGATATTCTCTAAAAAGACGCCGCAAGGGAGCTCAAAAATGAAGCTGGATCGCACCGACGCCCGCATCCTGTCCGCGTTGCAGGCTGACGGTCGCCTCTCGGTCGTCAACCTCGCCCAGAGCATCGGCCTGTCGCCGACGCCCTGCGCGCGGCGCATCCGCCAACTGGAGCAAAGCGGCGTGATTGAAGGCTACGCCGCGATCGTCAATCCGGCGCAGCTCGGGCTCAACGTCCAGGCCTTCATTCAGGTCAAACTGCAACAGCATGCCGACGAGATCGTGACCGCATTCGAACGCGAGCTCGCCAAACTCGAAGAGGTGATCGCCTGCTTTGCAACTACCGGTGAATCGGACTTTTTGGTCTACGTCGCCGTTCCGGATCTCGAAACGCTCAGCTCCGTCGTCCTGAAAAAACTGCTGAAGATCCCCGGCGTGCGCGACCTGCATTCGAGCATTGTCCTTGAAACCATCAAGCGCTCGGCGCGCCTGCCGTTGGCTCATTTAGCACTCGATAAATAGCCGGCGCAACCCATCGTTGACGCGCCGATTCAAGCGTCCCGCCGTTACTGGCCTGGTCACGGCGCGTACCGGCCCGCGTTTTAAGGCGCTACCACCGCCCGTCCCTTCAGGGCGTACGATCTGCCACGGAACAACGCGATGCGCTCACCCTGCTGATTGACAATCTCGGCGTCGTAAACGCCCGTGCGCTTGCCCCTCGACAGCTCGGCGCACCGGACCGTGAGCACGTCCCCCAATCTTGCCGGAGCGCAGAATTCAATGCTGAACCCCGACGCCACAGTCATTTCATTGCCGGAATTGCAGGCAAATGCGAAGGCGGAATCGGCCAGCGCCGCGATCAGCCCGCCATGGCAGATCTGATGACCGTTCAGCATGTCGTCGCGCACAGTCATGGACAGCGTCGCAATGCCGGGCGCCATTTCAAGCACCCGCATGCCAAGCTCACGGGATGCGCGGTCACGGGCGAACATCTCATCGCGCACCCGATCCGCTGTCGCCTGCGCTGAGTCATCAGTCATGGACTTATCCCTACCCTGGATAACTTCCCCTTTCAGTTGAGATAGTAGGTGCAAAGCTTTCGGCGCACCAGATTGTCGGGCACGTCGTGTGCGGCCAGTTCTCTGACCGGCCAGACGGTTCGAAACGCGGCAACCAGCGGCCATCCCGCACCAGAGCCGCGCCCTGCTTTGCGCCGATTCTGATTCGCGCCGGGATCGTGGCACAATCCGGGCCAACTATTAGACGAGCTGAGAGTTTTATGATCACGCTGTTTCATCGTGCCAAGACCCGATCGACCCGCTTCATATTCCTGCTGGAGGAACTGGCGGTCCGCTACGAGATCAAACGCGTTACGACCAGGACCGCCGATGGCACCGGCAAGGCGGATCCGGCCAATCCACATCCCCTGGGTAAAGTCCCGGCAATTTCTGACGACGGGGTTACGGTCTTCGAGTCACCCGCCATTGCGCTTTATCTGACCGATAAATATCCACAAAACGGCCTTGGGCCGCGTGTCGGCGAGAGCGGGCGCGGGGCCTATCTGTCCTGGCTCAGCTACTACTCCGGGGTGCTGGAACCGGCGCTCATGTCGAAGTTTATGAGCTGGGAAGTGCCACGCGGCACGGCGGGCTGGGTTCCCGTGGAAGAGGCGGTTGCAGTGATCGGCAGAGCGCTTGCCGTGGGGCCGTACCTGCTCGGCGGCCGGTTCAGCGCTGCGGATGTGTTGTACGGGACGACCTTCGCGCTATTTGCCAAAAGTCCAGCGCTTCCGAAATCTGCCGCGATAGACGAATACGTCAAGCGCATCGTTGCGCGACCGGCTTACGCACGAGCGCAGCTCCGCGAAGAAAGCCCCTGATCTATCCGCCGCTCAGGCGCGCAAACTATCGATGAAGCCGGCCAGATACAGGCGCAGCTGCTCGCGCACCGCCGGATCCTGAAGGGTGCCGTCGGCAGCAAATACACTCTGTGCGTGCGACACCAGCATCTTGGCACCGAACCATGGCCGGGTACCGAGTGTCCGCAGCACGGGAAGCCAGGCAGTCTGGCTCAGTGTCGTGCCGAAATTGCCGGGCGATGCTCCGAGCAATGCAACCGGCCGGTCCCGGAATACCCGCTTCACGTCCGCAGGCGGTCGCGACAGCCAGTCAATGGCATTCTTGAACACACCGGGAACACTGTTGTTGTACTCGGGAGTCACCAGCAACACGCCGTCGGCGCTCGCTATGGCGTCTTTGAGCTTGGTGACCGCGGCCGGAATGCCTTCGCTCGCTTCGACGTCACCGTCATACAGCGGTATGCCGTGCAACGTGTATTGCTCGAGCGTGACATCCGCGGGCAACATCGTGGCGGCCGCGCGCAGCAACGCGGTGTTATACGACTCGCGCCGCAAGCTGCCGGACAGTCCCACCAGTTTCGTCATCGCAAGTCCGTACGCTGAAGAGGCTGGTATCCTCGCACAGCCGGCCGGCGTCGCCTATAGCTTGCAACCAGGCCCCATAGAAGGAGGCAATCCATGCCCAGCCGTTTCCAATTGACTTGCATGAGCGGCTGCGGCGTGCTGCTGGTCGCGGCATTGAGCGGCGCGGGCGAGGGATCAGCAACTTCGCCGGACAGCTTCGTGGCGCGCCTAGAGGCCTTGGCGTTGTTGCAGACACTCAACGCGGAACTCCTGAGCCACGACAGCGCCACAGCAACGCTCGAGCAATGGTGCGCGGCGCACCATCTGGCCGATCCGGCACGGATCAGCGCCGAGAGATTGCCGACCGCTGATCAACCACCCACTGTCCAGCAGCGACAGGAGCTGCGCGTCACGCCCACTCAAGCGGTGAGCTACCGCCACGTAAAATTGCGCTGCGGTGACGTCGTGCTCTCCGAGGCGGAAAACTGGTACGTGCCGTCGCGCCTGACTGCGGCGATGAATCGGCAGCTCAATACTACCGATGCGCCGTTCGGCAAAGTCACGCAGGCGCTGCACTTCCAGCGCCATACGATCGGCGCGCGGCTGCTGTGGCATCCGCTCCCGGACGGTTGGGAACTGCAGCCGGCTGCGACAGGGGCGAGCGCCGAAGCTCTGAACCCGCCGGCGCAGGTGCTGGAACATCGGGCGTTGCTGCTGCTGCCTGACGGGATCCCGATCAGTGAAGTCATTGAGACTTACACCGGCAATGTACTGGCATTCGCGGCCGCGCAGCCTTAAGACCGCCGAGATTTTTCCAGCTACCGACGCATGCGGTCCATGCCGGCAATCAGGGGATAAAAGGAATCGAGCAGCGGCAATGGCAGCTTCAGCTGCGCCGCTTTGCGCACGGCGTAACCTAATGTCTCTTCGACTTCCAGCGGACGCCCGGCTTCCAAATCCTGCAAAGTCGACATGCGATGCTGCGGGGCCTTGACCTTCATCTGCTGGCCGAGCGCCTGAATCGTCGCGACCGCATCGGCCTCTGTTGCGCTGCAGATCGACGCCACCGGCAGCGTGGATTGATCAGAAACCGCGACCTTAGAGGCTGCCGCCAGACGACCTACTTCCCGCACTAGGCGCACGAGCACCAGTGCCGCATCCTTATCGACCAGGTATCTCCAGGTCTCGGCGCGCGTCGTGACCGACAGCGCCATCATTCCCACCCAGGCGGCAAACTTGGACCACTCAAGGCTCTGGATGTTTGGCACCGCGTTGGTGCGAACGCCTGCCTCATCAATAGCTCTGGCAATCCTCTGCGCCCGGGGGCTGTCTCCGCCGGCCAATTCCCCCACACAGATTTGTTCGTTACGGGTAAACAGCGCCTCGCCGCTCGACAGCAATTCGCCACTGGTATTGGCGAGCGCGCCGAGCACCCGCTCCGGCCCCAGCGCCGCAGCGAGCTGCTCGTCTTTCATCAGGCCATTCTGGATGGAAAACGCAACACCGATCTGCGCACCACGCAACGGTTCAAGGGCCGCTTCAGTGCCGTGCGTCTTGACCGCCACGATCAGGACGTCGGCCTGCTGCAGCTGCGAGGGATCACCGGTTACCGCGACGGATTGCGCGAAATCCGCCAGGCCCTTGATGCGCAGGCCCGATTGCTCAATCTGCTGTACGCGTCGGCCGCGCGCCAGCATCAGCACCGAGTGGCCGGCGCGCGCCAGATGCGCGCCGACGATGGAGCCCAAGGCACCGGCGCCGAGAATCGCAAATTCAACTTTGGCTTTTTCCATTTCGGTTCACTGCGAGTTTAGTGCCGCTGCGCTCGACCGATGCCACCTGGTATAAGGCGTCGAACCGCCGGTGCGTGGCGCAGTGCAAGCGGATTTCAAAATGCTACGCTTGAGGCGGCGATGAGTCCACGGCAGGGCTGCCTGGTTTCTTTATACATTCTCCGCCGTGCTAAGGTAGGCGATAAAATGCACCGCTGGCAACAGCCCGCCACTGGCGCAAGCAGTTTGCGCGCCCGGTTTGGCCGTTACCGGCGGATGCATGACGGCTATGCCGTCAGCGGAGGCGTCGAGCAGCCGCGCGGCGGCGTGCGCGATGTCATTCCAAGTCGACAGAATTATTAGCCGGGAGGGCATCTCATGGATGGTTCATTTCTGCGCTTCTACGTGCATGAAAATCAGCGACACCACCACGTACTGCTCTGGGAATGGCTGCTCACCCAGGCCAACAAGATCGGTATTCGCGGCGGCTCGGCGTTTCGCGCCATGGCCGGATTTGGCCGCCACCACGTGCTGCACGAGGCGCATTTCTTCGAACTGGCCGGCAGTCTGACCGTCGAGGTTGAATTCATTGTTACTGAAGATGAAGCCAGTCACCTGCTTGAGCTGATCGAAGCCGAGAAGATCCGGATTTTTTATGCCCGGATACCGGCGCGGTTCGGCATCATCAGTCCGGACGCCAGCGAACAGAACGCTGGAAGCTGAACGGTAAAGTAGTGCGCTACTTGGGCTACGTTCTGGTTCAGACTAAAGAGGTTGTGAATGTCAAAGGTTGAAGATCGGCTGCAAGCCCTTGGGCTCGCCCTGCCGCCGCAATTGCAGCCACCGCCGGGCCTGGTGCTGCCGTTCAATTTTGTCCGCATTGTCGGCAGCCGCGCAATGATATCCGGTCACGGGCCGCAGCGGCCTGATGGCTCGATCGCCGAGCCGCGCGGCAAGCTCGGTCGCGAACTGTCGCTCGAGCAGGGCTACCAGGCTGCCCGGCTCACGGCCCTGGCGATTCTCGGCAGCCTCAAGCGTGCGCTCGGTGATTTGGATCGGGTGTCGGCCTGGACGCGAGTGTTTGGCATGGTCAACTCGGCACCTGGCTTCAATCAGCAGCCGAACGTCATCAACGGATTTTCCGATTTGATCCTCGAGCTGTACGGTCCGGTGGCCGGCGCGCACAGTCGCAGCGCCGTTGGCATGGCGGAACTGCCGTTTAACATTCCGGTCGAAATCGAAGGCGAAGCCGAAATCATCCGAGACGACGCCTGACTCTGCCATGGCCAAGATCCCCGCAGCAAATGTAACGAATGTGCCCGCTGGCGGCGCTCGAAAATCCCGTGCCGGCTGAAAACGCTGCCGCTGCCGCCCCTGGATCGCCTGGCATCGGTCCGACCTGGAGCAACGGCACCAAGGACATGGTCGGCTGCTCGCTCGGTCCATCGCGCCTTTGGTTCACGATCGGCGGCGGCATCATCAACGAGGTGTATTACCCGCGGGCGGACATCCCGCAGATCCGCGACCTTGGGTTCATCGTCGCTGACGGCCGCGGCTTTTGGGTTGAGGTCAAACGACTGGCTTCTTATCGCCTTGCGTCTACCGCTGCCGGCGTGCCGGCCGTCTGTATCGTGCATGAGCACGAGCGCTTTCGCCTCGTGCTTCGCGTCGTGCCGTGTTCGCATCGCGATGTGCTGCTGGTGGAAGTTACACTGACCGGGGATGCTTCATTGCGGCCCTATGCCCTGCTCGCACCGCACCTCGGGGGCACTGGCCGCGACAATCACGCCGAGACCGGCATCCATCACGGGCGCAAGATGCTCTGGGCCAAGCAGGGACCGTTCTCGCTTGCGCTCGCCGCGGTCGATGCCACGCAACGTGACGCCTGGGGCCGAATCAGCGCCGGCTTTGTCGGTGCCAGCGACGGGTGGCAGGATTTTGCGCATAACGGTTCGATGACCTGGGAGTACGCCGCGGCCGGCCCAGGCAATGTCGCACTGATGGGCGAGCTGCCGCGCCAGGCGGTGATCGGCCTTGGCTTCGCCGCCGGCCTTGGTTCCGCGGCTACATTGGCGGTCTCAGCGCTGATGGAGCCGTTCGAGATCAGCTGGCAGCGGCAGCTTCGCATGTGGAATGCCTGGCATGAGGCCTCCACCGGCAAAGCGATTAAATCCCTGGGTCTGCCGCCCGACCTGACCGACCAGTTTTTTCTGTCGGCGATGGTGTTGCGGGTGCATCAGGACAAGATTTATCCAGGCTCCATGGTCGCGAGCCTGAGCGTGCCGTGGGGAAACTCCCGCGACGACCTTGGCGGCTATCACCTGGTGTGGCCGCGCGACCTGGTCAAGTGCGCCCTGGCGCTGCTCGAATTGGGCAGCACCGAAGAGCCCCGGGAAATCCTGCAGTATCTGATCGCCACACAGCACACCGACGGTCACTGGAACCAGAACCAGTGGCTCGGCGGCAAGCCGTTCTGGAAAGGCGTGCAGGTCGATGAGGCGGTATTTCCGGTGCTGCTGGCCTCGGCGCTCGCCAGCCGCGATCAGTTAGGCGGGATCGAGGCGGCGGACATGATCCGCCGGGCGCTGACCTTTGTCGCCGGGACCGGGCCTGCCAGTCCCCAGGACCGCTGGGAAGAGGACGCCGGCCTGAACGCATTCACGCTCACCATCTGCATCGTCGCGCTGGTCGCGGGCGCCGAGTTTCTCGATGAGCCTGCTCGCACTTTCGCGCTGGAGCTGGCCGATTACTGGAACGCCAAGATTGAGGACTGGATCAGCGTGCGGGACACGCCCTTCGGCCTCGCCCATGGCGTATCTCAGTATTTCGTGCGCGCCGCCCCGGCGGACATTCTTACGGACGCGGCGGCGATGTCGCGGCCGATCCCGATACGCAACTGGTGGCCGGAGCGCAGCGTGCCCGCGGCTGAACAGGTCGGTGTCGATTTTCTGCACCTGGTTCGCCTTGGCCTGCGTTCGGCCGATAATGCCGTCATAACCGGCAGCGTCAAAATGGTGGACGCGCTGCTACGCGACGACACGCCGGCCGGCCCCGGTTGGCACCGCTATACCGACGACGGCTATGGCGAGCACGAGGACGGCTCGCCCTTTGACGGCACCGGTCGCGGCAGACCGTGGCCGCTGCTCACTGGCGAGCGCGGCCATTACGCGCTGATCCGTGGCGAGGATGCCTTGCCGTACTTAAGGTCCATGGCGGCCGCCGCATCGGCCGGTGGCATGATTCCAGAACAGGTCTGGGATGCCGAGGATATTCCCGCTCGGCTGCTGCGCCGGGGCAAGCCCACCGGCTCGGCAACACCGCTCGCCTGGGCACACGCCGAGTTCATTCAGCTCGCCGCTTCGTTGCACCTAGGTCACGCGGCCGATCGCCCGGAGGCAGTCTGGCGTCGCTACCAGGGCCGGGCACCGAAAATATCGGTGGCCTGCTGGTGCGAGCACGCACCGATTACCACCGCCCCGGCGAACGCGCGGTTGCGCGTGTGCCTGCGCGCGAGCGGCGCCATCCGCGCCCGCATCGACGACGCTGCTTTCGGCCCGCCGCTGCCGACCCGCGATACCGGCCTTGGCCTGCACGCTGCCGAATTCAGTCTGGCCGGGTTGCGCCCCGGCCAAACCATTCGCTTCGATTACCGCATGGCGCCTGACAATGCGTGGACTGGCACGGAGCGCGCGGTGCTGGTGACCGCCGCCTAATCCCCGCGCGGTGGCGGCGCCGACGGCGCCCGGCCGCTGGCGCCCGCAGGCGCCGGAGCCGGCGCGATCGGCGGCACTGGCGGGACCTGAGATGCGAATGCAGCGACGCCCATAATGTTGCCGGCATTCATGCTATCGACCATCGCGGTCGGAATCAGGATGGTTGAGCCGCGCTCCTTGGTGGTCTCATAAATGATGTTCATTGCGCGCAGCTGCAAGGCGGCAGGATTTTGCGCATAGATATTGGCCGCATCCAGAAACCGCTGCGCAATGTCCTGCTCGGCCGAAGCCAGTATCACCCGCGCGGCTTTTTCCCGCTCGGCCTGCGCCTGGCGGCTCATCGCATCCTGCAGCTGCGCCGGGATGGCCACGTCGCGGATCTCGACCGATATCACCGCCACGCCCCAGTCGGCCGTCTTGCGGCCAATCTCTTCCTTGAGCTGCTGGTCGGCTATTTTTCGTTCGGCCAGCAGCGCGCTGAGCGGTGAGGAGCCGATCATTTCACGGAGCGAGGTCTGCGCTACGCGCAGGATGGCCTGGCGATAATCGGTGATTTCCAGCGCCGCGCGCTCCGGGTCATGCACCTGCCAGAAAAGAATCGCATCAATGTTGGCCGGAACGGTATCGCGGGTCAGCGCCTGCTCGGCATTAAATTCCGTGGTTTGAATACGCTGATCGATCCACACGGTCACCGTATCGACAATCGGGATGACGACGAACAGGCCCGGGCCGCGGATCGCATGCAGTTTACCCAGGCGCAGCACCACCGCTTTTTCCCATTGCTGGGCCATCAGCAGCGACAGCGGCAGCAGCACCGCGGCCAGCACCAGCAGCGCCGACAGCAGCCACGGCGGCACGATGCCGAGGTCCGGCTGGTATCGGAACAGCAGCACGGCGGAAATGATCAGGATGATGGACAGCACCCTGGCGGGGGCGTTGATGCGGACATTGTTCATGACGGAGCATCCTTCCTATTGGCAATATTCGTGATCCACTGTGCGACATCGCGCGGCTCGATACCCGCGGCCCTGGCGGTGGCCACCACCTGCTGGGCAAAGCTTTCAAGGCGCTG